>Ga0209381_1000655_pt1 | contig 76492 bp, 69 predicted proteins | sample DewCreD2012metaG_FD_184111 | JGI IMG/M metagenome (GOLD analysis project Ga0209381, IMG submission 184111) | Hot spring sediment bacterial and archeal communities from British Columbia, Canada, to study Microbial Dark Matter (Phase II) - Dewar... ... | reverse complement strand
CCGCGATACTTGTCGGTCTCGATGCTGACGCCCATCCAGATGTTCGGCGCCCACTCGAGCGCTGGGCTCAGCTCGGCTAGACGCTCCGCTCGTTTCGTCAACACCTGGAAGCGATGCCAGTGGGCCCGCTTCATGACGTCGAACACCCGTCGGATGTAGTCGAGCGGCACGTCCTCGTGGAACAGATCGCTCATTGAGTTCACGAACACGGTCTGCGGCTTCCTCCAGCCGAGCGGCAGCTCGAGCATCTGCGGCTGCAGGGTGAGCTCGAAGCCGTTGACGTAGTTCGCCTGCCCCATCGCCTGCAGGCGTTCGGCCATGCGCTCGGCGTAGCAGTGCTTGCAGCCGGGGCTCACCTTGGTGCAGCCGGTGACGGGGTTCCAGGTGGACTCGGTCCACTCGATAGCGGTTCGCTGAGCCATCAGCACCCCGGTGCCACAGGCGGGAGCGAGGAGGGTTGTCTATCGTCGTTCGTCACCATGGTCAGTCCCACACGACCTCGCAGGCGAGGTATTCGCCGATGACGATGCGCACCAGGAGCGGCAGACCCGGTGATGCGAGGAACCGGTAACGGTCCGGCTGGACCACGATCCAGCTCGGCGACGGCACACCATGTTCGAACATGCGGATCATGGCGCGGGAACCGACCTCGGGGTACAAGCAGACATCTGGTGGCGCTTCGAATGAAGCTCGTGCCTCGTCGTCGAGGAGGCCGATCGGCGCTATCGACACTCGTGCCGGATCCTCGTCCTCGGGCGAATGGAGTTCGAATGCGGCGTGGCCTCTTGCGAGCTCGAGGACTACGTTCCTGACGCGAGAGGCATCGGGTTGGAACACGACCCCACCGCTGACGGGGTCTACGGAGCGGGCCCTCTCCAACGCGGAGGCCAGAGCTGGCTTGCTCTCGAGGATGCTGCGGATCTTCTCACGATGGTGTTCTGACGGCTCGACCGAGCCGACAGCGACGCAGTCTACCAGGGCGGCGAGGTATTCTTCGTCGAGCGAGAACGACTCGTTGCATGCCCGACAACTGGGTACCACTGGGAGATTCTCGGGATACGGCTCGTCCAGCAGAACCCGAGAGGGAACATGGTCGCGGGAGTCGGGAAAGGCCCCGCAGTAGATGCAACCCGCGAGCACACGTTCGTCACCCAGCGGCCGAATCTGCTTCATGGTCATCTGTCCGACTCGGAGCGCTCAGCCGATGTCCAGGTAGAGTCACGCACGGCCGATCACCCCCACGTCGATGAGCGCATCGAGGTGGTTTCGCAGGGTTCGTGGAACAGGCCCGCCGTGAATCGCCACCCCGGCCTCCATGTTCTTCTCCAGCGCGTGACCGGTGAGGTTGGCGCTCGTGATGAAGGCGCGCTCTCCGTCGACCACCGCCACCTTCGCGTGGACTTTGCCGTCCACGAAGGGCTCGGGCTTCTCCTTCCAGGTATATATCTCCGCTGAGGGGACGCACGAACGCATCGTCGCGGCCGGGTCCACGCTGAGGCTGCCGCCGTGACTCGTCGAGGCTTCGAGCAGCACGCGAACACGAACGCCGCGTGCGTTCGCCTCGTTCATGGCCTTCACGACGCTGGGCACGTCGTAGGCGACGAAGCTCACGAGGAAGAGATCCTTGCCAGCGCTCCGGATCATGTCGAGCAGGACCTGCTCGGTGCGACGCGTGGCAACGAAGCGCGTCGTCGGGCCGGTCCATACGAGCTCGACGTTGAGTTCGTTCTCGACTCGCCGCCGCGCCTCGGATGCCCCGAGAAGCATGCCGGCCACTTCGTCTCCGCTTGCGGGATTGCTGCCCCATGCATCCAGTAGACGCACCACCGAGGCGCGAGCGGCCGGGGTTCCAACGAGCGAACCGGCGTCAGGCGCGTCGGCGGGACTCGAGATACCCCGCAAGGCTCCGGCGACAGCCCCTACCTTCGTCGGCGAAACCAACGCGACCAGATCCACGATGGCGTCGAGGAGAGCCTGCATCAGATTCCACCGAAGAACGCCGCGTCGGTCACTTGGAGCGTTGGAACGACGAGGGCGCGGTCGAGATACCGATTGCCACACTCGCACGATGTCTCGGAAACGAACGAGCACGCATGGCACGCGGCGGCGTGGAGCGACTGATCCTTCCTGGGGTCGTGTTCGGCGCACAGGGGATCGGATGCGCACACCTTCGCCCGATCGAGAGCCTGCCTCAGCAACCGGCCGAGATTCTCCGGCTTGCCGAGCTCGACGAGCCCGCCGAGCGTTCCATCCGAGTCGGCGGCCGCCGTGTAGATCAGGATGCCCGCCTGCGACTTGCCATCTTCGGTGTCGGCGTAGACGCGCTCACGGATGCTCGCCGCGCTGTAGCCGCAGTCGAGCGCCAGCTCGCGGATGAGCAGGTGGGCAATCGTGTGGAGCAGCGCGAAGCGAACGCCGGGGAAGCCGGGGTCCGGCTCGAGGCCGCGGCGAGCACGCCAGCCGCGGTGGCCTCGGCGCAGGATAGCCCCCTGGGCCCGGGAACCCGTGCCAGCCTCCCAGGTCACGAGTGCGTCTTCGGAGAATTGCAGGAAGATCCCCTCGCCATGGACCTGCGTCGCCGGCACCCAGGTCGGCGCGCCCCTGCCGATCGGCGCGCGGGGCGCGCGGTCATCGCCGCCTTCTGTCGGTGATTCCACCCGGGTGAAGCCGAGAAGCGCGTTCACTTCTCTCAGCCGCTCCAAGAGCAACACCCTGGCGACGCACGGCTCGAACCCGGTCGGGACATCCACTTCCTTGCTCATGAAGAACGGGTAGTCGGTCGGTGGCGTCGGCGCCGTCAGTACATCCCACTCTGGACCCTTCAGGTCGAATCCCTGCTCCTCGCCAGAGCCACTGCGATGCGCTTCGATCGCTGCCCACACCTGGTCGCCGTCGAACGCTTCGATACCAGGGAGCTGTGCGGACTTCTTCAGCGTCTTGACGACGGCCGCCGCCTCCACTGCGCTCTCGACGTCTTCGAAGAAGGTCCAGCCGTCGGCCACGAGCTGGGCGAGCGGACTCCCGGTCTGCGGAATCGCCAGCACCGAAAGCGTGAGAGGGAACCAACCGTTCGTCGCGCCGAGCAGGATCGCCCTGGGCACCTCGGCGCAGCCGTCCTCGAAGCGATCGAGGTGCGGGTGCCGCCCGCGGCACCCCGGCAGGTTGTCCTTGCCCACCTGGCCGAACGCCTGCGCCATGCTCTTGGCCGCGCCACAAGAATCGCACCGCACCCACAGATTCTCGGTCTGGAGCGAAGCGCCGCTCTCGAAGAACCTGAGTGTGCCCTTGCATCCGCTCGCACCGCCGTGGACGAACCAGTGCCATGGGAAGTCGTCGAGGTGTCCAGCGCGGCAAGCGAGCAGGAAACGCGCGGGAACGGCATCGGCGTCCCGTGGCGGCAGGTCCCCCCGCGAACCACGACATCCCTTGTGGACGAATCTCGTGAACTCGGGCCTGAACCGGTTCGCCTTGAGCTCGAAGAGCCCGGCATCGAATGGCGACAGCAGGCCGCACTTCACGCACCGCATCCAGCGCGGGAACGGCTTCACGGGAACGCCGACGTACGCCTCCGCAGAGAACGGATCGACGTTGTCCTCGTCGGTCATCGGGGGCATACGCAAGGATTCCACCTGGTCACCGAGCGCCCGACGCACGTTGGCGAGCAACCGGGCTTCCTGGATGGGCTGACACCGGTTGCGCTCCCAGCGGTCGATGCCCATCGTCACCACGGAGAGGTTCGGTAGGTCCACGAGCGACCCGGGGCCATAGGTCCACAGGAGCTGGCTGGGCCGGACGTCGCCTACGGGTGTCTTGCTCATGGCGGTTCCTCATCGTTCGTCGGGCGGGGCTGCCATGCAGGGTCCGTGAGCGAGCGGTCGTCCTCCATGACGAGACGGACAGCAGGTTCGACTTCGCGCATCGAAGTGGGCACCGTCCAGGTCGACCACGGCCGGATTCCCGGCGGTTCGAGCAGGGGGTATGCCGTGGGACCCGCCCCGTACTTCTGATACACGAGGGTGCGGCCACCGACTCCCGCCTCCTGGGCCCAGGCATCGGCACGACTCTTCAGCTCCGCTTCCACGAGCGCCTTCTTCGCCGAGTCCTCGGTCACGTCCCATCCGCGTGCGCCGAGCGACTCTATCGTCGAGATCATCTCCGTTCGGCTCGGGCTGGTCATCGCTCCGGCCCCCGTGTTCGGGGAGAACGGCTCGAAGCGATTCCGCATCAGCGAGAGCATCGTGCCCGTGAGCCCACGGTCCATCGCGCGGGGCGAGAAGGGCGTGACCGATTGGGCCTCGACGTGCTGATAGAAGGTCGCGTGGTAGTGCTCGTACGTCTCGTAGTGGGAGAGGTCGCGCGGTCGAGCCCAGGTCAGCACCGACACCACGAGCCCCGGGAACGCGCGGCCGACTCGACTCGTCGCTTGGATGTACTCGGCGGTCCCCTTGGGCTGGCCGTTCACGACCATGACGCCCAGACGGTTCACGTCGACCCCGACCGACAGCATGTTGGTCGCGAGCACGACATCGATGGGACGCGGGTCGTTCTCTCCGCGTCGGAACACCCACTTCTGCTCGGCGAAGTCGTATGTGCCGTCGAAGCGGACCTCGAGCTGGTCCAGGTATTTCGGAATGTCGGCGTTCGAGACGCGAGAGGTGAGCTCCACGACGCTGCCGACTCGCCGCTGAGCCAGTCCGGGCCGCTCGACCAGGCTCATCCTCACTCGGAACGAACGTGTCTGCACGTCGTCCTCGGCGAGTCGCTTCATGCCTCCCAACTCTCGCAGCGAGTTGAAGTAGCCGACGAGGGTCATGTACGGGTCGGCGACTGGACCGAAGCTGTCGAACAAGGCCTGCGCCGCCGTGAGGATCGCCGTGTAGGTCCGGATTAGCACAGCGGGTCGCGAACTGCCGGGTGCGCAGACTCCCATATAGCATCGGCCGGGCCTGCTCGCGATGGGGCGCTGCACCGAGAAGAAGTCGTCCTCGACGTCGAGGGCCTTCGGCGGAAAGAGCGCGAGTCTTCGCATGAAGACGTTTCGCACCTGATCCGCGGCCCGTCGGGCGGTCGCGGTCGAGGCTACGATCTTGGGACGGACCTTCGTCTCCCCGAAATCCCAGGTGCAGAGGTCGTCGACCGCACTCTCGTACAGCCCGACCATCGTCCCCAAGGGGCCGCTGATGAGGTGGAACTCGTCCTGGATGACGAGATCGGGAGGACGCACCGCTCGCACGGGCGTCACCTTCGCCGCAGGATGCGGCTTCCGCGCGCGGTGACCGGTTCCGCAGTCGTGGCCGGGCCAGAGCAGCCCGTGCCGGCCGCACTCCTCTCGCACTCGGCCGAAGAGCGTCCGGACTTCCGGCCGCCATGCCATCATCGCGAACTTGTCGACGGTCGCGATCATCATGCTCGGAGGACGGTGGTAGATCTCCTCGTCCACGACCTCGACAGGAATGCCCGGATGCCGACGGGCGGCCGAACGAGCCTTGGAGAACGGACATCGGCTCAGCTTGTCTCCGCAGAAGATCGACGTTCTGCAGGCGCTCTTGTCCACCTCGATGTCGCGCCCCGGAGAGATCTCGGCACCGCACCAGGGGCAGCTCGTGAGCTGGGCAGGCGACGCGATCCCCGAGCGGTTGCGATCATTGTCGCGGATCGCCTCGATCGCCTGATGGGACTGCTCGGTGGTGCCCGGGGTCACTCGATTGCCGACCCAGAGGCCGAGCGTGAACGGTTCCCTGCCCCAGACGTCCTCCTCCTCCCAGCGGATCGTCTCCATGGCGCAGAGCAGGGTCGCCGCCCTTCGGAACTGCTGCAGCGTGAGGAGCCGAAGCGTGTAGCGCATGATCACTGCGAGGCCACGCGTGCCATCGAGCCCGGCGACGATCCCCTGGAGCCGTCGGATCCCCATCGCGAAGGCGGCGACCCCGAGATAGGCTTCCGTCTTGCCGCCGCCGGTTGGGAACCACAGGAGATCCGCGAATGCCTCGGCCGGACTGGTCCGGTCCGCATGTCTCGGATCGGTCAGGGACGGTATCGAGAGCAAGAGGAACGCCAGCTGGAACGGCCGCCACGATCGATTCTCGCGCACGTCGAGGTCGTCGAGTTCGACCTCCTTCTTGCGTCTCCTCTCGAGGGCGAAGATGGAATGGATGCGCTGTAGCGCCATGGCCCGGTTGGCGAACCTGAAGGCTGCGAGCGCGTTCGGATCCGCGAGGAGGACGCGCACTCCCGCCCGAAGACGTTCGAGGGTCGTCTCGCAGCGATCGAGCGCCGCATTCGCCGGCTCGTCGTATCCTACGATCTCGGTGCCGACGCGTGCTCGCTGGTCCCCGATCCACGACTCGTAGTCATCGACGAGCGTGGACAGCGCTCGACCGAGGTCGGCGGGCTCCATCTCGGCGAGCGACGACATGTCGAGCCAGCCGCGCTCGACCATCTCGCGCATCGCCGGACGGTCCGCCGGGTCGAGGCCCGGCGTCTCCGTGACGGGAATCTCCAGCCGGGGAATCACCTCGGTTCGGACTTCCACCGCTCGCGTCGGATCGTCCGGTGCCGTCTCGGCATGGACGGCGACCCCGTGTCCGACAGCGAATTCGACACGCCGACGGTAGATGAGGCCGAGGTGGTCCCGCTCGGGATCGTCGACGACGATGTCGTTGCTCGGCCGACGCCTGAAGACCGCCGGCTCCTCGTGGCGCCGGCTCCGCACGATGATCTCCGGCTGGAAGATCCACGCCCTGTCCTTGTTCGTCTCGGGTTCGAGCTGCCCGTTCACGAGGAACAACGTCACGAGGCGTTCGCCGTTCGCATTCGTGCGGACCGTTCCCTGTATCCGCACGTCCTCCTCTCGAGGATCGGGAACGAGGGGACGAACCTGGCCATCGGTCATCGGCAGGGGCGACGTGCCACCACAGGGCACCCGCCGCCAGACCTTGACCTTCACCTCCTCCTGTTCGCCCGTCTTCCGGTTCTTCCGGGGCTTCGTGTACTCGTGCTCGTCGTTCGGAACCCGCTCGTACCGGCCCCACCGGGCCGTCACTTCGATTTCGTCGACATCGGGACCGACGCAGAACGTCAGCCCCATGCTCGACGGTACCAGCGACTGGTTGTTCGACGTGTCGATCTCGTCGAGGGCATCGTCTTCCGGCTCCACCCGTCCACTGGCCCGGTTGAACTCCGCGCCGGGCTCATGGAGCGGAGCCGGGCCTTCCTCTTCGAGAGGCAGCTCGGTCGCGTCCGCGGCTGCCGCAGGCTCCACCTGGACCCCATCCTCTTCGCCTGGCCGCCTCGGTGCCAGCTTTCCGACGAGGTACCGGTCGCGAACGCTCATGTCGACGACGATCTCCTCCGGCCCGTTCGCCGGTCCGAGCAGATCGTCCCGTGTCGCGAGTTCGAGCAGCTCGCGTATGTACACGGCATCTTCGATGAGGGGCACGTCCTCCAATGCGGCGACTCCGTCGCGGGCGAGAACGCTCGCGAGGTCCTCGGGACGCAGCCGCGCGATGGGCCCAGTGGGCAACGCGAGCCCGACGTCCACGAGCGAGCCCGCCGTTCGCACCGTATGCAGTCGGTCGAAGTAGAGGGTGGTCGACTCGAGGTCCGAGCGGATCCGCAAGACGCGCCCGATGCGATTCAGGGTTCCCGCCGCATCGACGACGACGATCCAGTGGCCTCCGTCGAGCGCCCCGAAAGTGTCGCGATCACCGTCGAACCGAACGACGAACGGGCCGACCGACGCCGCCTCCGTGGCGAGCCACACCTGGGGGTTCGGTTCGGTGTTCGTCGTCATGCGATGATCCTCTCGCTACAGCTCCACCCGCGAGAAGTGCGGGTAGATCCGGTAGAACTTCTTGAACACCTCGAAGGGGTCCTCACCCATGTCGGACTTCGGCAGCATGAACCCCATCACATTCTCCGCGTTGCTGTTCGACTCCATCGTCAGCCGCTCGAGCGTCGAGAGCGCCGGCAGGTCAACTCGGTGCGGGGCATCGGTGGTGGCGTAGAACTCCCAGCCCTTCACGACTTCGCCGATGCCCGTGTCGTCCCTCGGTGCGACTATCAGCGCTGCCGTGACCATCGCCTGGCCGTCGGCGTAATGCGTGGCGAGCGCCCAGACGATGCTCCGGTCTCGGTAGCTGAGCACCTCGTTGTCGACGGCCAACTTGATGGCACGCAGGAGAGTCGGCCCGTACCTCTTGAAACTCATGTCCGCGGGGGTGACGTCGCTCGGGCACAGGTCAGCCAGGCGCTCCTTGAAGCGAGCAAGACGATATTCCTGGATCGTCGGCTTCGCCCCGCGGTCGTCGGATGCCTCGTCCTCGATCTGGACCGAGAGATCCTCGGGGTCGGGATTCCCAAGAGACGTGGGGTTCGCATTGAGCGTCACGCGAAGCACGCTGCCGACCGGCACGGTGCCGATGGTGCGTGCGAAACGCTCGATCTGCTTGGTAATGCCCTTGGGCTCGGTGTAGTCGAACCAGATGATGACGGGCGTGTCGAAGTCGGTCTCATCGAGGTAGTCTTCCAGCGTCCTGTGAACGCAAGCGATGGAGGCTATCGGACGGTTGAAGACTTGACGTTTGTGGACCTGCTCCTCGGTCTCGACGCACGTCATCTTGGCGATTCCGAGACGCCCATGGACCAGGCGGAAGTCCTCGAGGAACGGGCCGCCAAGTCCGATGTAGTGGTAATTCTCGAGCGCGAGCTTCGGCGCCAGTCGCATCAAGAGCGACAGGAACAGCTCGCGGTCCACGGCCTTATTCGGCCTTAATCTGTACGGCAATGAAGACCCGGTGCTCATGGAGTCACCCGGCCTTCTTCTTCGCCTTGGCAAGCACCAGGTCGAAGCATTTTGCACCAACCGCGCTAGGCGCCGCGCTCTCGTCTTCGAGAAGCACCTTGCCGATGAGGCGAATCTCCTCGACTGGCTTCATGAAGCAGACCCTGCGGTCCGACGGCGTCTTGTTCGGCGGCTCCGGCAGTACCTTGTTCTTCTTCGGATTGAACTCGACGCCCTCGTCGTCCGACCTCTTCGTGGCCTTGCGCTGAGCCACCGCCTCGATCGCCTCGCTGAGCGGCATCGGGCGAGCGTCCTCCCAGTGGCGCGCCTGTTGCTGTTCCGCCTGGGCCTGGTTCTTCCACTGGTTCGTGTAGTCGATCCAGACCCGCATGCCCTCCTTCATCTTGACGAGGGACTCGAGCCAGACGTTCGACGAGGTGTCGAGCGCGCGCTTAGTCGTCGTGACCGGCAGCTTCTCCGCGCGTTTCGAGCGGAACTCGACGATACCCGTGATGATGGCGAATTGCGGGTGGTAGAGCGGGATGCCGTCCCCCCAGCCCGTGAGGCGCGTCTTGTCGCCCACGATCACAGCGCGGTCGTTGCACAGCACCGTCCAACCGGCGGTTGGCCACGAACGATCGCGTTCGGCATCGTCATCGTCATCGGTGCCGAGTCCCCGGTTGAGATTCCTGCCGACGGTGATCGAGACGATGACACCGTCGATCGTCTTGCGGAACACGTATGGTGCCGGTCCGTCCTCGCGCTGCGAGACGAGCACCTCGACACGCACAGGCTCCACCTTCTTGCCGTTGAGCTCGACCTTCAGCCCCGACTGCAGGAACATCGTGAAGTGCTCGGAGATGGCTTTACGCACCTTCTCCACGAACGCGTCGTTCTCGAAGTGCCGCGCGACGCCCTCGTAGAGCTCCTTGACGATGATCGTGGTGCCCGGCTCCGAGAGCTTTTCGCTCGCCGTCGTCGGTTCGTTGATCGGAAGCGGGTCCCAGTTCTTCGCCTCGAGCCACTGCGAGGTGATGGGAACTTCGAACGTGTCGTCACCATGCCGCGTGCGGACGATGGACTCCCTTCCCATCTTGAAGATCGCGCGCTTCATACCGACGCCGTACATGCCGATCGTCTCCGTGTCGGAGTCGCGGTCGTCGTCGGGCTCGCGGCCCATCTTGAAGGCGTAGTTGATGGCGACGTCGCGCGGGATGCCGCCGCAGTTGTCCTCGATGGAGAACTGGTCCTTCGCCAGTCTGATTCTTACGGAGTGCCGTGCATAGTCGACCTTGCCGCCTTCCGCGACGCGCATCGCGCCGTCGAGGCAGTTGTCGAGGAGGTCGAGGATGGCGTCGTCGAGGCTGATATCGCGCGTCAGCATCGACACGAAGAACTGCTTGGTCGGAGTCGCCTGCGCGACATCTTTGCTCGCCTTGGTCACTGGATCCTCCGACCGGTAAACAGCGTGCTCACCATGACGTCAACAAGTTCGAGCTGGCCCCGTTCGAGGTAGTCCACAATCAGGTCCTGCTCTGCCTGTGATGCTGGCGGGAGGCGGACGTCCTTGAGCATCTGCTGGGTTATCTGGGGGAACAGCTTCTTCCCTTGAGTGAACGGTAGGATGAACCGCTCATTGGCAGCCTTGCATGCAAGGACGGCCGCGATAAATTCAAGGCGAAATCCACACCCGGGACGAACGTGAATATTGTACACAGATTGAAGTGTTACGAGGCTCTGTCGGTCGATTCCCGCACGAATCGCGCTACCCGTCTTGACAACAACGATTTTCGGTGACCGGTACTGGTCATTCTTCTTTTTCACAAGCCGCTTGGGCATCTGATGGGTTGCGATTGGTTGGGTTATGAGATCCGTTACTCCTGCGCCGGCAAGGACGGCAATACTTCCGCTCGCCACTGCGCTGTTAGCTTCGAGAGGCGCAAGGTCCTTCTTGCCGACCTCTTCCCCTCGGCCGATCAGGGCTACGTCGCCGAGGCACTTCCACGAGGCAACGTGAGGCCCCGCTTCCTGGTCTGGAACGGGCGCATTCCAGGGATGCCGACCATCGGCAATCAATGCCCCGGGCAGTCTTCGCGGATCGTGCCCTGGCGCCCGATACCAGAGCACCCCATAGTCGTCGGTCGAGTCCTCCGCGGCCGATTGCCGGTGTCCGACGAGGGCGAACACACTAACGCCAGCTCGAAAAACTGCACCGACATGATCTACACACACGGACCGGAACTGTGACAAAATGAAGCGCCTAACGGCGGATGGCTCAGAACGAGCCAAAATCGCATCGGGGAGAACAACCCCCAAGTGCCCCGAGTCTGAAATCAGGGCGGCCGATCGCTCGACGAATAGCCAACAGAGGTCCCACTGGCCCGCCACAAGCCCGAAGGCTACCCTCGCGACTCTCGGGCGGATTTCACCGAACGCATAAGGCGGATTTCCGAGCACCGCATCGAACCCACGTTGCTTGGGCGAGAAGGCTTCGGGAAATTCGAGTGGCCAATGAAAAGGCGCCCCGCCAGTAGGCCTTGCTCCTTCCGTTGCCCCTCTGACGATTTGGTCTGCTTCAACGGCGAACCCTGCAAGTCGCGACTCAAGGTCCAGGTCGTTCTTTGCAGCAAGGACATTGGCGATGAAGGCATCGGCAAGTTCCAGCGTGACGCGAAGCCGCTTTCGCGCGGCGGCATCAAGAATTGCCATCGCGTCCACGTCTCGAATGTCGCGGATGGGCAGCTCGCGTAGCTGAAGGCGGATCGCCAACGCCTGCTCGACGGCCTGTCGGACGTTTTTGCCGAAGAGTCGCCCCTGCGTCTGCTCCTTTGGGGCTATCGACAGCTCCGTGAGCTGCTCGAGGCTGCTGATGCCGAGCAGACTGTCGCCGCAGCGGAGGTTGTGATCGAGGAAGCCGAAGGGTCGCCCCTTGGCGAGCGTGACCAGCCAGAGCGAGAGCTTCGCCAGCTCGACGGCGAGCGGATTGATGTCGACGCCGTACAGACAGCGCTCGGCTACCAGGCGCCGAGCGGTTTCGGCGCGCGCTTCGGGCGATTGGGGGAGCGGATCCGACTCCGCGAGGGAGTCGTGGACACGCCCTTGCACATCCACGACCCGACCCCGGTCTTCCTCGACCGACCAGGCCTCGACCAGACGCGCGGCCAGAAAGCGGCAGACCTGGACCAGGAACGCGCCCGAGCCCATCGCAGGATCGCAGATCTTGAGATCCAGGAGCTCCGCAGGCGACTTGAGCGTCCAGGATTCCCTCGGCGCTCCCTTCGCCGGCCCATCGTAGACCAGGGGCGTCAGCGTCTCTTCGACGATCTTCTCGGTCAGGCTCTTGGGGGTGTAGTGGGTCCCGGTCTCTCGCCGGTCGATCCCCATCACCACGACGAAGGCGCCCTCGGGATGGACGAGCGGATAGCCCCACGGATCCGTGCGCAGGAGCCACGCGTAGGGCTCGAGGCGATCTCGCAGCGCGACGTCTCCGCGGCACGCTGTCAGGAGCCGCGCGCCGAGACGCGCTTCGACCTCGCGAGCGAGCGAGTTCCGGATCGAGGACTCGGAACGCCGCGTCCTCTCCACGAAGAGAGAGACGACCGCGTCGTCGCCTTCCAGACGAGCCGACTCCAGCTCTCCGAGAGTCACCCTGGGGTCTTTCGCCTGGGCGCTTCCCTCCAGTTCCAGGGTGACGTCGTCGACCCGCTTCACGGTCCTCTCCAGCAGACCCTCGTATACATGGCCGATCTGTTCTACATCGAGAGCACGATACAAGAGCGTACGGCCCTCGAAGGTCTGGATGGCGTCGAGGAGGAGGAGCACGGTCCTGTCGTCGATGGGCAGAGGCGCCGCCGGATGGTGTCTCCAGCTCGAGCCCTTCGAGCGGCCTTCGAGGAACGGGAACCGGTCGGGATCGAAGAGCGATCCACCCATCGCAGGGAGGTGCAGAGTCGGGTGGTCGATGCCCCCGAAGACCGCGCGAAAAACCGCCAGCAGACGCGACCACGCAGAGCGCCGCCGTTCGAGGATCTCTTCGTTCTCGGCCCTCAGTTGCATCCTGAGCGTCGAGACGGCGTAGAACGCGTCGTATCTCGGTTCTCCCAGCAGGAGGAGCCCACGCTCTTCGGCCGCCAGGAGGAAGACTAGGCGCATCATGACCGTCAAGCCGGCCTCGTAGAGCTCCTGGGGCTTCACATCCCTGAGCAACTCCCGGTTCCGGTCCTGGTCGGCACGGTCGAGGGCCTGGACCAGTACCTCGACGGCACGTCGAACCTGCTCGCCGAGGGCCTCCGTCACCTCGTCCTGGTGCTTCAGCGACCTCGCGAAGAGGCTCGGGAGACGGTCCTGCTCGAGTCCGAAGAGACGGCGCACGCCGAGCAGCGACGCGAACGCGCGCAGCGTGTCCGGTTCCTGCCCCCACAGGCGAGCGTACCAGCTCGCGAAAGTGGACATCTGGCCCACCGGAGCATGCACGACCATCCAGCGTTCGCCATTCGTCACGACGCCGAGCGGACAGCCCACGGCTCGCAGGTACATGGCCATGCGATCCGCCGGCGAGCACGAAAGGCCTCCGAAACGCATCGAAGCGACCAGATCGGCGTCCGGCGAGAACACGTGCACCGGGACCAGGAGCGCATCCGAGCGAGCGGGGTCTACCAGGGCCAGGTCCGGCCCGATCGCCGTGTCGTGTTCGGGCATGTCCATGCGAGCAGCGGAAGGAATCCGGTCGCCGCGACGGAGCAGCTCGTCATCCACCTCGAGCGCCGTGCGCAGCACTTCTTCGATCCAAGCCTCGTGGAGCCGTCCCAGATCGCTGTCCTCCGAGTCCACCGCGTCGCGCCACTCTTCGTAGGCACTGCGGAGCCGCTTGGCGCGGAGGCAATCCAGTTCCTCGAGTCCCTGCGGGAACGCCTCCCGGAGGACCGGAAGAGCCAGGAAGGGGCCCGAGACCTCGACGAGCTCCAGCCACTCGTGGTTGCGGCTCATCGCTTCCTCCCCTCGCCGAGCGATTCGGGTACGAGGAAGACCACGGCCACGGGGAATGTATGTTCTACGAGATCCGAGTGGCGTTCTTCTATGGCCTTCCTTTCGCGCTCGCGTTCCTCCGGTATCCGCGCGAGGCGCGCCTCGAGAGCCGCTCGGTCGCGCCGGATCTGGGTCCGCTCGTCCTCGGAGAAGAGCGAGAGCTGCCGGGGCTCGTCGTCCTTCTTCAGCTCGGACTCGAGGTTGGCGACCAGGTCGTCGAGGAGCTGCATCATGTCCTGGATCTCGCGACGTTTGCGGATCTCGATGGTGTTGGCGAGGGTACGGAGCCTTTCTCTCGATCGCGCCTCGACGGCACCCGACACCGCATCCCTGTGCTTCTCGAAGCGAGCCCGGAGCGCATCGAAGAGGGACTGCGGTACCTTGCCGGGTCGCGAGGAGTCGAGCCACTCGCGCAAGGTCGTCACCCGGTCTTCTCGCTTGAAGCTCCCGTCGCGGAGGTGGCCACCCGCCTCGGTCAGCTCTTCGTGGAGGCGGTGGTGGTTTCCGCCCGTGACCACCAGACGCGAGAGCACGGCGACCGCAGGTGCCTCGAGCTTCGTGTCCGGCAACGTCCGGACGGTCACGCGATTCAGCTTCTTGACATCGTCGCGCGCCCAGACCTCGGCACGGAGGAGCCGCAGGCTCATCTGGACCAGGGGGTGGTTGAGATGCACGAGAACGACATCGTCGCGACCCTTGGCGATCTCGTGGTCGAACGTGATCGGGCGAATCCGCTTCGTGTAGGGGTGCTCGAGGCCGTCGAGACAGCGCGACCACGATCCGGCCAGTGGCGGGAGGTGGAACGCCCTGGCTCCGGCGGCTCCGTCCAATCCTGTCGGGACGAGGTCCGGCTTGCCCGTCAACCGCAATGCCGTCCTGACCGCACGCTCGATGCGGTCCGGCGTGAGGTGCTGCTCGCTCCGAGTGGTCGCGAGTCGTTCGTGCAGCTTGGCGATCCGCTCGCGGAGATCGCGCTCCGCTTTGACGTACTTGCGAGCGCGCTCCATCCGTTTCTCGGCCAGGGCGGTGTCCAGTTCTCGCCGTCGGCCCTCGAGCAGCGCGGGAAGTTGCGGCGCGATCACGGGATTCACGCTTCCCATGTCGGCCCGCATGGCGTCGAGCTTCCTCAGTGCGCGGAGGATGTCGTCCCCGTGGTTCCCGCTAGCATCGACGGGGTGCCAGATCACGACTTCTCTCTGCTTCTGGCCGTGGCGGTCGACTCGCCCGTTGCGCTGCTCCATCACGTTCGGGTTGTAGGGGATCTCGATGTGAATCAGGAGATTGCAGTGGTTCTGGAGGTCGATGCCTTCCGATGCGGCATCCGTCGCGAGAAGGATGCGGACGGGAGACTCCTTCGGATCGGCCTGGAACGCCGCCTTCACGGCCTCTCGATCCTTGGAGTCCATGCCCCCGAAGATCAGCGCGAGGCGCTCCCCTCCGAAGCCGTGGGTGGCGAGCATCTCGTGGAGCCACGACTGCGTCGTGCGGTACTCCGTGAAGAGGATGACGCGGGTGTCCGCCCAGCGACCCTTGGGGCGGATGTGCTCTTCAAGCCAGGCGATCAGCGCCCGAGCCTTCGAATCGGGTTGCCGGGAGGCTCGTTGCGCCCAGGAGCGCAGCGTCTCTGCTTGCCGGCGCTCGTCCGAGGACAGGCTCCTCAGCCGCCGACTGGCTTCCTCCACGGCGTCGCTTTCGGCCGACTCGCGGATCTCGTCGTCGGCGTAGTCTTCCTCGGTCTTCGCGATGGCGCGCCTGAGGATGCGGTCGTCGAGCCGTGACGAACGGCGGGTGGTCGCCCGCTGGCCTTCGATGGCGGCGATGTGTCGCTCGAAGGTCGAGGCGAACGCCGCTGGCGAAGAGGCCAGTCTCTTGCGGAGCAATCGATGGACGAAATGCGACGCGGCTCTTTCCTCATCGTCCTGCTTCTCGCGGCTCGCGATGTACTCGTCTAGCAGGCGACGGGCGTCTCGCTCGTCCTTCGTGTAGTCGACCTTCAGAGCCTCGAGCCGTCTATCGGGAAAGATGCGATTGCCTTCGCCGTCGACCAGGTCGGTCTTGAGACGACGAACCATGACCCGTGCGAGCTGTTCCTCGGGTGGAAGGACGTTCCGCGAGAATCGCTGGTCGTCCAGCAACTCGAGCAGCGCAGTGAAGGATTCCGTGTATCCGTCGTGCGGCGTCGCGGTCAGGAACAGCTTGTGCTGGAAGTGCGGCGCCAACAGGCGGACGAGCCGGGTCCGGAGGCTCTCGACAGCGTACTTGCCTACGGTCGGCGCCACGTTGTGGGCCTCGTCCACGATCAGCAGGTCGAAGCGTCGCGGGAAGCTCGGGTGTGGGGGAAGCGTGTCTCGCAGGAGCCGGATGCCCTCGCCTTGCTTGACCCAGTCGATCGATGCGATGAGCCGCGGGAACGAAGTCCACGGATTGGCGTGGACGCCACGATCTCTGCGCAATCTCTTGACGAATTCGGTGTCGACGATCCTGAACTCGAGACCGAACTTCTCGATCATTTCGGTCCGCCATTTCTCCTGTAGAGAAGCCGGACACAGGACGAGAACGGTCCGGGCCCGATGGCGAAGCAGCATCTCCTGTACGACGAGGCCGGCCTCGATGGTCTTGCCGAGGCCGACGTCGTCCGCGATCAGCAGGTTGGTCCGGGCCATGTCTATCGCGCGGACCAACGGATCGAGCTGGTAGTCCTCGATGCTGACACCGCTGCGGAATGGTGCCTGGAGATAGCCGCGATCCGCGTTCGTGGCAGCCCCCCAGCGGACGGCGTCGAGGAAGGCCTCGAGGTCCTCCGGCTCGTCCAGCGCGGTGATGGTCGGCAGGCCGGCGCGCTCGATGACATGCGCTCCAGGTTCGAGCTCCCAGAGCACCTCGAGCTCTTCGCCGAGCGCGTCTTCGTCTATGGACGCGAGCTTGACGAGACTTCGCTTCGGAAGCTCGGGAGCTACGGCAGCGGCGTCGATCTCCGAGACGATCCACTGTCGGCGTCGAACTTCGACGAGTTGTCCGGGTTCGGGTGCAGTACCATTCATCGTCGCCGTCCGTTCTCGCCGGTGCCCGGCGCCCGTTTCCCGCAGGCGCGGGCGATGCGTGCCACGACTCGGCGGTTCACCGGCCGACAGTCGTGTTCCCAGACTCGGATCACCGTCCACCCCGCCTGCTCGAGGCGCGCGGTCTGACGACGGTCTCGTTCCTTGTTCTCTTCGAGCTTGGGGAGCCAGTAGGAGACGTTGGACTTCGGATAGGTCGCATGGGTCGGACACCCGTGCCAGAAGCACCCGTCGACGAGGACAGCCACCTTCGCACCGGAGAAGACGATGTCGACCGCGATGTTCTCGATCCGCCGGTGCAGCCGGAAGCGGAGGCCTTCGGCGTGCAATGCCGAACGGAGCGAAACCTCGGCCCCCGAGTTCTTCTGCTTGACCCGCTTCATGATCTCGGAGCGAGTGAGCGGTCGACGTGCGTCCCGCGTCCGTTTCGGAGTCCTGGTCGGAGATCGGCTCTCGAGTGGTGACATCTCCATCCCCCCGCTACCTGTGCGAAGAGACGTGAGCCAGGAGAGCCTCGCCCAGGGCCTTGGCGAGTCTCGGCGGGACAGCGTTGCCGATCATTCGACCAACTGCCTTGCGGTTGAGCTTCTGTTCCCTAGGCCAGAATTCGTACGTACGCGGGAAGCTCTGGAACAGGGCTGCTTCCCGCAGCGTAATGGCTCGGTCCTGCTCCGGATGACCGAAGCGCCCATTGCCGATTCCGGTGCAGAGCGTCGTCATCGTCGGCGACGGTCGATCCCACCACATCCTCGCGTAGATCGAGCCGTAAGACCGGCCAGACTCCTTGCGATGGCAATCGAGCACGAGGTCGTCGGGCCAGTCTCGACGGGTACCGCCGTCATGCCGGGTCGCGCGAATGCGCTCGAGGTTCGTCGGCGAGAGGAGCGCAGCCACGTGCAGAGGGTCGTTCGGGTCTTCCTCGCCCGAGGCGAGCGGCGGCAGATCCCCTATCGTCTCTCGCACGGTCTTCCATTGGCTGGGGTATCGATATCGACCCTCGGGGACGGCTATGGGGCCGAGGCGCGACGCGAGCAGCACCAGCCTCTGGCGGGCCTGCGGGATACCATACTCGACACAGCGGACGATCTTCCAGTCGACGAAGTAGCTCTGTCGTTCGAGCGTCCCGACGAACCGGTGGAACACCTCGCGTCCGCGGTCGGCGAGTTCTGGGACGTTTTCCATTGTCACCAACTCGGGAAGGATGCCGACTACGAAGCGACCGAAGTTGTCGAGCAGGTCCCATGCCTGGTGCTCGCGTCTGCCGTTCGTCAGCCGAGAGAAAGGCTGGCAGGGAGCACAACCAGCGAGGAGCCTCACCTTGTCGGTGTCGAACAGCTTCTCGATACTGGGATAGTTCTTGCGCGCGACATCCCAGCACAGGAACTGCGCGCCGGGGTTGTTCTTCACGAAGGCATGCTTGGCCTGCTCGTCGATGTCGATGCCCGCATTGACCTTGATCCCCGCCTGCAGGAGGCCGTGGGTCAGGCCGCCCGCACCGCAGAAGAGATCCACAGCGCAAATCGGGCTCGCAGATTGAGCATCGGCCAAGCGGTCGTTCATTCTCCGCCTTCCTGATCGACCGGTCCCGTCGGCTGGGGTCGTCGCGTGTACGGGACACGCATGTGCGTCATCCGCTTCACTGTTTTTCGTTCCCCTCTCCCGACGTGGCCATCGCCGCACCTCCGGCGCGGACCCATTCGTCGATCTCCTCGCGCTTGAACTTCCAGAAACGGCCGACCTTGTGACCTGGCATGCCCTTGCTGCTCACCCAGCCGTAGATGGTATCCTTGGAAACACCAAGATATTCAGCTATTTCGTCTACGGACAGCCATCGGTCTCGCATCGCAACCTCTCGGTCGAGCGGCAGATCAAGCCATTCTGAACCTATCATCATGATGACCTCTGCGTCAATGCCAACGAGACCGATTTGCCTGGAAGAGCTTGGATCTGCTTGGAACAAGACCGATCCTGTTCGGATTCGGATGCCGAAGCCAAGATCCGCCGCCAAACCGCCCGCTGCTCGGCCCAGACCGGGCTCTTGAGCACCTGGCGCAGGTGGCGCTCGGTGACGGGCTCGCGGCCGGGCGGGAAGCGGAGGGCCAGGACCTCGGCCTGGATGTCGGGGGCCAGGAGAAGAAGGTTCATCACCTGGGTCAGGCGGGCGCGGGTGAGACCGTGGTGGCGGGCGACGTCGGCGTAGTCGCGGAACTCGCCGGCCTGGACGCGGACCTCAAGGTCGTGGGCCTGGGCGAGCAGGCGCGCGACGCGGGCGGGATGAGTCTGGCGCAGCCCGGCCTCGCGGCGGGAGCGGCGCTCGTCGTTCTTCTGGCGGCGGGTGCGGAAGGGGACAGACTGGAGGCGGGAGACGGGAGACGGCAGGCTGCAGACTGCAGGCTGTAGGGAAGAAGTCCGGAGACTGCAGACTGCAGGCTGTAGGATCGGGCTCGCGCCGGGCTTTGCCGAATCGGTCATCTTGGTTCTTCTCCTCCAGCCTCCGGCCTGCAGCCTCCAGCCTGCTCCAAGGGCGCGGCCAGGTCGTGGAGGTGCAGCTCGAGCTTGCCCTCGTCGAGGTCCACGTCGATGCGCTCGACGAGGAGGCGCACGAGGTCGAGGCGCTCCTCGGGCGCGAGCACGTCCCACAGCTCGTCGAAGGACTCGAGCAGGCCGACCGCGGTGGAGACCCGACCGACCGCCTCGAGCAGGCCGCGCATGCGGTCGTCGAGCTCGTTGGCCTGGGTGCGCAGCTTGTCGAGCTCGGCCTCGATCTCGCCGAGGCGCGCGGGCAAGAACGTGCCGCCCTTGCCTCCCATCTGCTTGATCGAGGCGACGAGCGCCTTGCCCTCGGCGGTGAGCGTCTCGATCCGCAGCTCGAGCGCCGCGCGCTCCCGGGTCAGGTCCTCGGCGATGGTGGTCTTGCCGGCGTCGAGGCGGCGGCCGACCTCGGCGCGGATCTCCGGGTCTGCGCAGATCTCGCGCACGCGGCCGATCACCGCGGGCTCGACGTCGGCGGCCGGCACGTAGACGCCCTTGCACTTGTCCGGGCCATGGGCCTGGCGGGTGCGGCAAACGTAGTAGCGGTAGTCCTTGCGGCTGCCGTTGCTGCCCCGGCCGCTCGAGGTGGTGAGCGGCTTGCCGCAGCGCGGGCAGTGGATGAGCCCAGCGAGCAGGTACTCGGGGTTTCGCCCGCGGCGCGGGCCCCGGCCGCAGGCCTTGGCGGCGAGGAGCTTCTGCACGCGCTCGAAGGTCTCGACCTCGACGATGGCCTCGTGCTCGCCGTCGAAGACCTCGCCGTTGTAGACCACCTTGCCGATGTAGAGCGGGTTCTTGAGCAGGCGGTGGACGGCGTTCTCGTCCCAGTCGCCGCCGCCCGACTCGCGGCCGTCCTTGGTGGTGAAGGTCTTCTTCTTCCAGCCGAGCGCCCGGAGCTTCTCGGTCACGCTGCCCACCGAGCGCAGACGCAGGTAGAGCTGGAAGATGACCCGCACGCGCTCGGCCTCCTCGGGCACGACCTCGAGGCGCCGGCGCTCGCGGTCCACGCGGTAGCCGAGCATCGGCGGGCCGCCGGTCCACTTCCCTCGCCGCCGGGCGGCGCCGATCTTGTCGCGCGTCCGCTCGCTGATCATCTCGCGCTCGAACTGGGCGAACGACAGCAAGATGTTGAGCACGAGCCGGCCGAGGGACTGGGCCGTGTTGAACTGCTGCGTGGTCGAGACGAAGCTCACGCCCTTCTCGTCGAACAGCTCGACGAGGCGCGCGAAGTCGAGCAGCGAGCGACTGAGGCGGTCGACCTTGTAGACCACCACGCAGTCGACCTTGCCGTCCTCGATGTCCTTGAGGAGCCTCTTGAGCGCGGGGCGCTCGATGTTGGCACCCGAGAAGCCGCCGTCGTCGTACCGATCGGGCCGGATGATCCAGCCCTGCGACCTGATGAACAGCTCGGCCGCCTCGCGCTGGGCGTCGAGCGTGTTGAAGTCCATGTCGAGGTTCTCGGTCGTCGACTTGCGCGTGTAGATCGCGCAGCGGAGCTTCTTCTGCTGTGGCTTCTCGGCGGCCATCAGCCCTCCTTGCCCCGGCGGCGCTGGGTCAGTCCGAACCAGAGGAAGCCGTTCCAGGCCGCGCCGGTGATCTCACGCGCCACCCGCGAGAGGCTCTTGAAGGTGGCGCCGCGGTACGCGAAGCCGTCGGCGAGGACGGTGACCTCGTGGACCTCGCCGCCGTGCTCCTTGCGGAGCACCGTTCCGACCGGCGGCAGCCGATCGTCGAGCGGGTGCTTGGTCACCGCCGCGACGACTGCCTCGACCGCGCCGCGGGGCGGACGGGCGCGGAGCTTGCCATCCTGGGCCAGGGCTGCAGCCCGCGCCCGGTCCTCGTCAGACAGCCCGCCCTCGGCCAACTCCTGCAGGCGCCAGGCGACCCGCTTCCACAGATACTCGCGGTTGTTGCTGCGGCTCTCGAACCCGTGGACAGCGGCGAAGCGATCCTGCAGCTCGCGGGTCGACACGTCCTTGAGCACCTGGATCTCCTCCGCGAGGCTCGCCGGCGCTCGGGTGCGGCGTGCGGCGTCTTGTTTCATCGTCGGCCTCCTTCGGCGGCTCTTCGCGCCGTCGACCCCATGGAGGCGTCGTTCGCGGCGCGTATCAAGGCAATTCCCCTGCGAATCGAACCCGTTGAGACTCCGCTCGACACCTCGAAGACCCACATGCTCAGTCCCTCTGCCAGCCGCCCCGGTAGCCGCGCTCGACCTCGGGCTCGGGCACCGGGAAGTCCTCGACCGCGAGCCGCTTCTTCGCCGCCTCGAGGTCGACGAGCACCGCGCGGCGGCGGTCACCGTGGCCGCCAAAGCAGACGTGGGCGTCGAGCTCGCGCACGATGTCGCCACGCAGCTTCGCCTCGACGAGCTGGCGGCGCATGCCCTTGCGATCGATCACCTCGCCCGTGTAGTCGGTCCGCCGGCAGTGCTCCGCATAGGCCGCGTGGCAGACCGGGAAGTGCAGCGCCAGGAGGCCGTCGTGGTAGACGTAGTGCTTGCCGTGCTGGAGCGTGCCGGCGATGGCCATCACCGACAGCTCCTCGATGAAGTAGTCGAAGCCGGTCTTCACCTGGGTGCCGCCGTCGAGGGTGTCCTCGAGGATCGCGGCCACCGCGGTCTCCACGTCGAGCTCGGGCAGCGCGACCTCCATGTGCGCCGCGTACTCCTCGAAGTGGTGCAGCCCGAGCACCATCACCAGCAGGTTGTCGCGGGTGCGGTAGGGCAGCTCGTGGTCGCCGATGAGGCGATCGGTGACCTCGCGCGCCAGCGCCAGATCCGCGGCCGTGTCCCGGCCGAGCAGGAAGCGGACGATGCCCGCCGAGAGCAGGCGCGGGTCGACCTTGGCCGCGCGCGCAAGCGCCGCCTGGAAGGACGGCGTCTTCTGCAGCCTGTTCTTCTCGGTGCGCACGAGCAGCGACCGTTCGATGACCGCGGCCTCCTGGGGGCGGCTCTCGCCGGCCACGCACAGGGGCGCGTCGAGCCGGTACGAGACGATCGTCTGGTCGGCGCGGCCGCGCTCCTCGCGCTCGCCACCGTAGATGCGGCGCAGGTAGCGGTGGAGCGTGTTGAGCCTGTGCTTGGGCATGTCGTTCGGCTTGTACTCGTCGAGGACGACCGGCACCGAGGCCGTGGCCGAGAGCAGCTTGATGAGCGCGAACTCGGTCTCGGTGACGCTGTAGGGCACCTCGGCGGTGACGCCGAAGAGCGGCCAGATCACGTCCTGGAGCAGCGTCGACTTGCCCGAGCCTGGCAGGCCCCAGACGAAGAGGACCGGGAAGTGGCCGAGGGCCTCGCGGATGCGGGGCTTGAGCGGCGCGGCGAAGAACCAGCCCAGGATGGGCAGCATCACCTCGGGCGCGTTCAGCTCGAGCAGGGTCGGCAGGAGCTGGGCGGCGGCCACGGCCTCGACGCGCGGGTCGCTCGGCTGCTCGTAGTGCACGAACTCCGAGAGCGTCGCGCCCGACGAGACGTAGACCAGGTCCTCGCCGCTCGCGTCCACGCCGAGCGGGCCGAGGATGCCGTCGGGCGTGACCCAGCGCGGGCCGTTCGGCGTGTCCACGTAGCCGAGCAGCCGGGTACCTCGCTTCTCGGGCACCTGGCGCGAGGCCACCAGGCGCAGGATGCCCTGGACGTTCTCGTCGGACCCGGTGAACTGCAGGTCCACCGGGCCGAGCTCGCGCAGCAGGTTGCGCTTGCAGTGCCAGGCCTCGCGCGGAAAACGCATGCCGCGGAAGACCCGGCCGCGATCCGCGGTGAGATCGGCCTCGATGATCTCGCCGTCCTCGAAGCGGATGCGCTGGCGCGGCTCGATCTGGAACGAGGAGATCACGACCGGCTTGCCGTGGTGGTCGATGACGTAGTAGTGGTCGGTCTCCTCGAAGACCTCGCCCTTGTAGGTCGGAGGCTGGAGACTGGAGGCTGCAGGTTCGGACTCGGACGAACTCGGGTTGTTGCTGCAGCCTTCAGCCTGCGGCCTGCGGTCTGCTAGGAGCGCCTTGAGCGTGGCGACCTTGAGCTTGAAGCGCTTCTGCATCACCTCGAGGTAGGCCTCGCGCTCGACGGGCCCCGAGGCGCGGATCATGTCGATGAGCGGCGCGAGCTTCTCGGCGAGGTCGGCCTTGGGCGTGTCGGCCGGGATGCGCTCGATGAGGTGCTCGGGGAGCCGGCGGGCGGCGGCGATGACCTGCTTGAGCGCCTCGGGCCCGTGCTTGGCGACCAGCTCGTTGACGTCGATCTTGGTGACGCCCTCCGGGCGCTGGATCACGGCGATGCGCACGTCCCGGCCGGCGCCGTGGAGCGCGAGCCCGGTCTCGATGGCGCCCGCCTCGCCAGTGCCGCTGTCCTCGGAGTCGTTGCAGACGATGATGCGCTTTGCCCGGGCGGTGAGCGCGAGGAGCTTGGCATGGTCCTGCTTGCGGAAACGGACGGTGACCGGCGAGACGCAGGCCACGCCCGCCTGCATGGCGCTGATGCAGTCCGTGACCCCCTCGGTGATGAGCAGCTCCTCGGCGCCGCGGGCCGCGTCCTCGTTGTAGAGGGTGTCGTTGGCGACCGTGGGCGAGACGTAGTCGTGGCGCTCTGATCGCGTGAGGAGCTTCTTGTACTTGGCCTTCTCCCAGGGCTCGTCGCCGGTGTGCTCGGTGGCCCTGGCGATGAAGTAGACGACGCGGCCGTGCCGCCAGTACGGGAAGACCAGCCGGTCGCGGAAGAAGTCCTCCACGCGCCCGCCCTGCAGCCGGACGAAGAGGCCGGTGGCGAGCGCCTCGTCTCGGGTCGCGCCGAGCAGCTCGGTCAAGTGCTCGAAGAGGTGTCCGTCGGCCCAGCCGAGGAGCAGCCCGTCGATGGTCTCGTCGGTGAACCCGTAGTGCTCGTGGAACCACTGCTCGCGGATCTTCGAGGGCAGGACCCGGTGGTAGTAGCCGGCGGCCGCGGTGAGCAGGGTCTCGACGCGGCGGCGCTCCGAGATGCGGGCCAGCTCCTCGGCGAGCTGAGGGTCCTCGCCACCCGGGAGCTCGACGTTCGCCCGCTGTGCCAGGCTGCGAAGGGCGTCCATGAATTGGCCGCCGTTCTTTCGCATGACGTAGTCGAAGCAGTCGCCGCCGACCGAGCCGCCTCCGGAGAAATCGCGCCACGTCTGCGAGTGCGGCCACACCACGAACGACGGGTCCTCGTCGCGGTTGAAGGGGGAACGGCCCTTGAGCACCGAGCCGCAGGAGGCGAGCGCGGTGTCCTCGGCGATGAGCGCGGCGAGGTCGGTGCGGTCGTGCACCTCGTCGACGAGGCGGCGGAAGGCGGCCTGGTCCATCATGGCGCCTCCGGCGCCAGGCTGCGGGCTGGAGGCTCCAGGCTCCCCAACACGGTTCGATACGCCCGCCAGCGGGCGGCATGTTGGCGACGCGCCATCGGCGCGTCGTCGACCAGGTCGTACAGCACAGGCCTCGCCTTGCCCGGGTGCGGGCGCATCAGGCGACCGAGGCGCTGGATGGTGCGGCCCTCGGCCCGCGCCGGCGTGGCCAGGATCAGCCGCTCGAGGCGGGCCACGTCCAGCCCCTCGTCCGCGAGCGACGTTGCGAAGACCACCTTCAGGGTCCCGGCGCGGAAGCGGTCGAGGATCTCGATGCGCTTCCTCCGCGTCACCTTGGCAGTGAGCGCCTCGGCGTCGAAACCGGCCGCGCGCAGCATCTGCGCCAGCAGCTCGCAGTGCATGACCCGCGCCGAGAGCACCAGCACGGTCTTGCCGGCACGGGCCTCGCGCGCGGCGAGGTCCGCGATGAGACGGTCGCGACCGGCGTCGAGGCACAGCTCGTCGATCATCCCGGCGAAAGTGTCGGCGGCCACGGTGCAGCCCGTGGGGACCACGACGACCTCCGGGACGACGAGGTGGCCGGCGGCGACGAGCTCCTCGTGAGCGATGCGGAAGACGATGGGCCCGATGCCGAGCTCGACGAGCGGGGTGAGCCCGTCGGCGCGGGTCGGGGTCGCGGTGAGGCCTAGCCGGTACTTGCCAGGCATGGCTCCGAGCACCTCGCGGAAGGTGATCGCCGGCGCGTGGTGGACCTCGTCGACGATCACCAAGCCGAAGCGGCACCCGATCTCTGCCAGGCGCTCGCGTGACATGGCGGCCAGCGACTGCACCGTGGCCACGACGATCCTCGAAGAGTCGTCGATGTCGCCGGCCTCGACGCCGAGGATGTCGTGGAAGGCGCAGCGCCACTGCTCGACGAGGTCGTGGGTGTGGACGATGACCAGCGTCGGCTGGCCGATGCGCGCAGCGGCCGCCGTGCCGATCACGGTCTTGCCGCCGCCGCAGGGGACGACGGCGACGCCCTGGACGTTTCGGACGAGCGCAGTCACCGCCTCCTCCTGGTAGTCGCGGAGGACGAGCTTCACGTCGAGCGGCTCGCTCGACAGCGTCACCCGCCGGTCTTCGAAGGACACGGGCTCGCGGGCGGCGGTGCAGGCCTGGCGGACCAGGGCCACCGCGCCCCGCGGAACGAGCATCTCGCCGTCCGGACCCTGCTCGAGGAGCGTGATCTCCTCCGGCGTGGCGCCCACCCACCTGTCGAAGCGGACCCGGCTCAGGTACTCCGGGTTCGGGAAGGTGAGGCCACGCCGAAGGAGCTCGTGCGCCTTGGGCCGAAGACCGGGCAGGCGGATGACGCTGTCGACGACGGCGCGCATCCTCTGCCTCCCGCGCTCAGGCGAACGGGTCCACCTCGACGGCCTGGACCGGCGCCGCCTTGGCCTCGAGCTGGTCGAGCAGGGCTCGCGCCGCGGTCTCGTCGCCGGCCTTGAGGTCGCGCACGCGCTGCACCCCGGTCTTGGCCAGGAACGCGTCCACGTCCGAGCGCGGCAGGGCCTTGAGCCGCGCCACGATCTCGCCGGCCACGCGCGGATCGATGGGGCCATCCTTGCGGGCCGATGAAGTGGTCGCGGTGGGCTTGGCCTCGTCGGCGTCGCCCTGGCTGTTCGCCAGGCGCTCGAGGTCGTGCAGCTCGCACGCGGCGATCTTGGCCTTCAGCTCGTCGTCGAGCTTCTCCTCGGGCAACAGGCTGTAGGTGGTCTTGGGGCTGCCGGCTTCGCCATGGCGCTCGATCTCGAACAGCCACTTGTCGAGCCCGTACTTGTCGCGGATCTTGAGCACGTCCTTGAACCACACCGTGCCGCCCTCGATGACTTTCATCGCGTTCTCGGCGGGCACGTAGAAGTTCAGCGACACGCGCAGGCTCGGCCGCTTGTCGGTGTGGACGGCGGCGTCGTAGGTTTCGTAGCGCTCGCCAGTCCAGACCACCTCGCGGGCGAAGGGCTCGCCGCAGAAGGCGCCCACGACCTTGTCCCCGTCGTTGGCGAGGCGGACGAAGATGCCTCCTTGGCTCGCGTGCTTGTCGGCCAGCGTCCTGGCCTTGTCCCATGAGTTTCCCATCTGCAGGCTCCTTTCTCGGGTCGAGTTGTCCGTTCAGGCGGCGCCGGTGGCCGCATCCATCTCGTCGAGCAGCGCGTCCATCGCCTGCCGCCCGCGCCCACGCGGGGCGGTCGGGCGCTGCTGGAGATGAGCGCGGTACACCTTGCCGAGCGCCTCGGCGGCGCCCTCCACCAGCTCCGGGTCGGCCTCGTACAGCTCGAAGAGGCCGATCAGGTTCAGCGTCAGCTCGCGGAAGGCGCGTCCGAGCGCGCGGCGCGTTTCGTCACTGGCCATCGCTCGCTTCCTCCTTCTCGGGTCCGGAAGGGCAAAGGCCGCCGGTCGCCGAACGGGGACAGCGCAGGTCGGCGAGCAGGCCGCGCAGGCGGGCGATCGTCCGCGAGCGCTGGCGCTTCAGGCGCTGGTAGATCCGGTCGCGCTCGTCCGGATCGCTATCGGGGAAGGTCCGCTCCACGTACACGCGCAGCCGCTCCCCGCGCACCATGGTGGTGACGACGAGGTCGAGCTGGTCCTGGCCCAGGTGCGCGGCCCTGGCCGTGAGCAACTCGACGACGTCGCGGCAGTCCACGGGCCCGGGTCCGGCCTTGTGCCGGCGGCGCCTGGGCTTCGGCGCGCCCGGCCAGGCGTCGGGCGCGAAGGGCGGCAGGTCGCTCACGTCGTCGGGGGCGATGAGAATCCGGGCGGCGTGCTCCTCGCGGATGTGGCGGAAGACCCGGCGCTGCGTCATCTGGCGCAGGTGCATCGCGGTGCGGTCGCGCTGGTCCGCCAGCGGGAAGGCGCGCACCACCTCGAGGAAGGTCGAGACCACGAGCTGGTCGAGGTCCTCGGGGTCGAGGTCGTTGCCGTAGATGCGGTGCCGCAGGCGGCTCAGCATCGGGTAGTAGGCGGCGAGCAGCAGCGCCGCCCACAGGGAGTGCGGTCGCTCCTGCTCCTCGGTCACCAGCGCCCGGGTGAGCGCCTCGCGCTCGGCCCAGCGCCGGGCCGACTCGTCGCCGAGCACGGCCAGCACCGAGAGCGGTGTCTCGTGCTCGGCCAGCGCCGGGTGTCTCTTCTTGGTCTCGTCGAACAACTTCATGCTCGTCTCTGCGCGCAGCTCGGTCTTGAGAGCGCGCCGCACGTGCTGCAGGCCCATGGGCTCCTCCGCGCGGCGCGAGCCCGGGGTCCGCCCTTTGTCGGGCGGGACCCTGGGCCTCGAGGAGCCTCTGGTCGGCCGCAGAAAGTGGTTGCGGTCAGGCGCGCGTCACTGCGCGCGCTCGTTCACCTCGTCGTGGGTCGATGGCGTCCGCTCGTCGGTGACGAAGCGGCTCAGCGCTCCGCACCGGCGGCAGTGCGTGGTCAGCTCACCGCGGACCCGGTAGGCGGCGGTCTTGTACCGGACCTCGACCTCGCCGCCGCGGGCGATGCCGAGGAGCGCGCCGCAGGACCGGCAGCGCCACTCGCGAGTGGTGGTGGGGGACGTGCTCATCCGAAGCCTCCGTCGGCTTTCCCGAGCGGCAGGCCTCGAAGGACATCTCGGGGTCTCGACCTCAGGCGTGGGAGCCGCTACGGCTCATCGCCTCGGGCCTGCGACCCCTACCGGGTGAGATCTGACGGGCAGACACCGGCCACGGCCGGGCGGTGGTAGGTTCGCGGGGAAGAACGCCTTGGATGACGGGCGGTTGAAGGCGATCCGGAAAAACGCTCGGCGGTCACTTTTTTCCGAACGGCACCGGTGAGATCTGACCGACCAGTCGTCATGCGTCCTCGTCGCGGGCCCACGTGTCCTCGCCGACGTAGGGCTCGTCGGGGAGATCGGGGCCGGCCACGAAGGCGGCACGCAGGCCGTTCCTGGTGCACTCGGGGAAGGGATCGGCCTGGATGCCGAAGATGTGCTGCAGCACGGGTCGGGTGTCGGAGACGAGCGTCTTGAACGCCTGAAAGCTCGGCGCGAGGCTACGCCACGCGCACTCTCCGTGCCCTTCGCAGATCTTCTCGATGAGCCGCCACCGCTTGGTGGGCTTGCCTCCGCGGCCGTCGGCCATGCCGAGGTCGCGGTAGGAGAGCCGGCGCTGCTGCATGCCCGGCGCGCGCACGGCCACGGTCTCGCCGTCGACGAGGTAGAACGAAACCCGGTTCCACGGGGTGGCCGACGGCAGACCGAGGCGCACGGCGCCCGGGTGCGGCTGCTCAAGACCGAGCTCGAGTCCGTGGCCCACAAGTCCCACTCGCCGCGCTTCTGGGCAAAGGAAGTGCCCGCATGAACGCCTCCCTCGAACAGCTCGTGGCCGACCTCCAGTCGGACGAACGCCAGGTGGCCGAGGCCGCCCTGTGCCGCCTCGATCAGGGCCGCTCCTGCTACGGCCCGTGGAGCGTCGACGACGGACGGGACTATCCCAAGGAAGCCTTCGCCGAGGTCATCGACGCACTCCACTACTGCGCGGCCGAGCTGGTGCGCCTTCGTCGTGCCCGACCTCGCACCGATGGCCGCCTGCTGCGGGTCTACGTCTGCCACCCCTTCGGTGGCGACCCCGAGGGGAACGCCCGCAAGGTGACCGCCATCTGCCGCTCGCTCGTCGAGGGTGGACACCTGCCGATCGCCCCGCACCTCTACCTGCCCGCGTTCGTGGACGAGGCCACCGAGCGCGACCTGGCCGTGGCGCTCTGCCTCGAGCTGGTCGCGGTCTGCGACGAGCTGCGAGTCTACGGCAGGACCGTCACCGGCGGCATGCGCCGGGAGATCGACCGGGCCGAGGCGCTCGGCATCCCGGTTCGCTTCGTCGCCGCGGAGGGCAACTGATGGACGGCCGCGGGGCGAGGCGCAAGGGACACGACTTCGAGCGCGAGGTCGCGCGCCGCTTCGCCGAGGTGTTCGGCGCGAGCGAGGTCCGCAGGGGCCTGCAGTACCGCGACGGCGCCGACTGCGGCGACGTGATCGCGCCCGCGCTCTGGATCGAGTGCAAGCGAGGCCGCAAGACGAGCGCCCGCGCCGCGCTCGCCCAGGCCACCGCAGCCTCGGACGGCAAGGGCTGCTGGCCGATCGCGGTCTGCAAGGACGACAACGAGCCCGCCACCGTCACCATCGCGTTCGACGACTTCCTCGACCTCGTGCGCGAGTGGTGGGAGCTGCGCCGGCGCTGATCAGGGAACGACCATGAAGGAGGCGTCCAAGCTGCCCAAGAAGAACGGCCGGCCCCGCAAGGGCGACGGGCCGAAGGTGAACTACGAGGAGCTGGACCGCCTCCTGGTGCTGGGCGAGCTCGTGGATCCCCCGGACGGCGGCGAGCCGGCCGTGTACTTCCCTTCGTACCGCGAGATCGCCCGGCGCTACGGCATCGCCCACAGCGTGGTCGCGGACTACGCCAAGAAGCACGACTGCCTGCGCCGCCGCGAGCGAGCGCGGGAGAGGCTGCTCGCCAAGACCGAGGAGAAGCTGCTCGAGCTGCGCGCCGTCGCCATCGCGTTCTCCAAGGAGGACGCGGTCGCCACCATCGACAGCTACCTCGTCCGCTTCCGCGAGGCCGTGGCCGACGGCCGCGTGCGGGTCGACAACCCGACCGACTTCAACACCATGCTGCGGCTCAAGGAGTTCATCATGGGCGGGGCCGACTCGCGGCAGGAGGTCCATGCGGCGCTCTCGCTCGAGGTGCTGCAGGCTCGGCACCGCGAGATGCTCCGGGCCATCGAGACCTCGAGCGAGGTCGAGCGGGGCGGCGTGGTCGGGGACGCGAAGGCGCTGCCCTCCGGTGACCGAGTCGAGGACGACAACTCCCCGCCGATCCCCTCCGCGACCACCCTGGAAAAAGCGAACGGCCAGGGCGAGGACGGGGCGCGCGAGCCCTCGCCGGACGGTGACGACAAGGCCGCCCGGGCGGCCCACGTTGGCCCCAGTCGCGACGAGGACGAGCCGTGAAGCCCTGGTGGCCAGGCCCGATCCGGGGCCCGCGTACCGCCGAGAAGAGCGGAAAGTGGCGGTTCGCGCATCGCCGGGTTCGCAAGAATGCGGAGTTGCGACGCGGACTTGGCGCGGTTTCGACAACCGGCAACCGCCGCTTTCCTCTGCACGGGCCGGGGCAATCGCCTCACGCTCGCCAGGCCTACCTCTGCCCACCACGGGGGGGAGGGTCGTTTTTTCGTGGCCGACGGACCCGCCGCCAGGGTGCCTGGTCCCCATTCCGGGAAGGCCGGTTTCGGGAAACCGAACGGGGCTCCGACCAGGAAGCGACCGGAGGGTTCCGCGGCCCGGTGTTCGGTTTCGTCGTGCAAGTAGCTCTCCGGCCCTCAGCAGGGCAGGTCGCGGACCGCGCGGACGAGGTCCTCGTCCGATGGGTGGGCGTAGATCGAGGTCGTGACGATCGACTTGTGCCGGGCGAAGCGTTGAGTGAGGCGGATGTCCTTGGTCCGCCGGTAGAGCACGGAGCAGGCGGTGTGCCTCAGCGAATGAAACGAGAGGTGGCGCTCGAAGCCCGCGCGCTCCTGCCAGGTGGTGAAGTTCTCGCGGAGCTGCCGGCTCGACAGCCGCTTGCCCAGGCGGCTCACGAAGAGCGGCGCGTCCGGCGCGAGGCTCTCGCCCTCGCGCTTCTTCCAGGCGCGCAGCTTTTCGAGCTTGGCCCGCACGAGGTCGGGGAGCACGACCTCCTGGACCGCGGGCTCGTCGGCGCTGCGCTTGAACACGCGCAAGGTCACCCTTCGCCTGGCCCGGCCCTCGTCGTCGAAGACGTCGCCCATGTCGAGGGCGAGCAGCTCGTGCTCGCGCAGGCCCGTGCCCAGTGCGAGGCTGATGATCACGTGGTCGCGGAAGCCGTCGCGATGCTCGCCGGTGACCTTGAGCAGGAGCTTCTGCTCGAGGTCGGTGAGCGTGCGCGGCGGCCTGGCGATGGCGTCGGCGTACGCGGTCATGGGTTCACCTCCTGGCCCTTCGTCACGCTCTCATACAGGCGTCGAACCGCCGGAAAGGCAAGGCGAGCGGCGCTTCGTTCGAGGGTGATGGCATGACCGGCGCGGTTGTGAAGCAGACCGAGTCGGACCTCGGCGCGTGGCTCGGCACCGAGTGGGGCTTCGTCGGCGGCCTGTGCCGCTACGACGGCGAGCCCGTGAACCTCGAGGCCTACCAGCTCGCGTTCCTGCGCAATCGCTCGCGCTTCCGCTGGGTGACCAAGAGCCGCCAGGTCGGCTACTCGTTCGTCTTCGCGCTCGAGGCGCTGGCTCGCTGCCACCTGCGCGACGGCCACACCGCGGTCTTCGTCTCGTTCAACCAGGAGGACGCGAAGGAGAAGATCCTGATCGCCCGCCAGGTGTTCGAGGAGCTGCCCTCGGCCTACCAGAAGCGGCTGGTCGTCGACTCGAAGACCGAGCTCGCTTTCGAGTCGAACGCCGCGGGCCGCCGCCTGTCGCGAATCCTGTCGGTGCCGTCGAAGCCGCCGCGCGGCAAGAAGGGCGACTGCTACCTCGACGAGCTCGCGCACTACGTGAACGACCGCGAGGTCTACACCGGCTCGACCGCGCTCATCCTGCGCTCGCGCGGCCAGCTCACCGGCTGCTCGACGCCCCTCGGCCGGCGCGGCATCTTCTGGGAGATCGCCTGCGAGGAGCTGCGCAAGTACCCGCACCACACGCGGCAGGACGTGCCGTGGTGGCTCTGCTCGTTCTTCTGCCACGACGTGAAGCGCGCCGCCGCCCTCGCCCCGGCCATGCCGACCGAGGAGCGCGTCGCCACGTTCGGCCGTCAGCAGGTGATCGAGCAGCTCGACTCGCTGCCACTCGACGACTTCCAGCAGGAGTTCGAGGGCCGCTTCGTCGACGAGAGCTACAGCTTCTTCCCCTACGAGCTGATCCTGCCCTGCACCGACGCCGACCTCTCGCTCGCCGACGACTTCACCGACCTGCCGTTCCCCGAGGGCCGGCTCGTCGCCGGCTTCGACGTGGGCCGCACCCGCGACCGCTCCGAGCTGGCGCTCTTCGAGGACGTCGGCGGCCGGTTCGTCTGCCGCCTGCTTCGCCGCTACGACCAGGTGCCGTTCGCCGAGCAGGAGGGCGACCTGCGGCGCATGCTGGGCTCGCTGCCCGTCGCGCGCCTGTCCATCGACCGGAGCGGCATCGGCATGAACCTCGCCGAGAACCTGGCGCGCGACTTCCCGCAGGTCGTCGGCGAGGCCTTCTCCAACGAGTCGAAGGAGCGCTGGGCGACGGACCTCAAGATCCTGCTCCAGCGCAAGGACATCGCGCTGCCGCGTGACCGCGACCTCGTGGCGCAGGTCCACTCGATCAAGCGACGCGTGCTGCCCTCGGGCAAGGTCAGCTTCGACGCCGAACGAAGCGCCCGCGGCGGACACGCCGATCGCTTCTGGGCCATCGCGCTCGCCTGCCAGAAGGAGCGCGGCCCGGCTCCGTCGCGCACCACCGAGATCGGGGTGCGGGTGATCGGGTGACTCTCTATCTGGTCCGCTGAATGTCGATTCCCCCGAGACGACCGCTCAGGTTGTAGGCGTGAAGGAATCGGTCTTTAGTTTCGTGAAGTCCGTCGTCCTGGAAATACAGGAAGTTGTTGCCGTCGGGCTTGATCCCGATAACGAAGTCCGCCAACTGGCCTGCGCTGGGAGTAGTGCCATCCTCATTGCGATAGTAGATATCGCCGTTGATCATTGTGTTGTGGTAGATGGCGTCCTCCACAAGGATGACGCCTGATGCGGCGCGCGGGGAGCTAACCAGACGAGCACAGACGTTGATGGCGTCTCCGAGAATATCGGTCCTGCCGTCCAATCCTTCCGTTAGATAGACCTTGCCGTAAGCCAGTGCCATTCTCGCAGACAACCTGTTCACGCCGTCAGTGGCCAGCGCACGGTTGTGCCTCTCGAATGCCGCCATTGCTCGAGCGGCGAACATGAGGGCTTCGCGTACGCTCGATGGGTCAAGCAGACTGCCGAAGACGAAGATTGCTCCGTCCCCCGTCCCCTTGTACATCTCCCAGACGTTCCCGGAGCGCAGTGGGCGGGACGCCCGGAATGAAGATTGCTCCGTCCTCATCTCCTCGTTCGCCACGAGGAGTGCCCCGTTCATGCTCTCGACAAGGGCGTACTGCTCCTCCATCGGCTTCTTGCTCCACCCGACGAGGTCCACAATGAGGACGCAGCGTTTCTCGTACAGGATGGGGAGATTCGAATCTTGTGCCCCCGTGGTTCCGCGAGGTCGCAGCACGAGACGTCCGGCATGCTCACCGGCTGAGCTCCGAACAAGAGATGCACCGCTCCGAAGTATCTCCCTCGTCGCTCTCAGGAGTTCTTCACGGTCCATTTGCGTCGCCTTGCCCTTCTTCGTCCTGCGTGCCGTCTTTTTCTTGGTCACCTTGGTCAACGATGTTGCCTTTCTGGGAGATGTCTCCAGCACTGGGGGGTCGACCATTCAGCGATCCCGTACTTCCGTTCCATTCTCCTGATCTCCACCCCCTGGTGCAAGGATCAACTGATCAACTGACACACGCGATGCGGGGCTGTCCCCGGGAAATGTTTTGTCCCTGTTCGGTACCGCTCGGCTTTGCCCTTCTGGAACCAACTCCGGAAGGTGCCCCATGAAGCCCTGGTACGAGAGCAAGACCATCTGGCTGGGTGTCGCGACGATCGCGACCGCGCTCGTCTCCGCGCTGGTCGGCGGCGCGGGCTGGCAGGAGGCGGTGCTCGCCGCCGTCGGCGCGACCAACGTCTACCTGCGGACCCAGACCGAGAGGCCGGTGAGCAAGTAGCTGTCCCCGCTAGGGACCTCCGTGGCTTTGCTCCTGCGGAGGCGAGGCGTGTGGCTCAGCCGATCGGTGCCGACAAGGTCAATGCCTCCTCCGGCCAGAGCCACACGCCGAGCCTCCACCCGATCCGCAGCCCAGGAGGAGGTCGTGCAGCACACCGTGAAGGTCTTCGTCATCCCGCCGGGACGGTCCCCCGGCGGACCGCCCGAGCCCGCGCGGCAGATGGTCGTCGAGGCCAAGAGCATCGACGGCCTCCGTGAGGCGGCCCGCGCTCAGCTCGCGGCCAACGGCTATCGCGTGCGGTCGCTCTCCTGCGGACCCAAGGGGCTCGTCGCCTACGTGGAGGCGGGCAAGTGAGCGACACCGCCGCCGTGCACGAGGCCGAGGCCCGGTTGCAGACCATCCTCAAGGCGGTCGTCGTCGGCGCCAAGACGCAAGACCCGGCGAGCCGCCCGGGCGGCGAGGACCTCTCCGCGGCGTTCGCCTCGGCCGGCGCGCTCGAGCCGCCCTACGATCTCGAGGCCCTCTGCCTGCTCACCGAGCACTCGAACTCGCTTCGCCAGAACGTCGACGCCTACGCCACCAACATCGACGGCTTCGGCCACCGCTTCGAGCCGGCCATCGATTTCGACGCCGACGACGCTGACGGGCGCATCGCCGACTCGATCTACCTCGAACGGCTGGCGGCGCGCGATCGGGGCGAGCTCTCCGCGGATGCGGCGCTCCAGCCCAGCGCCGAGGAGGTGACCGAGCGCAAGCGGGAGCTCGTCCAGCTCGCTCGCATCGAGCGGGCGCGGCTGGAGTCCTTCTTCGACTTCTGCTGCTTCGACCACTCGTTCGTGGACCTGCGGCGTCGCACCCGCCAGGACCTCGAGGTCACGGGCAACGCCTACTGGGAGGTGCTCCGCGACGGCCGTAACGAGATCGCCCGGCTGGTCTACGTTCCGTCCTACTCGGTGAGGCTGCTTCCGCTCGACGAGACCCCGGTCGAGGTCGAGGACCGGGTGCGGGTCTCTTCGGTGTCCTTCGACAAGGTCTCGACCCGGCGGCGGCTGCGACGCTACGTCCAGATCCAGGGCATCGAGCGCGTGTACTTCAAGTCGCTGGGCGACCCGAGGGTCGTCTCGCGCAAGACCGGCCGCGTGTTCGACGACGCCGAGTCTCTCGGGGACGCTGACCCGACCGACGGCCCGGCCACGGAGCTCGTCCACTTCGCGGTGCACTCCCCGCGCTCGCCCTACGGCGTGCCGCGTTGGGTGGGGACGCTGCTGGCCGTCCTCGGCTCGCGGCAGATGGAGGAGGTCAACTACCTCTACTTCGAGAACAAGAGCGTGCCGCCGCTCGCGCTGCTCGTCTCAGGCGGTCGCCTGTCGGAAGCGTCGGTCCCGCGCATCGAGCGGTTCATCGAGGAGAACCTCAAGGGCAAGACCAACTTCCACAAGGTGCTGATCCTCGAAGCCGAAGGCGGTACGGGGACGGGCGAGAACGCCCGCGCTAAGATCGAGCTCAAGCCCCTCACCGACGCCCAGCAGCAGGACGCGCTCTTCCAGCTCTACGACGAGCGGAACATCGACAAGGTCGGCAGCGCCTTCCGGCTGCCCCGTCTCCTGCGCGGCGAGAGCAAGGACTTCAACCGGGCGACCGCCGAGTCGGCCCTGCGCTTCGCCGAGTACCAGGTCTTCCAGCCCGAGCGCGACGAGTTCGACTTCCTCATCAACCGCAAGCTGCTCGCCGACATGGGCATCCGCTTCTGGCGCTTCCGCTCGCAGACGCCGGTGACCCGCGACCCCGAGCGCATGACCGCCATGGTCGAGAAGCTCGTGCGGGTCGGCGTGCTCACCCCGGAGGAGGGGCGGCTGCTGGCAAGCGACATCTTCAACCGCGAGTTCCGCAAGATCGGCGACGACTGGGTCAAGCGTCCCATCACGCTCACGCTGGCCGGCATCCAGACCGGCGTCGAGGACCTGCGCGCCCGGACCGAGAAGGGCTCCATCCTCGACGACGCCCGACGGCTCCTGCACCTGCGCGAAGAGCTGGATGCCGAGGAAGCGAGGCTCGCCCTGGAACGGCTCGACCTGGCCCGCCGCTATCTCGACGAGAAGGACGTCGTCCGCATCGAGGTGCCTCGCGACGAGCTCGCCTCGTGGTTCGAGGAGGAGGCCGCCCGTGGACAACGCTGATATCCAGCGCGCGTGGGTCCGGCAGGCGCAGCTCGACGCCGAGCGCGGGGTGATCGAGTGCCGCATGTGCCGCCGCCGCTCCGGGCTCGACGAGGCGCTCACGCTCTGGCGTGATGGGACCCTGGTGTTCGCGGTGTGCGATCGCTGCGCCACCTACCACGACATCCTGCTCACACCGACCGAGGCCGGCATCGAGGTCCGGGCACGGCGGCGGGCGCCGATCATCCTCGGGGAGGCCTCGCGATGATGCGGCCGACCAACAAGCCGCCCTGCAAGCTCGAGCGGGGGGAGCTGAGGCGGGTCTCCCAGGACCGGCGCTTCGGTCTCGTCGGCTACCACGTCTGCTGCCCGCGCTGCGGGTTCGTGACCGTGGCGCTCAACGGCAACGACGGCCTGGTGATCACCGAGAGCGAGGACGGGGAGCGGGTGACCTTCTCGCGGCCGGTCCGCTGCCTCTACTGCGCCGTGCTCATCGGGCTCAAGAACGGCGAGCCCGACATCCGGGAGGACGATCGTGTGCGTCGCGTGCAGTACCGCTGACCTCGAGCTCGTCCACGCTGCTCGGCAGGCGGCAGACGAGATCCTGGAGCGCTACCTCCGGTTTCGCCTCCGCAAGGCCTTTAACCTCGGTAGCCCGCGAGGCTTCGACCGGGCCGTGGCGAGCCTCGCCACGCTGCTCCGGACCAGGGCCTCGGCCTCCGACGACGCGGCGGTGCGGGAGGCGGTCGCGGTGCTCGATGTGGACTGGGCGGCGACGACCGCGGCCCAGCGTCGCGCGCTCATCGCCAGGGCGCTCGAGGCCGCGGGGCGCAGGACGGCCGCGGTGCCCGGTGCCGTGCAGGCTGTGTTCGGGGACGCGGCGACCGAGGTGGTCGAGGCGACTCGCGACGCGGCTCGCCGCGGGCAGGGTCTCTCCATCGCCGCTAGCTTCAACGCCCTCGACCGGCGCATCGTCCGCCACCTCACCACAAGCCAGGCCAACTACGTCCGCGACGAGTACGGTCGCCGCCATGAGGCCTTCGGCGAGCGCGCCCGTCAGATCGTCTCCGACGGGCTCGAAGCCGGGCTGGGCAGGGAGGATCTGGCCCGGGACCTCGAGGCTGCCGCGCGCGACATCATCGCCGGCCGCGACAGCTTCTACTGGGAGACGGTCGCCGGTTCGTTCGTCTCGAACGGCCGCTCCTTCGCCCAGCTCTCGGCCTACGCCGAGGCCGGCATCGATCGCTACCTCATCGAGGCCGTGCTCGACGAGCGCACCACCGAGATCTGCCGGTTCCTGGACGGCAAGACCTTCACCGTGGCCACGGGCCTGCAGAACTTCGAGCGGGTCGAGGCCGAGCCCGACCGCATCAGCGAGCTCGCGCCGTGGGTCCGAGAGGCCATCGACCCCGAGTCCCGCCGCAAGGTGCTGTTCGTGGAACGCGGGGACAGCCGCGTGCCGCTGGCCGAGGTGACCCGCTCGGCCGTGGGCACCCGGGACGACCGCGGCGACTTCTCCCGCGCCCTCTCGGAGCGCGACCTGGAGAACCTGGGGATCAGCTTCCCGCCCTACCACGGTCTGTGCCGGAGCAGCACCGTGCCGGACGTCCGCTGACACCCCTGTCCCCGTTTTGAGCACGCCTGGCTTTGCCCGTTCGGAGGTGAAGCCGTGACCCAGGACTCTGTATCGACCAAGAGCGCGACCCGGCAGCCCGCGATCGACCCCGCGGTGCGGCTCAAGGAGATCCGCGCCCGGGTGTCCGAGCTGCACCGGCGCATCAAGACCGAACGCGACCCCGCGGCCCTCGCCGAGCTGCGCGCCGAGGTCGGCAAGCTCACCGAGGTGCTGACCGAGCTCGCCGGCTCGTCTGGACCCCCTCCGGCGCCGGCAGCCAAGGCCGAGCCCGTGGTCTGGCCGCGCGACCTGAGCGCCGAGGCAACGAGCACGGCGGACTGGGGCGCGGATCCCGCGGAGGTCGCAGGTGGGTGACCGACTGGCCATGGCCATCGACCGCGCTCGGGAGGTGCTCGACCTCTTCGGCCGCGCCGAGGTGCACAAGGGCATCTGGGGCTCGCCCATGGGCAAGTCCCGGATCGCCGACCGCATCGTCGCCGAGATCCCCGAGCACCGGGTCTACGTCGAGCCCTTCGCGGGCGGCGCCCAGGTACTGTTCGCCAAGGAGCCTTCCGAGGTGGAGGTCGTCTCGGACCTCGACCCGGACATCGCTTTCGCCTTCGAGTTCGCCAAGCGCATCACGCCCGAGCAGCTCGAGCGGCTGCGGCGCAAGAAGTGGGTCGGGGACAAGGAGCACTTCAGGAAGCTCGTCGACGCCGGAGTGCCCGAGGACGAGCTCGAGCGCTTCTACCGCTTCGCGTATCTCAGCCGCTTCTCGTTCAACAAGCTGCGGCGCGGCACCATGCCGGACAAGAACGTGGGCGCGCGCTCGCGCTTCGTGGAGAGGATCGAGCGGCACGCGCCCCGGCTCAAGAAGGTCCGCGTCCGCTGCGCCGACTACGAGAAGGTCGTCGACGAGTTCGACGGCCCCGATACGTTCTTCTTCCTCGACCCGCCCTACGCCGGCTACGACGCCGACACCCGCGTCGGTGCCGGCCACAAGGACTGGGACGAGGAGCGCTTCGCCAAGGTGCTCCGTCGCATCGAGGGCAGGTTCCTCTGCACCTACGGCACCCGCGGCTCGGACGACCTGTTTGACGGGTTCGTCGTCCGGCGCTGGCGGCACACCTCGGGCGTCGGCACCTCGCAGGGCAACGGCCCGCGCCAGGGCGTGACCCTGGTCGCCACCAACTACGACCCTCAGGCTGTAGACCGAAGGCTGCAGGCTGCAGGCCGCAAAGCCGGAAAAGCCTCCGGTTTCCAGCCTGCAGACTCCAGCTTGACCAAGACCATCTGGGGCTCGCCGGCCGGCAAGAAGCGACTCGCCGATCGCCTTGCGGGGCTGCTGCCCGCGCACAAGACCTACGTCGAGCCGTTCGCCGGCAGCGCCGCCGTGCTCTTCGCCAAGGAGCCCGCGGCGGTCGAGGTCATCAACGACGCCGACCCCGAGATCGTCGAGGCCTACCGGATCATCAAGCGGCTCACGCGCAAGCAGCTCGAGCGGCTGCAGCGCCTGCCGTGGACCGGCGACGAGGCGACGTTCAAGCGCCTCTTCGACGCGAGCCCGACCGACGACGTCGGGTGGCTCCACCGCTTCCTGTACCTGACCCACTTCTCCTACGGGAAGATGCGGGGCAAGAGCTTCAGCCCCTCGACCCAGGGCATCGAGGCCCGGACGGCCGAGCGCCTCGAGGCCTTCGCTCCGCGCCTGAAGAACGTCCGTATCTACGGCGGCGACTACGAGAAGGTCGTCCGCAAGTACGACGCGCCCGACACGGTCTTCTACCTGGACCCGCCCTACGCCGGCTACAACGTGGACATCGGCGAGGGCGAGTTCGACGAGGAACGCTTCCTCGGCGTGCTCAAGTCGCTCGAGGGGAAGTTCCTGCTGACCTACGGGGTGCGGGGCAAGCTGCCCGCGCTGCTCGCGAAGGCTGGCTTCCACGTCAAGCGCATCCGCACCCCGCGCAGCATCGGCTCGATGCGGGGCGTGGGCGGCCCGTCGCTCCTGACCCAGCTCGTGGTCTCCAACTACGCGCTGACCGAGAAGGCCGACGCGGACGGCGAGCCGCTGCTCGAGGACTGGAACGGCCAGCTCGAGCTCGACGATCGCACGGCCGATCCTCTCGTCGCCTCCGGGAACGAGGTGGAGAAGGCCCAGGCCTTCGGCACTTTTGGCGGCTCGCACCACTACGCCAAGCGGATCGTGCCGCTCATCCCCGAGCACACGACCTACGTCGAGCCCTTCGCGGGCGCGGCCGCGGTTCTCTACGCCAAGGAGCCCTCGTCGAAGGAGGTCATCGCCGACCTCGACGATGACGTGGTGTTCCTGCACCGCTCGATCAAGTCGATGACCGCGGAGACGATCGAGAAGCTGCGCCGCTTCGAGTGGACCTGCACCGAGCAGAGCTTCGCCAAGGCCCGCGACATGGAGCCCAAGGACGATCTCGCGCGGTTCTACAAGCTCGTCTTTGTCCGCACCCACGCCCGCGACTGCCGGCCCGACGGCACGCACCCGGCGCGCAACCACCTGGGCAGCACGACCAACCCGGAGAAGTACCTGCGCGCGGCCGAGCGCCTGAAGAACGTGACCATCCTCAAGCAGGACTACCGGAAGACCGTCGAGCGCTACGACGGACCGGGCACGTTCTTCTTCCTCGACCCGCCCTATCCGGGCGAGTGGTACGACAAGGACGCGGCGGTGGACGTCGACGAGTTCGTCGAGGTTCTCGCCAAGATCAAGGGCCGCTTCATCGCGGTCCTCAACGACAGCCCCGAGAACGCCGCCGCCTTCAAGCGGCTCGGCCACGTCTTCCGGCTCAAGGTCCGCGAGGCCTCGGGCACGGGCGGGGCCAAGACCGCCTCGCGGCTGTTCTGCGCCAACTTCAAGGTCGCCAAGGCTGACGGGATCGATGTCCTCGACGACGCCGAGCTTGCGGAGGCCGAGAAGGCGGCCTGGAGCCGGGCCTTCATCAACGACCTGCCCGACAGCGCCTTCCTCTACATCGAGCCCGGCGGCGAGAAGGACGAGGACGGCAGGACCGTGCCGCGCAACCTGCGCCACTTCCCGGTGCGCGGTGCCGACGGCAAGCTCGACCTGCCGCACCTGCGCAACGCCATCGCCCGCATCCCGCAGGCGAAGATCCCCGGCCTCACCCCGGACGAACTGCGCGCGCTTCAGGATCGGGCGCGCGAGCTGCTCGCCGAGGCGACGGAGAAGAACGACGTTTTCGCCAAGTCGATCCCGCTCATCAAGGGCGTGGACCCCGGCGACGAGCGCTACGTGCTCGGCGTCGTGCTCGAGCCCGAGGTTGTGGACGCGCAGGGCGACATCTACTCAACCGACGAGGTTCGCCAGGCCGCTCACCGCTTCATGGAGGAGTTCGGCGGGCTGGGGCTCATGCACCGATTTCGGGTCAACGACCAGGTGAAGGTACTGGAGAGCTACCTCGCGCCGGTCGACTTCGCCGTGGGCGAGACGAACGTGCGTAAGGGCACCTGGCTGCTTGCCGTGCGGATCCTCTCCGACGAGCTGTGGGAGCAGGTCAAGGACGGGAAGCTCACCGGCTTCTCGATCGGCGGCTCGGCTCGTCGCGTGCCCGAGGAGGCTCGAGACCGGAGACCGGAGGCTGGAGGTTCGATCCGAAAGGCCGCTCCTTCAGCCTCTAGCCTACAGCCTCACGCCTCGATCAACCGGCTGCTCGACATCGTGGTGGAGGAGGTTTCGCTCGTGGACCGGGCGGCGAACAAGCACCGCTTTCTCATTGTGAAGAGGAGTGACGACATGGACGAGAACCACGCCGACGAGGCAAAGACCCCCGATGGGGAGGCGGCCGACACCGCGAAGGAGACGCCTCCCGAGAACGACGCCGGCGACACCGCCGGGAAGGCCGACGGCACGACCGGCGACAGCGTCATGCTCGAGGCCGCGGTCGAGGCGCTCGAGCGACTGACCGACACGGTCGAGATGCTGGGCGCGCTCGCGCCCGGCGATGCGCGGCTCAAGATCGGCGAGCTGGCCTCGGAGCTCCGGGCCCTCGCAGACCGCCTGGCCGCGTCGGCAGGCTCCGAGGCCGCGCCGCCACCCGTGCCCGACACCGGCCTCGCGGGTCTCATCGGCTCGGTTCGAGCGAGCCTGCAGCAGGTCGCCTCGCTCATCGACGCGGGCAAGGCCGCCAAGGCGAAGCCCGCGCCTGAAGCGACCGGCGACGAAAAGAAGGACAAGAGCGAGAAGCGCGACCCGGTGCTCCGGGACGCGAGCGCGTCTCCCCTGCAGGACGACCCGCTCCGCAAGGACATCTCGGGCCTCGCCGACTCGGTGAGGAAGCTCGCCCTGGCCCTCAAGGAGCAGGCACAGCGGCTCTCGAAGCTGGAGAAGCGCTTCGGGCTGCCGAACAGCGCGCCCGCGCGGGAGGAAGGCAACCGGCCGGAAGACGAGGACGTGGGATGGCCCATGGACCTCAACCGGCCCTTCGACCGGGAGAACGTCGACAAGGCGGTCTCCTTTCATGACCTGTGATGAGGAGGCTGGAGACCGGAGGCTGGAGACTGGAGGGAGAACACGAATTCTCCTCGCCCTCCCACCAGTGCAAGGCACCGAAAACCTACAGCCTGCAGCCTACGGCCTGCAGCCTGCGAACGGAGTGAGCCAATGAGCTACATGAACAACCGCACCATCCTGGAGAAGGCGGACCTCGCCCTGGCGGACCTCACCGCCGGGGGCGGCATCCTCAAGCCGGCGCAGGCCCAGAAGTTCATGCGCCTGCTGATCAAGGAGTCCGTCCTGATGAAGCTGGCGACCGTGGTCCCCATGGCGTCGCCCAAGCAGCAGATCTCGAAGATCAAGTTCGGCAGCCGCATCCTGCGGCCCGGCGCCGAGGCCACCGCGCTCGCCGTGGGCGACCGCGTCAAGCCCGACCTGTCCATGGTCGAGCTCGACGCCAAGCTGTTCAAGGCCGAGGTGCGCCTGTCCGACGAGACGCTCGAGGACAGCATCGAGCGGGGCGAGCTGCGCCAGACCATCATGGAGATGATGGCCGAGGCCATCGCCCGCGACATCGAGGAGGTGATCGTCTCCGGCGACACCGCCTCGGGCGACGCGTTCCTCGCGGTGATGGACGGCGTGCTCAAGCAGGCCACGAGCAACGTGGTCGACGCCGCCGCCAACCCGATCTCCAAGGACCTCATGCGCGACATGCTCAAGACGCTTCCGTCCGAGCACCTGCGCGACAAGAAGGCCATGCGGTTCCTGACGAGCGTCGACGCCGACCTCGACTACCGCAACAGCCTCGCGGAGCGCGCGACCGCCGTGGGCAACAAGTTCCTCGAGGGCGACACGCCGGTCCTGTACTCGGGCGTGCCCGTGCAGCCCGTGCCGCTCTTCCCCGAGAACCTGGGCGCCGGCAGCGACCAGACGGTCATCCTGCTGTGCAACCCGAAGAACATCCACGTCGGCATCTGGCGGCAGATCCGCATCGAGTCGGCCCGCGACATCTCCGAGGGCACGCTCAAGATCGTCGCCACCCTGCGCTTCGACGTGAAGTACGCGGAGGAGCCCGGCGTGGCCAAGGCGATCAACGTCCAGCTCTGACAAAGGAGGCGTGACCGATGGAAACCTTGCTCGTTCGCCTGAAGCCCCACGACCCGCGGCGGGGGCACGTGCTCAGGCGCTACACGTACCGCGGCATCAAGTTCCACGAGGAGCGCGGCTGGTACCGCGTCGAGAAGCCGGTGGCCGACTACCTGCGTGCGGTGCGCCAGGTGCCGTCCGACCAGCATTCGCCGCTCGCCTTCGACGTGTGCACGGACGACGAGGCCAAGGGCCTCGACGCCCGCGAGAAGGAGGCCGGCGCCACCCGCAAGGCCGCGACCGACGACATCAAGGTGTCGGTGGCCCGGACCGAGCACGCGGTCACGACCGAGGACCTGCCGGAGGCGGCTGTCGCGTCCGGGGGGAGCAGGGCGCCCGACCGCAAGGGACGCGGTAAGTGACGTGTACGCGACCGTCGACGATCTTCGCGCCGAGGGGGTGACCGCGGCCCAGGCCACGGACGAGCGGCTCACCGCGCTCATCGAGGAGGCCGGGAGCGCCATCGACCGGATCACGGGGTGGTTCTTCGAGCCGCGCTCGCTCACCCTGCGCATGGACGGACGGGGCACGCCGAGCGTTGAGCCGCCCGTGCCTCCGATCGCCCTCGACCGTCTCGCGATCGACACGACGGAGCTCTCCCTCGACCCCGCGGACCTCGTGGTCGTCGGCGCGCCCGTGGCCCCTGGCTTTGACGCCCCGCGAATCTCGCTCACCCGCGGGCGGGTCTTCCCCAAGGGCACGGCCAATGCCACCGCCGAAGGGCTGTGGGGCTACACCGAGCCCGACGGCACTCCCGAGGGCCGCACGCCGCTCGAGATCCGCAGGGCCTGCATGTTGCTCGTGCTTCGGTCGCTTCCGTTCCTCTCCGATGGCGACTCGTCGGGCGAGGCCCGCAGCCGCTGGCGGATCATCGAGGAGCGCACCCGCGACCAGAGCTACCGGCTCGATCCCGACTCCCGGACCGCCTCGTTCACGGGCGACCCGGAGGTCGACTCGATCCTCGCTCGCTACCGCCGTCCCTGCGGCCTGGGGGCTGCGTGATGCGCGGGCGGCTCATCTTCAAGTTCCTGGCCGAGCTCTGCCGCCTCGACACGCGCGCCATGGCGACGACCGACCCGGACGGTCCGGGGCCGCTCACGGGCGGATACGACCCCGACTTCAAGGAGGCGGTCGTGGTCGACCAGGACGAAGACGGCGTCGGCGAGCGCGTGCGGCAGGAGCATCCCTCGGTGCGCGTGCCCTGCCAGGTCGACACCAAGGTCTTCGACGAACTGCGGATGCTCGCCTCGGGCAACGCCCCCCGCTCGCGGCTCGACCTCGTCTTCCACTTCAAGGACCTCGAACGCATGGGGCTCGTGGACGCGGCGTCCGGAGACGCCCTGATCCGCCCCGGCGATCGGCTCGCGGCGATCCGGGACCTCTGTGGCGACCTCGTGCAGGAGGTGCGCACGCCGCCCGGGCTCTACGTCACCGAGGCGCGGCCCGTCGGCTTCGGCCTCAACATGAAGCGGCCCCGCCGCAACCTTCTGCTCGTCGCCTTCGAGGACCGCCAGCAGGCGGTGGGGAGGGCCGGATGAGCGTCACCAAGACCGGAGACTGGGCGCTCGCGCGGCGGATCCTCACGGCCGCGCCGATCAAGCTCAAGCTGGCCGTGGGCACCGCGCTCCGGCATGAGGCGCAGCTCCTGCGCAAGGAGATCGTCCAGGGCATCACCAACCAGGCGCCCGGCGGCGAGGCGTTCAAGCCGCTCTCGCCGCTCACCCTGGCGGCCCGCGAGATGAAGGGGCGCGGTGGGACCAAGGCGCTCATCGTCCACGGCGACCTGCGCAACGCGATCGCGGCCATCGTCCAGGGCGATGAGGCCTTCGTCGGCGTTCCCCGCAAGGCCCGCGGCAAGGACGGCACGTCGGTGGTCGACGTGGCCCAGGTCCAGGAGTTCGGCGCCGGCCCCATCGTCATTCCGATGACGCCGCCCATGCGCCGATTCCTGTTCGCCATGCTCCGCAAGGCGGGCCAGGAGCCGTCAGGCGGCTCGGGCAAGGGCGTCGTGGTCGTGTCCATCCCGGCGCGCCCTTTCCTGCGGCCCGCCTTCAAGGTGTTCGAGAAGGGAGTGCAGAGGCGCTTCCTCGGACGTGTGGCCGCGCTGATGGGTCTTGCCGCCGGCCCGGCACCCACGAGCACGGAGGGGGTGTGAGATGGCCGTGCCCGCGCTGACCAGCATCAATCCCGCCTCCGGCCCGAGCAGCGGCGGCGACCTCGTGCGCCTCGGCGGCGATGGCTTTGCTTCACGTGTCGCCGTGCTCTTCGGCGGCGTGCCCGCCGAGGTGCTCGCGATCCGGGAGGAGGCGGGAGTCTGGCTCGCAGACGTGCGGACCCCGGCTTACGCCGAGGGGACCGTCGATGTCGTCCTCCACAACCTCGACGAGGACGGCGTGCCCGTCCCCGGCGAGGAGGCGACGCTCGTCGATGCCTACCGCTTTCTGCGACCGCGCATCGTCAGGGAGTCGGACCTCACCCGGCTCGTCCGGACCCTGCTTCGCGAGCTCAAGCGACAGGTCCTCGCCAACGTCAGCATGACCGTCTCGGTGGACTACGACGACACGACCATCGACGGCATGAACGTGGTGGCCTTGTCCAAGCTCCCGTCGCTCGCGCTCTCGGGCCCGCGGGTCGTCGAGAACCGGTTCTTCTCCACCAACGAGCCCCACGAGGACGTGGTCCCGGGCGCGGGCGGCCCGGAGCTCATGCGCCGGCGGCCACCGTACACGGTGGACCTCGCCTTCACGCTGACCGTAGCCTCGGACCGCACGGTCGAGCTGCTCAACCTCATGGTCGCCGTGGCGACCTTCCTCAACCGCAACCGCTGGGTCGAGCTGCCGCGCGACCCCGGCGTGCCCGACTCCGAGTCGGTGCGCTGGGAGATGGACCCCGAGGGCGAGCTCCAGACCCGGCTCGACGGGCCGGACGATGTCCGGGCCTTCACCTGGGGCTTCGTCGTCCGCGGCTTCGACATCGACGAGGGGCTGCCCGCCGATCTCGGCAGAGCGGTCGCCGAGGCCGTGCTCGAGACCGAGCCCATCGCTCCCGGAGGTGCTCCGTGACCATCACGCTCATCAACACGACGAAACGCATGAAGGTGATCAACCTTCCGCACGACATCTACTGCGCGGCAGCGGGCAAATGCGCCTGCACGGCTGCGGCTGGTCGCGACGGGCGCCGCATCGGCTCGTCGCTGACCCTGCCCGCGGGAAGCATCACGCCCGGTCTCGACGAGGCCGTGCTGCTCGAGCCCGAGGTGGCCCGCGACGTGCGAGCCGGCGAGCTGCGCGTCCGGCGCGAGGCGCCGGTTCCCAAGAACACGAACCCCTCCCGGAAAACCCCGCGGCGCTCCGGGCGCAAGAACGAGAGGTAGACCATGAGCGGACAGCTCCTTTCATCCAAGGTCATCGTCGTCGAGGAGGAGCCCGCGGTCCGCGGTATCCCCTCGGCGCCCACCTCGGTCGCCGGCGCGGTCGGCATCACCGAGCGCGGCCCCATCGACCGCGCGATGCTCTGCACCTCCTTCGAGGAGTTCCAGCAGCGCTTCGGCGGCTTCACCCCGGACTCGGACCTGGAGCTCGCGGCCATGGGCTTCTTCGAGAACGGCGGCAGCCAGCTCTGGGTAGTGCGCACGGTCCACCATACCGATGTCGCGAACCCCGCGACGGCCACTGCCATCCGAGCGTTCGGCTTTCTCACCACGCCCGGCACGCCCACGCCGGCCGTGGCGATCAGCGCCGCCGCCGCGCCATTCGTGCTCGCGGACGGCGACCGGCTCGTGCTGTCGGTGAGCGGCGGCCCGGACGAGGAGGTCACCTTCAACGGCTCCTCGGCCAAGGTCGCGGCAGGCGGCCCGGGTCCGTTCGCTCTGGCCGACGGTCAGAAGCTCGCGCTGCGCTTCGACGGCGGCCCGGTCCAGACCGTGACCTTCGACGCCGGCGACTTCGCCGACATCGGCGCGGCCACCGCGATCGAGCTGGCCGCCGCCATCAACGCCCAGATCGCCGGAGGCAAGGCCACGGTCGAGATCGGTGTCCTGACCCTGGCGAGCGACACCGAGGGAACCGCGAGCAGGGTGGAGGTGACGGGCGGCACGGCCAACGCCGCGCTCGGCTTTCCGGCCAGCGCAACCACGGGCCTCGGCAACGTCGCCGACCTCGGCGCCGTGACCGTCGCCGAGCTCGAGGCGCTCGTCGAGGCCGCCATCTCGACCGTGACCGTCGATGCCGGTGCTGGCGGCGTGCTTGAGCTGCGCACCGTGGCTACCGGCGCCGCGGTCACGCTCCAGGTCCAGCCCGCTACCGCCGTGGCCTTCGGGTTCGACAACGACGTCCACGCGGGGAGCGACTCGGGCGCGGCCAACGCGATCCGCGTCGAGGGCAAGGACCCCGGCGCCTACGCCGACCAGGTGGAGGTCGAGGTCCGCGCCGCCACCTCGGGCGAGGCCGACGCCTTCGACCTCGCGGTGATCGAGGACGGCACCTACCGCGAGTCCTTCCCAAACCTCACCATGGACCCGGACCATGCCCGCTACGTCGAGCGCGTCGTTAACGACGAGCGCAGCGGCTCGGTCCTGATCCGGGTCATCGACCAGCTCCTGCCGGGCGCCGCCGTGCCCGACGTGCAGACCGTGCAGCTCGCCGGCGGCAGCGACGGGCTCGTCGGCCTCGACGACACCGATTTCGTCGGCAGCGAGGCGGGCAAGACGGGCCTGCACGCTCTCGACCAGGTGCAGGACCTCTCGCTCCTGCTCGTCCCCGGGCGCGCCACCGCGGCCGTCCACAACGCCATGGTCGCCTACTGCGAGGTGGACCGCGACGGGACGGTGTTCGCCATCCTCGACCCACCCGCGAACCAGAGCGCGACCGACATCGTCACCTACGTGACGAGCACCGCGGCGCTCGGCGAGCTGAGCGAGTTCGCCGCCATCTACTGGCCGCGGGTGCTCGTGCTGAACCCGGCCAAGAGCGTGTTCGGCCCGGGCGACAAGCTCGCGGTCCCGCCCTCGGGCATCATCGCCGGTGTCTACGCTCGCACCGACTCAGGCAGGCCCGGCGGTGTCTACGACCCGCCCGCCGGCATCGACACGGGCCGGATGTTCGGCGTGCTCGGCTTCGAGACCGACGAGGTGCTCGAGGAGGCCAAGCGCGACCTGGTCTACCCGAAGCGCATCAACCCGCTCACCACCGGCCCGGGCCTGCCGCGCTACATCGACGGCTCACGCACGCTCAAGGCGAGCGGCAACTTCCCCTACGTCGCCGAGCGGCGCGGGGTCATCTTCATCGAGCGCAGCCTCAAGCAGGGGCTCCAGTTCGCCAGGCACAAGAACAACACCGAGGGCCTGCGCGCCCAGGTGCGGCGGACCATCACCGCGTTCCTGCTCACCCAGATGAACAACGGCGCCTTCCGCTCCCGCGAGCCCGCGAAGGCCTTCTTCGTGGACGTCTCCGAGACGCTGAACACGTCCTCGGTGATCTTCGCCGGCAAGCTCATCGCGCGCATCGGGCTCGCCACGAACAAGTCTGCCGAGTTCATCGTGCTGCGGATCAGTCAGGACACCCGGGCGCTGGAAGCCGAGCTCGCCGCGGCCGGCGCGTGAGAGAGGAGGACGACACCATGGCGGTCATCGGCAATCCCAGGAGCTTCCACAAGAAGTTCAAGTTCATCGTGGAGATCGACGACGTCGGCCACGCCGGCTTCCAGAAGTGCTCCGAGCTCTCGGTCGAGGTGGCGAACGTCCAGTACTTCGAGGGCGGCTCGCTCATCCCCAACAAGAGCCCGGGCCGGCTGACCTTCGCCGACGTGACCCTCGAGCGCGGCGCCACCCAGGACCGCGACCTCTTCGACTGGTTCCAGGACGTGGCGATCACGTCGAGCGGCCTCGGCCTCACCGACGTCTACTACAAGCGCAACCTCGACATCGTGCAGCAGGACCGCGACGGCACCACCCTGCGCCGCTGGTCGCTCTCCCGCGCCTGGCCCGTGAAGTTCGTCGCCGGCGACTGGGACAACGAGGCCGACGAGAACGTCATCGAGTCGGTCACGCTGTCATACGACTATTTCGAGTTGGTTCAATGAGAGAGGCCGCGTGCGCCGATCGCCGCCACAGGGCCTACCACGAAGCCTCCGGAAAGGGCGGGGCCGGCTTGGCGAAGAAGAAGCCCTGAAGGAGATCGCAATCGAGATCCAGGACGGTGTCCCGCTCCTCGGCCGTCTCGACACCCTCGGCGACGACGAGCATTCCTAGCTCCTTGCAGAGCGAGGTCAGCGAGCCGACGAGCTTGCGCTTGATTTCCTCCTGGTGGATGTTCCGCACCAGGGTGATGTCGAGCTTGACCACATCGGGCGTCAGCAGCGCGAAGTAGCTCAGCCCCGCGTAACCGGCGCCGAGGTCATCGATCGCCACCCGGAACCCGAGACTCCGCAGGCGGCGGATCCGGCCCGGGATGTCAGCGCCGCTGTCCAGGGCTGCACGCTCGGTGATCTCCAGGACGACTTGGCGGGCGAACGGCGAGATCGGCGAGTCGGGTGAGAAGAGGGCCTCGTCGAGAAGATCGCTCGGGTGGAGGTTCATGAAGATGTCGCTTTCGACCCGCCGCTCGGCAAGGGTGCGTGCCACGCTCGCGCGAATCGCCCGCCCGACCTCCTGCACCCGCCCGAGCCGCTCGGCGACCGAGAACAGGACTCCGGGGTGGGGGATCGAGGGCTCCCTGGTCCTCACCAGCGCCTCGTAGGCGATGACCTGCTTCCTGCGCGGGTTGACGATCGGCTGGTACGCCATCCAGAGGCTGTCGAGACCGCGTGCCAGGCTCGCTTCCAGCCCGGCGCGATCCCCGGCCATGCGCTCCTCGGTGCCGAGGTATGCAGCCACATCCCGCTTCAGGTGGGCGATCCTGTGGAGCTTCGCCGCCCGCTGGACGGTTTCGACGAGATCGCTTTTCTCCACGGGCTTGACGAGGTAGCGTAGCGCACCGTACTCGACAGCGCGAGCGGCGGTCTCGATGGTGGGGTTGCCGGTCACCAGGATCACGGGCAGATCGAGATCGCGCTCGCGCACGGCGCGCAGGAGATCCATCCCATCCATGTGCGGCATGTTGATGTCGCTCACGACCGTGTCGATCCCGCCTTTCTCGATGGCCTTGATGGCTTCGGCGCCCGACGCCGCGAGGACCGCCGTGAAGCCGGCCGTCTCGAGCATCCGGCCATAGGCGCGCCGCAGCGGCTCCTCGTCTTCGACGATGACGATCTTGCCCCCAGACTGTGGCGGCAGTTGGGCCTGCTGTTTTTCTTCTGTCATCTCTGGCGCCTCCTCCTTACCACGCGGGGAACCGGAGCATTTTTCGCTCCACCCCTCCATGTCCAGATCCATGATCGCCAGCGGCGTCAACCGCCGGCTTCCTTCGCCTCATCGATCACTTCTCGCACCTTGCGCGTCAGCTCGGCCGCCGCGAACGGCTTGCCGATGAAGCGCGTGCCCGGATCGAGCACGCCGTGGTGCACGATTGCGTTGTCCGTGTAGCCGGACATGTAGAGCACCTTGAGCCTGGGGCAGATCTTGGCCAGCCGCTCGGCCAGCTCGCGGCCGCTCATCTGAGGCATCACCACGTCGGTGACCAGGAGGTCGATCGCACCCTGGTGTCTCTCGCACAGGAGCAACGCGTCACCGCCGCCCGCCGCGCTGAGCACCTTGTACCCGGCTCGCCGCAGGATCCGTTCGGCGAGCTTGCGTACTGCCGCCTCGTCCTCCACGACGAGCACGGTCTCGCTCCCGGTCGGCATCTCGGAGACGGGCCGGCGCACGAGCTCCATCGCAGGCGCGTCCACCCGCGGCAGGTACACCTTGAAGGTCGAGCCCCGGCCGGGCTCGCTGTAGACCCAGATGCTGCCCCCGCTCTGCTTGACGATGCCGTAGACGGTGGAGAGGCCGAGACCGGTGCCCTTGCCTTTCTCCTTCGTGGTGAAGAAGGGCTCGAAGATGTGCTTGCGCGTCTCCTCGTCCATGCCGGTGCCCGTGTCGGACACCGACAGCATCACGTATCGCCCGGGCTTGACCGCGATGTGAGCACCGGCGTAGTCCGCATCGAGCTCAACGTTCGCCGTCTCGATCGTCAGCTTCCCTCCCGTGGGCATCGCGTCCCGGGCGTTGACGGCGAGATTGACGATCACCTGCTCGACCTGGCTCGAATCGGCCAGGATGCTACCGAGGTCTTCGGCCAGGTGCACATCGATGTCGACGTCCTCTCCCAGGAGTCGTCGCAGCATCTTCTCGATGCCCGAGACCACCTGGTTGAGGTTCAGGACCTCGGGCTGCAGGATCTGCTTGCGGCTGAACGCTAGGAGCTGGCGGGTCAGGGCGGCCGCGCGTTGCGCCGCCGTCTGGATTTCCACCACATCTTCACGCACGGGGTCCGACTCGCCGAGCGCCTCGGCCGCGAAGCCGGCATAGCTGATGATCACGGACAGCAGGTTGTTGAAGTCGTGTGCCACACCGCCGGCCAGCCGGCCCACGGCCTCGAGGCGCTGGACGAGCTTGAGGTGCTCGTTCGCCCGCTGCTGGGCCTCTTCGGCCCGACGGTGAACGATAATGCCCGCGATGGCGGTGGCCACGTCGGTCAGGAACCCGACCTCCTCTGACGAGCGCGCATGCCCTGGACCGAGATAGGTGTTGAGCACACCGAGCACCTCGCCAGCAACAGAGATGGGCACACAATAGTGACCGTGCGGCGCCATGCCCTGGTAGGCGATCTCGTGCCTCGAGTCCACCTCGCAGGCGTAAGCGAGCTCGTTGGCGCTGGCGGCCCGGCCGCACAGGCACGTTCCGAAAGGCACCCGGCCGCACCGTTCGTGAAGAGCGGCAGGCAGGCCCTCGCTCGCCTTCAGAGCCAGCACGCCGGGCTCATTCTCGACGAGGAAGATCGCACCACGGCGCTCGATGTTGAGCCAGGACACCGAAAGGACCCGGCGCAGGATCTCGGGGAGCAGCTGCTCGAGGGGCCGGTTCTCGAGCGCGAGGCGGAGGATCGACGCGATGACCTGTTGGGTGTCGCGGCTCCGCCGCACCTCTGCCTCGGCCTGGCGCCGGTCGGTGATGTCCTTGACCACGTGCACGAAGGCATCGAGCGTGCCGTCCGGACCGAGGAGCGGCCAGGCAGAAAGCTCGTAGACCCGTCCATCCTGCTCGTGCTCGGTCACCCCTGGCCGCCCGCTTTCTCGCATCACGGTGCAGGGGCAGGCCGCGATCGGGGCGTCGGTCCGGTGGACGAGCTCGAAGCATCGGCGACCGATGATCTGTTCCCGCGGGAGCTTCATCATGTTGCAGACGGCGCGGTTGACGGCCAGGAACTCGTGGCCGGGCGACAGCACGCAGACCGCGTCGGTGATCGCGTCGAAGGTCAAACTCCACCGCGCCTCGGCCCGCTCGCGGGCGAGGCGGCCGCGCAGGGTCGTGAGGCCATAGCCCAGGTCGAGGGCCAGCTCGGCGAGCAGCTCGCGCTCGGCCTCGTCGAACGCGTCGGGTTCGGCAGCATAGATGGCGAGCGCGCCGAGTACCTCGCCATCGTCACGGATGGGTAGCGCGATGGCGGAGGCGAAGCCCCGCGCAAGAGCTGCTTCGCGCCAGGGCACGAATTCGGGATCCGTGGCGATGAAGCGGGCGACCACGGGCTGGCCGGTGCGGATGGCGCGACCGATGAGCCCGGCACCGCGCTCCGAGTCGTCCCAGGTGACCCGTGCCTGGTCGACGTAGCCGTCGTCCGCGCCGGCGCGAGCCACAGGCCTGACCGTGCGCTCGGTTCCGTCCTCCTTCATCCCGATCCAGGCCAGCCGGTAGCCGCCACGCTCGACGATGAGCCGGCAGACGGCATCCATGAACCGGCGCTCGTCCGTGGCGCGCACGAGGGTCTGGTTGCAGGCGCTGAGCACGGCGAGCGCGCGGCCGTGCCGCCGGGCGGCCGCCTCGGCTTGCTTGCGGCCGCTGATGTCCACCGACAGGATGGCTACGCCTTCGGGAACTGGCTCGAACCTCAGCTCGAACCAGCCTTTCGATCCATCGGGGAAGGTGAACTCGTTCTCCATCACCTGGGGCGACCGCTCTTCCAGGCAGCGGCGCAGCACCCCGAACATCGCCGTGGTCTCGATCCCAGGGTACGCCTCCATCATGGTGCGGCCGAGCAGCCGCTCGATGGTGGTCCGGCCCTGGGCGGCGGCCGCGGCGTTGACGTAGACGTACCGGAAGTCGGTGTCGATGACCTGAACTCCTTCGAGGAGGTTGTCGAGCACGTGTCGCTCGATCATCGGGACGCTCCCTGGCTCCTGGCCCTCGCCGCCAGCACGAGCTCGCCGGCAAGCCGCCGGAGGCTCGCGGTCTCGAACGGCTTCTCGACGCGCAGGTTCTTCGTCTTCGCCAGGTACTCGGCGGCGCCCGGCGTGAACGCGCCGCCGGTGATGAAGACGACCTGCTCGGCCAGCTCCGGATCGATCTCTGCCAGCCAGGCGTGGAGCTCCATGCCGGAGAGCCTGGGCATCATGAGATCGCAAAAGACCAGGTCGAAGCGCCGGTCCCTCGTGAGTAGCTCGCGGGCCTCCTCGCCGGACGCGGCCGTGACCACCTCGTGCTCTCGCCCCAGCATGCGCTGGATGGCCCCGCGGATCCCGGCCTCGTCGTCGATGACCAGGATGCGGCCCCGCACCGCGGGCGCGGTGGCCGGCGTGTCCGCGACCTCCGACCGGCCGCTCCCCCAGTCGGGCGGCACGGCCGGGAGCCGCACCCAGAACCTCGTACCCTGGCCCGGTTCGCTCGAGAAACCGATCTCGCCGCCGAGGCCGGTGACGAGGTTGCGGCAGATCGACAGGCCGAGCCCGGTGCCGGAGCCCACGCCCTTGGTGGTGAAGAACGGCTCGAAGATCCTGCCCTGGAGATCGAGCGGGATCCCCGCGCCCGTGTCGCTCACCTCGGCGCACACCCGGCCCTCCTCACTCCAGGTCCGCACCCGGATCTCGTTCTCTTCGACGTGACCCACGGGGATGGCGTGGGCCGCGTTGACGAACAGGTTCAGAAACACCTGCGCGAGCTTGCCGTCGGTGGCGAGCACCGGCGGCACGGGCTTGTAGTCCTTGACCACGCGCGCCCGGTACTTGACCTCGTTGAAGGCGATGTTGAGCGCGTGCTCGATGGCGCTCTGCACGTTGACCGGCGCGAGCTCGGTCGAGTCGGCGCGCGAGAAGGTGCCGAGACCGCGCGCGATCTCCTTGATGCGCCGCGCGCCGTCCGCGGCCTCGCGCAGCCGGGCGACCGCATCCTCGAACATGCGTGGGTCGAAGACCTCGTGCTCGCGGCCGAGCACCTCGGCCAGCCCGGCCGCGCCCAGCCTGGAGGTCAGCTCCGCGTGGCAGCGGCGCATGCACTGGCAGAGCCGCGGCAGGTCCTCGGCCAGGCTTTCGACATTGTAGAGCACGTACGAGAGCGGGTTGTTGATCTCGTGGGCCACGCCGGCCGCCATCATGCCCATGCTGGCGAGCCGGTCCGACTGCGCGAGGCTCGCCTGGAGCCGCTCGCGCTCGGCCTGGGCCGCCTTCATGGCGGTGATGTCCTGCGCTGCGCCATAGACGCGGACGACTCGCCCCGCCTGGGCGTCCCACACGGGAGTCGCGTAGTCGCGAATCCACCGGACGGTCCCGTCGCGCGCGACGAACCGGCACTCGCAGACATCGGGCGTTCCGCCGGCGACCGTCAGCGCATGACGCTGCATCACGGCCAGGTCCTCCGGAGCGACCATGCTCTGCCACCCTCCACGGGCGTCGATCTCTGGCACCGAGAAGCCGAAGACCTTGGTGAACGAATCGGACACCCACCTGCCGTGCAGCGACTTGTCCGGAGCGACGTCGAAGGCATACGCGTAGTCGGAGATGATGCTGACGATGTGACGGAACTTCTCCTCGCTTTCTTGGAGATTGGACTCCAGTCGCTTGCGGTCAGAAATGTCGAGAAATACGTGGACCGCGCCGGTGAGCCGGTGGTCGTCGCCCAGGACGGGGTTCGCGCTCACCTCGAACCAGCGCTCGCCGACCTGCATTTCTTCGCGCTCGCGTTGCAGGCTCTCGCGCATGCGCCGGACCGGGCACCCGGGGATCGGTACTTGGGTGCCGTGCACGATCTCGCAGCAAGACTTGCCGACCATTTCCTCCGTCCGACGCTCGAAGGTGAGCGCGGCGGATCTGTTGGCCCGCATGACTCGCTGGTCACCGTCGAGAAGAAAGACCGACTTCCTCAGGGCGTCGAAGGTCGTCTGCCACTCCCGGGACAGTCGCTCGTTCTCGTCCACCAGGGACTTGAGTCGCACGACCAGCGGCGCGGTGGTCCCGAGCACGACGTCCACCTCGCCCCGGCGCAGCGCGTCCAGGGCGGCCTCGGCCTGGGCGAGCCGCTCCAGCAGCTCGTCGTAGGAGGGCTTGCGGTCGCTCATGACCGTTCCCCCGCCGCGGATAGACCGAGGGCGCCCAGCAGCGCCTCCTCGTCGCGGAAGGAGCCGACGATGGTCCTCTGCGGCGCAGGCGCCTCCACGACCAGCGTGGGCACCATGAGGACGCGAGCCTCGATGGCCGCCTGGTGGTCCACGAAGACGTCCACGACCTCGAGCTCGTAGCGACCTCGCAAGTGGTTGTCGCACACCCGGGAGACGACACTCCTGGCCTTGACGGAATTGGGCTCGTCGCCGGCGACGAAGAGCCGGAGGCGATATCTCGGCTGCCCTCCGTCCGCGCTCGGCTCGTTCGCGGCACCTGCTGTTGGCTTCATGGCTCATCACCTCGAGGCGCCATTCCCTTGACCGCCTGCGCGTGAGCGAGGCGCAGGCGCTTGAGCTCCAGCTCCTTGGCCTCGATCTCGCAGGCCAGCCGCTGGGCCTCGATCCGATCCCTCTCTTCCTGCCGCTGCCGAAGCGTCCCGGTCAGCGCGTCGCCTCCCCCGACATACGCATCCAGGATCTGGATGCCGCTGTCTCGAATGACGTACTCCCACTTCTGGTTGGAATGCCTGCTGCCCCGCGCCTTGAGGACTTGCAGCACGCGGTTGGTCTCCCCCGGGCACTGCTGATAATTGAGGAAGACCGCCGTATCGACCATGGAGGAGATGTCGTTGCCCGAGATCTCCAGGTAGTCGTTGGCGCCGGAGAGCTGGTTGAGGAACAGGACGGTGATCCCGCGCTCCTTGCAGGCGTTGAGCAGCCGCATCAGGTACTCGAAGGCGCTTCGCTTGCCGCCCATGCGCGGGCAGGCCGAGATGGCGTCCACCACCACGTGCCGGGGAGAGTCCGCTTCGATCCGGTCGAGCGCCCGCATGAAGTGCTCCTCGGTTCCCATGGCCTCCGGGAAGTTGGTCAAGAACCTCAGCCGCCCCGAGGCGAGGTGGGGCGAGAGGTCCACGCCCGCGCTCATGACGTTCCCCACCAGTGCGGCCTCGGACTCCTCGAAGCCGAGGTAGAGCACCGTCTCTCCTCGCGCGCAGCTCCCCGCGACGAAGGTGCTGGCCAGGATGGTCTTCCCCGTGCCGGGCAGGCCCGCGAGCAGGATGCAGGCGCCCCGGCGAAAGCCTCCGTCGAGGATCTCGTCCAGTCGTGCGACGCCGGTCGAGATCTTCTCCCCGAGGGGCTTGTGGCGCAGGCCGACCGTGGAGATGGGCATGGTACGAAAGCCCCGCTCGCCGATCACGTAGGGGTATTCGTTGCGGCCCGCGCTGGAGCCGCGGTACTTGATCACCCGCAGCCGCCGGGTGGTCACCTGCTCGCTGACCCTCGCGTCCAGCCGGACGACACAGTCGCCCATGGAATCGAAGAAGTCCTCGAACGGCGACGGACCGTGGCTCGGCGGCCGCACCGTGAGGATGGCGGTCAGGTCCGCCTGCTGCAGCCAGTCGCTCAGGGCGTGCAGCTCGCTTCGGACCTGGCGCGGCGTATCGAACAGGCGCAGCAGGACCTCCAGCGCGTCGATTGCGATCCGCTTCGCGCCCATCTCGCGGCTCTTGCCCGAGACGATGGCCAGCAATCCCTTCAGACTGAACTCGCCGCTCGTGAGGGTGTCGGGCTTGATGCGGCCATCGAGCAGGAAGAGCCGGTTCGACCGCTCCTGCGCCAACAGATCCCAACCCAGTGTCGCGGCGTTCTGGCGCAGTTGCTCGACGGATTCCTCGAAGCCGACGAAGATCCCGGCCTCGCCGATCAGCGCGCCGCGGTAGAGGAACTCGAGTCCCAGCAGCGTCTTGCCCGAACCGGCTCCTCCGTTGACGACGGTGGTGCGGCGCCGGGGAAGCCCGCCTTCCAGGATGTCATCGAGCCCGGGGATATAGGTGCGCGCCTTCTCCAAGGACACCGACGGGACAACGTCCGACTCGTGTTTGTCTTCCATGCCGCCTACTCCTTGCGCTCCTTCTGGGGAACGGGGCCGGTTCTCTCTGGGTCGGCTCCTGTATGGTCTCGGCGTGGCGCACGCTGCCTCAACATCCACTCGTCGATCTCAGGTCGAAAGAACCGCCACTGCCCCGCGACCTTCGAGCACGGGATCTCGTCCCGCTGCGCCATGGCGTAGAGCTTCGACCGGCTCAACTTGAGGTAGCTGGCCACCTCTTCGATGGTCATCCACTCGGGCGGGCTGTCGGTCTTCGTCAACGTCGGTCTCCTGGCCGCGCCAGCTCCTCTCCGCGAGGGCCAGCGGATGATAACAGAAGGCAACGTAGCATAGTCCAGGATAAACTTCTACAGGCGGATGATCGACTGACAGACCGGCGTTGTCGTCGATACGCCCTCGGTCATGCCTCGACGTGCAGGCCTGTCCCCGCCAGACGCCCCTCTGGCTTTGCCCTCCTGGGAGACCCATCTCCCGAGGAGGTGCACGCCATGTCCGAGACCATCACCTGCCCGTCGGGGCTCACCGGGCGCATCCGCGCCATGCTGGTGCGCGAGGAGCGGATCCTCGCAGACCGCAAGCTGGCCAAGGCCGGCGGCCAGGTCGACGAGCTGCTCGCCGCCTGCTGGGAGGAGACGCTCGAGGCCGGGCCCTACGACTTCGGGGACGAGGTCATCGACTGGGGCAAGGTGCTCCAGGGTGACCGCTTCTTCGCGCTGCTCAAGATCCGCTCCCTGACCTACGGCGCCAAGTACGCCTTCTCGGTGCCCTGCCAGAACGACGCCTGCCGGGCGCGGATCGAGTGGGAGCTGGACCTGAACGAGCTGCCCTGCCGGCCGCTCTCCGACGAGAGCCGGGCGGCCTTCACCGCCGGCAACCGCTTCGAGACAGTGCTGCCCGACTCGGGCAAGCGGATCTGGTTCCGGCTGCTCACCGGCGCCGACGAGCGCAAGCTCCCGCAGCTCCGGCGCGGGGCCGGCGAGCGGCTGCTCTCGGCCATGCTCGCCTTCCGCGTGCTCGAGGTCGAGGGCGTGGAGGCGCGCGAGCGGCGCAAGGTCATCGAGGAGCTGACCATGCGCGACGCCGACTTCCTGGTCGACGAGTTCGACCGGGTGGACTGCGGCGTGGACACCACCGTCGAGATCGAGTGCCCCGAGTGCTTCGCCTCGCAGGAGATCGACCTCCCTTTCGGCCGGACCTTCTTCATGCCGGCCAAGGAGAGGACGGCGAGGCGCCGGGACCGGAACAGCTCTTTCCTCGGGTAGACCTCGATGCGTGGCGCGAGGGTCTGTTCCAGGTCTGCTGGCGGCAGCACGGCGGCTCCGGGCTCGGAGTGACCGTGATGGAGGCGCTCGAGCTGCCCATCTCGGACCGCGACTGGCTCATCGAGCGGATCGGCCAGCAGCGCAGCCGCGAAGCCAAGGAGATCGAGAAGGCGAGCAAGAGGAGGTAGACGGTGGCTCTAAACAACCTCGGGCTCGGCTTCGTCTTCACCGCGCGGGACCTCGCGTCCGCGAAGATGGCCCAGCTCGAGCACCGCTTCTCCAGCCTCGACGAGCGGGTAACCGGCGGCACCGACCGCATGACCGGCGCGTTCCGTCAGCTCGGCCTCGGGCTCGCGGTCTTCACCGCGGGCGCGGCCATGGTGGCGGGCGCCTTCTCGCTGGCCAACGCCGCCGGCCGCTTCGAGCAGGGGCTCGCCGCCGTGGGCGCGGTCACCCGGGCCACGAGCCGCGACCTCGCCATGCTCCGGGAGGCCGCCATCGAGGCCGGCATTCGCACGCAGTTCTCACCCGACGAGGCGGTGTCCGGGCTCCTGTCCCTGGCCACGGCAGGCCAGACCGCCGAGCAGGCTACCCGCACGCTGATCCCGGTGCTCGACCTGGCGGCGGGCTCGCTCGGCCAGCTCGGCGTGGCCTCGGCCGCCGAGGCGGTGGTCGGCACGCTCAACGCCTACGGCCTGGCCGCGGACCAGGCGGCAGGGGTCACCGACCGGCTCCTGCGCATCACCCAGCTCACCAACTTCCAGACCCGCGACTTCGAGGCGGGCCTGGCCAAGGCCGCGGCCACGGGCGCGGTGTTCAACCAGAGCCTCGACGACGTGCTCATCAGCATGGGGCTCCTGCGCAACCGCAACATCGACGCTTCGAGCGCGGCCACGGCGTTCCGCGAGGCGACCCGCCGCGTGGGCTCGGACCAGCGGGCGCAGCAGGCGGTGACCGGCGCGGGCATCCAGGTCTTCGACCAGAGTACGGGCCGCATGCGCTCGATGATCGACATCATGAGCGAGTTCGCCGACCGGACCCGCACCATGAGCGAGGAGGAGCGCAACCGCCGGGTGGTGGTCGCGTTCGGCGCCCGCGGGCTGCTCGCCTTCAACGCCATCATGAACGCGAGCTTCACGACCATGCGGGACGGCGCCGAGGTGACCCTGCGGGGCGCCGAGGCGATCGAGGCTTTGCGCCGGGAGATGACCGGTGCCGAGGGCACGGCGGCGAGCTTCCGCGAGCGGCTGCTCGACACCTACGAGGGGCAGAAGACGCTGCTGCGCGGGACGCTGCAGACCTTCGCCGTGGTCCTCGGTGAGCCCTTCGCTCAGGTGCTCAAGCCCATCGTGAGGGCGGTGGTCGACACGCTCAACGCCATCCTGCGCGCCTTCCAGGCCATCCCAGCGCCCATCAAGCGCATCTTCGCCGGCATCGTGCTCGCCGCCGGGAGCTTCCTCATGTTGGTCGGCGGAGTCATCGCGGCCAAGGCGGCCATCGCGCTCCTGGTCATCGGCTTCAAGGCGCTCGGCATCACCATCGGCGGCATCCTCGCCACGCTGCTGCCCGCGATCCTGATCGTTGCCGTGCTCGGCGCGGTGGTCGCGGCCTTCGTGGTGGCGTTCCGGCGCAACGTGGGCGGCATCGCCGACTTCGCCCGGCGCGTGTGGGAGCGGGTGACGCTGTTCTTCAACGGCCTGAAGCAGCTCTTCGAGCAGGGCGGGTTCTCCGGTGCCGTCCGCGAGGAGCTGAACCGCGCCGAGAACCAGGGGCTCAAGCGCTTCCTCATCTCGCTCTACCAGATCGTCTACCGCATCCAGCAGATCTGGGAGGGCTTCAAGGCCGGCTTCACCCGCACCATCGACGAGGCGCGGCCCGTGTTCGAGGACCTGGTCGACGCCTTCTCCGAGCTGGGCCGAGAGATCGCGGCCATCTTCGGCGGCGTCGCGAGCGGCGCGGCCTCGCTGCCGAGCGCCGAGTTCCGCAGCTTCGGCGAGGTCGCGGGCTCGGCCGTGGCCACCGTGGTCAAGTGGCTGGCCAAGCTCGTCGCCATCTTCGCCCGCATCACCGGCGGCATCGTGGTCGGCTTCCGCTCGATGATGGAGTACATCGGCCCGGCCTTCGAGGTCGTGCGCGAGGCCCTCGGCGACCTGAAGAACGCCTGGAACACGCTCACCGGCTCGACCACCGACTCCACCTCGGCCACCGACGCGTCCACGAGCTCGTGGCGCTCGCTCGGCGAGTTCCTGGGGCAGGTGTTCGGCGGCATCGTCACGGTGATCACCCTGGCGCTCGGCGGGCTGCTCAAGGTCATCACCGCGGTCATCTGGGTGGTCAACGCGGTCAAGGACGCCTTCGTCGTCGCCGGCACCTGGATCGGCGAAACCGCGGCCAAGATCTATCTCTGGTTCACGGAGACCCTGCCCAACGCCATCTCGTCGGCCATCGATACGGTGGTCGGTTTCTTCCGCGCCATCGGGCAGTTCTTCGTGGGCATCGGCCGCTGGTTCCAGGGCCTGTTCCGCAGCATCGCCGACGGCATCATGAGCTTCCTGCAGCCGGTGGTGGACTTCTTCCGCGGCGTGGGCCGCGCCATCAAGTCCGTATTCGACGGGATCCGCGATCTGGTGATCCGCATCCTGCGACAGATCCCGGACGCGCTCCTGCCCGCGAGCCTCGAGCGGCTCAAGCGCACGCCGCTCTCGACCGAGGTGCGGACCGAGGACGAGTTCGCGGCCGTGGGTCGGACCGAGGCCACTGCCGCGCGGTCCGAGGCGGCGACGTCCTCGATGCCGTCCAGCGCAGAGGCGACGGGTCGCATGAACGAGCTCGCCCAGCTCGAGGCCAACATGATGGCCTTCGCCAACGCCCAGGCGCGCGAGCGCGGCCAGCCGCCGCCGTTCCAGATCAACGTCCAGGTGGACGGCGAGACCATCGCCCGGGCTTCCCACCGGGCCAGCGCCGACGCGGCGGCGAGGTCGTTCTCGCCGGTGCCGGCGTACTGAGGCTGGAGGCTGAAGACTGGAGACCGGAGACAAGAAATGAGCGACCTACAGCCTGGAGCCTTCAGCCTACAGCCTGAGGCCGACCGAAGGGAGGCCGTGTGATGGGCATCGAGCTCGCCATGGTCGCTCCTCCCCGCTGCGTGCTCGTCAACGTGACGACCGGCGAGTCGATGGAGTGCCTGCTCAACCCGACGCAGCTCTCGGAGAAGCTGCAGGTCAACTGGAACCGCCTGGCCGTGCCCGGCCTGTCGCACCAGGTGCTGCAGTTCCAGTCCACGGGCAACCGCCAGCTCTCGGGCGTGGAGTTTTACCTCGACCGCTTCTTCGCCGTGGAGCAGCCGGGCGAGCCCGACATCATGGACTTCCGACGGTTCCTGCGGGCGCTCACCGTGCCGCCCGAGGGCACCGAGGACGTGGCGAGCACGGCGCCGCCGAGGGTGCTCGTCATCTGGCCCGAGGTCATCACCGTCGAGGCGGTGGTGTCGGACGTCGAGTTCCAGTACCGACAGGTCGCGGTGGACGGGACCGTGCTCGTCTACGCGGCCACCGTGGGCTTCGAGGAGATCCTCGACGCGCGGGTGACCTCCGAAGCGCTGCGGGAGGAGGTGTAGCCGTGCCGCCGCGCGTGGGCTCCCGCCACAGCTTCACCTTCGGCGTGCGCGACGCCGAGGGCGTGCTGCACCTGACCGAGCGCGAGCCATACCGGTACAAGGCGCACACCGACAACCGCGTCCACGTCGTGGTCCAGGGCGACACGCTCTGGGACCTCGCCGGCCGCTACTTCGCGCCGCTGCCTCGGGCCTGCGGCTTCTGGTGGGCCATCGCCGACTACCAGCCCGACCCGATCGTCGACCCGACGCTCGGGCTCGAGGCGGGGCGCCGCCTCTTCATCCCGTCGCTGCGCGTGCTCACCGACGTGATCCTCGGCGAGGCCGGACGGAGGTCGCGCGGATGAGCAGGCTGGAGACCGGAGACTGGAGGCTGGAGGGCGGGCACGACGCATCGCAGGACCTGCAGCCTCCGGTCTGCAGCCTTCGGCCTGCGACCGACCGAAGGGAGGGAGCATGATCGATCGCAGCGCCCCCGGGGTTCGCATCACGCTGCTCGCCGACGAGCGCGCCGAGAGCGGCGAGCCGCTCGACCTCGGCGGCCGCATCATCGGCTTCACCTTCGAGGACGCCGAGAGCAAGGCCGACAAGCTGTCGCTCCAGCTCGACAACCACGACCTGTCGCTCTTCGACCGCGAGGACCTGATGGGCGGGGCCACGATCGAGGTTTCCTGGGGCTACGCGGGCAACATGGCCGTGCCGCGCCGGGTGGTGATCAAGAAGCTCAAGGGCTTCACCACGCTCGAGGTCGAGGGCCAGGCGCTCTCGGCGCTGATGAACCGCGAGGCCAGGACCCGGAGCTGGGAGAACGTCACGCGCTCCGAGGTGGCGCGGCGGATCGCCATGGAGCAGGGCTACCAGGGCCAGTTCATCGACGTCGAGGACACGGGCGAGGTGCTCGACGTCATCAACCAGACCGCCGAGACCGACGCGCGCTTCCTGCGGCGGCTCGCCGCGCGCGAGGAGTTCGAGTTCTACGTGGACGACGGCGGGTTCCACTTCCACGAGCGGCGCCAGGAGGCCGCGCCGACCCACGTCTTCACCTGGTACTCGGACCCGGGCCGCGGGGACATCCTGTCGATCAACGTCGAGTCGGATCTGGTGAAGCGCGCGGGCCGGGTGACCGTGCGCGGCCGCGACCCGCTGAGTCGCTCGACCATCGAGAGCTCGTCGAGCAACGACAGCACGAGCCGCGCGACCCTGGGCGAGGTGGTCGAGGTCGTGGACCCGGAGACCGGCTCCACCTCGCTCGAGACGCGCAACGCCACGGCGAGCGTGCATCCGACCTCGGTGCCCACCGCGGGCCGGGCGGCGCGCGAGTCCGCGGCCAGGTTCCGCCGCGCCGAGCGGTCCACGGTTAAGCTCTCAATGCAGGTCGTGGGCGACCCGACCCTGCACGCGAAAAGCATCGTGGAGGTACGCGGCATCTCGGGTCTGCTCTCGGGCAAGTACTACGTCACCGAGGTCAAGCACGTGATCTCGTCCTCGGGCTACACCTGCGAGCTCAAGCTCACCCGCGACGGACAGGGACAGCGCGCGCGTCAGGTCGCCCGCGAGCAACGGGGCGAGCGCAACACGAGCCGCCCGCGCACCGACGGCGAGATGACCCAGGTCGAGGCCGTGGACCCGGAGACCGGCTCGACCCGCATCGAGTACCGCCGCGACGGCCGCCGCATCGGCTACGACGACCCCGAGGCCGGCATGAGCGTAATGGAGTAGCCATGTCCTACAGCCAGTTCGACGACGACATCGGCGCGCACGACACCCGGCTCCCGGGCATGTACGTGGGCTACGTCACCCACCGCAACGACCCGGAGAAGCTCGGCCGGGTGCGCGTCTGCATCCCGGGCGTGCTCGAGCCGCACAGCGCCTGGGCCTGGCCGCTCGGGACGTGTGGCGGCGGCTTCAAGGACCGGGGCTTCTTCGCCGTGCCCGAGGAGGGGGCCGAGGTCGCGGTCTTCTTCAACCAGGGCGACGTCGACGCGCCCTACTACCTGTCCGCGCAGTGGGGCAAGCCGGACGGCGAGAGCGAGGTGCCCGAGGAGGCGCGAGTAGACCCGCCCGACAACCGGGTCATCGCCACGCCCACCTTCCGCATCGAGCTCGACGAGTCGGCGGACGGCAGGAAGCTCAAGCTCACCAACCGCAAGACCGGCGACCACCTGCTCTTCGACGCCGAGGAGAACACCATCACGCTCGAGGGAACCACGGCGATCACCATCCGCGCGGTCGGCGCCATCAACCTCGAGGCGGCGCAAGTGACCATCGCCGGCCGGGTCGTTCGCCCGGTCGCGGACCCGATCTGAAGGAGGCGACCGTGGCCTTACCGATTTGCCTGGAACTCGATCCCCTGCCCGACCCGTTCAACCTGACGCTGCCGGGCGGCGTGCAGATCGAGCACATCAACCTGATGGAGGTGATCCAGCCGGCGCTCACTCCGCTCGTGCCGATCTTCGACATCATCGACACCGTGGTCGCGGTTTTCAACTGCATCAAGGCCATCCCGGATTCGCTCGGGCCGCCGCCGGACCCGACCGCCATCGCGACCTGCCTGCCGGACCTGGCCGAGAAGGTGGCGAAGCTCCTCAAGCTCATCCCGCAGCTCTCGATCCCGCTCACCATCATCGGGCTCATCGACCTGGTGATCGACACGCTGCTCCGGGCGCGCAGCGAGATCATGCACCTCCAGCAGCAGATGGTGCAGATCCTCGGGGTCATCGACCGGGCCACGGACCTCGACGACGCGGGGCTCATGGCCATCGCCCAGTGCGCGCAGGCCAACGTCGCCCAGGAGGCCGCGAACGTGGGCAAGAGCCTGGCCGCGCTCGGCAAGCTCATCGGCCTCATCAACCTGTTCATGGGCATGGTGGGCGGGCCCGAGATCCCGGACCTGTCGAACCTCGCGGGCCGGCCGCTCGACGACGTGGTCCCGCCCCTCGACGCGATCGTGGACGCGCTCAAGACCGCCCGCGACGCGGTGCCGGTGCCGTGAGGAGCGGTGAGCCGTGAGCGGTGAGCTATGAGCCAGAAGTCGCAAACAGGAGGAAACGATGCCACATGATGCTCAAAGCTCAGAGCTCACAGCTCACGGCTTGTTGACCCCGTTCCGGAGGGACAAGAAGCGGGACTTCGCGTCCGGCAGCGGCGCGGACCTGCTCGCCTCCAAGGTGCTCCAGGCGCTCATGACCTGCGGCGCTACGCCGCGCTCGTCGGGCGAGTTGCCCTGGCGCACGGCCTTCGGCGCCGGCCTCGATCTCCTGCGCCACCAGCGCAACGACGCGGCCCTGGCCGAGCTCGCTCGCGTTCGGGTCCGGGACGCGCTCAAGCGCTGGGTGCCCGAGGCCGAGCTGGTGGAGGTGTCGGTCAGCCGCGAGGACGCCTCGCTGCTCGTGCGAGTGCGGTTCCGGGCGGCGAAGCGAGCCGGGCGCGGGGAGGAGCAGCCCGGCGAGGTGACGCTTGACCTGGCCGGATAGGGACTAAGCCGAGCGCGCACTCAGTCGCCAGCATCGTCGTCTTCCAGAAGTTCAACGTCATCAACGGCGGCAGCGGTCGGGGTGGGCACATCCCATCGCTTTGCTGCCCACACAACGACTTCCTGTCGCCTCTTTGAACAGTCGGTCGGAGTCCAGTCGGAGTAGCGAGCGAGGTCGCGCTCCATGAACAGGTTGGAGTTGGCGTAGCACGCGCCCTGTCCTGGAGCACCAAGCTTCTCAGGGAACGACTTGTTTGAGTAAACGCTGTTGTCGAATGTCAGAACGAGGTTCCCGATGTCATGCAAGCATCGGCGCAAGTCCTCGTCCGGCCATCGCTGCGTCCAGTATTCGGTGGGCGTCTGTGGAAGAATATGCTCGATCGTGTCCTTCTTGTCGGCACGAGCGAGTTTATCCCAGGGAAGTTGGACCGTCTTGCCCGCGGCCAAGTGCTCCTCGTACTCGTAAAGGAAGTACTTCAACCCATGCCAGCCGTTGTACCAATCCTTAGGTGTATCGAGTTCTCGTCGGAAGTCATCGGCAGGTGCGTAGTACAAGAGATAGGCAGCGATCCGTTCGAGCGCCTCCTTGGGCTGGATGGTCTTGTGGTAGAGTTCATGGCCGATCTTGAACAGGCTCGTCTGCCCGGCGTTCGACCTCCTGCCCGCCCACCGATAGACGCGGAAGGCGTACTTCTCGCACAGCGCGAGAGTGTTCCTGAGGAGATCCGCTTGCCCTGGATAGACGAGACGGACGGCTCCGAGTAGAGGGATAAAGGTCGCGAGAGCATCCAGCCGCGTTAGCTTCTCCGCGGCGCGTTGGATCGAACGCTGTACCTGCGGTTGGTCTCGGTATTCTGTGAAGGCATCCGATCTGCTGGGGGCAATCAGATCGCAATAGGCGACAGCGAATTCGCGAAGGCTGTCGACATACTCGCCGAGATCAGCAATCAGCCGATCCGGATCTCCCAAATACTTCTTCAGGCTGAAACGCTGCTTGATTGAGTCGTTACCAGCCCACGTCTTCGGCCGATGGTCGTAGACGGTTAACCAATGTGAACGCAGGAGTTGATCTTCGTATCGTGAGCTACTGGCGCCGCAGGCCATTAGCCCTTCGAAGATGTTCCGCCAGGCTTCGTTGACCCGAACTCCAAGCTCCTGCGCGGGGGTCGTGTTGGTCTTCGACGCCAGATACAAGAGGTAGTTCTTGACCTTCTCCATCTCCGAGAGCGGCTTCCCCCGGTTGTTCATGACCTCGAAGATCACACCAACCTCGCTTGCCCGCGGAACCTCGTAGACGGTGAGCTTCAGGCTGTTCGTGACCTTTTTGTAGAGGCTGACCAGCCAGGTGCCATCGTCCCCGTGCGTTTTCCTTCCTTCTCGAACGTAGGCCTGCAAGTGAAGCTGTGCGTCGCGCAGAAGCTGGTGCGAGCGGATCTGGGGGCCTTCGATTCCTGGCTTGTCCGCCAGGATGTTCCTCTCGAAGTAGAGGTACGTGTCCCGGTTGAGTCGCAGCTTCGGCCGCTGCTGCCCGTCCAAATCGCGAGTCAGGATGTATGTCTTCTTGATGCCGTCAGCGAGAACGGCGTTCGACGTCAACTCGCGGCGGATTGCGTCGAGCAAGATTACGATCGTCGTGATCCGCTGCTGGCCGTCGACCACGTCATAGCAGCCATGCTCGCGTCCCTCCTCGTCGGTGATCCTGACGGTGTCGTTTGCGTGAAGGACGAGAGTGCCCGTGTAGTGTTCGGCTCCGACATCCAGCAACTCGAGGTCTTCCAGCAGATCATCCCAATGCCTACGTTCCCATGCATAGCCTCGCTGGTAGTCGGGGACGGTCAGAAAACGAGCCGTGAAGATTTGCTGGATGGTCTGCAGATGCTCCATGACGAACGACCTCCGTGGGGCGTGCATGCCCCGTGCGGTCGTCGACGTGGATGAGGAGGGGTCGCAGCGCCCACGAGCAGTTTACAGAATTTCGCGTGGGAATTGAAGATCTACGGGTTCCGGGCGGTTCCGGGCTGAAACACCCTGTCCCCGCCAGGGCCCCTGCAGGCTTTGCCACCTTGGAGGTGAGACCCGTGGCCGTGCTCCCGACCAGCCTCGACTACACGGACAAGGACTTCGACGCCCTGCGGGCGCGGCTCATCGCGCTCGTGAAGAGCGTGTTTCCGGACTGGTCCGACTTCTCGGTGGCGAGCTTCGGGAACCTCCTCATCGAGATGTACGCCTTCGTCGGGGACGTCGTCACCTTCTATCTCGACAACCAGGCCCGCGTGTCGCGGCTTTCTACCGCGACCCAACGCAAGAACGTCATCGCGCTCGCCCGCATGCTCGGCTACCGGCTCCACGGCGCCCAGGCCGCTACCGCAGAGGTGCTGCTCAAGCTCGCCCGGCCGCCGTCGGCGGACGTGATCATCCCGGCTGGCACGGTCGTCCGCACCCAGGAGGTGACCGAGCCGGTCCGGTTCCAGCTCCTCGCCGACCTCACCCTCCCGGCCGGCGCCGATCCGCCCGAAGCGCTGTGCGTGGTCGAGAGTTCGGAGACGCGCACCTAGCTCTTCGACGCCCGCGGCCTCGCCGACCTCGACATCCTGCTCGACCACACCCCCTACCTCGACGGCTCGGCCGTGGTCTCCGCGGCCAACGGCGTCTACGTCGAGAAGGACAGCCTGCTCGGCTCCGAGCCCAACGACCGGCACTTCATGGTGCTCGTCGACCAGAACGACCGGGCCACGATCCGCTTCGGCAACGGCACGAGCGGCGCGCCGCCCACGGGCACGGTGCGGATCACCTACAAGACCGGCGGCGGCGCGGGCGGCAACGTGGACGCGGGCAGGCTCGTCGTGATCGAGGGCGCCTTCGCCGACGTCCATGGCCACCCGGTCCAGGTCTCGGTCACGAACCCCTCGCCGGCTTCGGGCGGCGCCGACCGCCAGACCGTGGCCTCGGCCAAGCTGCTCGCGCCCGAGAGCCTGCGGACGCTCACGCGCACCGTGACCCGCGAGGACTTCGAGGTGAACGCCCGGCGCGTGCCCGGCGTGGCCCGAGCCCTGATGCTCACCTCGAACGAGGACACCTCGATCGACGAGAACTCGGGCATCCTCTACGTCATCCCCGAGGGCGGCGGCCTGCCCACGCCCGCGCTCAAGAACCTCGTCCTCGCGCAGGTGACCGAGGTCTACCCGCACACGCTGACCTTCCAGGTCGCGGTGCAGAGCCCGGTCTACCGCAACGTGGACATCGAGGCGCGCATCTACCTGCGCCAGGGCCACGCGAAGAGCACGGTGCGCGACCGCGTGAAGGCGAACCTCCAGGCCATGTTCCGGGTGAGCGAGCCCGACGGCACGCCGAACCCGCTCGTGGACTTCGGCTTCAACATCAAGGACGCGGACGGCAACCCGGTCGGTGAGATCGCCTGGTCCGACGTGTTCAACGTCATTCGCGACACGACGGGCGTGCGCAAGGTCGGCGACCGTCACGGTGACCTCAAGCTCAACGGCCTGCCCGCGGACGTGCGGCTCGGGATCAAGGAGTTCCCGCTGCTCGGCAACGTGACGCTCATCGACGGCGACACGGGGAGCTTTCTCTGATGGCCATCGCGAACCCGAGCTTCGAGGACGCGGGAGCGGCGCCGGGCCAGGCCGAGCACTGGACGATGAGGACCAGCGCCGCGCTCGAGCGTATCGCGGGCTTCGGTCCCGACCCGCACCGCGCATGGGAAGACTTCGAGCGCTGGTTCGACCTCGTGCTCTCGCTCGGCCCCGGCGACGCGGCGCTCGCCTTCTTCGACCCGCTCGCCGAGGGCTACGAGGACTTCGAGGAGGCCTGGGCCAACGACCTCTACATGACCGAGCTTCCGAGCGGGCAGATCGTCACCGCGCCCTTCGGCGGCGGCACGGTCGAGGACCTGGAGGAGGGCTGGGACAACGTGCCCTACGCGCGAGCCTGGGAGGAGGTCGCGGCCGTGACCGGCGTCTTCGACGGCGAGCCGCGCGAGGACTTCGAGGACCAGTGGCGCTCGAACCAGAGCTACGCCTGGTCCTGGGGCAGCGTGACCTCGGCGACCGCGATGTTCGACGCGGGCGCGCAGAACCGCGAGGACTTCGAGAACGGCTGGAGCGCCGCCAGCACCATCTGAAGGAGACGATCATGGCCGAAGCCGACTGGAGCTATCTGAACAACGGGCTCGACATCGCCACCGTGGACCGGGGCGTGACAGCGGGCATCGCGCGGCCGCCGGGCGGCGGCAGCTTCCTCTTCGCCTTCAACTCGCTCGCCGCCGTGCAGGGCGCGGTCGCGCTCTTCGCCAACCTCGTCGACTTCGCGCCCATGGCCAAGGGCGGCTCGATCCGCGGCTGCGTGCAGCGCGGCCCGGGCGGCGGCCCCACGGGCTTCTCGCCGTTCCTGTACCTCTGCTGCCAGGGGAACTCGGTGAACGACACGGCCTACCTGCTCGGCCTCTCCGACGACGACCCGCACCGCATCGTGCTGCGCAAGGGCATGGTGGCCGCGGGCATCCCGGACTCGGCGGGCGCGAACGTGCTCCTCGCCTCGGGCGAGAGCTTCGCGCAGGCGACCTGGCTGCACCTCCGGCTCGACGCCATCGTGAACCTGAACGGCGACGTGGTGCTCAAGGTGTTCCGAAACGACCTCGCCGCCCACCCGCTCGGCAGCGCGCCCGACTGGCAGCCGGTCTCGGGCATGGCCGACTTCATCGACGACCACCTCGGCATCAACAGCGGCAGCCAGCCGCTCACCTCGGGCCGCGGCGGGTTCGGCGTGATGGTCAAGGACGTCACGCGCCGCTGCTTCTTCGACCACCTCGAGCTCTTGAGGCAGGTCTGATGGAGCTCGACGCCTTCACGAGCCGCCTCGGCCTGGGCCAGGGACGGATCGCTCCCGCGAACGCGACTCCGGGCTCGGGCGATCACGTCTTCGTCCTCGGGGAGGACGAGCCGGGCCGTTTCTTCGAGCTCGCGCCAGGCGACCACGCGGAGGTCGTGCAGGACACGGATCTCACCGACGTGACCCTCGTCCGCGCCCACCTGCGGCTGCGGGTGCCCGCGAGCCTGCCGAGCACCCACGGCTGGGAGGCGTCGATCGTCGTCGACGGCGTGAAGGCTGCCCGAGCCACCTGTCGTGCCGGGCGGGAGCGCCTGCTCACCGACCTCGCGGCCAACGTCTCGAAGCTCACGGGCCAGCACGAGGTGGGCGTGCGGCTCGAGCTCGTGGAGGCGTAGATGCCGCTCTTCGAGCTGCCGGCGCTCTACGCCGACAACGTCGCGGCCATCGTCACGGCCCCGCGGCTCCTGCTCGTGAACCGCGATCCGGGGCCGGCCGAGACGGGCGTGCCGCTCGACTGGCCGATTGCCCTCGAGGTGCTCGACACGGGACCGGACGGCGTGGACCGCTCCGCGACGCGCGTCTTCGTGAACGGAGCGCTCGCCTTCGACGGCGGGGCCGCGCCCGAGCTGCAGCCCGCCTTCGACGGGCCGCGCGCCTCCGTCAGCGAGACGGCCGACACGCTCCGCATCGTGCTCGATCCGACCGCGCCCTTTGCGAGCGAAGCCGAGGTCGAGGTACGCGTGATCTCCGCGACGGTCGGCGGGAGCCACGCGCTCGACGAGAGCTACGCGTTCTTCGCCGAGGACCGCACCGCGCCCAGGGTGCTCGCCGCGCAGGCGACCAGCCCGACCACAGTGCAGATCGGCTTCGACGAGGACGTGGTCGTGACCGACCCCGAGGGGTTCGTGTTCGCGCCGCGAGCCTTCCCGGCCGTTCCGGTGCTGGCGGTCGGCGCCTCGGCCCAGGGCTCGGTGGTCACCGTCGAGCTCGACACCGAGATGACCCCCGACGTGCTCCACGAGGTCAGGGTTTCGGGCGTTGCCGACCTGCGCGGCAACCCGGTCCTCGCGCCCTTCGACCGCGCCTTCTTCGCCGGCTTCAGGCCCGCGCGCCCGCCGAGCCGGCGCTTCGACCTCTGGTCCATGCTGCCCCGGCACAACCGCCGCGGGGACGCGACAGGGGACCTGCGCCGCTTCATCGCCTGCCTCCAGGAGGCGCTCGACCTGGTCCTCGCCGAGGCCGACCGCTTCGCCGACGTGTTCGACATCGAGCGGGCGCCCGAGGCCTTCCTCGACCTCATCCTCCAGGACCTCGGCAACCCGTTCCCCTTCGACCTCGACGTGCTCGGCAAGCGCCGGCTCGCCTCGGTGCTCGTGGAGATGTACCGCCAGAAGGGGACCGAGGCCGGCATCGAGAACGCGATCCGCTTCTTCCTCGGCATCGACGTCACGGCCATCACCCCGTTCACGGGGACCACCCTGGTGCTCGGGGAGTCGGAGCTGGGCGTGGACTGGGAGCTCGGCCCCTCGGACCGCTTCGCCCGCTACGCCTTCGACGTCGAGGTGGACGTGCCGCTCACCGTCACCGAGCGCCGCCAGATCCGGGCCATCGTGGACTACCTCAAGCCCGCCCACACCCACTTCGTGGACCTGATCGAGCCCGGCGCCCCGATCGCCTACGACCACTGGGAGCTGGGCATCAGCGAGCTGGGGGAGACGACCGACTTGCACTGATCGTCCTTCAGATGACCCCGAGCCCGAGCAGCAGCGCGATGACGAGCAGCATGGCTCCCGTAATCCGCTGCACCGTGGCCATGGTGATCTTGTGCAGAACACGCTTGCCGATGATCACCCCGGCAAAGGCGGCCATTGCACCGACCGCGATCAGTGCGCCCTCGCGGCTCTTGGCCATGTCGGTCAGATGCGCACCGAACAGGATCGCCGCGTAGGCCGAGATGCGCACCAGGTCCACCAGGAGCCCGATGACCGCGTTGGTGCCGACAAAGGCCTGGGGCGAGATGCCGACCTTGGCCAGAAACGCCGACCGGAGCGCCCCCTGGTGCCCCGACAGGCCGCCGAAGAAGCCCGAGAGCACGCCACCGAGCAGCAGCCAGCGTCGGTCGATCTCCAGCTTCTCGAACCGCGGGTGCAGCTCGATCACCGCGAAGCCGGTCATCAAGGCCGCCATGGCCAGCTTGAGCGGAGTGACGACTGCCTGCCTTCCGAGGAGCGAATAGGTCCAGAGCTCCGTCATGCCGGACAAGAGCTTCAGCACGTAGACCCCGGCGAAGGCTGCGACGATCGCCGGCAATCCGAAGCGGAGCACGATCTTGAAGTCGGCCAGCTTGCCGAGCAGCCCGGCCTTGAGCACATTGTTCGCGCCGTGTACGAGCGCCGTGGCCGCGACCGCCAGCTCGACGGGAAGGAACAACGCGAAGACCGGCAGGAGCAGCGTTCCCAGCCCGAAGCCCGAGAACATGGTCAGGCCCGAGGCCACGGCCGCAGCGACGATGACGAGCACGAAGTCCACGCGCGACTCCTTCAGCCGATGGGCAGCGCCCAGACCGCGAGCGCCGACGTGAACACGACCGCTGCGGACACCATCCCCGAGCGGGCGGCTGCCCAGAGCTCGACCGGAACCTGCCTCGTCCAGCGCCAGGCCTTCCAGGCGATGACGAGCGTCGCGGCGAGCATTACCCAGCCGAGCATTGTGAGCCCGACCATCGCGACAGGTGCGGTGAGCGACCCGTCGCCGAGCCGCTCAAGTGTGTGCAGCCCCTGCGGATCGCGGAGCGAGAGCGGCAAGAATCCACCCCAGGAGGCGATCTTGGCAGCCGCCTTGGCAAGGTGCGCCACCGCGACGACGGGTGCAGCGCCGGTAGCGGCGGCGAGCACAAGCGAGCGCAGGCCGGATCGGTGACCCGCCAGATGACCGACAGCAGCGATGGCGGCCCAAACAGCGAGCGGGAACAGCACCAGGAACCAGAGCGCCTCGAACCAACCGAAGGACACCGCCGGCGCGAGCGCGGCGAGCCGCTCGGGGACGAAGTGGAACATCGAATCCAGCCACTTCACCTCACCGATCACCTCGTGTGCGACGAAGCCGAGCGCGACCATCACGAACGCCGCCTCGTAGGGCTTGAGCAACGCCTTGTTGCGCACCGGTGCATCGGCCGAGACGATCCCTACGCCCATGTTGTCGTAGGGGCAGACCTTGGCGCACTGCAGGCAGAGCACGCATCCGTCAGACGCGTCGCGATGGAAGGGCCGAAGCAGCGAGGGACAGCTTCGCTTGTCGAAGCGATGGCGGTTCTCGTTCCGGATGCAGTCCTTGGTCGGACAGCGCTCGCACACCGCCGGGTCGCGCGCCTCGAGCTGGACCGGCGTGTAGCGTCCGTAGACCGAGAGCAGCGCGCCGGCCGGGCAGAAGGCGTGGCAGAACGAGCGCGGCTCGCGGAACACGAGACCCGTAGCGAGTGCGCCGCCCAGCAGCACGAGCAGCAGGATCGCCGTGTAGTGGGGGACCCGGTGCATCGAGACCCCGGCCACAAGGAGCTGGAGCACGAGGTAGAGGACCACGATCATCCAGCCCGCGCGCAGGAGCTTGCCGAGCCGTGCTCGGGGCCAGCCTGCATTGCGCGCGGCGGCGTCCCCGATGCGGTTCACAAACTCCATGGGGCAGACCGTGCACCAGGTGCGGCCGAAGGCGAGCACCACCGCGATCATGCCCGGCCACCACAGGCCCCAGACGACGAGCGTCGTGAGGTTCGTCTTGCGGAAGGTCATCAGCTCCTCGGCGCTCATGCCCGGACCGAGGCCCAGACCGTTGGCGACCAGCAGCAGGACCGCAACGATCGCGAGGACCTGCAGAGCTACGGGAAAGGCCGGCGAGCGCCACAGCCAGCGCAGTGACCGCCAGGCCAGCAGGTCGAGCTTCACTTGAGACGGCTTCATTTCTCGTGCTCCTCCTCTTCCCCGAGCACGACCTCTCGGTAGAGCTCCTCGACCTGGCCGCGCAGCACGTCGAGCACCTCCTTGCCCTTCTTGGTGAGGGAATATTCCTTGCGCGCCCGCGGCCCGGCGTCGGCATCGACCTTGAGCTTGAGCCAGCCGCGCTCCTCCATCCGATTGAGCAGCGGATAGAGCGTGCCCGGGCTCACCTCGTAGCCGTGGCGCCGAAGCTCGCGGATCACCCACTGGCCGAAGACGGGCTGCGACTCGGCGTGGTGAAGGATGTGGACCTTCCAGAAAGACAGCAGGATCTCGCGCTCGAGCTCCTTCATGGCGCCTCCTATTACGATATCCGTAGTCGCTTTTCGACCTTCTGTCAATCCTGATGTCTGCAACCCCTGTCCCCGTCCGGCGCCCCCGAGGCTTTGCCCCTCTGGAGGCAGACTGCCTTCCGAGGAGGCAGCGGCATGAGCTCGCGAACTGACTTCTTCTTTCGCCAGAAGGTTACGGAGGCCGAGCTGGACCTGGCCTTCGAGCTGCTCGAGCTGGCCGACCGCAACCTGGCCGCGGACATCGGGGTCTACGGCATCATCAGCGGAGCCGAGCCCGCGCCCCACTCGCCGGTCCCGAACCTCACCGTCGACCTGACCGCGCCGGCTCGCGCCTACGACAACCTGGGCCAGCGCATCTTCTTCGGCACAGGCCAGGTGGTGGACTGCTCGGTGGACCTGACCGGCATCCCCACCGAGGTGCCCGTCGCCGGGCAGGAGCGCTGGCTCGGCCTGTTCCTCCGCTTCGACCGCCTCCTCTCGGACCCGCGCACCGACGGCAACTCGCAGCAGGTGTTCTTCCGGCGCGACGAGTCCTTCAAGGTCGTGGTCCGCCAGGGACCGCTCGGGCCGGTGGGCGGCGCCTCCAAGGTGCCGCTCATGCCCGACGAGCTGCTCGTCTGCGACGTGCTGCGCCGAAACGGGCAGACCCAGATCCTGGCCCCGGACATCGACGTGAGCCGGCGCCAGGCCTTCA
>Ga0209381_1000651_pt1 | contig 77083 bp, 52 predicted proteins | sample DewCreD2012metaG_FD_184111 | JGI IMG/M metagenome (GOLD analysis project Ga0209381, IMG submission 184111) | Hot spring sediment bacterial and archeal communities from British Columbia, Canada, to study Microbial Dark Matter (Phase II) - Dewar... ... | reverse complement strand
GGGCGGTGGCGGCCGCCGTTCGCGTCGCGTCAGGAAAAATGCTCGTAGCCGCCGCCAGTGAAGGGCCGCGCCCCGAACTTGTCCCGCAAACGCAGGCCCGGCTCGGCCGTGACCTTGCCGACACACGTCAGGCGGAGGCCGGGGAATGCCCGCCGCCAGGCATCCTTCAGACGCACGGCCTCGCGGGCGGCCACGGCGAACAACAATTCAAAATCCTCCCCATCGGTCAGCGCGGCCAGCAGCGGCGGCTTGGCGCTCGACGAGTCGCGTGCAGCCTGCTTTGCCGCCCGGCTGGCGGGAATGTTGTCGGTGCCCAGTTCCGCGCCCACCCCGCTGGCCCGGAGAATGTGACGCAAATCACCCGCCAGGCCGTCGCTCAGGTCAATCATGGCATGGGGGGCGAAGTGCTCCGCCAGCCAGCGCGCCTCGGCCAGGCGCGGCTCGAAATCGAGATGCTTGCCGGCCAGGGAACCGCCGAGTTCGCCGGTTACGAACAACGCGTCACCCGCGCGCGCGCCGGACCGCAGCACCGCGCGGCCTTTCGGCACGTGGCCAAGCAGCGCCACCGACAGGAAGAGCCGTTCCGGGCTGGTGGTGGTTTCCCCGCCCACGATGGCCACGCCGTGGGCGCGGGCCAGCTCATTCATGCCGGCGTAAATCTGTGCCATGCGTTCCACCGAGTAATCCCGCGGCAGGCCGAGGGTGACGACCGCCGCTTCGGGCGTGCCGGCCATCGCCGCCACGTCGCTCAGACACCGGGCCAGTGCCTTGCGCCCAATTTTTTCCGGCGGCGTGGCGGCAGTGAAATGCACCCCCTCGACCACGGCATCCGTCTTGAACAGCAGGTGGCGGTCGGGCGCGCCGGCCTCGAGCACCGCGCAATCGTCCCCCGGGCCGACGATGACGCGGGCGTTGGCGGGCAGTGCGGCGGTGAGCCGTTCGATGAGCGCGAACTCGTTCATGGCATCGAGTCCGGCTCCGGCAGCCCGCCCAGGAACAACAGCGCGAAATTCGCGGCGTTGAAGGCGGCATGACAGGCAACGGGCGCCAGCAAGTTGCCCGTGCGCCGGTAAAGCAGCGTGAGCAACACCGACAACAGCAGCAGCGGGACAAAGGTGAGCTGGTTGAAATGGATGAGCGCGAACACCACGGATGAACCCCACAGCGCGATCGTGGGCGTGGTGAACCGGCGGAGCAGGGGATAGGTGATCCCGCGGAACAGCAGTTCCTCCGCGACGGGGGCCAGCAGGATGGTGACGCCGGCCAGCGCGATCCGGTCAGGCCACGATTCCGCCAGCCGCACGATGAGCACGGCGGTTTGCGGGGGCAGTTCCCAGCCCAACACCCGGGCGGCGGCGGCCAGGGAATAATTCAGTCCCAGGCCCAGGGGCACACAGGCGAAGGCGGCGGTCAACCCCAGCAACACCGCGTGCCCGGGGCGGCGCGTCAGGCCGAACACCTCCCGCAGCCGCCACCGCTCCTGCCGGACAAACCACCACACCAGCGGAATCGCCGCGCCCTGGAAAAACAGGGCCGTGATCACCATCGCGCCCACCGACGGCGGCGGGGCCGGACCCAGGCCGCGTTGCGCCAGTCCGGTCAGCGCCAGGGCGGCGTAAACGCAGACCAGCAGGGTGAAGAACCGCGCGCGGAGCTTCTCCACCGGCCAGCGTTGCAGCAGGATCACCAGCGCGCCGACGAGCGCGGCAAACGCCGTCCCTGTTTCCAGATGAAACCAGGCCGGTTCGAGCGTGCGCGGGCCGGGCTGGTAGCGCACCCACAGTTGGACGACCTGCCCCAGCAATGTGGCGGCCAGCAGGCTGCCGAACAGCCGGCCCACCGCGTCGAGGCTCCAAATCTTGTCGGGCAGCACGCGCACGACCCTAGGCCAACCCGGCGTCCCGCCCAAGTGAAAAGCGGGACGGTGAACAGAAACCCGGCACCCGCGCTCAAAAAAACGCCCGCCAACCGCAGGCCTGGGTCACGAGCAAACCGGATCACGCAACTTGAGCGAAGCTCTCCAGCGAAACGTGCGATTGCAAATAATTAATCAGCGCCCCCCCCTCCTGCGGTGCAAGCCGCGACAACGCGCCGTAGAGGCTGGCATCGCGGGCGCGCAGCTCGGCGAACTTGCCTTCCTCCAGCAGCAGCCTGCACTGCGGGTCGAGCAGAAACGCCACGAACACGACCTTCAACTCGCGGCTGTGCACCGCGTTCGTCGGCTGCGTGGCGACGAACCGCTCGAACGCCTCCTCGGCAAGCTGGCTGCGCGTCGGAATCTCGGAAATCAAACCAAACACGCGCGCGAGGATTTCCCGCAGGCTGGGCCGCGCCGGGGATGTCCGACGTGACCTGCACGGCAAACGCCGAACCGGCGGCGTATTCCCGCGGCCAGCGGCGCTATCGGAGTCGCCGTTCCAGATGGCATCAAGCGTGACTTGGATGCGCTCACGGTTGGTGCCGAAAGGGAGGGCCAACGGCCCGTTCTATCCCAGCCTGGGGCAGCGCCCCAGGGAGTCGGCAAACAAGAATCCCATGAGCGCCAACGGCGCGGCCCATCCGTGCTGGTCGGTGACGCCATTTTGCCCGTGGCCCGGCGAAGGGGCGCAATGGCCGATGACCCGCTCCTGGATGGAACGGGACGTTGGCCCTCGTTTGGTTTTTCGATTCGTGACCTGGGCCGTTGGCCCAGGCTGGGATATTGCCGGGCCGTTGGCCCTGTGCGCTTCGTCGCTGATGATGAGTTGGAAATCCGTCGGGGCGAACTCGTGCAGGAAACGGTTGCGGGCGGCGAGGCTCTGGATGGTCGTCACCACCACCTGCGCCTGTTTCCAATCCTGCCGCTTCTGTTTGTAGATGACGGTGCTGATGCCGTCGTTGGCGAGGTAGGCGGTGAAGTTTTTCCACGCCTGGTTCTCCAGTTCCAGCCGGTCCACCAGGAAGAGGATGCGGTGCGCGTTCTCGGTGCGGAGATAGAGCTTGGCGATGGCCGCGCTCAGGAGCGTCTTGCCCGTGCCCGTGGCCATCTCGAAAAGAAAGCGGTGCGGTGAGCAGGGCTGCGTCAGTCTCTCCCTCCCCTCCATCGGATGGAGGAGAGGGCTGGGGAGAGGAGGCGCGTCTTGATTGGCTGCCCCTCTCCTCGGTCCTCTCCCCGCTCGTTCCTCGCGGGGAGAGGAAGTTGAGTTGGGCTGCGAGGGAGCAGCCGCCTTCTGCAACGCGCGGATGGCGTCCAACTGGTAATCCCGCAGCAGCCGGATTTTCTTGTTCACCATCACCGCCGCGCGCTCTTCCGACTTTTTAATGGGTAACGCAGCAAAATAGGACGAGCAGCGGGGCAGCTTGCGAGCCTCAAGCTCGCGCCCCGCTGCGGCCGAACACCCGCAATAATCCAACAAGCTCTTCATTATGAGCGGCTTACAGCCATCCCGGTTGCTCAGGCTCTCAAGCCCTTGGCGGTTTGGCATGCCGTCGGCCGAGAGATCACGCCTCTTTTTACCCATTAAGAACCCGGAAGAACCGACGGCTGGTTGTGGGCGCCGGGAGCCGCGCGCAAGGATGGCAAATATTTCCTCTATTATCCGCATCAGGATAAAACCGGCACCTGGCGAATCGGGGTGGCCATCGGAGACTCACCGACCGGCCCGTTCAAAGACACCGGGAAACCCATCGAGGGCATCACCGGCATTGACCCCATGATTTTCATTGATGATGACGGCGAAGCCTACATCTACAACAACAGCGCCATCGTGGCCAAACTCAAGCCCAACATGATCGAACTCGCCGAAAAGGTTCGGAAAATTGATTACGGCCCCCGGGAAGTCATGGATGATGAGACGTTAAAATTCCAAGAAGGTTCTTACATGCACAAAAAGGACGGCGTCTATTATTATTCCTACAGCAACTGGAAGAACAAGGAACACCAGGGCTTTTATGCGATGGGCAAAAGTCCTTATGGCCCGTTCGAGTGGAAAGGACCGATGGCCCCGCGGCCGCAGGGCGCCCAAGACCACCATTCCATCATTCAATTTCAGGGGAACTGGTATTATTTCTACCACATTGCCATCCCCGGGTTCCCGCTCTACAAGGAGGAACAGGGACGCATCGCCTGTTTCGACCGGCTGTATCACAACGCCGACGGAACCATAAAAATGGTGGAGCACACCAGAAATGTTCCCAAGCGCGATTAGTGCGTGTCCGAAAAGTGAATGCCCCCATGCAACTCAAGCGAGGCGTCGGAGGGGAATGCGAATCATGGGCGGATGAATCCAGGCTGCGGCCCCTGGCCTCGGTGCGGCCGCAGTTACGGACGAGCCGGCGTGCGGAGGCCTCGGCTTCACCAGCCTGATCAAAAGCTGTTTTGCCCGCACCGCAGCCTGGACGGGCCGGGGCAAACGCTGGCGCAACGGGAACATGGTGGTGCGCCGGGGCGCGGCGGTGCTGCTGGTGACGGAGAAAGGTTTCCGGCGCATCCACAGTCATGAGCGGCTTGCTGAGGCCCGCGGCCGGGCGCATCTCACTTTCTTGCAAGTCCGTTTCATATGTGTGCGGTGGTAGCGTCGGCAATCCTTGGCTGACGTGGAGCCGGGCTTCCCAGCCCGGCGGAAAGCAACGCCCGCCCGCACGGGGCGCTCGGCAAGTTCATGTCGCCCGCCCGGAGCCACGCTCATTCCGGGCGGCAAGGATGCCGCCCTCTACGGCAGGCAGGATGCCTGCCGCCACCGCCTGCAATAAACTGAGATGCGCCCCCCGCGGCCCGCAGCGCCAGATGGGACTTGTCGGCCTGCGCAAAGCGCGTAATGCTTCCCGCCGCCGACCGCTTTTCAACCATCGCCGGGCCTTTCCTCCGCTGAGGCGTGCAGAATAGACTCGCCGCCCCGGTCGTCCGAGTTGATGGTGAAGCCGTCAAGCCAAACCCGCATAGCCAGCATGAAAACCAGTTTGCACCCCACGCGCCGTCAGTTTCTGCAATCCACCACACTCACGGCCGGGGCGCTCCTGCTTGGGCGGGGCGTGTTCGCGTCCGAGACGCCCGCCGGCAAGTTCTCGGCCAGTCAGCGGGTCGCCCTCGGCAAAAGCGGTCTCAAGGTGTCGTTGTTTTGCCTCGGCACCGGGATGCGCGGTGGCCGGCGTGAATCGAATCACACGCGCATGGGGCTGGAGAAATTCACCGCCCTGGCGCGGGGCGCGCATGAACGCGGCGTCACGTTCTTCGACCTGGCGGACCTTTACGGCACGCACGATTTCTTCCGGCAGGCCATGAGTCCCGTGCCGCGCGGCGATTACGAGGTGGTGACGAAAATTTGGTGGGGCCGGGGCGGGCTGCCGGAGCCAGAACGGCCCGACGCGGACGTGGTGGTGACGCGCTTCCTCAAGGAGTTGCAGACCAGCTATCTGGATCTGGTGCTGCTGCATTGCGTGACCGCCGAAGGATGGAACCAGGACCTGGCGGGGCAGATGGAACGGCTGGCGGAGCTGAAGAAGAAGGGCGTCATCCGCGCCCACGGTGTCAGTTGCCATTCGCTGCCCGCGTTGCGCACCGCCGCGAGCGAGCCGTGGGTGGATGCAATCCACGCCCGCATCAACCCCTACGGCGCGAGCATGGACGGCCAGCCGGAGGAAATTCTCGGGGTGCTGCGCACGGCGAAGGCCAATGGCAAGGGCATCGTCGGCATGAAAATCATCGGCGAGGGCCGCTTCCGGGAGGACGAGGCGAAGAAGCGCGAGTCGGTGCGGTTCGCGCTCCAAAGCGGCTGCGTGGACGTGCTGCTGGTGGGCTGCGAAACGCTCCCGGAGTTCGAGGAGCTGCGGAAGTTCATCCGCGAGACGGGCGCGTGAACCTGCGCGCCGCCGGTTGTCACCGGATTGCCCTTTGACATCCCGTTGCCTCCCCCGTAACAAGTCGCCCGATGAAAATTCGCATCCTGTCGGTCCTCGGTCTCTGGCTGGCGGTCGCGGCGCTGTCCGCGGAAACCTTCCGCGTGGTGGCCTACAACGTGGAGAATTACCTCGACCAGCCAACCGAGTCGCGGCGGGAGGTCAAGTCGGAGGCGTCCAAGGCGAAGGTGCGCGAGGTCATTCTCACCGCCAAACCCGACGTGTTGGTGATGCCGGAGATCGGGCGGGAAAGCGCGTTGCTGGAACTGCGGGATTCGCTCAAGGCGGCGGGGCTGGACCTGCCCCACCACGAGATCGTGCCGGGCTGGGACACCAACATTCACGTCGCCGTCCTCAGCCGCTTTCCCATCACGGCGCGCAATTCGCACACCAACGACACGTTTCTGCTGGGCGGACGGCGCTTTCACGTCAGCCGGGGGTTTGCCGAGGTCGAGATCACCGTCAACCCGAATTACAAGTTCACCGTCTTCGGCGCGCATTTGAAGTCCAAGCGCCCGATTCCCAGCGCGGACGAGGCGGAACTGCGCCTCGAGGAGGCGCGCCTGCTCCGCGAGAAGATTGACGCTGTCCTCGCGAAAAATCCCAACGCCAACCTCGTCGTGGCCGGCGACCTAAACGACACCTACGACCAGCCGCCCATCAAGGCCATCATGGGTCGGGGTCGCAACATGCTCACGGATCTGCGCCCCGCCGAGCGTAACGGCGATGACCAGCCCAATCCCGCCAACCCGCGCTGGTCTCCGCGCAACATCGTCTGGACCCATTACTTCGGGCGGGAAGATTCCTACAGCCGGATTGACTACCTGCTGGTCAGCCCCGGCATGGCCCGCGAGGTCATCGCGGAGCAAACCTACATTCCCACCGTCGCCAACTGGGGCATCGGCTCGGATCACCGCGCCATCGTCGCGACCTTCCACGCGGAGGACCGGTAACCGGAATGCCGAAATCTGAAGCCCGGGTGGCCGCGTTGCGACCGTTGGCCTGGCTGAACGGTTTCCCACCCCGCAGCACTGCCCGGTTCGACTTTCGGGTTTCGAGTTTCCTTCGGCCGTCGGGGATTCGGATTTCGGCGTCCCGGTTCGGCCTGAATGCCGTGGTTGAAGTCGGAACAAGGGTTTGTCCCGAACGCCGAAGTTCGCATCCGCGGAAACGCGGAAACGGTTGCAGGGAAGGCAGTCCCGCCCCAGCTCTGTTGGTGTTTCGGCTGGTGCGGGCTTTGCGGTTCGTTGTCAGTCGGCGTCCGCCCCGAGCTTGCAGGCGGTGCCCACGCCCAGGAACAGCCAGAGCATCGTCCACAGGCTGACGCTGCCAATCAGGTTGGGGTTGTTCCTCGCATTCTGCCGGGAGCGGGCGAAAGCACAATCGGGAAGCACCCCAAAAGCACGGGGCCGGACACGGCGAAAGCCAGTATCCGGCCCGGCAAGCGTGGCGGTCAAGCGCCGACTCAGTTCTGCGCGATCGGTTTTGAGAAGGTGATCTGGTAGCCGTTCTCAGTCTTGGCAACCGACGCGGTGTAACCCTTGGACGCCGCCCAATTTTTGGCCAGTTCGGCGCGTTCGGTGGACGTGGTGGACACGGTGTCCTTGCCCTGTGTGACCATCTTTTCCACGACCGCCAGCCATTTCTGGTCGGCTTCGGTGGCGTTGTTGGCGGCGGCGGGCAGGGCCAGCAACGCCGCGCCCAGCAGCAGGATGAACAGTTTCTTCATAGGTGGATTGTGTGGTTGCGTCCTTGTTCCGGCCAACGTGGCCGGACGAAGGGGTGCCCTTCCACCGGCAAGCCCCGTGCCAGCCGGGCGGTTCCCGGCCCCAATCGGGCGGGCGGAGCGGACCGGCGCCGCTCCCGATGGGCCGCTTTCAATTCGCGGAGCCGTGCGCCGTGTGCGCCCGTGAACGACGGATTTGGTATTGGAGCAGCCCCCGCAACGCGGTCAGGTCCACCGGCTTGGGCAGGAATGCCGTCATCCCCGCTTCTTTGGTTCGTTTCCAAACTTCCGGTCCCGGATTGCCGCTGATGAGAATCACCGGCGTGGGGTGGGAGCCTTCCAGACGGCGGAGCCAGGTCAGGATGCCAAAGCCATCCCAGGAGCCGGACACGTCGGGCGGGAAATTCACATCCAACAGGACAACGTCCGGCTTTTCGGTGCGCGCCGCTTGGATGGCGGATGGGCCATCGGCGGCCATGATGACCTGATAGCCCTCGGCGTTGAGCCGCATCTGGAACGCTTTGCGAACCACGGGGTCATCGTCCACGACGAGGAGTTTGCCGTTGGACGGAGGCGGGGCAACGGCGGGGGACGGGGCAACCGCAGGCCGGTTCGCGGTGCGCCGACGGAACAGCGAACAGAAGCGGAAGCCTTTGCGGGCCGTGGACTGGTTGCTGAGTGGTGCAGTCATGTCTTCAGCCTGGTTTGCGTTGTCGTTGGTGAATTCTGGCTTACCGCGCTGGTCAGGCAAACCGGGCCAGGCGCGGGCCGTCCCGCCAGAAGTATTCCCGACCGTTGCCCGGAAAATCTCCGGGATCCCCCTGCCGGGCGGGAACCACCCTGTCCCTCGGCTGGCGGCCGGGGCGGTTGTCATGGAAGCTGCTTGGCTGCGGGTGGAGAGGGAACTTTGAACGACAATTTTCAACTGGATGCACTGCTCCGGGCCATGCTGGCGACGGAACCCGAACTGTCCGACGTGCTGCTCGTGCCCGGTTATCCGCCGCAATATGCCCGGCACGGGCGGTTGCAGCGTTTCGCCGGGGATCGGGGTCCCGCGCGAGTCACCCCCGAATTTGCCGAAACCATTGCCGGCGTCCTGATTCAGGACAACGAAGTGTCCCGGCAAAACCTGCGGGAGCACGGGTCCTGCGATTGCAGCCATGCCCTCGGCGGGGTGGCCCGGTTTCGCGTCAACATCTACCGGCAATGTGGGCACCTGGCTGTGGCCATGCGCCGCCTGTCCGACACCATCCCCGGACTGGGCACGCTGGGGCTGCCGCCGGTCGTGGCCAGCATCGTCCAGGAGCGCACGGGAATCGTGATTGTGTCGGGCGCCACCGGGATGGGCAAGACCACGACCCTCGCCGCGTTGCTCAACGAAGTGAACCACCAGCAGGATGTTCATATCGTCACGCTCGAGGACCCCATCGAATTTTTGCACCAGCCGGTTCGCGCGACCTTCAGCCAGCGGGAGCTGGGCAAGGATTTCTCGAGCTATCCGGCCGGCTTGCGGGCGGCGTTGCGTCAGGCGCCCCGGGTCATTCTGGTGGGGGAAATCCGGGACCGGGAAACGATGGAGGTGGCGCTCACCGCCGCTGAAACCGGCCATGTGGTGTTCACCACCTTGCACACGATAGACGCCGGACAGACCATCAACCGCATTCTCGGCATGTTCGACAAGGCGGAGGAACAGTTGGTCCGCCAGCGGCTGGCCGACACGTTGCGCTGGGTGGTCAGCCAGCGGCTGGTGCCCAAAATTGGCGGTGGCCAGCACCTGGTGGCCGAGATCATGGGCAGCCATCTGCGCTCGCGCGAAGTCATCCTGCTCGGCGAGTCGGACAAACGCGTGCTGCACGACATCATCGAATCCAGCGTCAGCCCCTACGGCTGGCAAAGCTTCGAACAATCCCTCCTTCAGGCGCACCTGGCCGGGCACATCACCGAGGAAACCGCCGTCATGCAGTCCACGCACAAGAGCAAGCTTCGCCAGGCCATTGACAGTTCCCGCCATGACCGCCGCTCCCTGCCGGGCAACGGCAACGGGCATCGCCCGGACCCGCTGCCCCGTATGGCGTCAGGCGACAGCCCGCTCCGGCCCGCCCTGCTTCCCGCGTGACCCCGCGCCGCCGGGGCGGTAAAGTCGCCCCATGAAACGGGTTGTCTCGCGCAGTGGACGGTTCGCCGGCGGTCCTGCCGCCGCCGTGGCCGCCTTCTCGGAATCCATCTCCTTCGACTGGCGGTTGTGGAAGCACGACATCCGCGGCTCCATCGCCCACGCCACCATGCTCCGCAAGATCGGCGTGTTGCCGCCCGCCGAACTCGCGGCCATCACGCGCGGCTTGAAACAAATCGCCGCCGAAATCGCCGCCGGGAAATTCAAGTGGAGGCCGGAGCTCGAAGACGTTCACATGAACATCGAGGCCGAGCTGACCAGGCGCGTGCCCGCCGGGGCCAAGCTCCACACCGCCCGCTCGCGCAACGACCAGGTCGCGCTCGACCTGCGGCTCTGGCTGCGCGACGAGATCGCCGCGCTGCAAGGCGAGTTGCGGCTGCTCCAGAAAGCGCTCGTGCTACTCGGCGCGAAGAACGCCGCCGTCATCATCCCCGGCTACACGCACCTGCAACGGGCGCAGCCGGTTTATTTCGCGCATCACCTGCTCGCCTACGTCGAGATGCTCGAGCGCGACGTCACACGGCTGGCCGATTGCGGCGCGCGCGCGAATGTCTGCCCGCTCGGCTCCGGTGCGATTGCCGGCTCCACGCTGCCGCTGGATCGCGCCCATGTCGCCAAGTTGCTCGGCTTCGTGGATGCGCAGGGCAAGCCGCGCGTCACGCAGAACTCGATGGACGGCGTCAGCGACCGGGATTTCGTCGTGGAATTCTGCGCCGCCGCCGCGCTCCTCGCCGTTCACCTGTCGCGGCTGGCGGAGGACGTGATTCTCTGGGCGGGCGCGGAGTTCAACTTCATCAGGATCGCCGACGCCTACACCACCGGCTCGTCGCTGATGCCGCAGAAGCGGAATCCCGACGTGGCCGAACTCACGCGCGGCAAGTCGGGTCGCGTCATCGGCAACCTCGTCGCGCTGCTCACGCTGCTGAAGGGCCTGCCGATGACCTACAACCGCGATTTGCAGGAGGACAAGGAGCGGCTGTTCGACACGGCGGACACCGTGCGCGCCTGCGTCCGGCTGATGGCCGCGATGCTGGCCAACACGAAGGTGAACGCCGCCGCCTGCGCCGCCGCCGCGCGCGACCCGCAATTGCTGGCAACCGACCTCGCCGATTACCTTGTTCGGAAGGGCATGGCGTTTCGGCAGGCGCACCACGTCGTCGGCACCGTCGTGGCGCACAGTGAAAAGACGGGCAAACCGCTGGACCAGCTCACGCTTGCGGAACTGCAAGCCGTGGACAAAACCTTTGGCCGCGATGCGCTGGGCAGCTTCAAGCTGCAACGCGCGATGGCGAAACGGAATCTGACCGGCGCCCCGGGAACGAAGGAAGTGGCAAGGCAACTCGCGCGGTGGCGGCAGCGGCTCGGGTGACGCTCCCCGGAAATTCTGCGGCGCACCATGACCGAGGAATTTTTTGACGTCGTCAACGAGCGGGACGAGGTGGTTGGCCGGGCCGCGCGGAGTGAAATCCACGCGCGCGGCCTGCGGCACCGCGCGGCGCATGTGCTCATCTTCAACGCGCGCGGCCAGGTGTTTTTGCAGCAGCGGTCGCGGCTGAAGGACCGCGAGCCGGGGTTGTGGAGCACCTCGGCGGCGGGGCATCTCGACAGCGGGGAGGATTATGACGCGGCCATGTGGCGCGAATTGGGCGAGGAACTCGGCTGGCGGCCGGCCACGCCGCTCGAACGGGTCCTGCGCATCGAAGCGTGCGCGGACACGGACCAGGAATTCGTCTGGGTCTATCGGTGCGTGGGCGAGGGGCCGTTCCTCCTGAATCGGGAGGAGATCGAGACCGGCGGCTGGTTCACGCCGGAACACGTTGACCGCTGGCTGGCCGAACGGCCCGGTGAATTCACCGCCGCCTTCCGGCTCATCTGGCGCAAGCTGCCTGCGTCCTGACGGACCCGCAGTCCAGGCTCAGGCCAGGAGCGAATCCGCCGGGCGATCCACCAAATGCAGCAGGTTCTCCTCGGCATCCTTGAAGAACAGCACCCGTCCGCCGCCCGCCGCCGGTTTGATGGGGTCCAGGAACTTGACGCCCCGCGCCTCCAGGGCCGCGCGGGCGGCTTCGATGGAGTCCACCCGCAACGCCAGATGCCGCCAGCCGGCCAGGCCGTTGTCGCTGGTTTGCGGTGTCTGGTCCGTGGCCGCATACACTTCAAAAGTCGTGCCCAGACCGGGCAGGCGGATGAACCAGGGCGGCTCCGCGCCGTTGGGGCTGAGGACGGTGGCACCGAGGTGGCGGACATACCAGTCCCGCAAGGCGGCAGGGTTGCGGGCGGGCAGGGCAATGTGTTCCAGGGCGAATTGCATGGGGCCAGTTTGACGGCTCGCCCGCCGAATGACACGCCCAGACTTGGGCAACGTGGCCACGGCGGTCCGGGAGCATCCCGCCCGAGTCGGTCGCCCGCCACCGTCGCCCGCAGGCGAAAGTCACCGGATGGATCGGGGATGAAGCAGCCGTCCAGTTTCCGCTTTGAACCGCCGCCACCGAAAACTAGGCTCGCGCCATGTTCCGTCCGTGCATTGACCTTCATGAGGGCCGCGTCAAACAAATCGTGGGCGGCAGCCTGGGCGAGGCACCGGGGCGGTTGCGGACGAACTTTGTTTCCGACCGGCCCGCGCGTTGGTTTGCCGAACTCTACCGGCGCGACGGCCTCACGGGCGGCCACGTCATCCAGCTTGGCCCGGGTTGTGAAACCGAGGCCCGGGCCGCGCTGGCCGCGTATCCCGGCGGGCTGCAACTGGGCGGCGGGGTGAACCTGGACAACGCGCGCGGCTGGCTGGACGCCGGGGCCTCGCACGTCATCGTCACTTCCTGGGTTTTCCGGGAAGGCCGGGTGGACGAGGACCGGCTCCACCGGCTGGTGAAAGCGGTTGGGCGCGAGCGTCTGGTGCTGGACTTGAGCTGCCGCCAGCGCGCCGGGAAATATTTTGTCGTCACCGATCGCTGGCAAAACTTCACGGAGCTGGTGGTCAATCGGGAGACCCTGTTTTCCCTGGGCAAACACTGCGCGGAATTTCTCATTCACGCGGTGGACGTGGAGGGATTGTGCCGGGGCATTGACCAGGACCTGGTGCGGCAACTGGGCGAGGAGACGCCCATTCCCACCACCTACGCGGGCGGGGCAAACTCACTGGCCGACCTGGAAACGGTCACCCGGCTGGGGCGGGGCCGCGTGGACCTTACCATCGGCTCCGCGCTGGATCTTTTCGGCGGCACGGGCGTGCGCTACGCCGATGCCGTGGCCTTCAATCGCGCCATGCAGGCGGGCAGGGGCGCCGCCTCCCCGACGCCATGAAGGCCTGGTTGCAAGGCCATTCGCGCCGGCTGCTGGCAATCCGGGACACGCCCCGCGCCATCGCCGGAGGGGTGGCGATTGGCATTTTTCCGGGCTGCACCCCGTTGTTTGGCCTGAAAACCCTGCTGTCCCTGCTGATCGCCTGGCGGTGCGGCGCCAATCTGATTGCCGCCACGATCGCGGCGACGCTGCATGACGTGGCCCTGCCGTTCCTGCCGCGGCTTTACCGCGACGAATACGCGGTGGGTTTCCGGCGGTTGAGCCAACCCCACCGCTGGCCGGCCCCGTGGTCGCCCGCGCACTGGAACGCGCATTCATGGCGGCAATGGACAACCTTTCTCACGGTGGGCAAACCACTCCTGCCTGGCTCCGTGGTCCCGGCCCGGATATTTCACACTCCGGGGGCCGGAGCGCCGGTTGGCAACCGGCTTGTCGCAGTAAAACTTCCCAAGCCGGGCACAGACCGGCGCTCCGCTCCGTTGGCATTTCGTGCGGGGTGTGAAACATCCGGGCTGGGCGCGCCCGCCGCCGTCCTCGCGTATTTCGCCACGCTGCGCCTGGTCATCCATCACCGGCACCGGCATCCGCCGGCGACCGGGCCTGTCGCCGGGGCGGAGCCGCGATGAAGGGGGCCGGGATGCAAGCGCGCTACCTGCTGCTGTTGATCGGGTTCAATGTCTGCTGGGCGGGCACCTACTCCGCGTTCAAGGACCTGAAGCAATGGTTGCAGCCGGGCGAGGTGGTGACGCTGCGCTACACGCTGGCCGCGTTGTTGTTGCTGGCCGGGTGGCCGCTCATGCGCGGGCCGACGCCGCGGGGCGCGGCCCTTGGCCGAACCTTTGTCATGGGGGTGCTGGTGTTTGTCGCCGCGCCCCGGTTGCAGGTCATCGCCGCGCAGGCGGGACAGGCGGGAGACATGTCGGTGCTGGTGGCTTTGGAGCCGCTGGTGACGACGTTGGGGGCGGCGCTGATTTTGCGGGAGCGGGTGCCCGCCAACCGCTGGACCGGTTTTCTTTTCGGGATGCTGGGCGTGGCGCTGCTGGCGCAGGTCTGGCGTCCGGATTTCCACCTGGCCGGCCTCGGGGTGAACCTGATTTTCATCAGTTCGTTCTTCTGCGAGGCCGCCTATTCGGTCATGGGCAAGCCGCTGATCGCGCGGTGCGATTTTTTGAAAGTGACGACGCTTGCGCTGGCCGGCGGCGTCGCGGTCAACCTGGTGCTGGACGGGCCAGCCACGCTGGCGGCGGCGGGCCGGATGCCGGCGCGGGGCTGGCTGGAGATGGCGTATCTGGCGGCGGTCTGCACGGCGGCCGGCTACGCGGTGTGGTTCGCGGCGATGCGGGTGCTGCCGGTGAACGCGGTGGCCATGACGGTGTTCATGCAGCCGTTTGCGGGCGCGCTGATCGCCATCGCGTGGCTGGGCGAGCGACCACACTGGGGCCAGTTGTGGGGCGGGCTGGCCATTGCGCTGGGATTGCTGCTGGGCCTGTGGCGGATCAATGGCGGCAGCCCCCCGCCAGGGCCGCCGCGCCGCGCCTGCTGACGCCCGCGAAAGGAAGGCGGCCCCGACTTCCGCGGTTGAACCGCGGTTTTGCGGATCACTGACTGACCAGCCAGTTCAAAATCGCCTTCTGCACGTGCAGGCGGTTCTCGGCCTGGGTGAAGATGGTGTCGGCGTGCGCCTCGAACGTGGCCGCGTCAATTTCCTTGCCCCGGTAGGCCGGCAGGCAGTGCATGACGAGTGCGCCCGGTTTGGCCAGTTGCACCAGGGCGGCATTGATCTGGTAGTCGCCCAAGGCGGCGACGCGTGCGGCGGCTTCCGCCTCCTTGCCCATCGAGACCCAGACATCGGTGTAAAGCACGTCCGCTCCGGCGGCGGCGGCGCGCGCATCCTCCGTCACCACGATGCGCCCGCCGGCGCGGCGCACGAGTTCGGGCGCGGGCTGATAGGCGGGCGGCGCGGCGATGCGGAGTTCAAAGCCCAGCTTGGCGGCGGCCCAAATCCAGGAGACGGGCACGTTGCACGCGCCGTCCCCGATGAACGCCACCACGCGGTCCCGCACGGAGCCGAGCTTTTCCTCGATGGTGAACAAATCGGTCAGCACCTGGCAGGGATGCTCCTGGTCAGTCAGCGCGTTGACGACGGGGACGCCGCCGAGGGCGGCCATTTCCTCGACCTCGGCCTGGCCGTAGGTGCGGATGACGACGCCGTGGACCATCCGGCCCAGCACGCGCGCGGTGTCCCTTACCGGCTCCCCCCGGCCCAGTTGGATGTCCCCGGCGTTGAGAAACAGCGGACGCCCCCCGAGTTCATGGATGCCGACCTCGAAGGAGACGCGGGTGCGGGTGGAGGACTTGGCGAAAATCATCGCCCACGTCTGGCCCTCGAGCGGGCGTGGGTGGCGCGGGCGGGCGGTCTTGAACGCGGGCACGCTGCGCAGCACGGCTTCCATGTCTGCGCGACTCATGGTTTCCAGACTCAGCAAATGTTTCATGGCGTTGGGCGGCGTTGCGGTCAGGGCCGGAGGCGTCCGCCGAAAGCGCACACTCTAGTCCCGGCGCGGGGCGGGCGTCAGCAAGTTTTTGGGTGGCCCCGAGGTGCCGAGGTGCATCTCACTTTCTTGCAAGTCCGTTTCATATGTGTGCGGTGGTAGCGTCGGCAATCCTTGGCTGACGTGGAGCCGGGCTTCCCAGCCCGGCGGAAAGCAACGCCCGCCCGCACGGGGTGCTCGGCAAGTTCATGTCGCCCGCCCGGAGCCACGCTCATTCCGGGCGGCAAGGATGCCGCCCTCTACGGCAGGCAGGATGCCTGCCGCCACCGCCTGCAAGAAACTGAGATGCGCCCCGAGGTGCCGAGGTGCCCGTGTTACCAGCGGTCGAAGTTTCGCCCGAACCGGCCCCGCAGAATTTGTTCCGCAGTGGATTCGCGCCACGAACGCCCGCATCCGAAGGGAAGATGCCCAAAGATTTGGGGAGCTTCGACCTCCAACGATGGACGCGCATCAGGGCCATGAACCGGGAAACAGCAGTTGAGCAACCACGAAACCCACGAAACCCACGAAAGGACCGAACGAAAGGCTGCCGGGGCGGCAGCGCAGATTTTCCCCTGCCGGGTGAGCGGCTGCCGGAGAGGAGCGGCCAGTTGTTCGTGTCCTTGCGTGGGTTTCGTGGTGGGAACTGCTTTTTCCAGGTTTACGGACACTTGCATTATTGAGGGAGGCCGTCCCGGACGCGGGGCGCGCGGCGTTCACGCCGCTTCGACTCACCAGGCCCCGGCGGGCAGGAGATTTGGGGGCCACCGGGGAATTCGGACGGTGAAGCGGGCTGAAGCCCGCGCCCCTCACGCCATTCCGCAAGGATCAGTAGTGGTTGTGCGAGGTCGCCCGGGTTGTCAGGACTGACCGGACCGGCGGGGTGCCTGTTCCACTGCCTCGATCCGGGCATAAAAAAACCCGGATGTTGCCATCCGGGTGCGTGGGTGAATTCTGAGCGGGTGGCTGCGGCTACAGAGGCAGCGTGTGTTCAAAACCAGCTTCCTGGCTCGTGCAGGTGGGAATCTGGTCGGCGATGTCGTAATCAGCCTGAGTTACCGGGCACTTGGGTAGAACTCCGCCTGGAACTCGCCCCAAGTAGGGGCGGATTCTTTCGCGAAGTTCGCCGACGTCCGTTGAATACTCGGCTGGTCGCTCAATCTGCAACTCCTGAATCGCATCCGCGATGATGCGCATGTTGTTGATGCAGATATTTTTCTGGGCAGTCTTCCGTGCCCGCACAAAGTTCGGAATGGCGATGGCGGCCAGCAGGCCGATGATGGCAACCACGATCATGATTTCCACCAGCGTGAACCCGGCGCGCCGCGAAGTGTTTGGCTTCATTGTTGGCCTCCGAAGTTGGGACGAATTCGGACGGGGGCAAGTTTTTTGACCCGAAGGCTGAAGCCGATCAGCAGAGTCTTTTTTTGCGGTCTTTGATTCCGCCCGCGCCCCGTCACATTCGGTCCGTTACAAGGGGAGAGCCTGGGCGTGACCGCCCAGGCTCTCCGTGAGAATCATCCCAGCCTAGGATCAGGGCAGTTCGTGAAAGAAGGGCGCGCCAAGAGTTTGCCCAATGCTGCAGGTCGGGTTGTCAGCAGCAGCCCCGATAGTGTAGGTGCCGTTCGCAGGGCAGGTCGGCCAGTTGCCCGCGTCACCGCGTCCCAAATAAGGTTGCAGCGTGGTCTGATCCAGCGTGGCACCGGCGTTTTCGAGCAACGCCTGCTGCTTGGCGCTGTCAATGAGGCGCAGGTTGTTGACGCACGCATTCGCCTGCGCCGTCTTGCGGGCGCGGACGAAGTTCGGGATGGCGATCGCGGCGAGGAGGCCGATGATGGCCACCACGATCATGATTTCAACGAGCGTGAAGCCCGCTTTGCGAGTGGTGTTGATCTTCATAACTGACTTTTACCTTTCTGTTCGGACGCGGCGTGAACAGCGTTGCGGGCGGGGTTATTTATTAGAACGGTTCTGTTCACTTATTGCCCGCAACAACCGCTGGCCGGACGTAAGCAACGCTAGTGCCAAGCCCCCGAGGGGTCAATTCCCGCTTCCCCGCCCGCGTTGCCGCCCGGTTTTGAGACAGTGTCGTTTCCGCCCGTCTCAAGTTGGGACACACCGCACCCCGCGTTGCCTGCCGGCCCTGTCCGGGGAAACACCGCTGTTGCCGCCAAGTTGCGGATGCAACTGGCCGCCATTGGTCCGAGCGTGGGTTGCAGGCACGCGACCAGCCACACGGCGGCGGGAATGTCGGGGACCAGACGATGTTTCGTCCCGGAGGGCTGTCGGAACCCCGCGGATTATCGTTGACCACCATTTCCTTCGTCCTGCCCCGGATGTTTCACCCTCCGCACGAAATGCCGACCGGACGGAGTGCCGGCGCCGTAGTGGGACAGGCGTCCCGCCTGTCTGGTGAGGCGTCCATTGGGTGTGAGTCCAGCGCGAGTTTGGCGGCGCCACCGGACAGGCAGGATGCCTGTCCCACTACCGGGTTCGGGGGGAGAATTCTCCCAACCAGAAGTTCGCGCTTTGAACCCCCGAACCGCAGCGCCGACGCCGTAGTGGGACAGGCGTCCCGCCTGTCTGGTGAGGCGTCCATCGGGTGTGAGTCCAGCGCGAGTTTGGCGGCGCCACCGGACAGGCAGGATGCCTGTCCCACTACCGGGTTCGGGGGGAGGGGGCGGCGCATGGATCGAGTGAGGCCGTCCCGGACGCGGGGCGCGCGGCGTTCACGCCGCTTCGAGTCACCAGGCCCCGGCGGGCAGGAGATTTGGGGGCCGCTCGGAAATTCGGACGGTGAAGCGGGCTGAAGCCCGCGCCCCTCACGCCATTCCGCAAGGATCAGTAGCCGCTCCGATACCCCAGCCGTTGCTCGCTCCGTTCAGGTTTGCCCGCCTGCAAACATTCCTCCATCTCCACTTCCAGGATCGTCTGCACCACCTCCTGCCCCCCCGGCACCAGAAAGTCCGGTGGCGCCAGCAAAACAGACTTCCTCTCCGCCGCGTTCAGCACGACTTTTCCACCGTCATGCTTTTTCAGCTTTTGGGTCCTGGCTCGGCCTTTCGTTTCACTGGGTTTTCCAACACACCCCAGGGGCTACCATGACCCTCTCTTTTTTGCTGAAGTTTTAGGACACTACCCCTGGCTCCACGGCGGGCAAGGATGCCCGCCGACGGATTCCGGGGTTGCCGCGTCGGTTTTGGTCAACGTGACCGGCGTCAGCATCCGCAAATAGTCCGGGACGTTCCCGCCGACGATTTCCCAAAAGAGCCGCTCCTCGCGCTGGTCCAGCGGCAGGTCGCGCAGGACGGCGGCGAGTTCGGTGCCGATTGCGGCGAGCGGCGGGCGCGGCGGGAGGGGAAGTTCGCGGATGTCCGCCGCCTGACCGGGCGGCACGCTGCCCATCCACGCGAGCAGCAGCAAACCCCGCACACGCGCCGCCAAACGTGATCGCAACCGGGTCATGCGGCGAGGCAATCACTTTCCCCGCCCGCTGTCGAGGCGCTGCCCGTGACCGTCATTTTCCGTCTTGGGCGGACTAGGAGGCGGTGGCTAAATGCGCGCATGGCACGCCGACAGCAATACCGGTTGCCCGCCTCAACGCGCGGCGGTGGTTGGGGCTGCTTCTGGTGGTTGGCGGCGGCGGCTTTGCTGACGGGGATTGTCTGGGTCTGGCTGCAATTCCGTCCGCCCCCGACCGCGCCGTTGCTGCCGGTGCCCGCGACCAATCAGACAACTTTACCGCCGCCCGCTCCCGTATCTTCTCTGCCGCGCACCAATCTGGTTTCGCGTCCCGCCACCCCCGTCTGGCCCGCCCCGGCACCGGCGTCCGGTCAATGGCCGCGTCCACCGGCGGATGTTTTCGAGGTGCAGGTGGCCCTGGCGCGCGTGGCGATTTCCAGCGGGCCGCTGGATGGCGTGATGGGCGGCCAGACGCGGGCGGCGTTGCGGGCTTTTCAACGGCGCGCGGGGTTGCCGGAGTCGGGCGAACCGGACGCGGCGACGCTGGGCCGGTTGTCGCTTGAATCGCCGCCGCTGACGGTGCGGGTGATGGGGCAGGCGGATTTCGACCGGCTGCAACCGCTGGCGGCTACCTGGCTGGGCAAATCGCAGCAATCCGCGCTGGAGTATGAGACGATTCTTGAACTCATCGCCGAGGAGGCGCACGCGAATCCGAAGCTGATTCGCGCGCTGAACCCGGGCGTGGACTGGGACAACGTGCGGCCCGGGCAGACGGTGCAGGTGCCGGACGTGGCGTATCCGGCACCCGCCGGATCGGCGGCGTGGGTGAGCATTTCCCTGTCGGGCCGGACGCTTCAGGTCTTCGGCGCAGCCTCGAACCTGCTGGCGCATTTCCCGTGCAGCATCGCGGCGCGAGTCGAGAAGCGCCCGCTGGGGGAACTGCGGGTGACGGCGATAGCGCCGGACCCGAACTACACGTTCAATCCCGAGGTGTTTCCCGAGTCGGCCGAGGCGCGGACGCTGGGGCGCAAACTCATCCTGCCGCCCGGGCCGAACAATCCGGTCGGGACGGCGTGGATCAGTCTGGACCGGCCCGGATACGGCATTCACGGCACGCCGGTTCCCGAGCAGGTGGGCCGCACGGAATCGCACGGGTGCTTCCGCCTGGCCAATTGGAACGCGGCATACCTGCTGCGGCTGGTCACGGTGGGGACGCCGGTGCGCGTGGAGCCGTAGGGGGGCGGGAAATCCGAAATCCGAGGGCCGAAATCCGAGGCGCGCCGGGTCGGAGACCGGCGCGCCGCCGGTGCGGCGCGGACCAGTTGTCCGCAGGCGACTCGGGCAGCCTGCCCGAGTTCGGGCGCAGGGGGGACCGGGAGCAAGGCTGCTCCCGCAACCCGCAGGCTGGCAGCCCGCGCTACGCCGCCCTGCGGAGGAGCGCCGCCGTCCCGGCGGGTTGGGACTTCAAATTGGAGCGGCACGCTTGCCGGCTCACGGCACGCGCAGGCGGAAGTAGCGTTGGGGCGGGTCGTTGGTGAGCGGCAGGCTCACGCTGAACTGGCCGAGCGCATCGAACTGGTTGGTGGCGATGGCGGTCCATTCGAGCAGCGGCGCGGCGGCGTTGGTGGCGGCGAGAATGTGATAGTCCCAGCCGGGCGTGCCACCGCCACCGGACAGCGTCAACTGCCCACCGCCCGGCGTGATGCCGGTGAACGCGGGGGGATTTGTGCTGACCACCCAGAGTCGTCCGTCCACCGCAAGGCGTGACGTATTCCACGCAAGGCCTTCATCAAGCGTGGGCAGGTCGTAGGTGGCGAAGCCGCCGGTGAAGCTGCCCGCGCTGAACAACGGGAAGTGGTCGCCCGCCACCAACGCGTCGGGGCTGAGGTGGATGACCTGCAACGTGCCGCCGGCCTGGAGGGCGCCGCCCACCGCCACGGCGTCATGCGCGAAAGGTTCCTTGCTGATTTCAAGCTGGGTCAGTGCGGCGGGGCTGAGAGTGAGGTTGCCGGTGAAGGTGAGCGTGCCGAAGCCGGGCGCGCCGGGGGCGAGGCGACCGGCGAGGGTGGTCGGGTTGCCGATGCTGCCGATCCCGCCCAGGGTGCCGGACAGGCCGACGGTGAGCGGGCCGGTGGCGGCGGATTGATTGCCGTTGAGGATGAGCGCGCCGGCGGCGACGTGGTTTGAACCGGTGTGGGAATTGGTGCCGGTGAGGGTCCAAGCGCCCGCGCCTTCCTTGATGAGCGAGGTGGCGCCGCTGAGGGAGGCGGCGTTGGTGGCGGAGGTGTTGAGCGCGCCCACGCGCCAGGTGACGGCGCGCTGTTCGCCGAGGCCGCTGCCGCCGCCCGCGACGATTTTCGCGCCGGGCAGGGCGGAGAGTTCCCCGAAGGGAATCACGCTGCCGGCGGCGGCGCGGTTATACATCGCGACGTTGGGGCCGAGCTGGACGCGGGCGGACGGGAACCCGCTGGCGTTGCCGACGCGGAAGTCGTCGTCGCCCGAGCTGGGCGGAGTGCCGGTGGTGTTGGAGACAACCAGCGCGCCGGTGAAGCCGGTCCAGTCGCCGGTGATTTCGCCGCGGACGTATTCGACGCGCAGGTTGAGCGTGCCGCCGCCGGTGACGCGGCTGCTGACCGTCTGCCGGGGGCCGGTGCGGAGGGTGCCGGACTGGTCGGCGGGGATGACGAGTTCGTTGGTCAACGCGCCAAAGGTGCTGGTGTTGTCGCCCAGGCCATACCCATACATCTGGAGCGTGCCGCCGTGGAAAGTGACCGGGCCGCTGCCGAGGGCGAAGTTGTTGGCGGTGATGCCGCCAGGGGCCGGGCCGGAGAGCGCGAGGATGCCGTTGGTGAGGCGGATGCCGCCGGAGAAGGTGTTGGTGGTGGTGAGGGTCAGGGTGCCGGAGCCGCCTTTGCGGAGGGAATTGGTGCCGGTGAGGGAGCCGCTGCCGGTGAAGGTGTAATTGCTGGCGGTGTTCACATGAACGACGGCGGGCGCGAGGCTGCCGACGAGGTTCACGGTCGGGTTGGTGGCGCCCGTGTGGTCGAAGGTGACGGCGTCGCCCGGGTTGAAGACGGTGGTGTTGGTGCCGTTATGCCAGTTGGAGGAGATGGCGGCGTCCCAGTTGTTCGAGCCGCCGCCGCGCCAGGTGAGTTGCTGGGCCCCGGGCGGGATGGTGTTGGTGGCGACGGCGAGGGCGATGAGGCCGGGGGAGAAGACGAGGGTCGCGCTGTTGGTCCAGAGCGGGGCGAGGCGGAGGTTGTTGGAGTTGCCGGTGAGCGTGCCGGTGTATTCGATCAGGGGGTAGAAGCCGCTGCCGAGGTCGCCGTTGAGCGCGGCCAGTTCCAGTTCGTTGGTGCCGCCCAGGGTGAGGTTGCCGAAGACGCGCACGCGGTCGTTGGTCTTGACGGCGCCGGATGGGTCGTCCGAGAGGTCAAAGAGCAACCGGACCGGGCCGGCGAGGACGAGGCTGTTCGAGACCGTCAGCGTGCCGGGTGAATTGGTGCCGTTACCGGGCGCGAGCAGGCTCTGGCGCAACAGGGTCGCGCCCGCGCCGAGGACGCCGCTGCCACTGAGACGGCTGTTGAGCCAGACGCCGGGGCGCACGCGGACGGGGCTGGCGAGCAACGCGCCGTTGACCACCAGTGCGCCCTCGGAAACGTCGGTGGCACCGGTGAAGGTGTTGGTGGTGGCGATGGTGAGGGTGCCGGTGCCGGCCTTGGTCAGGGACATGGTTCCGGCCAGCACGCCGGCCCCGGCGAAACTGAAGGGCAGGGGAGAATGGACCTTGACGCTGGCGGGCGTGAGCGTGCCGTTGAGCGTGATGGCGGGGTTGGTGCTGCCGCGCAAATCGAACAGGACGGCCTGGCCGCTGGTGTAATTGGTGATGAGGGAGTTGGTCCACAGGTTGTGAACCAGCCAGTTGGCGGTGGTGGTGTCCCAGACGTTGCCGCCGAGGCCGCCACGCCACGCGCGGGGCGCGTCGGTGAGCAGCGGGACGGGCGGTTCGTTCATGCCCGCGCCGATGTAAAAACCGGGGTGGGGTGGCTGGTTGTAGGCGACGTTCTGCCACGCGAGGGCGAGGCGGTAGGTGGGGTCGTGGAGCAGCGTCCGGAAGCGGTTGGTGGCGGCGGTGACCGGCACGAAGAGCATCAAGCGCGTGTTGTCGGAATGGCGGATGAGCAGTTCCTCACGCCAGTCGCCGAGGAGGTCGCCCTGGAGGTTGGGGTTGGACTTGGTGCCGTTGATGTTGGCGGCGCCGACGGAGTAGGGGCTGAGGATGCGGGTGACGCCGTTGCCGTTCCATTTGTCCAGCTTGGTGGCCGTGCCGCCGCCGCCGGCGTTGTCGAAGATTTCGCGCTGCCAGTCGGCATCCCACCAGGTGGCGAAGTTGATGGCGGATTTGCTGCCGGAGATGTAATTGCCGAAGCGGTTGAGCGTGCCGGCGGTGACGGAGGACCACATCTGGTAGCCGGGATGCGCGGCGTCAATGTGCGCGGCCAGACCGCGGCCGGTGTCGCCGGTGCCTTCGATGGGCCAGATGACCTGGCCCGTGCGGGCGTCGCGGAACGAACCGCCACCCGCGTAGGAGGGCGATTCATGAACGCCCCAGACCTCCAGGCCGGGCCGGTCGGGGTCCATGTCCGAAACATGGAGGGCGTCGCCGTGGCCGAGGCCGGTGGTGTAGAGGCCGGTGCCGTTGTCATCAATGGTGCAGGCGCCGTAGATGATCTCATCCTTGCCGTCGCCGTCCACGTCGGCCACGGCGAGCTGATGATTGCCCTGGCCGGCATAGGCACCGTTGCCGCTGGTGTTGCTGTCAAAGACCCAGCGCTGGGTGAGCTGGCCGTTGCGCCAGTCCCACGCGGCCAGCACGCTGCGGGTGTAATAGCCGCGGCACATCACCAGGCTGGGGCGGACGCCGTCGAGGTAGGCGACGCCGGCGAGGAAACGGTCCACGCGGTTGCCGTAGCTGTCGCCCCACGAACTGACGGTGCCGCGCGCGGGGACGTAATTGGTGGTGGCCAGCGCCGCGCCGGTGAGACCGTCGAAGACCGTCAGATATTCCGGGCCGCTGAGGATGTAGCCGGAGCTGTTACGGTAATCGGCGGTGGGGCTGTGGCCGGGAAGGATGACGTGGTTGCCGGGGCCGTCCTTGGTGCCGGGGGCGGTCTTGCAGGCAATCTCCGCGCGGCCATCGCCGTCGAGGTCATACACCATGAACTGCGTGTAGTGGGCGCCGGCGCGGATGTTGATGCCGAGGTCAATGCGCCAGAGCCGGGTGCCGTCGAGCCGGTAGGCATCGAGGAACACATTGCCCGTGTAGCCGCTCTGCGAGTTGTCTTTGCTGTTCGAGGGGTCCCATTTGACGATGAATTCATATTCACCGTCGCCGTCGAGGTCGCCGACGCTGCAATCGTTGGGCGAGTAGGTGTAGTTGGTGCCGTCGGGGGTGGTGCCGCCGGAAGGAACCTGCAAGGGAATGTCGAGATAGGGGGCGACCTTGTTTTGAAAATCCAGCGGGACGGGCGGGGGATTGGCGGGGATGGTGAACGCGCCGGGTGAAAGCGGGTTGGCCCAGAAGTCGGGGACTTCGACGCCATTCAGGACAGTGCGCACGAAGTAGGTATTGGCCACGGCGAAGCTGGGCGTGTCCACGAGGTCGGTGCGGTTGGTGATCGGCTGGGCGTTGAGCTTGTTGGTGACGCCGCCGGCGACACGATAGACGTTGAAGGCGACGGTTTCGGGATCGTTGCCCAGCCAGCGCCAGCCGACGTAGGCCTGCGTGCTGCTGCTGCGGACGGCGACCACGCCGCGCCCGAGCGATTCCATTTGGCGCTGGGCGGCGGCGGCAAAGGGCAGGAACAGGATGGCCACGCCCATCAACAAGGGGCGGCAAAGGAAGACACCGGGAGCGGGTTGGCGGAGGAACGTCACGCGGCCAATGTAGCTGATTTCCCGCCCCTGCAAATCACCGGAAAAGGTGACAAGCGGCGGTCGGCCCGCTGGCGCGGCGCCGACGGCGGCGCCTGCTGACGGGCGCGGAGGACCGGGGTTTTGGGCGAAAAGCACGGATGGCCCCCGGGTGAAGTCCCGGTGCGGGGGCGGTTTCTGCCGGTCAAATCCCCGGGATTTTGCGGGGTGGGCAGCCCCCGGGGGCTTGCTACTTTTGTGCGTCTAGGCGTCCGGCGGATCGTGACTAACCTCACGACGCTTGCAGGCGCTATGAACGAAAACACATGCATCGCCAATCCGGTCCCGCTCGCGGTTCCCGCCGCCACAGGGCGGCACGCGGGTCGCGCACTCGCAGGCGGGTCGTCCGGTCCCAGCACCACCATGAAGTCTTCTTCCGCCGTTGAACCGGTTCCGATGTCGGTGGGTTTTCCGCTGTGGAAGCGGGGACTGGACGTCGGGCTCATTTTGCTCGGGCTGCCCCTGTGGCTGCCGGTGTGCCTGGTGGTGGCGGTGATCATCCGGCTGGGGTCGCGCGGCCCGCTGTTCTTCCGGCAGCCGCGGGTGGGGCAGGGCGGGCGGGTTTTCACCTGTTTCAAGTTTCGGACCATGAAACTCGACGCGGACCAGACGACACATGCGGAATACGTTCGCGAGTTGATCGAGTCGGACGCGCCGATGATCAAGCTGGACGCGGCGGCGGACGCGCGGTTGACGCGGGGCGGTTCGTGGATCCGGGCGGCCGGGCTGGATGAACTGCCGCAACTGATCAATATCCTGCGCGGGGAAATGAGCGTGGTGGGGCCGCGGCCCTGCATTCCCTACGAGTATGAGCTTTACGAACCGTGGCAGAAGCGGCGGTTCAGCGCGCCGCCCGGCCTCACCGGCCTGTGGCAGGTGAGCGGAAAGAACCGCACGACCTTCGAGGAGATGGTGCGGCTGGACATCGCCTACGCGCGGCGGATGAGCCCGTGGCTCGACCTCAAGATTTTGTTCCTGACCCCCCTGACCATTGTCCAGCAGATGGCGGACACCTGGCGCGGGAAACGGGAGTTCCGGCGGCGGCAGGCGCAGCCCGCGTCCGCCCGCCCGGCAACGACAACCAGTGTCTCAAACCAAAAAGCATAAGCCTATGAACACAAAAATCCGGGTGGCAGTGGTCGGCTGCGGTTACTGGGGGCCGAATCTGGTGCGGAACCTCTCGCAAACCGCCGGCTGCGAGGTGGTGCTGGTGTGCGACGCCGCCGAAAACCGGCTGCGGCACATGAAGAACCTGTATCCCGCCCTCGCGGGCACGGCGCGCTTCGAGGACGTCATCGAAAACCCGAATGTGGACGCGGTGATCGTGGCCACGCCTGTGCGTTTCCATTACCCCATGGGCAAGGCGGCGCTCGAGGCGGGCAAGCATGTCTTCATCGAAAAACCGCTCGCGCGCACCGTCGCCGAGTGCGAGGAGCTGATGGCCCTGGCCGACGCCAAAGGGCTGGTGTTGATGGTGGGCCACACCTTCCTCTTCTCGCCGGCGGTCAACCGCATGAAGGAGATCATCGAATCCGGCGACATCGGCAAGGTGCGCTACATCTCCGCCGCACGGCTGAATCTCGGCCTGTTTCAGAAGGACATCAACGTGGCCTGGGACCTCGCGCCGCACGACCTCTCCATCATCCTGCACCTGCTCGAGACTTCGCCCGTCAGCGTGGGCTGCCAGGGCAGTTGCCATGTGGCGCGCGGCATCGAGGACGTCACCACCATGTATCTCAACTTCAAGCACGACTGCTGCGCCATGGTGCAAAGCTCGTGGCTGGACCCCAAGAAGGTCCGCCAGATGACGGTGGTCGGCTCGCGCCGCATGGTCGTCTATGACGACATGGAACCGCTGGAAAAGATCAAGGTGTATGATGCGCGCGTGGAAGCGCCGCCGAACTACGACACCTTCGCGCAGCTCAACTACCAGTATCACCACGGGGACGTGTATATCCCCTACATCCGGCAGGATGAGCCGTTGAAGATGGAGATGCGGCACTTCATCGAGTGCATCCGCGAGGGCATCCAGCCGATCTGCGGCGGCCCCGAGGGCACCGAGGTGGTGCGCATCCTCGAGGGGGCCAACCAGTCCCTCCGTCAAGGCGGCGCCTCCGTTTCTTTGGTGCCGTCCCGGGCGCTCAACGGGAACGGCAACAAGCCGGCCGAGACCAACCTCGTTGCCACCTGAGCCAGCGGGCCTTCGTCCGCCCCCGCCGGCTGTCCCGGCCGGAACCTGCCAGGCCGGCCGCTGGAAGCCCGGCCCGACAACCCTCCGGGCCGACCGGCTGGAACGCCGCCTGCTTTGCAACCGCCGTCCAGTCAGAGGGTTTTGTGGGTCCGAACAATTCAAGAAGCGCGCCAATCAATCGCCCCGCTGCGAATTGACGGGGACGAAGTCTGCCCGCCGCCATTGAGGCAAGAAGCCTATTTCCGCCTGATTCCGCCCCGTTTTGCCCACTTCAGGTCCGGCTCATGAAGAAACTATTCCTGCTGCAAGTCGTGCTTTGCGTTGCGGCGTGGTTCCTGGGCCGCGCGTTGGGGCTGGCGCTTTGGCAGGTCGCGCTGTTCGTGTGGGTGCCCATTTTTGTGGCAGGCCACGGCTGGTTCTGGTGGTTTCGGAACGTCTTCTTCTTCCGCGATCCGGCACGCCCCATTCCGGCGGGCGAAAATCTGATCCTATCCCCCGCCGATGGCCGCGTGATGTATTTGTATCCGGTCCAGGCGGGCGAGGTGGTGTGCGACAAGCTGGGCCGCAAGATTCCCATTCAAGAACTGGCCAAGACCGACGTGGGCAACGCGCCCGGCTGGTTGCTGGGCATTTACATGACGCCGTTCGACGTCCACTTCAACCGCGCCCCGATAACGGGCGAAATCTTCACCCTGCATTACCACCGCACCGGAGTGAACCTGCCGATGGTGGACCTGTGGGAATACATCAACTTCGCGTTCCTGCGGCGCGCGGTAAATCTGTTCGCCGCGCGGTTCCATCTGGAGAACGAGCGCATGACGATGCGCATCCGCCATGGCGACCGCACCTGTTTCCTGATTCTGATCGCCGACCAGTTTGTGAACAAGATCACCCGCTTCTTCTCCGACGGCCAGACGGTTCGGGCGGGAGACAAGATTTCGTTCATCGAGCGCGGCTCGCAGACGGACGTGTTCATTCCCCACGAGGACGTGACATTTCAAGTGCGGCCCGGCCAGCAGGTGTATGCCGGGAAAACCATCCTCGCGAACTGGAACGCGGTTCCGGGAACTGGTCGGCCGGCGACGGGCGCAACCACGGTGCTCGCGCAATGTTGACGCGGACGCCAGCCGTGGTGGTGATTGGCAACCACACCCAGGGACTCGGCATTGTCCGGTCGGCGGCGGCGGCGGGCGCGGCGGCGTGGGTGGTCAACGACCAGTGCCTCAGCCTGGTCCGGTTTTCCCGCCACCTGACGGGCTACCGGCGGCTGCCTCCCGGGACGCTGGCGCAACTGGACCGCCCCGGAGCGGCGGCCACCTTGAAGGCGGCGTTGCTCGGCTTGCCGGCGGAGGCGCCGGCGGCGTTGCTGGGCGTGGACGAGGACATTGTGCGCTTCATGCACCGGCACCGCGCGGAACTGGCCGCGAAGTTTTTCCTCCCGCCGCTGGCGTGGGATGCGATTTACGACAAGCACCAGTTCAGCGAACTGGTCCCCGAGCCTGCGCGCATCGAAACGCCGCTGTGGGACGAGGCCGCAGTGAAACAGTTGACGCCGCCCGAGCGATACGTGGTGAAAGGGCGCTCCGGCAACCGGTTTCGCCGGGCCACAGGCGAGAAGGCCATCCCGCTCAATGCCTTCACTGCCGCGCGGCGCGCGCGGGTCTTCCGCACGCTGCCCCCGGGGGAAGTGGTGGTGCAGCCGCTCATTGTCACGCGCCGCCCGGTGATGTCGGTTTGTTCGTTCAGCGTGCGCGGCGAAATCACCGGGCTGTTCGGGTATGAGAAATTGCGGCAGCATCCGAACCAGTTTGGCACCGGCACCTATCTGCGCAGCGTGGAGGTCGCGCCCGTCCGGCCTGTGGCGGCGGCCATTCTCCGGCGACTGGATTACACCGGCATTTCGGAAATCGAATTCATCCATGACGATGCCACCGGGGAGTGGAAGGTGATCGAGATGAACCCGCGCCCCTGGAAGTCCGTGCATTTTGCCACCCAATGCGGGGTGAATCTCGTGGGCCAGTTGCTGGCGCAGGTGCGCGGCCAGCGCCCGGAGCCGAACGAAAGCTATGCGCGGGGCCGGTTCTGGACCGACCTGGCCACGGACCTGCCGCAAATGTGGCGCGAGCGGCGCTGGCCCCGTTACGACGCGGGCTTTTTTGAGTGCGTCTGGAACCGCGCCGACTGGGGGCCGGGGCTGGCGCTCTGGACGCTGTTTCCCCTCATGGCGATCGAACAATGGTGGTCGCGCCGCGCGGCGCGGGCCGCCGCCATGGCCGGGGGGCCATCCGCATGAATCCTTTTGGCTGGCTGGCGCGCACGGTGCGCGAAAAAGGCGCGGCGCGGACCGCGCAGATCGCGTGGAACTTCGGCGCGGACCTGTGGTTCGACTGGCGTTACGGCACCGACACGATGCGGTGGGAGGCGCGCGAGGAACTCGGGGCCACGGCGGACAGCCTGGCGCATTCGCGGCAATACAAGGCCACCAAGACGCGCCCTTTTCTCCGGCTGCTTCGGGAACTGGATCTGCCGCGCGACTGTCATTTTGTGGACATCGGGGCGGGCAAGGGCCGGGTGCTGCTCATCGCCGCGCAATACGGCTTTCGCAAGGTGGTCGGCATCGAGTTTTCCCGCCGCCTGTGTGAACTGGCCCGGAACAACGTGGCCATCTTCTCCCGCAAAGTCCGGCTCGCCTCGCCCGTCGAAGTGGTCGAGGCCGATGCGACCACGCACCAGTTCGCGCCGGAGGACCGGGTGTTGTTTCTGTTCAACCCGTTTGACGGGGTGATTCTCGCGCGGGTCGTCGAGAATCTCCGCCGCTCGCTGGAGCAGCGCCCCCGCCGCGTTTGGTTGATTTACAACGACCCGCAGCACCACGAGGTGGTGCGGAACTCGCGGCTCTTCCGTTCCGACACCGCCCACTGGGTGGGCGGCACCCATTTTCAGGTCTATGCCAATTGAGGGCACGGACCTGGCAGACGCGCGTCGCCCGGGAAGGACACGCCGGCGTGCTGTCCCCGCGGCCCGCCCATGCGCCGGACAATGAACAAACCCGCGCTCATCGCCTCGATCCTCTCGGGATTGCTGGTGTGCTATTACTTCGTGAAGCCCGCCCTGCCGCGCCGCTTCCGCTACTGGCTGCGGCGCATCCTGGCGCGGCGCACGCGCGCGCGGGCCACGGACTGGCCGATCAAGCCCGGGACGGAGACGCCGCCCGCGAACTGGCCGGGCTGGCCGGAGGGGCGGCGGTTCGCGGTGGTCCTGACCCATGATGTCGAAAGCCGGGCGGGGCTGGAGCGTTGCCGGCCGCTGCTCGAGCTGGAGGCCCGGCTCGGGTTCAAATCCTCCTTCAACTTCATCCCGGAGGGGAAATACCAGGTGCCCGGCGAATTGCGCGCGGAACTGGCGCGCCGGGGCTTCGAGGTGGGCGTTCACGATTACCGGCACGACGGCTCGCTCTTTCGCAGCAAGGAGCATTTCGTCAACCAGTCCGATGGCATCAACCGCTACCTCGCCGAGTGGGAGGCGGTGGGGTTCCGCGCCGGGTTCATGTTCCACAACTTGAAATGGCTCCGCCGCCTCAACGCCAAATACGACGCCTCGACGTTTGACGTGGACCCGTTCGAGCCGCAGCCCGGGGGCGTCCGGACCATCTTCCCGTTCTGGGTCGAGGGGAGCGGCAAGCTCGAGGGTTACATCGAACTGCCCTACACGCTGGTGCAGGATTCCACGCTCTTCTTGTTGCTGCGCGAACGCACCATCGCCATCTGGAAGCGCAAGCTGGACTGGGTGGCGCAACACGGCGGCATGGCGTTGCTCAACGTCCATCCCGACTACATGGACTTCGCGGGGGGCGAATTGAAGTGGAACGAGTATCCCGCCGCGCTTTACGCCGAATTGCTCGAATACATTCGCGCTCAATACCCCGGCCAATACTGGCAGGCGTTGCCGCGCGAGGTGGCGGACTATTGTCTGACGTTCAAGCCCGAGCCGCCGCCGCACGTCGCGAACTCCCCGAGCGGGCGCGTGCTGCTGGCCCCCCCGCCCGCGGACAAGCCCGCCGCCCATCTGTCCGGCAAGCGGGTGTGCGCGGTGGTGTTCTCCCATTACCCCAGCGACCCCCGCCCGCGCCGCGCGGCCGAGGCCATGGTCCAGCAGGGCGCAGAGGTGGAGGTCATCTGCCTCAAGGTCGCCGATGACGAACCGGGCCGCGCCACGCTCAACGGCGTCCGCATCCGGCACCTGCCGTTCCGCCACCGGCGGGGCGGCAAGTTCAATTACGTCTATCAGTATGCCGCGTTCATCGCCGTCAGCTTTGCCATGCTCGCGGCGCGGTCGCTGACCCGGCGTTACGACCTGGTGCATGTCCACAACATGCCCGACGTGCTGGTGTTCAGCGCGCTGGTGCCGCGGCTGTTCGGGGCGAGGGTCATCCTGGACCTGCACGATCCGATGCCGGAATTGATGACCACGATCTTCGGCCTGCCGGCGGAAAGCCGCTCGGTGCGGCTGCTCAAGCGGCTGGAACGGTGGAGCACCGGCTTCGCGGACGCCGTCATCACCGTCAACCGCGCCTGCGAGAAGATTTTCACCGCCCGCAGTTGCCCGCCGGAGAAGCTGACGGTGGTGATGAACGCGCCGGATGAACGCATCTTTACCCCTCGTGAGGCGGCGCCGCCGGCGTGGAGCGGGGCGGACCCGTCGCGGCCGTTCGTGCTGATGTATCACGGCTCGATCGTCGAGCGGCACGGGCTGGACCTGGCCGTGGACGCGGTGGCGCGGGTGCGGCCGTTCATTCCGAACCTCGAGTTGCGCGTGTATGGCCGCGTGACCCCGTTTCTCCGGCACGTCATGGAACAGGTCAACGCGCGGGGGTTGTCCGGGGTGGTTCGTTACCTGGGCGAAATCCCGATTGAGAAGGTGGTGGACGCGATTGACGACAGCGACCTCGGGATCATTCCCAACCGGCGGAGCATCTTCACCGAGATCAACACGCCCACGCGCATTTTTGAATACCTGGCGCGCGGCAAGGCGCTGATCGCCCCCCGCGCGGGCGGCATTCAGGACTATTTCAACGACGCGGACCTGCTGCTGTTCAACCTGGGTGATGCCGAAGACCTCGCCCGGCAGATCCGGTTCGCCTACGAACACCCCGCGGTGGTGCATGAAATCGTCAAACGCGGCCAGGCCATTTGCCGGGACCATGCGTGGCCCGAGGAACGGCGGCGGTTGCTGAACCTGGCGGGGCGGCTGTTGCTGCCGACCGACGGGATCGCGCCGCGCCCCGTGCCGGCGGTGAAACCGGACGCCGCGTGATTCGGCCAGCGTATGATTGGCGTCTTGTCGCGACCCGAGGATGTCCGCTGGGTGGCGGAGTTTTTCGAGTTGTTCAAAACCCCGTGGGAGCCGTATCGCCCCGCCGCCCAATACGCCGCCGTGTTGAGCTGCGGCGTCGAACCGCCGCCCAACGCCGCTCCGGTGCTGGTGGCCTATGGTGCGCGCGAGTTGGAACTCGACCGTTGCCTGGGCCTCAACCCCCGGGCCATGTCAGGCCCGTTGGCGTATCGCTCGTGGAGCATTCCACTTTACGGAACCGCGCTGGCATTCGCCACCGGCGACCCGCTGGCCGCAGCGGAACAGGGCGCGGGCGTGGTCCGGGCGCGGCGGGGTGCGCAAACGGTGGTGCGGGCGGGATTTGATTTGTTTGGCGAGGTGCGGCAGTTGCTCACGGTGGGGCAACCCGCCAACCACGCGGCGGCACCGACGCTGGACGGGCACATTGCGAGCCTGCGCGAATGGCTGGTGAATGCAGGGGTGGTGTTGGTGGAAATTCCCCCGGTGCCGGCGGGGCATCCTTACACGGCCTGCCTGACGCATGACGTGGATCACCCGGAAATTCGCCGCCACGGGCTGGACCGCACGGTGCTGGGTTTCCTGCAACGCGCGGTGTTCGGTTCGGTGGGGCGCTGGCTGGGCGGGCGGCTGACGCTCGCGCAACTGCTGCGCAACTGGGGCGCGGTGCTCAAGCTGCCCGGCGTCCACCTCGGACTGGCGCGCGATTTCTGGCGGACGTTCGCCCGCTACGCCGAGCTGGAGCGCGGCCTCGGTGCGACTTTCTTTGTCATTCCCGAGGCGGGAAACCCCGGGCGCGAGGTGGACCGTCCGCATTCTGCCCGGCGCGCCTCGGCCTATGGAGCGGGGGACATCGCCGACGCGCTGGGCGGCGTGCTCGCAACGGGTGGCGAAGTGGGCGTGCATGGTTTGGACGCGTGGCTCGAGGCCGACAGCGGACGCCGCGAGGCGGCGTTGGTGGGCAAGGCGGCGGGCCAGGATTGCGTTGGCGTGCGGATGCACTGGTTGTGCTGGCGCGAGGCATCGCCGGCGGTGTTGGAGGCGGCGGGGTTCGCCTACGACTCGACGGTAGGCTACAACGAATGCGCCGGTTTCCGCGCCGGCACCGCGCAGGTGTTCCGTCCGGCGGGCGCGGAACGGCTCCTGGAACTGCCGTTGATCGCGATGGACACGGCGCTGCTTTACCCGGCGTATCTGAATCTTCCGCCGGCGGCGGCGGTTGCGAAGCTGAATGAATTTGTGGCGCACGTCCGCGAACAGGGCGGGGTGTTGACGGTGAACTGGCACGACCGCAGCGTTGCGCCTGAGCGCCAATGGGACGGGCCGTATCGGGAATTGCTGCGGCAACTGCGGAGTGATGGCGCGTGGTGTCCGACTGCCAGCGGTGCGGTGGCATGGTTCCGGCAGCGCCGGGAACTGCGCTTCGAGCGCGCGGCAGTTGCGGCGGGAATCGTCAGTGTGCGGGTGACGGGCACGGAGCGGATCGCGGCTTCGAGCACCCCGGGCTTCCGGCTGTGGGTGTGGGGCGCGGGCGGTGAAAAAAAGGAGATTTCGTTTGATGGTGAACTCGAAACCACGGTGACCCTCCCGGCCTGACCGGCGGGTTGCCCAACGAAAGGAAAAATTATGAGCGAGCCAAAACTGGTGGTGGCGCAATTGGGCGTCGGTTATTGGGGGCCGAACCTGCTGCGCAATTTCTCCGCCCTGCCGGGCTGCCATGTCAAATACGCCGTGGACTTCAGCCCCGAGCGGCGGGGTTTTGTGGAGAGCAATTTCCCCCGCACCAAGGCGCTCGACGCCGTGGCCCCGGTGCTGGCGGACCCGGACGTCAATGCCGTCATCATCGCCACGCCTGCCGGGACGCACTTCGGCCTGGCGCGCGACTTTCTCAACGCGGGGAAGCATGTGTTCGTCGAGAAGCCGCTGGCCACAACCGTGGCGGAGGTGGACGAACTGGCGGAGCTGGCCGCCGCGCGCGGCCGCGTGGTGATGGCGGGCCACACCTTCATTTACAACAACGCCGTCCGTTATGTGAAGAAGCTGATTGACGGGGGCGACCTCGGCGAGGTGCGCTACATTTACAGCCAGCGCCTCAACCTGGGCCGTATCCGCTCCGACATTGACGCCCTCTGGAATTTCGCCCCGCACGACATCAGCATCATTTCGTGGTGGCTGGGCGACCCCGCGCCCGTTTCCGTGCAGCGGCAGGGCATGGCCTACATGCAGGACGGCATCGAGGACGTGGTGTTCCTGAACGTGGTCTATCCCAACAAGGTCATGGCCAACATCCATGTGAGCTGGCTCGACCCCCAGAAGGTCCGCAAGATGATCGTGGTCGGCTCGAAAAAGATGGTGGTTTATGACGACGTGGCCGACGACAAGATCGCCATCTACGACAAGGGCATTGACCGCAAGGCGGTCCTCGGCGAGCACATGGATTTCGACCACCCCCGCCCGGAGTTCAGCTACCGCAGCGGCGACATCCTGCTGCCGCAGGTGAAGTTCGTCGAGCCGCTCCGCACCGAGGCGCAGCACTTTCTGGACTGCATCCGCACCGGGCAGACGCCGCTCACCGGTCTGGCGCACGCGCGCAACGTGGTGGCCGTCCTGGAACAGGCGCAGGCCGCCGCCCGGCGATGATCCCTTTCACAACATGGGCCAACCCAACGTCAAAAACATCGGTTTCGTCAACGTCACGTTTGGCGAAAATGTCACCGTCATCAACCCCGCCAACCTCTACGGCTGCGCCATCGGCGACGACTGCTTCATCGGCCCGTTCGTCGAGGTGCAGAAGGATGTCACCATCGGCAAACGCTGCCGCATCCAGTCGCACACGTTCATCTGCGAACTGGTGACCATCGGGGACGACTGCTTCATCGCGCATGGCGTGATGTTCATCAACGACCTCTTCGCCATCGGCGGGCCGGCCAAGGGGCGTAAAGATTTGTGGAAGTCCACCAAGATCGGCTCGCGCGTCAGCATTGGCAGCAATGCGACTGTCTTGCCCGTCAGCATCTGCGACGATGCCGTTATCGGCGCCGGCGCGGTGGTCACGCGGGACATCACGCAGCCCGGCATCTATGTCGGCAACCCCGCCCGCTTCCTCCGTCCGCTGCCTGCCAAGTGAACCTGTTTCCCGATCCCCTTATGAAAGTTCCCTTCGTTGACCTGCACGCGCAGTATCTGACCATCAAGCCGGAGATGGACGCGGCCATCGCTCGCGTCATCGCCGAGTCCGCCTATATTCGCGGCCCGCAGGTGGACGCCTTTGAGCAGGCGTGGGCCGCGACCCTGGGCGTGAAACACTGCGTCTCCTGCGCCAACGGGACAGACGCGCTCTACATCGCCATGCGCGGGCTGGGCGTGAAGCCCGGCGACGAAGTCATCACCACCGCGCACTCGTGGATTTCGACGACCGAAACGATTACCCAGGCCGGCGGGCGCGTGGTGTTTTGCGACACCGATGACCAGACGTTCACGATGGATGTGCGGCAGATTGAGTCGAAGATCACGCCGCGCACGGTGGGCATCATTCCCGTGCATCTCTATGGCCAGCCGTGCGACATGGACGCCATCATGGCCATCGCGGCGAAGCACAAGTTGTGGGTCATCGAGGACTGCGCGCAGTCGCACCTGGCGCGTTACAAGGGCCGTTTGACGGGCACGTTCGGCAATGCGGCCACGTTCTCGTTTTATCCCGGCAAGAATCTCGGTGCCTACGGCGACGCCGGCGCGCTGGTGACCAACGATGACAAGCTGGCCGACTGGTGCGCCACCTACGCGCGCCACGGCGGCAAGGGCGAGCACATCATGGAAGGCATCAACAGCCGGCTCGACGGCCTCCAGGCGGCGGTGTTGAACGTCAAGCTTCCCCACCTCCAAAAATGGACCGAGGCGCGCCGCGCCGTGGCGGCGAAATACCATCAACTGCTTGCCCATGTTCCCGGGTTGCGGCTGCCTGCGGTCGCGGCGGACCGGGATCATGTTTATCACCTTTACGTGGTCCGCACCGACCGGCGGGATGAATTGAAGCGGCACCTCGGCGACGCGGGGATTTCCACGGTGCTGAATTATCCCAAGGCGCTGCCGTTCTATCCGGCCTACGCGTATCTGGGGCACCAGCCGGCGGATTTCCCGGTCGCCCATGCAAACCAATCGCGAATACTTTCGTTGCCGATTTACCCCGAAATGACGGACGAAATGATCGGCTATGTAGCGGGGGCGATCCGCGGTTTCTACGGAGTTCGTTGAACCGGGTTCCCGATGGCTCCTTGAAGAATGCCTCCCCAACTCGCACTGCTTCTCTGGGCGGGATTCGTCGCGTTCCTGTTCTGGCGGGAGGCGCGGCAGCCCTCCCACGTCAGTCGCGCGCTGTGGATTCCGCTGCTCTGGGTGCTGATCACGGGCTCGCGGTTTGTGTCCCAGTGGCTCGGGGTGTGGGGCATCCTGCCGGGGGGCGTGGGCATGTCGCAGGAGGGCAGCCCGCTGGATGCGGCGGTGTTCCTGCTGTTGATCATCGCCGGGTTCGAGGTGCTGCGGCGGCGGCGGGTGAAGCTCGCCATCCTGATGCGGAACAACGTCTGGCTGACGGTGTTCTTTCTCTTCTGCCTGATTTCGGTGGCCTGGTCGGACGAACCGTTCACCGCGGTCAAGCGGTGGATCAAGGCGCTGGGCAATCCGATCATGGCGCTGGTGGTGCTGACCGACCCCGAGCCGGACGAGGCGTTGCGCCGACTGTTCAAGCGCGCGGCGTATGTGCTGCTGACCGGCTCCGTGCTGTGCATCAAATACTATCCGCACATCGGGCGCGGGTTCGACGGGTGGACGGGGCAGGCGTTCAACCAGGGCGTGAATCTGAACAAGAACGAACTGGGCTATGTCTGCATGCTCACCGGGCTGTTCTTCGTCTGGAATTTCCTTTCGGCGCGGCACTTCCCGGACCCGCGCAAGCGGCGCGAGGAGCGGCTCATCAGCGCCGGTTTTCTGGGGATTATCTGGTGGTTGCTTGCCATGGCCAACAGCATGACCTCGCTGGTCTGTGTGGTGGTCGGCACCGCGATGATGCTGGTGCTGGGGGCCAGATGGATCAGCAAGCGGTTTCTCGGCACCTATCTGGTGGCGGGAGCGGTCGTTTTTGGCGTCGCGGAATACACCTTCCACCTGCAGGACAACCTGTTGCGAATGCTGGGCCGCGACCCCACCCTGACCGACCGCACCGAGGTCTGGGCGGATGCGCTGGCGCTGGTCGAGGATCCCATTCTGGGGACCGGCTTTGAAAGTTTCTGGCTGGGGGACCGGCTGGAAAAGATGTGGGCCAAGTGGGCGTGGCAGCCGATTCAGGCGCACAACGGTTACATTGAGTTGTATTTGAATCTGGGTGCGGTGGGCGTGCTGTTGTTCCTCGTGCTTGTGGTCAGCTCGTTCAAGAAAATCCAAAAGGCGCTGTTGTGGGATTTCGAGTATGGCCGGCTGCGGATGGGTTTTTTGATGGCCATCCTGTTCTACAACCTCACCGAGGCGGCTCTCAAGGGCGTGAGCCTGGTGTGGCTGGTCTGGCATCTGGTTCTGCTCGACTATCCCCGGCTGCTCACGGCGGCTTACGGGCCTGGGTCACGGCATGAGGACGAAGCCCCCGAACCCCTTCCCGAGCCTGGCTCGGCCAGCACTCATGCCTGATTCCGCATCCATCGTTTCGCCAGACGCCCCCATTTTAGTGACCGGGGCGAACGGCTTTCTGGGCACGCGTGTCGTGGCCGAACTGCTCCGGCGCAAGCATCGGCAGGTGCGGTGTTTTGTCCGCCCCTCCAGCAAGCTGACCCGGCTGCAGGCCGTGCTGGCAGAGCATCCGGAAGGAACAAACGTGGAGCTGGTCGCGGGCGACCTGCAATCCCGCGACGACTGCCGCCGGGCGGCGGACGGCGTGGCGGCCATCTGCCATCTGGCGGCAGGGTTCGACAAGTCGTTTGCCGGGGCGTTCATGAACTCGGCGCTGGCCACGCGCAATCTGATTGAGGCGTTCCTGGAAGTCGGGCAGCCGAAACGCTTCGTCAACGTCAGCTCCTTCGCCGTCTATTCCAACCTGCACCTGCCGCGTCACGCGCTGCTGGATGAAACCTGCCCCTTGGAGGACGCGCCGCAGGAGCGTTACGACGCTTATGGCTTTGGCAAACTCAAGCAGGAGCAAATCGTTCGCGATTACGGCGCGAACCGCGGGCTGCCCTGGGTCATTTTGCGTCCGGGCACGATTTTCGGTCCGGGCAAGAAAGACCTTACGGGCCGCATCGGCGTGGACACGTTCGGCTTTATGATCCACATCGGGGGCGGCAATCAACTGCCGCTGACTTATGTGGACAACTGCGCCGAGGCCATCGTGCTGGCCGCGCTCAAACCGGGGGTGGACGGCGAGGTGTTCAACGTGGTGGATGACGAGGTGCTGACCAGCCGGGAGTTCCTGCGCGCGTGGCAGCGGAAGACGGGCAAACGGTTTTCGGTGCGCGTGCCGTATTTCCTCGCGTGGTGGCTCAACGGCCTGTGGGAGGACTTTTCAAAGCACCGCAAGGGCCAGTTGCCGCCCGCGTTCAACCGCCGCCGCTGTGCGGCCGAATGGAAGGGCAACCGCTTCACCAACCAGAAACTCAAGGCGAAGCTGGGCTGGACGCCGCGTGTGCCAATGAGTGACGCGATGCAGGCTTTTCTCGGCCAGTTCGATTCCCCTGCGAAGTGACCATGTTGCGTGTTGCCATCATCGGATGCGGCAAGATTGCCGACCAGCACATCCAGGCGCTCGACCGGATTCCCAATTGCGGAGTCGTGGCGGTCTGTGACCGTGAGCGGCTCATGGCGGAGCAACTGGCGGAGCGGTTCAAGATTGCGGGCGTGTTCAGCGACGTGGCGCAAATGCTGGGCACGGTCAAACCGGATGTGGTGCACATCACCACGCCGCCGCAAAGCCATCACGCCCTGGCGATGCCATGTCTGGAGGCCGGCTGTCATGTGTATTTGGAGAAGCCGTTCACCGTGACGGCGGCGGAGGCCGAGGCGTTGCTGACGTTCGCCCGGCAGCGCGGGCGGCTGGTGGCGGCGGGGCACAACTACCAATTCACGGGCGAAATGATCCGGATGCGGAAACTGGTCCAGGCGGGATTTCTCGGCGGCGCGCCGGTGCATCTGGAAAGCCATTGGTCCTACGACCTGGGTGACACCAGCTACGTCGGGCCGGTGCTCGGCAGCCGCAACCACTGGGTGCGCCAGTTGCCCGGCCAGTTGTTGCACAACATTCTCAGTCACGGCATCGCCCGCCTCGCCGAGTTTCTGGGCGATGAGGTCGAGATCGTGGCGCGGGCACATCAAAGTGACCAGTTGCGCCGGCTCGGTGGCGCGGAGGTGGTGGACGAACTGCGGGTGTTGCTGCGTGATGGGCGGGGCACGACCGCGTTCTTCTGCTTTTCCACCCAACTCAAGCCGGGCCTGAGCCAGTTCCGGATTTGCGGACCGCGGCACTCGCTGCTGGTGGACCAAACCAGCGGCAGCCTGGTCCGGCTGCGCAGCGGCAGTTACAAGAGCTACCTGACGTTTGTCGTCCCGCCGTTCCGCCGGGCGGCGGAATGGCTGGGCAACAGCGGGAGGAACCTTTGGGATTGTGTGCGCGGCGAACTGTATCAGGACTGCGGCATGAAGGAGTTGATCGCCCGGTTCTACGGGGCAATTGAAACGAAGTCCGGGCCGCCGATTCCCTATCGCGAGATCCTGCTCACCGCCCGCATCATGGATGAGATTTTCCGGCAGGTCGCGGCTTCCCGCAGGGTGGAGATGCCGGAGGCACCGCCCATCAGGCAGTCATGAAATACGTCTTGATTACGCCCGCCCGGAACGAAAGCGCTTTCATCGAGGAGACGTTGCGTTCCGTCGTGGCGCAGACGCATCGCCCGGAGCGCTGGGTCATCGTGGACGACGGCTCGACCGATGCGACGGCGCAAATCGTGGAGGGTTACGCGAAAACGCATCCGTGGATCGAGGTGGTGAGGCTTCCGCGGAAGGCGGACCGTTGTTTCGCCGGCAAGGCGCGCGCGGTGAACGCCGGGCTGGAACGGGTGCGGGGACTGGAATACGACGTCATGGGCAATCTGGACGCCGATGTCTCGTTCGAGCCGGATTACATGGAGTTCGTCCTGGCAAAGTTTGCCGCCGACCCGAAGCTGGGCGTGGGGGGCACCCCGTTCACGGAAGTGGGCGGCTACGATTCCACGCGCGACAGCTTCGAGGGCGAAAATTACGTGGCGGGACCGTGCCAGTTGTTCCGGCGGCAATGCTGGCTGGAGATCGGGGGCTATGTGCCGAACGCGGCGGGCGGGGTGGACTGGATCGCGGTCATGACGGCGCGGATGCGGGGCTGGACGGTCCGCGCGTTTCCCGAAAAACGGTTTCATCATCATCGGTCCATGGGGACGGCGGAGCGGGGGATTCACGCCTCGATGTTCTCCTACGGGGAGAAGGATTACTACCTCGGCGGCTCGCCGTTGTGGCAGTTATTTCGTTGCGCGTATCGGATGCTGAAGCCGCCGTATCTTACCGGCGGGCTGATGTTGCTGGCGGGCTACGTTTCCGCCGCGCTCCGGCGGATGCCCCGCGCGGTGGGGCCGGAGTTGATGCGCTTTCACCGGGCCGAGCAGATGAAAAAGCTCAAGGCCGTCTTCCGCTCGCTGCTGCGGGGGAGGAAGGTAAACAATTTTTCCGTGGCGGCGAAGCCGTCCTGAACCGGGAAGACAGGGAAACCATGCAAGAAGTGAATCCATTGCCGGGCCGCGTGCGGGCGGTGCTGGGCAATTTCAACCGCTGGTTGCGGGGCTACGGCGAAACCTCGTGGGACCATCAGAGCTATTATGCGGGGCGCTACGGCAACTGGGCCAAGGGGTTGTATTACCGGGCAAAACTCCCGGGGATTCTGGCCGTCGCGCCGATGGTGTTCAGCGAGGCGTTTCTCCCGGCCGCGCGGACGCTGTTTCACGAGCGCATCCGGTTTCCCATCGCCGACGCGCACTACGCGATGGGCTACGCGTTTTTGCATCAGGCCACGGGCGAACCGGCCCACCTGGAGCGCGCGGTCCATTTCCTCGAGGCGTTGAAGCGGTCGCGTTGCCCGGGCTTCAAGGAGTATTGCTGGGGGTATCCGTTTGACTGGATGACCCGGAACGGCGTGATGAAGCGCGACACGCCGCTCATCACCAGCACACCCTACGCCTACGAGGCGTTTCTCCAGGTGCATCAAATCGCCCCGCGCGAAGAATGGCGGGAAATCATCGAATCCATTGTCCGGCATGGCTGCCACGACATCCAAGACTACCGCACCTCCGAGCGGGCCAGCACCTGTTCTTACGACCCCTACGACGAGGGCGGAGTGGTCAACGCGGCCGCCTATCGCGCGGCCATGCTGACCAGCGCATCCCGCGTCCTGGAGAAGGATGAATACTGGCGCATCGCCGAGCGCAATTTGTGGTTTGTGCTCGGGTCCCAGAATCCCGACGGCTCGTGGCCCTACGCGAAGGATGGCGTGCGCGATTTCGTGGATCACTTCCACACCTGTTTCGTGATGAAGGGGCTGGCGAAGATTCATTCGTTGACCGGCCACGCCCCGACCTTGGAGGCGCTGCAACGGGGCGTGCAGTATTACCTCACCCATCTCTTTGCGGAGGACGGTCTGCCGCGCCCGTTCTCCGTGGCGCCGCGGCTGACCGTCTATAAACGCGAACTCTACGACTGCGCGGAGTGCATCAACCTGTGCCTGCTCCTGCGGGACCGTTTTCCGCACTTGCAGGTGAAGCTGGAGCAGGTCCTCGCCGGCGTTTTGAAGGACTGGATCAAACCGGACGGCTCGTTCCGCTCGCGCCAGTTGATGCTGGGGTGGGACAATGTGCCGATGCATCGCTGGGCGCAGTCGCAGATGTTCCGCGCCCTGGCTTTTTATTACTGGTCGGTCAGCGGACGAGGGGGTGTTTAAGCCATGTGCGGCATTTGCGGCGAATTCAACTACGCCACCCAGCAGCGCGTGCTCGAGGAGCGCGTCCGATTGATGGCGCGTGCCATCGTGCATCGCGGACCCGATGACGACGGGTTCCATTTCGACAACGATCTCGGACTGGGTTTCCGCCGGCTTTCCATCATTGACCTGTCTGGCGGCCACCAGCCGATGTCCGACGCGGAGGAATCGGTGTGGGTGGTGTTCAACGGCGAAATCTACAACTACCTCGAACTGCGCGCGGAACTGGAGGCAAAGGGGCACAAGTTCCGCACGCGCTCGGACACGGAGGTCATCGTTCATGGCTACAAGGAATGGGGCACGGACGCGCTCCAGCGGTTCAACGGGATGTTCGGCCTGGCCATCTGGGACGTGCGCAAGCGGCGGCTGGTCGTGGCGCGCGACGCGATGGGCATCAAGCTCATCTATTATCGCAACGGTGGCGGGCGGCTGACCTTCGGTTCTGAAATCCGCACCCTGCTGGCGACGGATTCTTCCCCCCCGGACGTGGACCCGGTGGCGTTGAACCAGTTTCTGCGCTTCCGCTATGTGCCGTCGCCGCGCACGATGTTCCAGGGCATCCGCAAACTGCCGCCCGGCGCGATGCTGGTGGTCGAGAACGGCCAGTGCCGCGAGGAACGCTGGTATGGTTACACGCCCGAGCCGTTCGCAAACCGGAAGGAGGACGCCGAGGCGACGCGCGAATTGCTGGAGCTGTATCGCGGCGCCGTGAGGCGGCATCTCCTGAGTGATGTGCCGGTGGGCATCCTGCTCAGTGGCGGACTCGACTCCGGGCTGCTGCTCGCGCTGATGAACGAATTCGGGAGGGACTGGCCGTGCTACACGGTCGGTTACGGCGAGACCTTCGAGGACGATGAACTGAAGGACGCCGAGGAAACGGCGCGGCTGCTGGGCGGGAAGTTCATTCCGGTCAAGTTGGACCGCGCCGAATTCGAGCGCTCGTTTCCGAAGATCGTGGATTTCCTCGAGGAGCCGGTCACCTCGTCGTCCATCGTGCCGATGTATTTCGTCTGCCAGCGGGCGCGGCAGGACGTGAAGGTGGCATTGATCGGGCAGGGACCGGACGAATTGTTCGCCGGTTACACACGGCATCTGGGCGTGCATTACGGCGGCGTGTGGCGCGGGTTGCCCGGGCCGTTGCGCGGTTTGCTGGGTGCCGTGGTCAAAGCGCTGCCTCGCAATGAAGCCTTGAAGCGTGGGGCGGCGTCGCTGGGCACGGCAGACCGGCTGCAACGCTATCACGATGTGTTTTCGCTCGCGCCCCTCGCGGAGATTGATGGCCTGTTTCGTGGTGGAGTGCTCCCGGCGGGCAACGGTCACGCCACGGTGGACTATTGGCGGGCATTGCAGCCGCAGATGCGGCACTTGGACGAACTCGGCGGCTTCCAGATGCTGGAGTTGCGTTCCTCGCTGCCGGACGAACTGCTGATGTTCGGCGACAAGATTTCGATGGCGCACAGCCTCGAGGTGCGCGTGCCGTATCTGGACCGGACGGTCGTGGAGTTCGCCCAACGCCTGGGCGCCAGCTTCATGATTCGGCGCGGCGAGCGGAAATGGATTCACCGGCGCGTGTGCCGCAACTACCTGCCGCCGCAGATTCTGGCGCGCAAGAAGCGCGGCTTCGCGGTCAACGTGGTGGATGGCTGGTTCAACTCGTCCGTCGAGGGCGCTTTGCCGGAGATGCTGCGCGATGAGCAGTCGCTGATGTATCACTATTTGAATCCCGACGCCGTGCGCGGCCTGCTGGCGGCGCATCAGGCGGGCCGGGCCGACAACCACAAGCTGCTGTTCAGCCTCGCGATGGTCGAGCAATGGCTGCGCGGCGTGCGGACGCGGGTGTGAACTTGGGAATGACTCACATGGACGAGCACAGTTCAGAGCGAAAGCTGCGGCAGGTGGAAATTCGGATTCGCGGTCGCAACACGCTGGTTCCGGCGGTGGACATCCACGGGCGGACGGTGATTCGCACTGGTCGCTGGTTGAAGCTGGCCTCGCTGCGAGATGAGGAACTGGTGGAGGGCGAGCCGGTGGCGGACCCGGCGGCGTTTGTGGCGGAACTGCAGGCGAGCGGGCTGGGCGCGGACTTGCTGACGTTTCTGTCCGCGCCAACCGGCGGCCAGCCAAAGCCCGCGCTGCATTGGGAGGAGGAAAATCTCGCGGTCATTCCCACGCACAGTTTTCAGGACTGGTGGGAAAAGCGGCTGCCGCAGGAGTCCCGCAAGAATGTGCGCCGCGCGGCCAAACGCGAGGTGGTGGTGCGCGAGGTGCCGTTCGACGACGAACTGGTGCGCGGCATCAAGGCGATCTATGACGAGACGCCCGTCCGGCAGGGGCGCACGTTCTGGCATTATGGGAAGAGTTTCGAGGCGGTCAAAGAGGAGAACGCCACCTATCTTGACCGAAGCTGGTTCGTGGGGGCCTTCTACAAGGAGGAACTAATCGGCTTCATCAAAGTCATCATGGTGGACAAGATGGCGACGCTGATTCAAATCCTCGCGAAGAACGCGCATCAGGACAAGCGCCCCATGAACGCGCTGCTGGCGCACACCGTGGAGTTGTGTGAGAAGCGCGGTGCCTCGTTTCTGGTCTATGGCAAGTATCGTTACGGAAAAAAGGAGGGCGATTCGCTCGCCGAGTTCAAGCGCCGGAACGGCTTCGAGGAGTTGAAATTCCCGCGCTATTTCGTGCCGCTGACGCTCAAGGGGCAGCTCGCGTTGAAACTCGGCGCGCACCTCGGGCTGGCGAACATGATTCCAGCCCCGGTGGCGAGCTTTTTGCTCAAACTGCGGGCGGTGCTGCTGGGCTGGCGTGCCAGGTCCAAGGCGACTCCTCAGTCAGTGGGGGCCGCGGCGGAGGCAGAGGCCAATTGACAGCTTCCAGGGTGACCAGCAAGATGCGCCGCCTTGCGCCGAAGGGCCGCAAAGTTTTTTGTCAGCCGGTGTAGCTTAACGTCAGAGCAGCTGAATTGTATTCAGCAGATGGAGTGTTCAATTCCTCCCGCCGGCTCCAGTCTTCCGCATCCCCGTCGTCAGCCTCGGAATCCGCATGGCCATTGCCGGCATAATCAGTTCCCGTCCCGCCGCAGCGTGTGAACAGCGGGTGGGGGAGATGGTGGCAGGCCTGCGACACGAGCAGTTTCGGGTGTCCGGCACCGGGAGCTGGCCGGAGCTGGGTCTGTATGCCGGCTGGACGGCGCAGCCGGATGCATTCGCGGCGGGCCAGGTGTTTGCCAACGAGACGGGCACCGTCCAACTGCTTTTCAGCGGCGAATGTTTTGCGCCGCCGGGGCTTCGCGAGCGGCTGACCGCCAAAGGCCACGCGGTTGGCCCCGCCGCCGGTGACTGGCTGGTCCATCAATATGAGGAACTTGGGGCTGATTTTGTGGGGTCGCTCAACGGCCTGTTCAGCGGGTTGCTGCTGGACCGGCAGGCGTGCCGGGCGTTTTTGTTCAACGACCGCTACGGGATCGAGCGGATTTATTGGGCCGAATCCGGCGGGGAGGTGGTGTTTGCGAGCGAAGCGAAGGCGCTGCTGCGGGTGCTGCCGGAGACGCGCACATTTGACGACCAGGGCGTGGCACAGTTTCTCGGCTGGGGCTGCACGCGTGACGGCCGGACGCTGTTTCGCGGCGTTCAACTCGCGCCGGGCGGCACGCTGTGGACGGTCACGTCGAACGGTTGCCATCGGGGCGAATATTTCAATCCGTCCAGTTGGGAAGCGTTGCCAGAGCTTCGCGGCGAGGAATTCCAGGAGCGCTTTGCGGAGGTATTCCCGCGGATTCTGCCGGCCTATTTTGACGGGGTAAAAAGGGCGGGCATCTCGCTCACTGGCGGGTTGGACACGCGGATGATCATGGCGTGCCTGCCGCCGCAAGCGGTTGCGCCGGTCTGCTACACGTTTGCGGGGGCGAATCCGCGGATGCGGGACGCGACTGTGGCTGGCGCGGTGGCGCGCGCCTGCGGCCTGCGGCATGAACTGCTGCGCATTGGCCCGGACTTTTTCCGCGGGTTTGGGGAACTGGCGGACCGCACGGTGTTTGCCACGGACGGATGCTTTGGGGTGCTGGGGGCGCATGAAATTTACTTCAATGCCCGCGCTCGCGAGCTTTCGCCCGTGCGTCTGACAGGAAATTTTGGCAGCGAGGTGCTGCGCGGCGTTTCCACGTTCAAGCCGCTCGGGCTGGCGCCGGAGTTGTTCACGCCGGAACTGGCGCGTGCCGGGGCTGACGGCGGCATGCCCCCGCCGGGAGCGGTCCATCCCGTTCGGTTTGCGGCTTTCCAGGAGATTCCGTGGAATTTGTTTGGCAGTCTGTGCGCGGGGCGGTCGCAGGTGGCTTTCCGCACCCCATATCTGGACAATGAAATCGTCGCGCTGGCCTTTCAGGCGCCGTTGCCCGTTCGTGCTTCCGGCGCCGCGGCGGTGAATTTCATCAAGGCGGTCTGTCCGCAACTGGCGGCGATTCCGACGGATCGCGGCGAAGGGGGCGACGTTTCCGCGCCTCGGCGGAAACTGCGGCGTGCCTACGCCGAAGTGACCTTCAAGCTCGACTATTATTGCAGCGAAGGGCTGCCGTTTGGGCTGACATTGCTGGATCCGGCCTTCCAACGCGTCAATGCGTGGTTGGGGATTCAGGGCCAGCACAAGTTTTTGACCTACCGGAACTGGCTGCAAAAGGAACTGGTCGGCTTCGCGGCGGAGCGTTTGGAAGCTGCGGCGCAGGCGGGGCTGCCCTTCATTAATCCCGCCATGGCGGGCCGTCTGGTCCGGGAACACGCCGCCGGGCGCCGCAATTACACGCGCGAGATCAATGCGGTGCTGACGCTGGAGGCGGTGCGGCGGCTGCTTCTGCGGCCGGTCGGCGTGACCTGATATTTCCCGCCCCATGAACATTCTCATCATCAAACTAAACGCCACGGGCGACGTGGTGCGCACCTCGACGCTGCTGCATCGCCTGACCGGCGAAATCACCTGGGTGACCGCGCCGAACAACACCGCCTTGCTGGACGGCCTGCGCCCGAATGTGCGCTGCATCGCCTGGCCGGACCGGGCGCAGGCGTTGGACCGGGAATACGACCTGGTCATCAGCCTTGAGGACGAGGTGGAGACGGCGGCGTTTGTTCGGAGCGCGGGGGCGAGGCAGGTCTTCGGGGCGTATCTCAACGGCGATGGGCAGGTAAGATACACTGACGCCGCGCGGCGGTGGTTTGACTTGAGTCTCATCAGTGTGCATGGCCGGCAACGCGCGGACGAGTTGAAGTATCTCAACCGGCACACCTATCAGGAACTGGTGTTCGACGGGCTGGGGTTCAAGTTCGAGGGGGAGCCGTATGTTTTGCCCCGCCCGGCGGCCACGGACCTGCGCGGGGACGTGGCGATTGCCCCCGTGGCCGGCCCGGTCTGGCCGATGAAAGCGTGGGATCACTACCCGGCGCTGCAGGCGCGGCTGGAGGCGGCGGGCTACACGGTGAACGTCCTCCCGCGGCGTGCCACTCTGCTCGAGCATCTCGGCGACGTGGCACAGCACCGGGTGCTGGTGAGCGGCGACAGCCTGCCCATGCACCTGGCACTGGGCGTGGGGACCCGTTGCGTGAGCCTCTTCAACTGCACCAGCCCGTGGGAAATTCACGATTACGGCATCCAGACCAAGATCGTCTCGCCATTGCTGGGCGAGTTCTTTTACAAGCGCGGTCTTGATCCGCGCGCCACGGCGGCCATCACGCTGGACGAGGTGCATCAGGCGACGCTGGCGCAACTGGCCAAGGCCCCGTCCCGCGCCTGATGATGCGCCATGGAGGCAGCGTTAAAATCTCCCGGGAGGGCTGAGGCTGCGCGCGCCAAGATCGTGCCGCAGGTGGCGATTCTCACCGGTGGCGGCGACAAGCCCTACGCGCTGGGGCTGGCGAACAGTCTGCTGGCGGAGGGGGTGCCCTTTGACTTCATCGGCAGCGATTTCGTGGACGGGCCGGAGTTGCACGGCAATCCGCTGGTGCGTTTCCTGAATCTGCGGGGTGACCAAAACCCCGACGCCAGCCTTGCGCGCAAGGTCTGGCGAGTGCTGGTTTACTACGTCCGTCTCCTCGGTTACGCGGCAGAATCGCCGGCTCCCGTCTTTCATGTCTTGTGGAACAACAAGCTGGAGCATCTGGACCGGACTTTGTTGATGCTGTTTTATCGCTTGTGCGGCAAGCGGATTGTGTTCACGGGACACAATGTGAATGTGCGGAAGCGGGATGGCAATGACTCCTGGCTCAACCGGCTGACGCTGCGCATTCAATACCGCCTGGTGGCGCGGGTGTTCGTTCACACGGAACGGATGAAGCGGGAGTTGATGGACGATTTCGGCATCCCGGCGGAACGGATCAGCGTCATCCCCTTCGGCATCAACAGCACGGTGCCCAGGACGGCGCTGACGCCGGCGGAGGCGCGCCGGAAGCTCGGATTGGAAGCGGCGCACAAGGTGGTGCTGTTCTTCGGCAACATCGCCCCCTACAAGGGCATCGAGCACCTCGTGGCGGCGACCGCGAAACTGGTGCGGCAATGGCCGGAGCTGCGGCTGATCATCGCCGGCCGGCCCAAGGGGGAGGCGGAGTATTGGGCGGGCATCGAACGTCAGATTGACGCGCTCGGCTTGCGCGATCGGGTGGTGCTCCGCATCGAGTATGTGCCGGACGAGGACACGGAGATTTATTTCAAGGCGGGGGATGTGTTGGCGCTGCCTTACAATCATATTTTCCAGTCCGGCGTGCTGTTCCTGGGTTACAACTTCGGTCTCCCGGTGGTGGCGACGGACGTCGGGGCGTTGAAGGACGACATTGTCGAGGGACGGACGGGCTGGGTTTGCCGGCCGCATGACCCGGACGATCTGGCGCGGGTGCTGGCGGCCTATTTTCAGAGCGACCTGTATCGTGAACTGGCGACGCGACGCACTGATATTGAGGCGTTTGCGGTGGAGAAGTATTCGTGGGCCAAGGTGGCGGCCATTACGCGGGCGGTGTATGCGGGAGTGTCCAATTGTGGTGCGGTTTGAATGGCGGGGGCTTTGGCCTGTCACATCTGAGAATGCGCGAGGCCGCAAACGACCAGGGGGCCGAATCTTCGGGGAATCGGGACGGAGTCCGTAATTTGGCCTGTCAATTCTGCGAACGGTGGTCAAGCTGTCCCTCCGGTGTGGCTGATGGCACCCGGTTTGCGGCTGACATTCGGGATTGCGGCTGATTTCAGCCGCGCCAGATAACTCGATACGAACTTCGATCCATGAAACGCATGCTTGGCATTCCGGCGGTGTTGGTCCTTGGCCAGTTCGCCGCTTCCGCCTTCACCCTCGATACCGCCAACAAGGTGGCCTACACGGACGGCAGCCAGGCGGATGTGGCGGCCGCGCTGGCCAGCGCCTCGGTGACGGCGGGGTGGACGGTGTCCCTTCCGGCGGGAAATTTTGCCTGGTCCTCCGGTCTCACGGTCAATAAGGCCGTTCATCTGCAGGGGGCGGGAGCCGGTCGCGTGATTGGCCGGAGCACCAGTTCCGTGGCCGTCGGCACGGGGAGCAAGACCTTCGTCACCCAGGCGGGCCTGCCCGTCAGCGTGGGGCAGACGTTGCGGGTGGAGCGCACGGGCACAGCGGTTTCCGGCGGCAATCCGACCGGGACGCGGACGTTCATGGTGGGCACGGTGACCAGTTACAGCGGCACATCGTTGACGTTGAACGTGACCAGCACCGGTGGCAGCGGCACGCATCCGCTGTGGATCATCAGCACGATGGCGGACACGACCCTCACGCACAACGTGGGCGGGGTGCTCATCCGGCTCACGGAGAATGCGGCCGGCAACGTGCGGCTTTCCGGCATCCGGTTTGTGACGGGCAGTGGCACGGATGATTACGTCTATATTGGTCGCACGTCCGGGGCGAAGCCGGTGTTCATTCACGACTGCTATTTCGAAAGCACGCGGAACTTCGACTGCATCCAGATCACCAGCAACCAGGGCCTGGTCTGGAACTGCTCGTTTGTCGCCTTTCCCTTCTCGATGGCACAGTTGGCGTTGCACGCCAAGGATTGTCCGACCGACAGTTGGACGCAGCTCAGCACTATGGGCGCGGCGGACACCACGGGCACCAGCAATTTCTATGTTGAGGATTGCGATTTTCACGCCTGGCTGAACGCGACGGACTGGGATGACAATTCGCGCAGCGTGATGCGGCGCAATCTGTTCAACAACGCCGGCTTTGGCACCCACGGCGCCGACACCAGCAACTATGGTGTGCGCCATTACGAGGTGTATGACAACACCTTCGTCTTCAACGGCTTCAGTGACGGGAACACGTTCAACCTGAACTGGTTTTTCTATCTGCGCGGCGGCACCGGCCTGATCGCCAGCAACGTGATCCCGGACATTCGCTCGACCGATTATGGCGACAAGCTCGAGATCAACATGACGGTGATGAATCTGCAACGTTCCGGCGGTCCCAACGGGTGCTGGAGCGGCGGCTACCCCGCACCCCGCCAGGTGGGCATGGGGCGCGTCACGGGCGCGGCGGGTTTTGACAGCATCACCTACAAGGGCGACAGCGAGCCGCTTTACATCTGGGGCAACACGGGAACCCACCGAGCCGGCACGACGGACTACGGCGGGTCGGATTGCAGCTCCCCAGCCAGTTCCTCCACTTTCATCGTGTCGGGCCGCGACTATTTCAACAACGGCACGCCCAAGCCGGGCTGGAGTCCGTTCCCGTATCCCCATCCGCTGCGGCCCGGGACGGAAACGCCCAGCACACCGCCCAGCATTCTCTCCTCACCCGCGAACGCCGTGGTGAATGCCGGTCAGCCTGTGACCTTTTCGGTTTCCGCTGGCGGCGCGTTGCCGCTGGCTTATCAATGGCAAAAGAATGGGGCGAACCTTGCCGGAGCCATCGCGCCCAGCCTTGCCTTCGCCAGTGTGACCACGGCGGACGCGGGAAACTTCCGCTGCGTCGTCACCAACGCCTACGGTGCGGCCACGAGCGCCGTCGCCACTCTGACGGTCAACGTGCCGGTGCCTGTCGCTCCCAGCATCACCAGTCAGCCGCAAAGCCTGACCCGCACGGTCGGACAATCCGCGTCGTTCTCCGTGACCGCGACCGGGGATGCGCCGCTCACCCATCAATGGCAGAAGAACGGGGTGAACATCGGCGGCGCCACCTCGGCCACCTACAGCATCTTGAGCGTGACTTCGGCCGATGCGGGAAGCTTTCGCTGCATCGTCACCAACGCGGTTGGCGCGGTGACCAGTGCGGTGGCCACGTTGACGGTCGAGGCTGCCGCCGCCGCGTCCGTGCGCTATGTGGACTTCACGGCGGGGAATGACAACAACCCCGGCACGATGGCCAGCCCGTGGAAACGTTGTCCCGGCATGGTGGGCTGGGCTGGCTCGGCAACGCTCCTGCCGGGGGACACGGTGTATTTCGACCGGGCCGACACCTGGGACCTCGGGGCCAACAGTTCCGGCCCGGGGCTGGATTTGAAAGCGGGGGTGAAATACGTGGGGGATGAATGGGATCCGCAGAATGTCGGTCCGCGTCGCGCGGCGTTGCGCGCGCTGGCGCGCCATGAAACGGGGGTGGTGCGCTTTTGGGAGGACCACGCCACCCACGTCACCTGGATCAAGGGCTTTGAGATCAACGCCAACAGTCAGCGGGCCAACCTCGTGGACATCAACCACTCCTACTGGCGCGCGGGCATCAACAAGGGCCTCAAGCGGATCGAGGACTGCGTGGCGCACAGCAACACGGGCAACGGCAGCGAGGGCGACTACAAATACGGCATCATCATCTCGGACAATTCCCCCGACGCCTCGGGCTGGGTGGCCAATGTGGAAATCATCAACACCACGGTCTTCAACACGCCCCGAGATGGAATCGTGCTGTATCCCGGCAGCGGTGGCATGATTTCCAACATCGTGGTGCGCGGCTGCGAAGTCTATGGCACCGGCACCGATCCGAGTTATTCTGAGGGCCACGGGCTGGTGGCCAAGGGCAACGTGAAGAATGCCGTCTTCGAGTATTGTTATTCGCACGACGTCAACTCGTCCGCCGTGTTCATCAACGGGCCGGAAACCGGCACGGGACCGGGGCCGTCCGGCATGGTGATCCGTTACAACATCCTGCAGACCGCCGATGACAACGGTGTCATCCGGTTCTACGGCCCCGGCAACAAGAGCGCGGACATCTACGGCAACCTCGTCCTTTCCAACCGACTGAACGGCGGCCTGAGTTTCGCGGGCAACTCCGGCACGCACAACGTGCGCGTGTTCAACAACACCTTCTACAACGCGTTCGTCAACCTCGGCAGCCCGAGCTCGACCGGCACGCTCGAATTCCGCAACAACCTCATCCACGACGCCAGCATCGCGCCATTGACCGATGGCAACTCGCGGATCACTGCGCGGGGCAACAACGTCTATTTCCGCGTCAGCGGCTCCACCCTCGTCAGCAGCGGCGGCACCAGTTACACGGCCAGCACGCTCGCCAACTACGAAAACACCGCGAGCAGCTCCAATCCGATGTTCAAGAACGTGGCGAACCTGCCCACGGGCTGGGTCGGGACTTTCGGCGCGGACTTGCGCCCCAATAGCGACGGCCTCAGCCTTCAGTCCGGCTCGCCCGTGTTGAACCTCGGCGCGGTGCTGGGCGCGCCGTTCAACGGCAGCATCAATTCGCTCATCCGTCCAGCCTCGGGCGCGTGGACGCCCGGGGCCTATCAGTTCTCCGGTGGCGGCACGCCGCCCGGGCCGGCCACCGGGCTGTCCGTCATCATCTCCGACTGAGCCGGCGACGGTTGCGGTCATTTCCTGTTTGGGGCGTCCCGGTCTGCTGGCCGGGACGCCTTTCCCACCGATGGACCCGCTGGTTTCCATCCTCATTCCCGCCTACAACAGCGAAGCCTTTCTGGCCGACACGCTCCGCTCCGCGCTGGGGCAGACGTGGCCGCGGAAGGAAATCATCGTGGTGGATGACGGCTCACGCGATGGCACGCTCGCGGTGGCGCGGCAGTTCGAGTCGCCTACGGTCAAAGTGGTGACGCAACCCAACCAGGGGTCCGCGGCCACCCGCAACCGTTGCCATGCCCTCAGCCAGGGCGACTACATTCAGTGGCTCGACGCGGATGATTTGCTGCACCCGGACAAGGTGCGGTTGCAGGTCGAGGCCGCCCGCACCGGCGGCACGGAGCGCACGCTGTATTCCGCCGGCTGGAGCTACTTCATCAACCGCCCCGCCACCGCGCGGTTCGTCCCCGGGCCGTTGTGGGAAAGCCTCGACCCTGTCGAGTGGCTGGTGCGGAAGATGAACCACAACGCGCACATGCAGACGGGCACCTGGCTGGTCAGCCGCGCGTTGAGCGAAGCCACGGGGGCCTGGGATGCGACGCTCGCGACGGACGACGACGGGGAATATTTCGCGCGGATGTTTCTGCACTGTGACGGCGTGCGGTTTGTGCCGGGGTCGCGGGTGTATTACCGCGTTCACGCCAGCGCCCGGGTCAGCTACATCGGGCGCAATCAGCGCAAGATGGAGTCGCAGTTGGAATCCATGGAGCGCCACATCCGCTATCTCCGTTCGCTGGAGGACAGCCCCCGCGTGCGGGCGGCGTGCGTGAACTATCTGCGCAACTGGCAACTGACGTTCTTCCCGGAGCGGCCCGACCTGGTGGAACGGGCGCGGCAACTGGCGGAATCGCTCGGCGGCACGCTGCCGCCGCCCGCCCTGCCCGCGAAATATGCCGCTATTCAACGGATTTTCGGCTGGTCGGCGGCGAAAATGACCCAGGTGTATTACAACCAACTTAAATCCCGGCTCGTCTGCGGGTGGGACCGCTTGCTTTGGCGGCTCGAAGGCTCACCCCGCGTGCCGGAGGTGTGGGCATGAGCGGCGCGTCCGAGAAAGTTCTTCCCGGCGCGGACGCCGATGCGGGCCGGCAACTGCTGGGGCGCGAGCCGCGCATTTTGTATGTCACGCCCTACTGGCCGGTGAAGGTGACGTGCGCCTCGGAACTCCGCGCCATCGAAATCGCCCGCGCGTTGAAGGCGTTCGGGCAGGTGGAGATGGTCGTGGTGGATGCCGAGGGTGGCGTGGACGACTACGCAGCGGCGGCACAGAAGGAGTTTCCCGTGGAATGCGGCGTGCCCGTCCGGCTGCGGCCCAATCAGACGGCGGCCATGAAGCTGAACTGGCTGCTGAATCCGCGCTCGCGGTATCCGCATGGTTGCGGTGTGGATTCCGACGCGATGCGCCGCGTCGAGGCGCTGGCGGACAGCCACGATTTGGTATGGTTCGCAAAGCTGCGCACGCCCAACATGTTTCCCCGCTGGCGCTGGCCCCGGGCCGTGGCGGACATTGATGACGTGCCCAGCACGTTCGAGGCCTCGGCGGTGAAACAGGCGCGGGGCATCCGGGGGCGGACGCTGGCCTGGCTCCGCTACTGGAGCTGGAGACGGCGCGACGCGCTGCTGGGCGAACGTTTCAGCGTGCTCGGCGTGTGCAGCGAACCGGATCGCCGCTACCTTGCCGCGCTCGGCGTGCGGGCACCCGTGCATGTGATTCCCAATGGCTTCGCCCGACCGGCAAATCCACCCGTGCGACAGCCGACGCAACCACCCCGGATCGGGTTCATCGGCATCTTCGATTACGAGCCGAATCTCGAAGGGTTGCGCTGGTTTGTGCGCGAATGCTGGCCGCTGGTGAAGCGCCAACTGCCGGACGCCCGGCTGCGGCTGGTGGGGCGTTTGAGCGACGGCCCGTTGAAGCCCGAAGGGACTGACATTGACGGCCTTGGCTGGGTGGCGGATGCGAACGCCGAAATGGCCACCTGGTCTTCGATGGTTGTGCCGATTCTCATGGGCGCAGGAACGCGCGGCAAAATCGCCCATGCCTTCAGCGTCAAATGCCCCGTCGTCTCGACCTCCATCGGCGCGCATGGCTACGAAGCGGCGGATGGGCGGGAACTGCTGCTGGGCGACACGCCCGAGGCGTTTGCCGCTGCGTGCGTGAAGCTGGCGCGGGAACCGCAGGCCGGGGCGGTCATGGCGGAGCGCGCGTGGAACCTGTATCTGGAGCGGTTCACCTGGGACGCCATCCGACCGCGCATCTGGGCGGCGGCGGCCGAGGGCTTGCGGCGGCAGCGGGAAACCGGGCGTTGACTTTGCATGGCGAAAACTTGCCGCATTCTCTACATCGGCCCGTGTCATCCCGCCGAGCAGGCGTATGGCACGCAAATCCGGACCGTGCAGGCGGCCACCGCGTTGCGCACGCTTGGGACGGTGGACTTCGTCGTCGTCAAGCTGGCGGGGGATCAATATGCGCTCGATCCCGCCCGTGCGGGGGAGTTCAACGTTCGCTGTGTCATCGCACTGGAACCCATCGGCCCGCGTCGGCTGCTGGAACGGTTGCGCTGTGGCTGTGATGCGCGATTTCTCGGCTACTTCGGGCACCGGGCATCGGCGGCGGACCGGGCGTTTCTGGAAACCGAGGCGGCCGGTTACGATCTGCTCTGGTTCCACAACCTGCGCAGCGTGGACCCGTTCGGGCGTTGGTCGTGGCCGAACGCGGTGCTCGACTTGGACGACGTGCCGAGCACTTATTACCGCACTGTGGCGGCCACCGCGCCGACGATGGGCGCGCGCTGGCGGGCGCAGTGGCGCGGCCGGATCGCTGCGCAACGGGAGCGCCGGTTGCGCGAGCGGTTCGCGGCGGTTTGCGTGTGCAGCGCGGCGGACAAACGGCATCTCGCGCTGCCCGAACCCGTCATCGTCATTCCCAACGGTTTCGCCCGGCCCGCCGCCGAGCCGGTGCGTCAACCCGCCACGCCCGTGCGCCTCGGCTTCATCGGCACGTTTGATTACGCTGAGAATGTCGCGGGGGTGCGCTGGTTTCTGGAGTGCTGCTGGCCGCGGGTGAAACAGCAGGTGCCCGAGGCCCGATTGCGGCTGGTCGGGCGGGGCGGCGAAGCGCTCGCGGCCGGACAGCCGGATGTGGACGCGCTGGGTTTCGTGCCCGATGCGGCGGCAGAGGTCGCGAGCTGGGCCGCGATGCTGGTTCCCGTGCAAACGGGCGCTGGCACGCGGGTCAAAATCGCCGAGGCCTTCAGCCGCCGCTGTCCCGTGGTGGCCACGCCGCTGGGCGCGTTCGGTTACGACGTGGCATCGGGCCGGGAATTGCTGCTGGGCGAAACCGCCGTCGAGTTTGCCGCCGCGTGTGTGCGCCTCATCCGGGAACCGGGCCTCGCCTCCGCCCTGGCCGAAAGAGCGTGGCAGCTTTTCAACCGCGAACTGACTTGGGAAGCCATCCAGCCGCGCGTATTGTCCGCCGCGCAAGCCGTGCTGGGCGCTGGTCCGGATATTTCACACCCCGCATGAAATGCCGACAGAGGGGAGCGCCGGCCTGTGACCGACTTTGGAAGTTTTACCGCGACAAGCCGGTTACCAACCGGCGCTCCGGCCCCCGGATTGTGAAATATCCGGGCTGGTTTCCTCCGGCACCTTGCCCTCTCCAATGTCTGACACTACCGCCAACACCCCCGCTCCTGCGGTATCAGGCGAACTGCGGGCGACACCTGCCGGACCGCGCGGCACCTACGGGCAGATTCTGAAGTCGTCCGCGCTGGTGGGCGGCTCGCAGATGGTGGACGTGTTTGTGGCCATGATTCGCGTGAAGGTCATGGCCGTGTTGCTCGGCCCGGCGGGGTTCGGGCTGATGGGGTTGTTCACCTCGATTGCCGACCTCACGCGCAGCGTCGCCGGCATGGGCGTCAACGCGAGCGGCGTCCGGCAGATTGCCGAGGCCGTGGGTTCGGGTGACCGGCGGCGGATTGCGCTGACGGTCGCCGTATTGCGGCGCACCTCGGTGGCGTTGGGCATGCTGGGGGGGCTGTTTCTGGTGTTGTTCTGCCGGCCCATTTCGCGGCTGACGTTTGACACCGACGCGTATGCCCTGCCGGTGGCGCTGCTGGCGCTGGTGGTGCTGATCCGCATTTCGATGGAGGGCATGGGCGCGGTCCTGCAAGGGATGCGGCGCATCGTGGACCTGGCGACCTGCGCGGTCATCGGGTCGGTGTTGAGCGTCTTCGCCACGGTGCCACTGCTCTATTTTTTCCGCGAACAGGGCGTCGTCCCCGCGCTGGTCACGGTGGCGGCCCTGGGCTGGCTGGTGAACTGGTGGTTCGTGCGCCGCGCGGGTGTGGAAAAAGTGGCCGTGACGACGGCGGAAGTGCTGGCCGAGGCCAAAGCGTTGCTCCGGCTTGGCTCGGCCTTCATGGCGAGCGGGCTGTTGACGATGGGGGCGGGTTACGTCATCCGGCTCATCGTGCTGCATCAATCCGCCGACCCGGACGAGGGGCTGAAGGCGGCGGGATATTACGGCGCGGCGTGGGCGATGGGCGGGCTTTACATCGGCATGATAGTGCAGGCGATGGGGACGGATTTCTATCCGCGCCTGACGGCGGTGGCGAAGGACAACCCGGAGTGCAACCGGCTGGTGAACGAACAGGCGGAGGTTAGCCTGCTGCTGGCGGGGCCGGGAGTGCTGGGCACGCTGACCCTTGCGCCGCTGGTGTTGACGGTCTTCTACTCGCCGCAGTTCGAGGCGGCGGTGACGCTGCTGCGCTGGATTTGCCTCGGCATGATGTTGCGGGTCATCTCCTGGCCGATGGGCACCATCGTGCTGGCGAAGGGGCGGCAGAATCCGTTCTTCTGGAGCGAGGTGGCGTGGGCCGCCGTGCATCTTGGGCTGGCCTGGCTGCTGGTCCGGTGGTTCGGCTTGAATGGTGCGGGCATGGCGTTCTTTGGCTCGTATGTCTCGCATCTCATCGTGGTGTCCGTGATCGTCCGCCGCATGTCGGGCTTCGCCTGGAGCGCGGCCAACTGGCGGCTGGCGCTGTTGTTCCTGCCGGCCATCGGCCTGGTGTTCGCCGGGTTTGTGTTTCTGCCGTTCTGGCTGGCGACGGCCATCGGGCTGACGGCCACGTTGGGCACGGGCATTTTCGCGGTGCGCCGCCTGGCGCATCTGGTTTCCGCCGAGCGGCTGCCGCGCGTTGTGCGGCGTGTTTTGCAATGGCTGCGGCTCGTGCCGCGTTCGGCGTAGGCGGTGTTTTCCTCTTAGAATCATGGCTGAAGGTTCCACCCCGCTCGTCAGTTTCGTGGTGCCGTGCTACAAGCTGGCGCATCTGCTGCCCGAGTGCATCCGCTCGATCCTGGGGCAGACCTTCACGGATTTCGAGGTGCTGATCATGGACGACGCCTCGCCGGACAACACGCCGGAGGTGGCGGCTTCCTTTGGCGACCCGCGCGTGCGGCACATCCGCAATGACCCGAACCTCGGCGCGCTGCCGAACTACAACAAGGGCATCTCGCTGGCGCGCGGCAAATACGTCTGGTTGATTTCCGCCGATGATTTCCTGCGCCGTCCCGACGCGTTGCGGCGGCTGGTGGAGGTGCTGGAGGCGAACCCCCGCGTCAACTACGTCTTCAGCGCGGGCATGGGGTATCGCGATGGCCGCGAAACGGGCCTGCTGACATGGGCGGCGTATGCGGACCACGATTGCGTGGTGAGCGGGCGCGAGTTTTTGCAGCGGCTGTTGAGTTACAATCTGGTGCTCGCGCCGGCCACGCTGGCGCGGCGGGCGTGCTACGAGAAGCTCGGCAACTTTCCGACGCGCGTCGAGTGGGCGGGCGTGCCGCTGGACCTGATTTGGGGTGGCGACTGGTATCTCTGGTGCCTGTTCGCGCTGCATGGGGACGTGGCCTATCTCGCGGAACCGCTGGTCTGCTACCGCGAGCACGAACTGGCCATCACCAGCACGGTGACGCGCGACGCGCTGACCAACTGTTTTCGTTCCGAACTGGGCGTGGCGTGGCAGATCAAGCGGGCGGCGGAGCAACTGGGTTACGCCGATGTGGTCACCCGTTGCCGGGCGGCAATTGCCGACCATTACGGGCATCATTTGACCGGCAAGCCGTTCCGCTCGGCGGAATCCCGCATCACGGTGGCGGAGTTCGAGGAGTCGCTGGCGGCGAACACCGCTGACGCGATGGAACGGCGGCTGGTTCGCGCGGCGGCGTTTGTGAATGCGGCCGACCGCAGTTTTGTGAAAAAGGAATACGCCGCCGCGGCCGGCTTCTACCGGCAGGCGCTGGGGCAGGGGGCGGACTGGCGTTGCCGGCTGAAACTCCTGGCGCTGCAGGCGGGCAGCCCCGCGATCTGGCTGCGGCGGCGTTTGAACGGGCTGGATTGAACCCGCACCCCACCCGGGGCGCGCTGCCACCTTCGTGCGATTGTTCCGCCGGCTCCGGCCGGCCAAGCTGATCCCTCCATGAGCGTGTCATCCACTTCCCGCGTGGTTCCCGCCGTGCATGGCCGCAAGCCGGTTCCGCCGGATCCGGCGCACGAGGTGGAGCTGGCTTTGCGTTTGAAGGAAGCCTATGCCCCGGCGGCGCTGGTCGAGCAGTATGCGCGGTTCGCGCTGGGCGACGGCGAACTCGACGCGCTCATGCGCCGCGTCATCTGGCGCGCGGTGGCGAAGCGTTGCGGGCACGGACTGCGCATCGCCCCCGGCGTCGGTTTCAAGCATCTGGAAACCTTTGAAATTGGCGACGGTGTGTTCATCGGCGCGCAGAGTTATCTTCAGGGGCGCTACGATGGGACGACGAAGATTGGCAATCAGGTGTGGATCGGGCCGCAGGCGTATTTCGACGCGCGGGATTTGGTGCTGGAGGACCTGGTGGGGTGGGGGCCGGGCGCGAAGGTGCTTGGGTCACAGCACACGGGCGAGCCGCTGGACCGGCCCATCATCGAGACCGACCTCGTCATCAAACCCGTCCGCGTCGAACGCGGGGCGGATGTCGGCACCGGGGCGATTCTGCTGCCTGGGGTGACGATTGGCGCGGGGGCGATCGTCGGCGCGGGGGCGGTGGTGACGAAGGACGTGGCGGCCAACGCGATTGTCGCCGGGGCGCCGGCCCGGTTCCTGCGGTGGCGCGGGGAAGCGCCGGCGTGAGGGGACGGGGAGCGATTTCAAAAGGCAGCATTACACGAAACTATGAGCATGAGAAAAACATTGGTGACGGGCGCGGCGGGCTTCATTGGTTCCGAACTGACCCGGCAACTCGTCGAACGCGGGGACACGGTCATCGCGGTGGACAATCTGGTGAATGGCAAATGGGAGAATCTTGCCGGGCTGCCGGAGGACCGCTGCCAGCGGGCCAAAGTGGACATCCGCAACGGCGACGCGATGAAGCAACTGCTGACCGGCGTGGACACGGTGTTTCACCTGGCCTGCCTCGGTGTGCGGCACTCGATCCACGCGCAGTTGGAGAACCACGAGGTCAACGCCACGGCCACCCTGCAACTGCTCGGCCTCGCGCGGGCGCAAAACGTGAAGCGGTTCGTCTATTGCTCGAGCAGCGAGGTGTATGGCACCGCGCGCTGGGCGCCGATGACGGAGGAGCATCCGACTTCGCCCAACACCGTCTATGGCGCGTCCAAACTGGCCGGCGAGTGTTACACGCGCGCCTACTTCGAGACCTACCGCTATCCGACGGTGGTCATCCGCCCGTTCAACACCTATGGACCGCGCTGCCACCATGAGGGCGATTGCGGCGAGGTGATTCCCAAGTTCATGTTGCGGAGTCTGGCGCGGCGTCCGCTGATTGTGTTTGGGGACGGCACGCAGACGCGGGACTTCACCTTCGTCAGCGACACCGCGCGGGGCATTATTGAAGTGGGTTCCGCGGAAGCCGCGCTGGGGCAGACGATCAACCTGGGCAGCGGGAAGGAAATCACCATCAATGAACTCGCCCGCCTGATGATGAAGGTCACAGGATTGCCCGACGGCAAGGTGGAGCACGATCAGGATCGTCCGGGCGACGTGCTGCGGCTGTGCGCGGATACCACCAAGGCGGTAAAGCTGTGCGGCTTTGCGCCGCAGGTTAAATTGGAGGACGGGCTGGCGGCCTTGCGCGACTGGTATCGCACGCTCGGCGAATCGCCGGAGAAACTGCTCGAGAATGAGGTGGTCCGGAACTGGGAACTGGACAAGGGGGGCTGGCGCGTGTGAGCCGGCGGGGTCGGGGAATGGCCGGGCCGATTCCCGGGGAACGCCCGGGGCGCGGAATCCGCAATGACCCGGTTGGAAGAAATGCGGAACTGGGGTTTCTTGGTCCCATGCAGTGCAATGACGAACGGATTGGTCCGCAAGCAGGCACCGGGCTGCGCTTGTTGAGCGCCTCCATCACCCCTTCAACCGGGCGGCGGCTGCGGGCGGCGCTGGTCGCCGCGGCGGCGCTGGGGCTGGCGGTGTCCGCCTGGGCGGCCCGGCCGGAGCCGACCAACTGGTTCGTGGGCGACCTGCACGTGCATCGCAGTTGTGGCGGCAATCCGGTGCCGTTGACGACCATCTCCAACGCGATGGTGGCGGCGGACCTCATGGTGCTTTCGCTCCAGGCGGACATGGGCAATGGCGAGGTGTTGGACCCCGCGACCGACCTGCCGCTGGTGAATGGCAACAACAGCCCCGCGTCGCCCCCGGGCCGCATCATCCGCTGGGACGCGGAGTGGCATTGGGATCCCGTTTACTGGCAGTTCCCGCACCAGGTGCTCGGCGGGCACATTCTGGCGATGGGCATCACCAACGCGGTCCAGCGCTGGGATGAATACACCGCGCCGGTGCTGTCGTGGGCGCGCAACCAGGGCGGCGTGGCGGGCTTCGCGCATCTGCAATACCTGCCCAACCACAGTTTCCCCACCACGCTCGATTGCTGCGCACCGCTCGAATATCCCGTCGAGGTGGCGCTGGGGAATTGCGACTTCATTTCGCAGGATGTGGCCGGCGGCGACGCGGCGATGTTCGCCTATTACCGATTGTTGAATTGCGGCTTCCGGCCCGGCTGGGGCGCGGGTTCCGATTACCCCTGCAACGCCCAAATCGGCGCGCTGGTCACCTATGTCCAGGTGGACGGCCCGTTGACTTACCGGAAGTGGATTGATGGACTGGCGGCCGGCAAGACGGTCATCTCGCGCAATGGCCGGAGCGAGTTTTTGAACCTCAAGGTCAACACCAACACGCTCCCCGGCGGCACGCTGAACCTCCCGGCGGGCGGCGGCACCGTGCAGGTCAGCGTGGAGTGGTCCGCCAGTCAGGCGGTTTCGGGCCAGGTGGAGATCGTCCGCAATGGCGTGGTGGTCACCAACCGGACGATGTCGCTCGCGGCGGACGGCAAGACCAACCTGACCATCAACCTCACCTTCACCAACAGCGGCTGGGTGGTGGCGCGGCGCATGGGCAACGGCGAACACCGCGTCCACACGGCGGCGGCGTTTGTGACGGTCAACAACCAGCCCATCCGCGCCAGTGCCGCCGACGCGCAGTTTTATGTGAACTGGATGGACCAGTTGCTGTCGCGCACCTCGCCGGGGGGCGCGTGGGCGTCTTACTTCAACAACAGCCGCGCCGACGCCCAGGCCCGTTATCAGGCGGCGCGCGCCATTTTCGCGCAGATCGCGCAGGAAGCCGGCTCCATCGGCGTGCCCGCCGTGCCTGTCAAGCTGGGCAACGCGGTGGATGGTTTCGTGACCGACAACATTTACGAGAACGGCCCGTGGATCAACGCGGCCCGTTTTCAGGCCACCAACAACGCCAGCGTCAACGCCATCTTCGCCAAGGTCGGCGCGGTGGCCGGGCGCTACAAGACGGCCATCTATACCGACAGCAGCGGCCAGCCCGCCGCCCTCTTGCGTGGGTCGTATGAGGTGGTTGGCCCCTCCGACGGCTGGTATCAATTCGCTCTGACCAACGCGCTCACGCTCAACGCGGGCCAATCTTACTGGCTGGCCATCTGGTCGGATGACCCCCAAGGCCGCATCTACTATTCGGGCTACAACGGCGCCACCCGGTGGCAGAAGGTAAATTATGGCAACTGGCCGGCCTCCCTGGCCACGACCGGCGGTGGCGATCACAACTTCTGCATCTTCGCGGCGGACCTGTCGCAAACGGTGACCAACCTCAGCGTGACGCCCGGCAGTGCGACGATGGCCGCCGGCAACACCCAGGCGCTCACGGCCACGGCCACCTATTCCGACGGCAGTTCACAGAACGTCACGGCGCAGGCGGCGTGGGCCACGTCCAACGCGGCGGTGGCCACCGTCAGCGGCGGCGTGGTCACCGGGGTTGCTCCGGGCAGCGCCGCCATCGCGGCCAGCTTTGGCGGCCGGACGGGAACGGCCGCCATCACGGTCACCCCGTCCGTTTTCGCCGCGGGGGATTACCGGACCGTGGCCGGCGGGAACTGGAATCAGACCAACATCTGGGAACGCTTCAACGGCTCGGCTTGGGTGGCCGCCACCACCACGCCGACCGCCGCCAACGCCGGCCTCATTGAAATCCGCGCCGGTCACGTGGTGACGGTGACCAACAACGTCACCGTGGATCAGGTGCGCGTGTTGGCGGCGGGCCAGTTGCTCGTTGGCGCGGCCACGCTGACCGTGGCCGACGGTGACGGGACCGACCTTGAAGTCCTCGGGTTGCTGGGCACGACCAGTTCCACGTCAGCGGCGTTCACCCTGAACAGCGGAGCGACCATTGCTGTGCAAGACGGCGGCGTTTATCGGCATGGCCGCAACGGCGGCACGCTGCCGACCGCAACGTGGCATCCGAATTCCACGTGCGAAATCACGGGCATGACCTCCAGTTATCCCGGGGGCATGGATCAGACTTTCGGTCATGTCGTGTTCAACTCCGATCTTGGCACGAGCAGCACGGCTGTGGTGATGGCGAACGATCTAACCACCGCCGGTGACTTGACGATTACGAATTCGGGTTCCCGGCCCTTCCAGGGCACCGCGAGCGGCGCCGCTCGCACCCTGAGCGTCGGCGGCAACTTTCTGATGCGGAGCGGCAGCTTTGTCCTGAAGGCCGGTGCGGGCAATGCCGTCCTCAACGTGGCCGGCAACTGCGTCCAAACCGGCGGCACGCTCACGCTGCGTTCCGGCAGCGCGTCTGGCACGGCGGAGATGAACGTCGCCGGCGCCTTCACGCTTTCCGGCGGCACGCTGGACCTCTCGGCGGTGGGGGCGGTGGGCAATTTGAATGTGGCGGGCCATTTCACCCACACCGGTGGCACCTTGACCGAGTCCTCCACGGGCAGCGGCCAGGTGACGTTCAACGGCAGCGCGCCGCAGGTGTTCACCAGCGGGGGCACGGTGTCGCAGACGGTCAACTTCACCGTGGCTCCGGGCGCGTTTCTCCAGATGGCGGACGCGGGCACAGTGGTCGGCGGCGCGGGCGTGTTCACCCTCTCTGACGGCGCGGGGCTGGGCATCACTTCGCCCAACGGCATCACCAGCGGCACGGGCACCGGCGGGACGGCGGGCAACATTCGCACCTCCGGCGGGCGCACCTTCGGCCTCAACGCCCATTACCGCTACAACGGCGCGTCCGCGCAGGTCACGGGCAGCGGGCTGCCGACGAATCTTGCCGCATCGGGCAGTGTGACTTTCGCGAACCCTGCCGGCGTGAGCCTGAGCGCGAATCTGACGGGAGCCGGCCCGGCGCTCATCGCCACCAACGGCCTGCTGGCCAGCACGGGCAGCCTGGCGGGCCCGCTGACGATTGCGGGCGCGGTGGCCCCGGGCGGCAGTCCGGGCACGCTGGCCAGCGGCGCGCAAACCTGGAGCGGTGGCGGGGTTTATCGTTGGGAATTGTCCAATGCCACCGGCGCGCCCGGCGCAGGTTACGATCAGTTGAGCGCGGGCGCGTCGCCGATCAACATCACGGCCACCGCCACCAATCCGTTCATTCTCAAGCTCGTAACTTTGAATGGCGGCAGTCCCGGTCTGGCGGCGAATTTCAACCTCGCCTCCAACTACGTCTGGACCATTGCCACCGGCGGCGGCATCACCGGGTTCGCGCCCGACCGGGTCGTGATTGACGCCAGCGAGTTTCAGAATCCCACCGGCGCGGGCGTGTTCGCCCTCGAGCAGTCGGGCGGCAACCTCCGGCTGCGTTACAGTTATCAACTGGGCATCGCCACTACGACCTTGCCGGTTGGCGCGACCAATCAGGCCTATGCCGCCACTCTCACCGCTTCCGGCGGACTGGCGCCGCTCACCTGGTCCGTGATTGGCGGGGCGCTGCCGCCCGGCCTCTCGATCAACAGCGGCAGTGGTGTCATCAGCGGCACGCCCACCATGGCGGGACCGTTCAATTTCACCGTGCAGGTGGCCGACAGCAGCGTGCCGCCGGAAACCGCCACGCGGGCGCTGGCGATTGCGGTCACCCAGCCTGCCCCCATTCTCATCCTGACCAACGCCGCCAATCCGTTCACCGCCTACTACCCGGAAATTCTGCTGACCGAGGGGCTGAACAGTTTCGCGCTGGGCAACATTTCCAACGTCAGCGCGTCGCTGCTGGCGCCTTATGACATTGTCTTGTTGGGCGAAATGGCCTTGAGCACCGCGCAGGCGAACACGTTGAGCAATTGGGTCGCGGGCGGCGGCAAACTCATCGCCTTCCGCCCCGACAACCCGCTTTCGGGCCTGTTCGGCCTCGTGAACCTCGGCAGCACGCTTTCCGAGGGTTACCTGCGCATCAACACTTCCAACGGACCGGGCGTGGGCATCGTGGGTGAAACAATCCAATACCACGGCACGGCCAACCGCTATCGCACCAACGGGGCGACCGTGCTGGCCACGTTGTTCAGTAACGCCACCACCGCCACCACCAACCCGGCGGTGACCCTGCGGAGTTTCGGCACGAACGGCGGTCAGGCGGCGGCGTTCGCCTTCGATCTCGCGCGTTCGATCGCGCTGACCCGGCAGGGCAACCCTGCCTGGGCCGGACAGGAGCGCGACGGTTTCCCGCCGCTCCGGTCGAGCGACCTGTTTTTCCCCGACTGGGTCAACCTCGACAAGGTGGCCATTCCGCAGGCCGACGAGCAGCAGCGGTTCCTGGCCAATCTCATCGCGCAGATGAATTCCGCGCGGCGGCAGTTGCCGCGTTTCTGGTATTTCCCGGACGAGCACAAGGCGGCCATCGTCATGACCGGCGACGACCATGCCAACAACGGCACGGCGGGCCGCTTCGACCAGTATCTGGCTTATAGTGGCACGAACACGCTGGTGGACGAATGGAAGACCGTGCGCGGCACCTCCTACATCTTCCCGGACACGCGTTTCGCGCCCAACCCGCTCACGCCGGCGCAGGCCTCGAATTACGTGGCGCGGGGATTCGAAATCGCCCTGCACTGCAACAGCAACTGCACCAACTACACGGACGTCCAGTTGCAGGGCCACTTCGCCACGCAACTTTCCCAACTGGCGGCGAATTTCCCCGGCCTGCCCGCGCCAGTCACGCACCGCATGCACTGCATCGCCTGGAGCGGCTACACCATCCTGCCCGAAGTGGGCCTCCAGTTCGGCATCCGCCTCGACACCAGCTATTACTACTGGCCGTCAAACTGGGTGCAGAACCGGCCCGGCCTGTTCACCGGTTCGGGCATGCCCATGCGCTTCGTGCGCACCAACGGCGTCACGCTCGATGTGTATCAGGCTGCCACCCAGATGACCGATGAATCGGGCCAGTCGTATCCGTTCACCGCCGACGCGCTGCTCGACCGCGCGCTGGGACCGGAGGGGTATTACGGTTTCTTCGTGGCCAACATGCACACGGATGTGAACCCGTTCCCGATGTCGGATGCCATCGTGATGTCCGCCCTCAACCGGGGGGTTCCGATCATCACCGCGAAGCAGTTGCTCGACTGGTGGGACGGTCGCAATGCTTCGACGATCCAGCCCGTGCTTTCGACGACCAATCAGGAGGTGTTCCACGTCACGGCCAACGCCCTCGCGCGCGGTCTCCAGGTCATGGTGCCGGTGCCGCCCGGAAGACAGGTGTCCGCCGTGCGTTACAACGGCACGGCCCGGATGTGGGCGCTCAAACAGATCAAGGGAATGGTCTATGCCCAGTTTCCGGCCCCGACCGGATTGCACGAAGTGGACTTTGCGCCGGACACCACGCCGCCGGCCATCGTTTCCACCAGCCCCGCGAACGGGCAGACGGGAGTGAAACTGGACGCGGTGCTGCGGGTGCAATTTGCCGAGCCCCTTGACCCCGCAACGGTCACAAGCAACGCGCTGACGCTGGTGGATCACCTCGCGAACACCGTGCCGTTGCAGGTGACGTATGACGCGAACAAGCAGGAATTGGTCGGCGTGCCGCAGGTGTCGTTGCAGTTGGCCCGCACTTACACTGCGACTGTGACCGCGGGCAGCCTGGGGGTGAGGGATGTGGCCGGCAACGCCCTGACCACCCCGGCGAGTTGGAGTTTCGCCACCATCAGCCAGGCGCTTTACTCCATCTGGCCGCCGTCGGCCACGCCGTCGTTGCTGACGGATCCGGACCCGAATGCCACCGAGGTGGGCGTGAAGTTCCGCAGCGCGACCAATGGTTACATCACCGCGTTGCGATATTACCGCGGCCCGGCCAACCCCGGACCGCACATTGGCAGCCTCTGGACGTCCGGCGGCACCAAGCTCGCCAGCGTGACGTTCAGCAACGAAACGGCGACCGGCTGGCAGGAGCAGGCGTTGCCCGCACCGGTGGCCATCCCGGCCAACACCACTTACATCGCCTCCTATCACGCACCGCAGGGCGGCTATTCGACCACGCCGTTTTACTTCGCCAGCCAGGGTGCCACCAACGGCCCGCTGCGCGCGCTGTCCGACGCCGAGGCCGGCGGCAATGGCGTCTATAAATACGGCCCCGCGATGTCGTTCCCGAACCTCACCTACAACTCGGAGAATTACTGGGTGGACGTCGTGTTCACCACCGCCCTCGCCAGCAACACGCCGCCGGTGGCCGGTTCAATGGTCGTCACGCTGCCCGAGGACGGCTCGACCAACTTCTTCCTGCTCGGCAGCGACGCCCAGGGACCGGTGACCTTTGCGCTTCTGACCGCGCCGACCAATGGCGTCCTGTCCGGCATCAACACCAACACCGGAGCCGTGACCTACACGCCCGCCCCGAACTATTTCGGCCCTGATCATTTCACCTACCGCGTGAGCGACGGCAGCCTGTTCGCGACCGGCACCGTCAGCATCACCGTGCTGCCGGTGAATGACGCACCCGTCTTTGTGCAGACGCCCACCAACCGCACAATTGCCGAACTGACTTTGCTGACGGTGACAAATGCGGCGACGGATGTGGACACTGCGGCATCGTCACTGACCTACACCCTCTTGAACCCGCCTGCCGGGGCGGTGATTTCCTCCAACGGGGTTATCACCTGGACGCCGACGGAAGGGCAGGGGCCGTCCACGAATGTGATCGTGACGGTGGTGAGCGATGGCCAGTTGAGCGTCACGAACCAGTTCACGGTGGTCGTGACCGAGGTGAACGCGGCCCCGGTGTTCGTGCAGACACCGCCGGACGTGATGGTGGCGGAACTGACGCTGCTGACGGTGACGAACGCGGCGACGGATGCGGACCTGCCGGCGAACGCATTGACCTATGCGTTGCTGGATGCGCCTGTCGGCGCGGTCATTTCGACCAACGGAGTCATCACCTGGACGCCGACGGAGGGGCAGGGGCCGTCCACCAACCTGATCGCAACGGTGGTGAGCGATGGCCAGTTGAGCGTCACGAACCAGTTCACGGTGGTCGTAACGGAGGTGAACGTGGCCCCGGTGTTCGTGCAGACACCGCCGGACGTGACGGTGGCGGAACTGACGCTGTTGACGGTGACCAATACGGCGACAGATGCGGACGAGCCGGCCAACGCGTTGACCTATGCGTTGCTGGATGCGCCTGCCGGCGCGGTCATTTCGACCAACGGAGTCATCACCTGGACGCCGACGGAGGGGCAGGGGCCGTCCACGAACCTGATCGTGACGGTGGTGAGCGATGGCCAGTTGAGCGCGACCAACCAGTTCACGGTCATCGTGACGGAGGTGAACGAGGCACCGGTGTTCGTGCAGACACCGCCGGACGTGACGGTGGTGGTGGGACATTTGCTGACGGTCACGAATGGGGCCACGGACGCGGACTTGCCGGCTGCGGAGCTGAGCTACGTCCTGTTGAATGCGCCGGCGGGAGCGGTCATTTCGAGCGCCGGCATCGTCACTTGGACGCCGACGGCGGACCAGGCACCGGGCACCAACTGGCTGGTCAGCGTGGTGAGCGATGGCGAGGCCAGCGCGACCAATGCCTTTCAAGTTGTGGTCATTCCCGTGCTGGAACCGCCTGTCCTTCTGTCCATCGAAATGGCGGACGAGGGCGTGGTGATCGAGTGGAGTTCGATTGCCGGTTACAGCTACCGCCTGGAATCGGCGACGCAGTGCGGGGCGCCCGACTGGCAGCCCGTCACGGACTGGCTGCCGGGCACCGGAGGTGCCATCAGATCAACCAATGCAACGGGCGGGTTGCCTTTGCGAATCTATCGTGTCCAAGCCAAATAATTCTTAGTGCAGCCCGGGGCGGCGTCCGTATAATTACCCACGCTGCCCGGCAGCTTCGCGTGTTGTTGTGAAACCCAATTTCAAGTTCTCCCCGGCCCGGGTTCGCCGGTCGTTGTGGCGAAAGGCCGGACGCCTGGTTTTCGGCTGCCTCGTTGCGGGGTGGGCCGTGACTGCGGGAGCGGCCCCGGTTTCCATCTGGTCCACCAACGCAGTGCCCTCCGTGGACAGCGTCGGCGACAACCAGCAGGTCGAGCTGGGCGTCAAATTCCAGAGTGCCCAGGCCGGTTACATCACCGGCATTCGGTTTTACAAGGGAACCAACAACACCGGCACCCACATTGGGCGGCTGTGGACTTCCGGTGGCGAACTGCTGGCTTCGGCCATTTTTGCCAATGAAACTCCGACCGGCTGGCAGCAGCAGTCGTTCGGCGCGCCGGTGGCCATCGCGTCCAACACCACCTACGTCGCCTCCTACCGCGCACCCAATGGCGGCTATTCGGCGGACTCGGGTTATTTCATGGGGCAGGGGGTGACCAATTTTCCCCTGCGCGCCCTGCCCAACGGCGAAGCCGGCGGCAATGGCGTGTATCGTTACGGAGAGGGCGCGTTTCCCAACCTCTCGTTCAACGGTGCCAACTACTGGGTGGATGTGGTGTTTGAATTGACCCCGCCGGGGGACACCAACCCGCCGACGGTCCTCGGCTTTTCGCCGGCGAACGGGGCCACCAATGTCCCGCCCGCCGGTGTGGTGACGGTCAATTTCAGCGAGGCCCTGCTGCCCGCCTCCGTCCACACCAACAATTTCTTCATCCGCGACGCTGCGAACGTGACGCAGCCCGCCGCTGTTTCCCTGTCGGCCAACCAATTGGCGGTCACCCTTACTCCCAACAATTCGCTGGCGCCACTGACCAATTTCACGGTGACGGTCAAGGGCGGCGCGACCGGGGTCGCGGACCTGGCCACCAACCGGCTCGCGGCGGATGTGACCTGGTCGTTCACCACCGGTCCGGGCGACACCACGCTGCCCGAAGTGATTGCCTACAGCCCCGGGGCGGCGATGACGGGGGTTTCGCTGGGCGCGCGGGTGCAGGTGACCTTCAGCGAGGCGATGCTCGTTTCGTCCGTGACCAACGGCGGCATCACCCTGAGCAACTCGCCGGGGGGCGGCAACGTGCCGGTGGCGGTGACGTATGACGCGGTGGCGCGCCAGGCCACCGTGACCCCGAGCTCGCTGCTCAACCCGGGCACCAATTACCTCGTCACCGTGCGCGCCGGCACCAATGGCGTCCGCGACCTTTCCGGCAATCTGCTGGCCACCAACCTCACCTGGACGTTCAGCACCATGCCGGCGCACCCCTACGGCGAGGGACCGGGCGGGCCGTTGCTGGTCATTACCAGTTCCACCAACCGCATCACCGCCTACCTCGCCGAAATCCTGCGGGCCGAAGGCTTCAACAACTTCGCGCTGCGGGACATTGATGCGGTCAACGGTTCGTTGTTGACGAACTACGACGTGGCCATCCTCGGGCACATGGGGCTGACAACCAGCCAAGCCAACACCCTCAGCAACTGGGTTGCCGGCGGCGGCAAGCTGATTGCCATGCGGCCGGATGCCCGCCTGCACGGCTTGCTGGGGCTGCTGAACACGGGGGCCACGCTGACCAACGGCTACCTGCTCATCAGCAATGCCACCCGGCCCGGGACCGGCCTCGTGGGCGAGACCATCCAGTATCGCGGCGTGGCCAGCCGGTTCGCCGTCAGCAACGCCACGGTCGTGGCCACCCTTTATTCCGGGGTCGCGACGGCCACCACCAACCCCGCCGTCACCTGGCGCGCCTTCGGCACCAACGGCGGGCGCGCGGCGGCCTTCACCTACGACCTGGCCCAGTCCATCGCCCTCATGCGGCAGGGCAACCCCGCGTGGGCCAACCAGGAGCGCGACGGCTATGCGCCCTTGCGCTCGTCCGACCTCTTTTTTGGCAATGCCTCGTTTGATCCGCAGCCCGACTGGGTCAACCTCGACAAGGTCGCCATCCCGCAGGCCGATGAGCAGCAGCGTCTGCTGGCCAACCTCCTTCTGGAGCTCAACCTTGTGAAACGCCCGCTCCCGCGGCTCTGGTATTTCCCCGACGGCCACAAGGCGGTCGTGGTGATGACGGGGGACGACCACGCCAACAACGGCACCCAGCCCCGCTTCGAGCAGTATCTCACCTACAGTCCCAGCAACAACGCCGCCGCCGTCACCAACTGGACCGCCGTGCGCGGTTCCTCCTACCTGTATTTCAACACGCCGCTCTCCAACGCCCTGGCCGCCTCCTATCACAGCAACGGCTTCGAGCTGGGCCTGCATCTGAACACCGGTTGCGCGGACTACAGCCGGGGCGATCTCGAGTCCTTCTTCCAGGTGCAGCTCGCGTTGTTTCAGGCCAATTTCCCCTCGCTGCCGCCCCCGACCACGCTGCGCACCCACTGCATCGCGTGGAGCGGCTACACCCTGATGCCCGAGGTGGCCCGGCACTTCGGCATCCGGTTTGACGTGAACTACTATTTCTGGCCCCCCGCGTGGGTCGCCAACCGGCCCGGCATTTTCACCGGCTCCGCCCTGCCCATGCGGTTCGCCACGGTGGAAGGCACCATCATAGATTGCTTCCAGGCCGCCACCCAGTTGACCGACGAATCCGGCCAGAGCTACCCCGCGACCGTCAACACGCTGCTCGACAACGCGCTGGGCGCGCCCGGCTATTTCGGCGCGTTCGTCGCCAACATGCACACGGATTTCAACCCGCTCCCCGAGTCTGACGCCATCGTCAACAGCGCATTGACGCGCGGCGTGCCCATCGTCTCCGCCCGGCAGATGCTCAATTGGCTGGACGCCCGGCAGGCCGTGTCCCTCACCAACCAGGTCTGGACCAACAAGACCCTGTTCTTCAACGCTTCCGTGCCGGGGGCCGCCCGTGGCCTGCGCACGCTCGTTCCCGTGCCGGACGGGCACACGCTTGTCAATGTTCTGTCCAATGGCACGCCCCTCACGGTTGCCACCACGAATCTCAAGGGCTTTGATTACGTTTCCATCCCGACCGGGAATGGCGGTTACCATGTCAACTTCGCCACCGACACCACGCCGCCGACGGTCGTCTCAGTGTCCCCGACCAACACGGCCACCGGCGTCTCGCCGGCCACCGGCGTCAGCGTCACCTTCAGCGAGGCCATGCTGGCGTCCAGCCTCACCACCAACAACGTCCGCCTCCTCACCGCCGGCAGCAATCTCGTGCCCGCCACGCTGACCTACAATCCCGCCACCTTCACCGTCTCGCTCCAGCCCAGTAACGCGCTGGCACTGGGCGCGACCTATCTGATTGATGTGCGCGGCGGCTCGAACGGGGTGGCGGACGTCTCGACCAACTGGCTGGCGGCCAGCACGCAAACCTCGTTCACCGTGCGGGCGGTGAACCACGTGAGCCTCTGGAACGATGCCGTGACGCCCGGCACGCCTTCGGCGAACGACCCGAACGCCTACGAACTGGGGACGAAATTTGAAAGCGCGGTCAGCGGCTTTGTCCTGGGCGTGCGTTTCTACAAGGGCACGAACAACACGGGCACGCATGTGGGCAACCTGTGGACCGCCGGCGGCAGCAATCTGGCCACCGTCACCTTCACCGGCGAAACCGCCGCCGGCTGGCAGGAGCAGTTGTTCCCCGCCCCGGTGGCCATCAACTCCAACACCCTCTACGTCATCTCCTATTTCGCCCCCAACGGCGGCTACGCGGTGGACGCGCCGTATTTCACGACCAGTTACACCAACGCCCCGCTCCGCGCGCCCGCGTCCGGCCTGGTGGGGGGAAACGGTGTTTATCGGGAACTGACCGGCGGCTTTCCCACCAACAGCTTCAATTCGGCCAACTATTACGTCTCGCCCATTTTTGCCGAGACCCTCGGGCCGGACACCAACGCGCCCCTGGTCGTTTCCGTCAGTCCGACCAACGGCGCGACCAATGTGTCCATCGCCACCACCGTCACGGCCACCTTCAACGAGCCGTTGCTCGCCGCCACCGTCACCACGAACACTTTCGTTCTGCTCACGCCGGCCAGCAACATGGTCCCCGCGTCCGTCACTTGGAACGCCGGCACCCTCACGGCCACGCTCACCCCGTCCAACGCGCTCACCCTCGGCGTCACCTACACCGCGCGCCTGCTCGGCGGCTCCAACGGCCTGGCCGACCTCGCCACCAATCGCCTGGCCTCGAATTTTGTCTGGAGCTTCACCACCCAGTTGCCCGACACCAATCCGCCGGTGGTGCTCAGCGTGACGCCCACCAATGGCGCGACGGAAGTGCCGTTGAACAGCGTGCTGGTGGTGGCCTTCAACGAGGCCATGTTGTCCAACACCATCACCACCAACTCGCTCAGGCTTTTTGACCCGGCCAGCAATGTGGTGAGTGCCACTGTCACCTACAACCCCTCGAACTTCACCGCCACGCTCGCGCCGGCGGGCCTGTTGGCCGTCAACGCGGCCTACACGGCGCGCGTCCTGGGCGGCGCGGGCGGCGTGCGGGACCTGGCGTCCAACGCGCTCGCCGCCGATTTCGTCTGGAGCTTCACCAGCAGCAGTCAGTTGGCCTCGAACCTTTGGGGCAACGCCTTCACCCCCGCCATCACCTCGGCCGACGACACCAACGCCTACGAACTGGGCGTGAAGTTTCAGAGCCAGTTGGCCGGTTTCATCCGGGGCATCCGGTTCTACAAGGGCACCAACAACACCGGCACGCACATCGGCAACCTGTGGACCGCCGACGGCAGCAATCTGGCCACCGTCACCTTCACCGGCGAAACCGCCACCGGCTGGCAGCAACAGCTCTTTGCCGCGCCGGTGCCCATCGCGGCCAACACCACTTACATCGCCTCCTATCACTGCCCCAACGGCGGTTATGCGGTGAACGCCGGCTACTTCATCGCCGCCGGCTGGACCAATTACCCCCTCCGCGCCCTCACCAACAACGAGGCCGGCCCGAATGGCGTGTTCGCCCTCAGCGCCACCAGCACGTTCCCGAGTTCCGGCATCGGCGGCAACTACTGGGTGGATGTGGTCTTCGCGGAAACGGTCGGCCCCGACACCAACGCGCCCGCCGTTGTTTCCGTCAGCCCCGCCAACGGGGCCACCAATGTTCCCATCACGGCCCCTGTTTCCGCCGTGTTCAACGAGCCGTTGCTCGCCACGACGGTGAACACCAACACCTTTGTCCTCCTCACGGCGGCCAGCAACCCCGTCCCGGCGTCCGTCGCGTGGAACGCCGGCACCCTCACCGCCACCCTCACGCCCTCCAACCACCTCGCTCCGGGGGCCACCTACACGGCGCGCCTGCTCGGCGGCTCCAACGGCATCGCCGATCTTGCGACCAACCGCCTCGCCTCGAATCATGTCTGGACCTTCACCACCCAGCCACCCGACACCAACCCGCCAGTTGTGCTCAGCGTAACGCCGACCAACGGGGCGACGGGAGTTGCGCCTGGAACGGCGGTCGTCGTTGTCTTCAACGAGGCCATGAACGCGGCCACCATCAACACCAACACCGTCCGGCTCCTCGATGCGTCCAGCAACACCGTTTCCGCCATCGTCAGCTACAACCCGGGCACGTTCACCGCCACGCTGACTCCCTCGACCGCGCTCGGCCTGGCCCAGACCTTCACCGTGCGCGTCAGCGGGGCGCAGGACGTCATTGGCAATCCGCTGGCCGCGCCGTTCACCGCCGTCTTCACTGTGGTTGACCAGATCACCCTCTGGCCGCCGTCCGCCACGCCCACCTACATCACCTACGATCCCGGCGACACCAACAGCTACGAGTTCGGCGTCAAGTTCTCGAGCACCCAGGCGGGGGTCATCACCGGCATCCGTTTCTACAAGGGGCCGAACAACACCGGCACCCACGTCGGCAATCTGTGGACGCTGGGCGGCAGCAATCTGGCCAGCGCCACCTTCACGAACGAAACGGCGAGCGGGTGGCAGCAGGTCAACTTCGCCACGCCCGTGGCCATCGCCTCCAACACCACCTATGTTGCCTCCTATTTCGCGCCGACGGGCGGCTACTCGGTGGACCTCGCCGCGGATCCAGGCAGTTTGCAGAACGGCGTCACCAACGCCCCGCTCCGCGCCGTGCCGAACACCGAGTCCGCCAACGGCGTGCTCGTCGGCAGCCCGGTCACCGCCTTCCCCACGAATTCCGCCAACGGCATCAACTGGTGGGTGGATGTGGTGTTCGCCCCCACGCCCAACTCCCCGCCCGTTGTGGCCAACCCGATTGCCGACCAGAGTTTCGGTTACGGCACCAATTTCAGCTTCACCTTCCCGACCAACACCTTCACCGATCCAGAAGCCCTGCCGCTGACCTACGCCGCAACCGGGATGCCGCCCGGGGTCAGTTTCACTCCGGCCACCCGGACCTTCTCCGGCACCCCCACCGCAGTGGGCAGTTATCCCGTTACGGTGGTGGCCACCGATCCGGGCGTCCCGCCGCGCAGTGCCACCAACACGTTCAACCTCACTGTGGTCGCTGCGCCTTTGACCGTCACCGCTCTCAACACCAACAAGACCTATGGCACCGTTTTGCAGCCCTTGGCCTACACCGTGGCTGGCCTGCGCCTTTCGGACACCGTGACCAACGTGACCCTGGCGAGCGCGGGGACGAACGTGGCGGCGACGGTGGGGACCTATCCGATCACGGCGACCAATGCGCTGGGCACGGGGCTGACCAATTACGCCATCAGCTACGTGGCGGGCACGCTGACGGTGACGCCGGCGGGCCTGCTGATCACGGCGGTGGACACCAACAAGACCTACGGCGCGGACCTGGCGCCGACGCTTTACACCGTGAGCGGATTGTTGAACGCGGACAGCGTGACGAACGTGACGTTGACCAGCGCGGGCAGTGCGACCAATGCGCCGGTGGGGAGCTACGCCATTGTGCCGTCGCTGGCGCAGGGTGTGGGGCTGACGAACTACAGCATTGG
>Ga0209381_1000644_pt1 | contig 77741 bp, 63 predicted proteins | sample DewCreD2012metaG_FD_184111 | JGI IMG/M metagenome (GOLD analysis project Ga0209381, IMG submission 184111) | Hot spring sediment bacterial and archeal communities from British Columbia, Canada, to study Microbial Dark Matter (Phase II) - Dewar... ... | reverse complement strand
CCGGTTCGTCTGAGCGTCCTCGCTCAGACGATTAATGATTTGAAAGGGCTCAACCAGGAGTTTGAGCCCAACATGTTGGTTCCGGTTCGTCTGAGCCTCCTCGCTCAGACGATTAATGATTTGAAAGGGCTCAACCAGGAGTTTGAGCCCAACATGTTGGTTCCCGGTTCGTCTGAGCCTCCTCGCTCAGACGATTAATGATTTGAAAGGGCTCAACCAGGAGTTTGAGCCCAACATGTTGGTTCCCGGTTCGTCTGAGCGTCCTCGCTCAGACGATTAATGATTTGAAAGGGCTCAACCAGGAGTTTGAGCCCAACATGTTGGTTCCGGTTCGTCTGAGCGTCCTCGCTCAGACGATTAATGATTTGAAAGGGCTCAACCAGGAGTTTGAGCCCAACATGTTGGTTCCGGTTCGTCTGAGCCTCCTCGCTCAGACGATTTAAGTTTATAAATGGCTTAACGAGGAGGTTAAGCCCAACCTAAAGACTCCTGTTTCCGGTTAGTCTGAGCCTCCTAGTATCAGAACAAACAATACCATTAATACTTACGCTGCCGCTGTGAAGCTGTAAAATCGACAGTAACCATACCGTCAGCCCTTTTGAGGTCAATTTCTTTTGTTATTCCGTCAACGTTGATCCTGTATCTTCCGTAAAAAGCCGGGACTGAAAAAAGACCTTTTTTATCTGCAATTCCCGACTCTTTTGTCCACCATTCCTTAAAGATGAGGTTTCTGTATGCTTCTGCGGAAGGCGTTGGTGTCCAGTCGCGTTTGTACAATGAAGATGACGGTATCCAGTTAGCTCCCTCCCAGAAGCCCCAGAGGAGTATACCAGTTACAGCAGGGTGTGCAAAACATATACGGAAGTAATCCACTATCTCCTTAGCCTTGGCTTCCTCCTGTTCCGGAGTCAGCTGAAGATTTCTGTACTTTGACCGCATACCTGGCAGATTAAACTCAGTTACACGTACAGGTAACTTAAACTGAGCAAGAGAATCAAGGGCATCCCTGAGATACTGACGGTCGAAAGTTTCAAGATGACTATGACCCTGAACACCGATTCCCGCGATAGGGACACCCTGTCTTAAAAGTTTTCTTATATGTTCAAGATATTCGGGAAGTCCTATTCCGAGAGGAGATTCTGATTTTGGAATAAGAATATCATAATCGTTTAACCAGAGTTTTGCTTCCGGATCACCGTTATGAGCCCATTCTGCCATTAGTTTTGTAATTTCAGGACCCAGGCGGTTTTCGTAATAGTTGCCGTGGATCATCTCATTGTTCAGGTCATATTCGGCGAACCTGCCTTTATATTTTGAAGTAATAAATTCTGCTCTCTCCTTTATCCGCTGTTTCAGTTCCTCATCGCCAAGCTCCATAACCCACTGCTGAACATACTGCTGACCTGTATTGGGTGATTTAACAATACCCCAGAAAAGATTATGGCCCCTGAGCGGAATATTGTTACTTTCAGTCCAGGTAAGAATAGAGTCTATTACCGAATAATTTACCTGGTCTTTCCGGGGTTCCATTATCATCCATTTAAGCGCATTTTCGGTTACGGCAGCGTTGAAAAGCTCAAGGAATTTCTCCCGGAATATCTGCCTGTTGGTGCCGGTCATAGCTGGAAAGTTGTTTGGTATAGCGCATCCGAACCAGAATTCGTGTCTGATCTGTTCAACTGTAACATGTGATCCTTTTTTAGCCTTAACCGTAATCAGTCCTTTGCGATGTTTCGCTATTGAGTCGTTGATGCCGGGATACTGGCCGCCAGATTCATAAGAAAAAAGAAAAAAGAGTAGCAGTAATAAGGAAATATACATTGTAATTCTGCCCTGGGCTATGGTTATAATTCTGTTATTTTTTGTCATTAACATAAGATTTATAGTTTTATGTAATATTATACTCCCAAAAATAATTTTTTTAAAGTGTCTGCAGTTTTCGTGAAAAGGATATTTTAACCAGAGCCTGATACTTAACTTTTATTAACAGAGATGATCCTGTTTAAATCTTGGGTGTATTCGATAATTCTCCCTTCATCCGGCGATAATCCTGTAAAAAATCATTCAAGGTTACACTAATCCGTTATTTAACAAATTAATATCTATATATAATATTGAAATACATGCTGTTATAAATGTATTTATAATAATTTAACAAATAAATTTTAACTGAAAATTGAAAAAAAATGATTAATTAATTAAAGCATTCTTCTCGATTCATTTCTTTATTTACATGTAATTCTTTAAGCAGGAGGTAAGGGATCAGAAATGGTTCCAAAGTGATGATGCTGATGACTTAAAATAAAAAGGTATATAAGAATATTGTTTACATATAAAATTTGATTTGCCTATGTAGAAAAAGAAAAAAGTAACCTTTTAAAGTAATGTGGAGATCTGATCCACACAATGTGTAATTTAATTAATTAACCTAACCAAAAATTCTAAAGCATGGAGAAACGTAATTTTCTATGGTTTTTCTCAAACCGGATTTCAGGAAAATATGTTATTACAGCTTTGCTTGTAATGGCTATATTTTCCGGTGCATTTGCGTTTCCGGATGATGCCTCCCGCAAGGTGGTATCCGGAAATGAACAGCAGCAGACGACTGTAACCGGAAAAATCGTCGACGCCACAACAGGTGAACCGATGGCCGGAGTGAATATTCTGGTTGTTGGTACCACCATCGGGGCAATTTCCGGTGCCGACGGGACCTATACCCTTCAGGCAGTTGACAGAAACGGCTCCCTGAGATTTTCATTCATCGGCTATGTTACCCAGACAGTCCCAGTAAGCGGCCGCAGCGTTATTAACGTTGCACTTCAGCCTGAAGTTACTGGTCTGGAAGAGGTGGTAGTCGTGGGTTATGGAACTCAGAAGAAAGAAACACTTACCGGTTCCGTGGCAAGTGTTAAAACGGAGCAGCTTGTGTCAACAAAATCAATAAGTGTTGCTGCCGCTATTCAGGGAAAAATTCCCGGTGTTCAGATCCGTCAGCAGACCGGTGAACCCGGGACATTCAACAGCCGTATCAGCGTCAGAGGCTTCGGAACACCTCTGCTTGTAATTGACGGTGTTGTACGTGACCAGATGGATGACTTTGAAAGGCTCAACCCTGAGGATATCGAGAGTATTTCGGTACTTAAGGATGCTGCTGCATCTATCTATGGTCTGGGTGCTGCAAACGGAGTATTCATCGTAACAACGAAGAAAGGTTTTGCCGGGAAGACAGAGTTTGCCCTCAATACAATGTATTCTTTCAAGAAACCCACAAACGACTGGAAGACCATCAATGTTGACGCATATACCATGCGTTACATGTGGAATGAAATGGCCAGAAACTCTGAAAGCTCATCGAATGTAACCGATCCTGTTGAACTTGCAAAATGGAAGGAAGGGACTCTTCCGGGTTATACCGATTACAACTGGTGGGCTAACCTTGTAAGGGAATATGTCAATTCAAGCGAAGTTACTTTCAATGCCAGGGGAGGTAACGATGTTATTACCTACTTCTCGAGTTTCGGTTACAATAATGACGGAGGCTATTTTAAGAATAATGAGCTTATGCAATACGACAGATATACCTTCCGTAACAATATTGAAGCCAAACTTGCCAAGGGTTTGAAAATGAATATCTCATTCTACGGCAGATATGAGAATACCCTCAACCCGACAAGGGGAACCACATGGACATTCAAGAGGATTATTACCAATGACCGTGGAATCGGACCCTTTACACTTGACGGTAAAAACAATTATACTATGGTTCCTTCGGAAAACACAAACGTTTTCGCAGAGCTTTCGAGGGATGCATCAGGATATGTACAGACAATGAGATTCCAGTATCAGACAACCCTTGACCTTAATTATGATATTCCTTTTATTAAAGGTTTAAGCGTAGGGGTCCTTGGTGCATACGACGGACAATATAATGATCAAAGGAACCTGTATAAAAACTTCATACTTTACGATTACTTAACCGGTGCCCAGGTAACAGCTTCTGTAGCTCCCACAACATTTACAAATACAATGAGCATTTACAGAAGAATGGAGGTTCAGTCAAAATTGTCTTACAGAAGGAATTTTGGACCTCACAATGTGGCCGGAACACTTGTTTACCAGATAAGAAGGATCGACAACAACAGTGTTATGGGAAGAAGGCAGTTTGACGACCTGTTCACAAAAGATATCATAAACCAGGGAAGTCTAACCAACATGAGGTCGGAGGGTTCACGTAGTGAGGAAGCATATCTCTCAGCAATAGGAAGATTTAATTACGATTATAAAAACAAATACCTTCTGGAGGTTAGCTTCAGGGAAGATGGATCATACAGATATTCACCCACCCAGAGATGGGGATTCTTCCCTGCTGTTTCAGCCGGTTGGAGAATCGGACAGGAGCCATTTTTCAAGAATACACTGGCTTTCGTTTCAGATCTTAAACTCAGAGCCTCCTGGGGTAAATCGGGACGTGATGCCGGAGGCGCATTCCAGTACTTTGAAGGTTACTCATGGGGCGGTGTTAGCGGAGGTTTTGTTTTCAGCCCGGGTGTTCTCACACTTGGTATGGTACCTCCGGGAATTGTGAATAATAATTTAACCTGGGTTAACACAACCACAATGGACGTTGGTTTAGACCTGGATATGTGGAAAGGAAAACTGGGATTTGTCTTTGACGTGTTTAAAAGGAATGAGAATGGAATCCTCTCGACCAGGGCTACCTCGCTGCCCAATACTTTTGGTGCTTCTTTCCCCCAGGAGAACCTCAACAGCCAGTGGCAGCAGGGATTCGACTTCAGTATTTCGCACCGTAATACTTTAGGGCAGTTTAACTATGGTATCACCGGCTCATTTACATATTCCCGTACATGGCTCAAACATTATGAGCGTTCTCCGAACCAGAGCACATGGGATGTATGGAAAAATGGCAATGACACTTATAATGATCAGGGACGTATTCAGGGCAGAGTATGGGGTTACAAGAGAGACGGTATCTATACCGATATCACCCAGTACGAGACAGCACCCCTTTGCGGTGGATCGCTCGGAAACTATATGATGCTGCCCGGAATGGATAAAATTGTTGACGTAAACGGAGATGGAGTTCTGGACGGTAATGACCAGCTTCCAATAATGTGGTCAGGTGCCGGTACTAATCCTCCAATGCAGTTTGGTCTTAATATGAATGCCAGCTACAAGAATTTTGAATTGGTAGTCAGCTTTGCAGGGTCATCGCTCTTTACTATGGCAAAATCAAGAACCGACCAGTGGGGTTACGGAATGCAGTACAGAATGTTCCTGGCAAGGTATCTCGACAGGTGGCATACGGAAAATGATACCGATAATCCGCGTGATCCCGCAACAAAATGGATACCCGGTAAATGGGAAGCTCTTACTGTTAATGCAAGTAACACAACAACCGGATTCCAGACTGATAAATGGAGAATGGACGCATCTTACGTAAGGTTAAAATCAGTTGAGCTCGCATACAATCTGCCCCAAAAGTATTCCAAAGTGATCGGGCTTAAAAATGTCAGGGTATACCTGAACGGCTATAATCTGTTCACTATCTGCAACGATTTTCTTAAGGATATGGACCCTGAAAGGGATGAAGGTGCATACGCTGCAGGTAATACATATCCCCTTATGCGATCATACAATATAGGTGTGAATATTAAATTTTAACAATTACTGAGATGAGAAAAGGTTTAATATATATTACGGTTTCAGCATTTATCCTTATCCTGAGCTCATGCAAGGATTTTCTCGAGCTTGAACCTCTGGATAAGGTGTCTGCAGAGGACCTGTTGGCAACATCTGCAGGTGTAAAGACCCTTATGGCTACCCTTTATAACAGGATGCCGATGGAAGACTTTGTGTTCCATCCAAATAACGGTTATAACCAGCACCCGGGCGGAGGTGGAAACGGAGATGGAGGATGGAGCCTTGCTTCAAACACCGATGAGGCTATTATTTACGGTCCCAGCGGCTATACCACCAGTCCGGCATCCACATTAGTGGGTAACTGGGATTATACCGGTATCAGGTATATAAACAGGTTCCTCGAAATAATTGATGAACTGAAAGCTAAAAACAAGCTCACCGAGGATGCTTACAAACAGCTCTTTGGCGAGGCCGTCTTTCTCAGAGCGTCAATATACTATTCAATGGTAAAACGCTATGGCGGAGTTCCCATACTTGATAAAGTACAACAATTGCCCTCCGATATTGCCGATGTTATTGTCCCGAGAGCAACAGAAAAAGAGACGTGGGACTTTGTTATCAGCGACCTGGATAAGGCCATTGCCAACCTGCCCTCAGACAGACCTTCAGACGGCATTTACAGGGTTACAAAATGGGTAGCACTGGCCCTGAAGTCGAGAGTTACTCTCCATGCCGCTTCGATTGCCAAATTCTGGAATAAGGCTCCTCTGACCGGACAGGCTGTTGATGAAAAACTGGTAGGAGGAATGACAACAGCAGATGCCGATCAATATTACGGTTTATGCATCGCTTCATCAAAAGCAATCATGGATAATCCTGCCTTCAGTCTTTACAAGCCCAATCCGGCTAGCAGAGCTGAAGCCGCAAAGAATTACCAGGATATGTTCGAATATGCAACGCTGAATAATCCTGAAATTATCTACCTTAAGGCTTATATTGACGGTACCAGTGCAAGCGGACAGGGACATGTAACCGATTTCTGGTTCTACCCGAAACAGCTGGTTTACCATACTCTCTATATGTCATCGCGATGGGGTACAACCCTTGATGCTGTGGATGTGTACGAGGATTACACCGACGACGGAACAGGTGCAAGCGCACCAATTAAGACACGTACAGATGGTGTTGAGAACTATGTTATTCCCAACCCCCGTACGCTGACAACGCTGACATATCCTTTCATATATTATGACAATCAGTATGGTCCTTTTGTAGATAAGGATGCAAGGCTTACTGCAAGTGTATTGCTTCCCGGTTCAACATTTAAGGGTACACTTATCAATATGCAGGGTGGTATGGTCAAGCAGGACGGAACATTTATTGTGTATACTGATGCAACCGCAACCGGGCCTGACGGAAACACTTATTACAGCTATGGGTCGCCTAATGCCAACGGATATTCAGCCTTCGGCGCACTCGGAACTGCCCAGGCAAACTACAGCAGTACTGGCTTTGCACTAAGGAAATACCTGCAGGATACCAAGAATCCGACAAGCCTTGGGATGTATGGCTCAACCCAGCCATGGGTCGAGCACAGGCTGGCAGAGATATACCTTAATTATGCAGAGGCTGTTTTAGAAAGCAGCACTCCTCAGGGCGATCCCGTTCTGGCAGCTCAGTGTCTCAATGCAATCCGTCGCAGAGCCGCCCATACAGACAATATTCCTCTTACCATTGAAAACGTTCTGAAAGAAAGGCGTGTTGAACTTATATTTGAGAACGCCCGCTACTGGGATCTTATCCGCAGAAGGGATTTCCATACAAGGTTTAATGCTACGAGGAGGTATTCACTTATACCGATTATTGATCTGAGGGTTAATCCTCCGAAGTACATCTTCCTCAGGGTTCATAATTATTATGACAATGCCGCTAACGGGTTGACTTTCACTCCGAGAATGTACTACCTGGCTATACCAGGTGTTGCTACTAACAAGTGTATCCAAAACCCGGAATATTAATCTGTAAAACCTGAAAAATATGAAGAAAATATATTTTTTAATATTCATTGCCGGATCACTGCTTTTCTCCATTAACTCATGCCAGATAGATAATTATCCCTATCCTGATGCACAGGTTTACGGAGCTATAAAAGACAGCCTCACCGGAGGCCTCGTGGAAACTGATCCGAATACAACTACAGGCTCTGCTATTGGAGTCCGGGAGCTGGGAATATATGCCTCAAACCCGGTGCGTAAAACCTGGTTAATCAAACCTAACGGTGAATACCGTAACAACCTTGTTTATTCAAATGAGTACTGGTTTGACTTTACAAGCTGTAACTTTTTCCCGTTCCAGGACACCATAGTTATTAAACCGGGTGAGAATAAAATAGATTTTACCGTAGTACCATACATCCGGATAAAAAATCTTTCGATAACGCATGATGCTGCTAATAATAAAATTGTGGCTACATTCAGTCTGGAGCCCGGAAGGCCAAACGTAAGACTATCAAGGCTTAGATTGTACTCATGGACCGACATATATGTTGGGGAAAATGTAAAGAAAATTCTGGTTGCGGCAGGTACCGGAACACCGCTGAGCAGCGGAGTGCCCCAGTTAAGTTTCTCCAATGCTGTTATTAACCCGGCAACAGTCTATACGATGTCGATTGACCTTGCAGCAAACTCGGCTACCGACAGAAACGGTTTCGGTGTGCACAGAAACTACTACTTCAGGGTCGGTGCACTGGCTTCAGGACTGACAGGTGTAGGTACCATTAAGTATAACTATGCTCCTTGTGTTAAGATAGCACTCTGATAATTACAAGGTAATTAACGCTTAAGAAAAAGGCAGTGTATTGAAATACACTGCCTTTTATTTTAAAATTCATCTATTTATTGTACCTGCAGATTATTGGGTAAATCAATTAATTTATTAAATCCTGTGTTAAGTAAACATTTTCTGATAAATTAGCATTCTGTACAATTACAACAGAACCACATGGAAGAGATAATCAGACAATTATCCTATTGCGTGGAAATGGGAAAAATTAACAGGGCATCTCCTTACCCACCTTCGCTAAAAGATCAGGATGGTGCCGATGAACTTGCGAGGAGGGCCCTCGATGCCGGCATCAGTCCGGGTGCTCTCCTCGAAGAAGCTCTGATACCTGCAATGACCATTGTCGGAAACAAATTCAGCCGGCAGGAAATCTTTGTTCCTCAGATGCTTATGTCGGCAAAGGCGATGAGCAGTGCAATGGCACACCTGAAACCATATTTTCTTTCGGGTGAAACAAAGAGAAAAGGCACTTTTATCATTGGAACAGTAACCGGTGATCTTCACGATATAGGGAAAAACCTGGTTGCAATGATGGTTGAAGGAGGGGGATGGGAAGTGGTTGATATAGGAGTTGATGCCGGAACCGTTAAGTTTTTTAATGCCATCAGTCAGCATCCCGATGCAATAGTGGGCCTTTCAGCCCTGCTTACTACAACAATGGAGAATATGAGGAAAATTGTTGAAGAGATAAAAAGCAAGGACCCTTCCAGAAAAATTCTTGTTGGCGGCGCACCTGTTACCATGGAGTTCTGCAATAAAATAGGTGCCGACTTCTACTCTCCCGACCCGCAGGGAGCCGTTAATTATCTTAATGCTCTTGTTTCATAAAAAATTATGGAAACCGTACTCAAAGGAAAGACCACCGAAGTGGTTATCAGCACAGAAGGGCCTGTGGTAATAATCGGAGAGTGTATTAATCCTACACGAAGGAAAAAACTTGTTTCAACACTCCAGGAAGGGAATTTTGAGTATGTGATCGGACTTGCACGCGAACAGATAAATGATTTTGCCGGTGTGCTGGATGTAAATGTCGGATTCCCCGGTGTGGATGACGAAAATCTGTTGCCTGAAGTTGTTAAAGTGCTCGAAGATAATTTCGATATTCCGCTGTGTATTGATACTCCCAATCCTAAAGCTGTTGAGGCTGCCCTTAAAGTATCAAAGGGAAAATGCCTTATTAATTCTGTTAACGGTGAAGAAAAATCTCTCAGTGCCATTCTGCCGGTTGCAAAAGAATATGGGGCGGCGGTGATAGGTCTGGTGATGGATGATGAAGGTATATCACATGACCCGGAAAAGAGACTGGCAATTGCCGAAAAAATTATAAACAGGGCCGTTACGGCAGGAATTCCGGCATCAGACGTGATTATTGACCCGCTGGCTATGGCAGTGAGTGCAGATCCGGCAGCTTGTATTGTAACCCTCGAGACAATCAGGCTTATCAGTACACGACTGGGGCACAACATGACCTTGGGGGCAAGCAATATCTCCTTCGGCCTTCCCGAAAGGGAACACCTTAATTCGGCTTTTATTTCACTCGCCATAGCCGCTGGTATAACATGTCCCATTGCCAACCCCGGAAAAATAGCAATGGCAGTCAGGGCAACCGACCTGGTACTCCGCAGGGATGACTTTGCAATCAGGTATATTGAAGCGGCACAGAAGCTGAAAATGATTAAATAAAAAGATGTCGTTATTTACACCGGTAAGAAGATGGCAACCCCCGTTCCGCCCGTTTAAGCGACAGAGATTCTTTTTAAGACTGCTTGCAGGTGCGGAGAGGATTATAAAAGGTCCTCTGTTCGGATGCCGTATGTGTGGTAACTGCCTCTTGCAGGAGACAGCATTTATCTGTCCTATGGAATGCCCCAAAGGTTTACGCAACGGACCATGCGGTGGTTCCACACCTGAACATTGTTACGTTGATAAATCAAGAAAATGTGTCTGGTATCTTATCTACAGAAGGGCAGCAAGAATGGGCAGGGATGAGAAACTTATGGAAGTACTGCCCCCTCTTGACTGGGATAAGACCGGATGTGAAACATGGGCTGATGTGATATTGCAGTTACGCAAAACCGGTACAGGCAATTTTGCAAGGGGAATGCTGTCGCGAAACCCTGAAATACGACATGAAACATGGGAATCCGTCTTCCGCCCCGTGCGACAGCCTGATTGGTGGAACGGTGATTCTGTTTATCATTCTCCGGATTATGATCAGCCGGCCAGCAGCCTCGAAAAGAAACTGAGAGAAGGAGAGTTTGTCTTTACTACTGAAGTGCTTCCGCCACTCCATTCAGATATAACAAGACTAAAAAAGAATATCGAAGCTGTTAAACCCTATGTTACAGCCATAAACTTTACGGATAATTCATCTGCCATCCCAAGGATGTCGGGGCAGTCGTGCTGCAAAGTTGCTGCAGAAATGGGAGCCGATCCGGTTCTGCAGCTTACAGCCCGCGATAATAACCGTTACAGCCTTCAGGCAAAAGCGCTCGGGGCAAACGGAGAAGGAATAAGAAATATCCTCTGTATTACAGGCGATAGTCCTGTTACAGGCAGTAAACCTACCGGTTCGCTTGAAATGTTCGACCTCGACGCTGTGCAGATGCTCTGGATTCTCAGACGTTTAAGAGATGAAGGGAAATATCTCGACGGCCGTGAGCTGAAATTCAGACCCTCATATTTTCTGGGCGCTGCGGCATCTCCTTTAGCTTCAAAACCCGAATTCCAGGCCGCAAGGGAACATAAAAAAGTCAACGCAGGGGCCCAGTTCCTCCAGACTAATCTGATATTTGATATCGGGCAACTTGAAGAATGGCTTGAACATCTATACAAAAGGAACATTACTGACAAGGTTTACATTATAGTCGGTATTGCCCCGTTGAAAAGCCTCAGAATGGCACATCACTTTAACAATGAGGTACCCGGAGTTGCTGTGCCAGGTCATATTATAAAAAGAATTGAAAATGCAGGTGACAGGGCAGAGGAAGAGGGTTTTCAGATAGCCCTTGAGCTGACTGAAAAAATCAGCAAAATGAAATATGTAAACGGGATCCATCTTACAACAATGGGATGCGAAAGTACTGTGGAAAGAATTGTCAGGGATTCAGGTATTAAGGCAAATGTTGAAAAATACCGTTTATGAAAACTTTTACCTATAGGTTCCGTTTCGAAGACCTGAAGATTGACCCGGTAAAAATAAGCCGCCTGATCGGTTACGACATGGCAGTAAACGATGATCTGATAGCTGATATTATTGAAGATACTTTACAGGAAGCAGCACGTTTATGTGACATAAGGGCTGAATTTGCAATTTTCAGTGATACAGGGCTTGATAAATCGGCCGGAACACTCATAATAGGCAATATAGTTGTTAATTTAGGCAGGCTCATATGTTCACAGCTAAGCGGAATAGAAGAAGCAGCAGTATTTCTGTGTACTGCCGGCAGCAGTATCGGAGAAACAGCCGGAAGACTGCTGAAGGAGAAAGATTTTCTCAGGGGTTATATTCTCGATATTGCAGGAAGCGAATTAGCAGAATCTGCTGCTGACCTTTTACAGGCAAAACTGAAAATAATTGCTGAGGAAAGAGGAAAATCTGTAACTAACCGGTACAGTCCCGGCTATTGTGGATGGAACGTCTCGGAGCAACATAAGCTGTTCAGCCTGATGCCCGGTAATTTCTGCGGCATAAGCCTTACAGAGTCTGCCCTGATGATACCGGTAAAGTCGGTCAGCGGAATAATCGGAATCGGGAGAGATGTCAGGTTTAGTGATTATCAGTGCAACCTGTGCGACGATAAAAACTGCATATACAGACGTCTGAAGGAAAGAACCGCCTGAAATACCGGAATATTCTTATTAAATGATTATGGCAATTATTATTTGCTATTGATCGTTTAAAATAATATTTTTCTTCAATCTGGATAAAGTATATGTCTGAATTTTACCTTCTGCCGAAAGCAGAGAAAATATCATTAACGCCTGCCTGTGAAGGGTCTCCGGTATGTACCAGTACCAGGTATCTCAGTGTAAGAACCGTTCCTTTTTTCATAAAGGTGTCCTTATCATTTTCGGGCCAGTACATTGGGGTAGGAGACATAAATCCGTAATCACGGGTAAACCATGGTGCAGGGTACCACGGGTTTGAGGGATGCTGGAGAATTGCTATTCCCTCGGTAACGCTTCCTCTTTTGCCGTAGAAACCAAGCCATGGAGATCTCTTTCCGAAGGTCTCCTTTTCCCCTTTAAGACCTTCGGCATTTATCATGGTACCTCCATACCGGACAGATATATCGGGTGCCGTTCTTACGGAAAAGAGTGAATGGTTTGTCTTAAGTATCCTGACATCCGTAAGCATTTCCATTACTATCTCGGCCTCAATCTGATAAATGTCTTTTGATGGCGAAGTAACGGTAAATTTACGCCTGTCTTTTACCGGAGAGACTGCACCGGGCCTGCTCCAGATACATTCATCGGTTATTATCACCGTATCACCTCCCTGTTTTATTATTTCAGGATTGACAGAGATAATTCTTCCGCGTTCAAGACCCTCCTGCCACCAGTTACCGCCGTTAACAAGGTCGCATCCGAAGAAGAGTGAGCTGTGATGAGGATATTCCGAGTTTCTCATTGATGTAACCGACACCCCTGTTGCCGGACCGTTCACAGGGAAGAAAAATGGATATTTTTCGTCTTCTGAGAAAATATAGCTGGTGAAGAATTTTCCGTCAACCGAGATGTTTATTTTTGATCCGACACGTACCGCAGTAATTTTTGCGGGGTATGCTGATGCAGACAGAAATATAGCCCCGGCGAATGCCAGGACTGAAAATTTGCGGATACTCATAATTTTACATATTAATATAGTTAGTGCCATACGGTTTTCTCTGCGGTCTCGACAACATTTTATTGGCTTCATCATCGTTGATAAAGAGTTCTTTAACAGGATCCCACCTGAGTCTTCTTCCTAATTTCATTGCAATGTGGGTTATAAGGCACACAGTGCAGGCATAGTGTCCGGTATCGACCGGAGATATGGGTTCCTTGCGCGTTTTAATGCAATCGAGCCAGTTACCCTGCTGGTTATTGCTTACGTACAGATGAATTTCATTTTCTCCGATGGGTGTAAGTATCCTGGGGTCGCTTGCTGACAAAGGCGGATTATCCTGGCCCTGGGGTATCGGGTCACTTTCAGTTGCCCTGTAGTTACCTCTTGTGACAAAAATCCAGCCGTCGGAGCCCTCATATCTGATACCGTTTGGATAACCTCCGCTCGTCAGCATCGTTATCCCGTTTGCATAAACAGCTTTTGCCATAAAGTCACCGTGAACATCCCAGAGGCCTGATTTCGGGAAATCAGCAACTGCCTCAATAAGGACAGGGGTTGTATGTTCGGTATCCATTCCCCACATTGCGGAATCGAAGTGGTGCTGACCCCATCCGGTTATCATTCCGGCTCCGAACTGCTCGCATCTCAGCCATCCCGGACGGTCGGTTATACTGTTCTGCGGATGGACTCTCATTTCGGTGTAGTACACATAGGGAGTCGATCCGAGCCACATGTCGTAATTAAGATTTTTAGGGATGGGCATCTCCGGAGCCTCAGGACCTGAGGGATCGCCCGGAAGGCCGATCTTTACGGTATGAAGTTTACCTATCCTTCCGTTCCTCACAAGTTCTGCTGCAACCCTGAATTGTGCACTTGATCTCTGCTGGGTTCCAACCTGGAGTATGACTTTCTTTTTCTTTACGACATCAACCAGTTGTCTTCCTTCCACGACAGTCAGCGAGGTCGGCTTCTCGAGATAGATATCCTTTCCTGCAAGAGCAGCTTCTATTGCCGGCTGTGCATGCCAGTGATCGGGAGTCGTAATCATTACGGCATCGATCGATTTATCGAGAAGCATCTCTTTGTAATCACCGTACATCCTGACATTTGAATATTTATTGTTGCCTGTCTGCTTTGTATAAAAGTCGTCAATCATCTTTTTACCGAGTTCCATTCTTCTCGAATCGACATCTGAGCAGGCGACGAACATGCATGAGTCGAACCTTAATGTACCTCTTACATCTCCTGTTCCCTGCCTGCCGCAACCTATCCATCCGATATTGATCTTATCGCTGGGAGGGTTCTTGCCTATTACAGAAGCCGGAACAATGGTTGGCATTACAATTGTCCCTGCAGCAGCAGAGACTGTACTGGTAATGAATTTTCTTCTTTTCATGGTTGGTTATGGTTTAAAGGTTGGTATACTAACTTACCGGAGTATCATATGTCCGATTAGATCTTTAAGGAATTGTTTAAATAAAATCACCTTAAAATTATAGTTTTTTATATAAAAAAATGAGTTAAAAATATTAAAATTGCAATCGGTTGCATAAATTTTTATTTTTCCGGCATGAGGAAACCGGGTTAAAGTTTGCAAAAAATGGCAGCAGAGAAAGAGGTAACTATCTATGATATAGCCAGGAAGCTTGGGATATCACCTTCAACCGTGAGCCGGGCACTGAGCAATCATGAAGTTATAAGCGAAAAAACAAGGACCAGTGTTCAGGAAGCTGCCAGGAAGATGAATTACCACCCCAACAGGTTTGCCAGAAGTTTAAGATTGAAGAGAACTTCAACACTGGGGGTAATTGTACCGAAGCTGAACAGTTATTTCATGGCTACCGTGATTGCCGGCATAGAGAGTGTCGCAAGCAAATACGGCTATAATCTTATTATCGCAAATTCTCAGGAAAGCGAAAAGAAAGAAGCTGAAGGTCTGCATACCCTGTATAACAGCAGGGTGGACGGCCTTATAGTATCGCTGGCTTTTGACTCAGACAGGATGAAACATTTCGGCACTATTTTAAAAAAAGGCATTCCTGTTGTGTTTTTCGACAGGGTCTCTGAGTCTGACGGATATACCAGAGTACGTATTGACAATTTTATGGCCGGTTACGAGGTAACCTCACACCTGGCAGATCAGGGTTGCGTGAGGATAATGCATGTGGGAGGCAATATGCTCATTAACGTTTATCGTGACAGATACCTTGGTTACAGAAAGGCACTTGAAGAAAAAGGGCTGCAATACGAAGAATCGCTGGTAATCACCGGTGATCTCTCTGAAAAATCTGGAACCGAAACGGCAAAGAAGATTATCAAGATGAAGAATCGTCCCGATGCAATTTTTACGGCAAACGATACAACTGCAGTTACCATCATTCTGAATCTTAAAAAGGCCGGGATCTCTGTACCGGGCGATATCGCAGTTGCGGGTTTTAACAATGAGCCTGTCAGCAGGGTGATAGAACCAAACCTTACAACAGTTAACTATCCTGCATACGAGATAGGAGAGAGTGCCGCCACTATGCTGGTAAACAAGCTGGGATCAGAACCGGACGGCTTCCGGTCTGATGTACTCCTGAAGCATGAACTTGTTATAAGAGAATCCTCAGTGAAAAAATTACTATAAAGTAAAAAGTATCAGGTAATATAAATTTTTAAATTGTAAAAATTATCAGATTGGAAAAATTGCAAAACAGGAATATTTACCAGATAATAAAAATTACATGACAGTAAACATAATCCGGGAAAATATTAAAATAACAACGATCTTCTCTGAAGCTATTACAGAAAGTCATAACTATTTATACTATGAGAATATTACGTAACCCGATTCTTATCTCTCTGATCACATTCTTCACAGCAGTTCTCACTGCCGAACCTGAAACGGGATACCGTTTGTGGTTAAGATATGACAAAATTTCTGACCCCGCAATTCTGTCAGAGTACCGAAAAAGTATCACCGGTTTTATAATTACAGGTAATACCCCGGTATTAAATTCTGCCAGAGAGGAACTCACTGCAGGTCTTTCAGGATTACTCGGAAAAGAAATCGCCGAACTGAACCGCCCTGGAAAAACGCCTTTCCTGCTGGCCGGTACACCGGTCTCATCAAAAATCATAAACTCGGTTATCCCGCAGAACGATATACTTAAAACCGGGGAAGAGGGATTCATCATCCGTTCCGTAAAATACCGCAAAAATAAAATTATTGTCATTGCTGCCAGCACCGAAAGGGGAGTTCTTTACGGAACATTCTTTCTCCTCCGGCTTCTTCAGACTCATTCAGATATCTCTGCCCTTAACATTACTGAAGTACCAAAAACAAAAGTGCGTATTCTCAATCACTGGGATAATCTTGACAGATCGGTTGAAAGAGGTTATGCCGGACTCTCTTTATGGGAATGGGAAGCTTTGCCCGGCAAAATTTCTCCCCGCTATAAAGACTACGCCCGGGCCAACGCTTCAATAGGTATCAACAGTACTGTACTTACAAACGTTAATGCCAATGCCCTTGTTCTTACCCCGGAATATCTGAAAAAGGTTGCCGCGCTTGCCGACATATTCAGGCTATATGGCATAAAAGTCTATCTGACTGCACGTTTCAGTGCTCCTGTTGAAATAGGGAAACTGAAAAATGCCGACCCCCTAAACCCGGAGGTGATCAACTGGTGGAAGGCAAAAGTTGAAGAGATCTACAGCTACATCCCCGACTTCGGTGGTTTCACCGTAAAAGCCAATTCGGAAGGCCAGCCAGGCCCTCAGAATTACAACCGTACACATGCAGATGGTGCCAATATGCTTGCCGATGCCCTTGCCCCCCACGGAGGAATAGTAATGTGGAGAGCATTTGTTTATGATAATAACGTACCCGACGACAGGGCAAAACAGGCTTATAACGAATTCGTGCCCCTCGACGGTAAATTCAGAAATAACGTCCTTATCCAGGTAAAAAACGGACCAATCGATTTCCAGCCCCGTGAACCTTTTCACCCTCTGTTCGGAGCCATGCCCGGAACTAATATCATGCCCGAACTGCAGATTACCCAGGAATATCTCGGAGCTTCTGTGCACCTGGTATATCTTGCCCCCCTTTTTGAAGAATGTCTTAAAGCTGATACCTATGCAAAAGGAAAAGGCTCAACGGTGGCTTCTGTTATTGACGGATCTCTCTTCGGAAATAAACTGACAGCCATGGCGGGGGTTGCAAATACCGGCAATGTCGAAAACTGGACCGGACATCCGTTTGCACAGGCAAACTGGTATGCCTTCGGACGGCTGGCATGGAACCCTTATGAAAAACCGGAAAAAATTGCCGATGAATGGATAAGAATGACATTCTCAAACAACAAGGACTGTATCGCAGGAATAAAAAAAATCATGATGTCTTCGTGGGAGAATACTATCAAATACATGACCCCGCTGGGTCTCCATCATATAATGTATGCCGGACATCATTACGGACCTGGACCATGGGTGAGCAGAGGAAGACAGGACTGGACTTCAGTCTATTACCACCGTGCCGATACCACAGGCATAGGATTCGACAGAACAACAACCGGAAGTAATGCCGTTTCCCAGTATTTCAGTCCCGTAAAAGAGATGTTCAACAATGTTGAAACATGCCCTCAGAACATAATCCTCTGGTTCCATCATCTTCCCTGGAATTACAGAATGAAGTCGGGTAATACACTCTGGGAAGAATTATGCCTTGAGTACCACAGGGGAGTAAACGCCGTAAGACAAATGAGGAAAGAATGGCAGAGCCTTGAAAACTGCATCGACAGGGAAAGATATGAGATGGTAAGCGAACTGATGGCAAAGCAGGAACGTGATGCAATAATATGGAGAGACGGATGCATACTCTATTTTCAGACTTTCTCACGGATGGAATTGCCGTCAGGTCTTGAAAAACCTGCCTTTACACTCGATTATTATATTAACCATAAATACACGGACATCCCCGGAATCAGATAATCTCGGTCGCCATGAAAAGAATGTCATACAAAATTCAGGAACAGAAAAGAACAGCTGTTATAACCGGCGGATCATCGGGTATCGGATTTGCCATTGCTTCAAGATTAGCTGAAGACGGTTTCAATTGTGTATTAATAGGACGAAACCAGCAGAAACTGAAAGAGGCCTGCACTAAAATCGGTAAAAACGCTGTCGGTTATAAGGCAGACCTGACAGATCTTCCGTCACTGCCGTCCCTGGTAAAAAAGATTGTATCGGATACCGGCAAGATAGATGTTCTTGTAAACAATGCCGGCATCCATCTCAAGAAACCGGCACTTGAAGTAACTGATGATGAATATCAGAAAATTATAACCACTAACCAGACATCTGTTTTTGTGCTTACAAGGGAAACAGCAAAGATTATGGCTGCCTCGGGGGGAGGTTCTGTAATTAATATAAGCTCAATGGCTTCACATTACGGTCTGCCCGGTGTTATTGCCTATGCAGCTTCCAAATCGGCTGTTGAGGGTATGACAAGAACCCTTGCTGTTGAGTTTGCACAATATAATATCCGTGTAAACTGTATTGCACCGGGGTTTATCAGGACAGATATGTCCTCTTCAGCCCTCGACTCTGATCCTGCAAGAAAAGAAAGAGTAATGGCACGAACGCCAATGAAGAGATTCGGAAAACCTTCAGAAGTAGCTGATGCAGTTTCTTTCCTGGTTTCGGAAGCCGCTTCTTTTGTGACAGGTATTGTAATGCCTGTAGATGGCGGGAATTCGATTGGTTTTTAATAAGTGAATCAGTGATATGAAAATTACAGATGCCAGAGTAATTATTTGTTCCCCCGGGAGAAACTTCGTTACGCTTAAGATATTTACAGACCAGGGGATCTACGGTCTTGGTGATGCCACCCTGAACGGCATGGAAAAAAGTGTTGCCACCTATCTTACAGATTACTGTATTCCGGCACTTATCGGAAAAGATCCCCGGGATACTGAAGATATCTGGCAATATTTCTACCGGGGAGTATACTGGAGAAGGGGCGCCGTTTCCATGACTGCCGTGTCGGCGATCGACATGGCTTTATGGGACATTAAGGCAAAACTTCTTGATACTCCTTTGTACAACCTGCTCGGAGGGAAAAGCAGAGACAGTATTCTCGTATATGCCCATGCAAACGGCGCGAACCTCGACGAAGCGATCGAAAATACCGGCATGGAACTGGAGAAAGGTTTTAAGGCGGTAAGGGTTCAGTGCGGCATACCCGGGGTTGGAAGCGCATACGGAGTGGTGAAGGACAAAAAACCCTATGAGCCCGCAAAAAGGGGATTACCATCTGAAGAAACATGGGATACATCACTGTACCTCAGTTATATTCCCCGTGTATTCGAGAAAATGAGGGAGGTCTTTGGCAATGAAATACACCTCCTTCACGATGTCCACCACAGATGTACCCCTATCGAAGCAGCCCGTCTTGCAAAAGAACTTGAACCTTTCCATCTTTTCTGGATTGAGGATCCTGTTGCATGCGAACTACAGGAGAGCCTCAGACTGATAAGACAGCATTCAACAACCCCTGTGGCAATCGGAGAGGTGTTTAATTCCGTATATGATTATACCACCCTTATAACGGAACAACTTATAGACTATATAAGAATGCCTCTTTCGCACGGAGGAGGAATCACCCACCTTCAGAAAGTATTGGCCTTCGCATCGTTCTATCATATTGCATCAGGTTTCCACGGAGCTACCGACCTGTCGCCTGTTACTCTTGCGGCTGCATTACACTTCAACACCGCAATAAATAATTTCGGAATACAGGAATATATGCCCCATAATGATCTGGTCGGCAACGTGTTCAGAACCAACTATAAATTTGAAAACGGATTCCTGCACATTGACAACTCCCCGGGAATAGGGGTGGATATTGATGAAAAAGCGGCAGACAGATACCCCTATGTTACAGCAAGGCTGCCGGTGAACAGGAAAACTGACGGAACAATCTTTAACTGGTAAATCAGATCAATTTGCACTCTGTTCATTATTTAACACAGAGAACAAGCACATGAGGTTTTGTGTTAATACTATTGTGGAAGTTTTTGAATCCCATGAAACCAAATCGGAAAAAAATCAACAGATGGTAAATAATCAAAAAAACATCTGCAAAATATGAAATAACCCGGTTATGCATAATCATGTAAACTCTGAATTAAAGTTCATGCATGAAAATTGAAATGTACAATTGAAAACAAATTCTAAATTTGGGAGCATTATACTTAAAATATTTTTAATACAAACCGGCCTCTGAGAGGGAGGTAACAGAACTTAAAAATTTAAATATGCTGATACTCGGAATAGATTCAGGAAGCTCCTCGGTAAAGGCCTCTGTTCTGGATGGAGAAACAGGACAATGCCTTGCCTCTGCATTTATGCCACAGACCGAAATGGAGATCAAAGCCCTTAGACCGGGATGGGCCGAACAGGATCCGGAAATATGGTGGGAAAATCTTAAACATGCAGTTCTTAAATGCACATCATCTCTCGGTAATAAAAGCAAATCAATTGGTGCAATAGGGATATCATACCAGATGCACGGACTTGTTGCGGTTGGCTCTGACCGGAAGCCGCTTCGTAATTCCATTATATGGTGCGACAGCAGGGCAGTGGAATATGGCAACAAAGCATTCGAATCGATCGGCAGGGAGTTCTGTCTTTCACACCTTCTGAATTCTCCCGGTAACTTTACCGCCGCAAAGCTGGCATGGGTTAAGGAAAATGAACCGGATACTTTTAAGAAAATTTATAAGATCATGCTGCCGGGAGATTATATTGCGATGATGCTTACAGGAGAAATACGTACTTCTCTTTCAGGTCTTTCTGAAGGTATTTTCTGGGATTTCGAAAGGGATGAGATAAGCAAAGAGGTTCTCGGGTATTATGGATTCGACAAAGGAATTTTACCAGAAGCAGTACCCTCTTTTTCAATACAGGGTCATCTGCGGAAGCAGATTGCTGATGAACTCGGTCTCACAGAGGGAATACCGGTATCATACCGGGCCGGAGATCAGCCAAATAATGCTTTATCACTTAATGTCCTTTCACCGGGCGAGGTGGCAACCACCGCCGGAACCTCGGGTGTGATTTACGGAGTTACCGACATTAAAAAATCTGAACCGTTTTCCAGAGTTAACACCTTTCTTCATGTAAATCACTCACCCGAAAAACCGAGACTGGGTGTCCTGCTTTGTGTAAGCGGTACCGGAATCCTGAACTCATGGATCAGAAAAACGGCGGGAGAGAAACTTACATATGATGAGATGAATAAACTTGCATCTGATGTTAAACCCGGCTCAGATGGCCTTGTAATCCATCCCTTCGGCAATGGCGCCGAAAGAATCTTTATGAATAAGGATAAAGGTGCAATGATTTCCGGACTCAATTTTAATGTGCACACGAAATCACATCTGTTCAGGGCAACTCAGGAGGGTATTGCATTCTCACTTTTCTACGGATTAGAGATAATGAAGGGAACCGGAATTGAGGCTTCGGTTATGAGAGCAGGAGCTGCAAACATGTTTCTAAGTCCTCTCTTCAGGGAAGTGCTCTCAACAATGACAGGCTCGGTTATACACCTTTATAACACCGACGGATCTCTCGGTGCAGCCAGAGGAGCAGGTATAGGCTGCGGATATTTCAAAACGGAAAAAGAAGCATTCGGCGGACTGAAGGCAGTAAGCACAACCGAACCTTCCGGAAAACTTGTTGAAGAATATACCGAAGCATACCACAATTGGAAAAAAGTTCTTGAAAAGAATATGTTTAACTGATTTATAAATAAAAAATTCATTGAATTATGGCAACTAAAACAAAAAAAGGATTTTATCCCGGGATCGGGAAAATCAATTATGAAGGACCAAAATCAAAAAACCCGCTTGCTTTCAGATGGTATAACCCTGAAGAAAAGGTTGGCGGAAAAAAGATGAAAGAACATCTCAGGTTCGCAATCGCTTTCTGGCACAGCTTCTGCGGTGACGGCAGCGATCCGTTCGGTATGGAAACCAGGTTTTTTCCCTGGGATAATGCAAAAGGTGATGATAAAATCAGCCAGAGGCTTGAAGCTGCATTCGAATTCTTTTCAAAAATAGGAGCTGAGTTTTACTGTTTCCACGATACTGATGTGGTAGGTAACGGATCGGTGCTTGAAATTGAAAAACGTCTCGAAAAATTTGTTCCGGTAATGAAAGAGATGCAGAAACAAACAGGCGTAAAACTACTCTGGGGTACCGCAAACCTGTTCTCACACCCCCGTTATATGAACGGTGCCGCAACAAACCCCGATTTCGCGGTAGCAGCCTGCGCGGGTGCACAGCTTAAAAATGCAATTGATGCAACTATTGCCCTCGGCGGTCAGAATTATGTCTTCTGGGGAGGCAGAGAAGGTTACATGAGCCTTCATAATACCGACATGAAAAGAGAACTTGACCACATGGGAATGATGCTTTCACTTGCCCGCGACTACGGCCGCAGAAAAGGATTCAAAGGTACCTTCCTTGTTGAACCGAAACCGATGGAACCTTCAAAGCACCAGTACGACTTCGACTCCGCAACTGTAATCGGTTTTCTGAAAAAATACGGCCTCGACAAGGACTTTAAACTTAATATTGAAGTCAACCATTCAACCCTTGCCGGTCACAGCTTTACCCACGAACTCCAGGTTGCTGCTGACGCCGGTATGCTTGGCAGTATCGATGCCAACAAAGGTGATTATCAGAACGGATGGGATACAGATGAATTCCCGACCAATATCTACGAAGTAACCGAAGCAATGATGATCATACTCAATGCCGGCGGATTTAAAACAGGAGGTATTAATTTTGACGCCAAGGTCAGACGTAACTCCGTTGACCCTGAAGATCTTTTTATAGCACATATCAGCGGAATGGATACTTTTGCAAGAGCCCTTATCATCGCGGATAAGATTCTTAAAGAAAGCGATTACCTGAAAATGAAAAAGAAAAGGTATGAATCCTACGACAAGGGCAAAGGCAAGGAATTTGAAACCGGCAAACTGAAACTGGAAGATCTCAGAAAGATAGCGGCACAGACAGGTGAACCCGCACCGGTAAGCGGTAAACAGGAACTTCTTGAACAACTTATTAATATGTACATTTAAACGGTTGAATAAACTTTTTAATATTTCAGTATTTAACTGACCGTTTCTCTGGTTTTCCTTGTGACATCCTTTGTTTTTCGCCAGGCATCAGGGAATTGATTAACCGGACGAATCACAAAGGCTGTCACAGGATATCACAGAGGATAATTATATATCCCTGCCTATGAAATCAATGGTACTGACCGGAATCGGGAAAATAGAAATTGTTGAGAAACCTGTTCCGGCAATACAAAAATCTGATGAGGTACTTATTAAAATCAAGTCGGTTGGAGTTTGCGGGTCTGACATACATTATTATAATGAAGGCCGGATCGGAAGTCAGATTGTAAAATTCCCTTTCACCCTCGGACATGAATGTTCCGGTATTATCGAAAAGGCAGGGAAAGATGTAAAGAAGCTGAAACCCGGGGATCATGTCGCAATCGACCCTGCGATGCCATGCTTCAGTTGCGCTCAATGCAGGTCGGGCAGATTCCATACATGTTATAATCTCAGATTCCTGGGATGTCCCGGACAGGCTGAAGGTTCTCTCTCCGAATTTATTGTTATGCCTGAAACAAGCTGTTATATTGTTGACAGAAACATGTCGTTCGATGTAGCCACACTTTCCGAACCACTCTCCATAGGGCTTTATGCAACCGAACTTGCAGGCAACCTTGAGGGATTGAAAACAGGAATACTCGGATCGGGCCCCATAGGAATCAGCGTGCTGCTTATGGCTCTTCATAAAAAAGTATCAGAAGTATACGTCACAGACCTTATAGAGGAGAGATTAACCCTTGCCAGATTTATGGGAGCAACATGGACGGGAAACCCTGGAAAACAGGATATCGTCAGGGATATAAAAAGCATTGTTTCAGAACCACTTGATGTTGTATTTGACTGCTGCGGAAAACAGGAGGCGGTTGACCAGGGGATCAGCCTTCTTAAACCGGGAGGTACCCTTGTTCTTGTAGGGATACCCTCATTTGATAACTGGATTTTCAGGGCTGAGGATATCAGAAGGAAAGAGATAACTATAAAAAATGTCAGAAGACAGAATGAAATGACACGGCCGACTCTTGACCTGATTTCAGGAGGTCATATACATCCTGAGAAAATGATAACTCACACTTTCACCCTCGACCGGGTGGCAGAGGCGTTCGGACTGGTGGCAGGTTACAGGGACGGGGTGATGAAGGCAATGGTGCACACAGACTGAATTTACTTGTTGATGTGACGATCCAGGGTCTTCCCTTTTATGCCCCGGAAGAAAAATAAAAGAGAAGACGAAATAATTATTATCCCTGCCACAGTCATAATGTCGGGTTTTTCCTCCGGAACAATTATCCAGCTTATTACGGCACCGAAAACGGGAATAATAAATTTCCACAGGTTTAGTTCAGATACTTTTACCTCCGGCCTCTGTAATAATTTATACCAGATCGAGAACCCTGCAGCCGATATGATACTTAGCCAGATCAGGGTTATCCAGTATTCGGCCGGAAAACCTTTTATTACGGATGAGTCTTCTGTCGCAGATGCAAGCAAAAAGATAAAAAAACCGCCTGCAAGGAGTGAGAGAGCATTTAAAGCAACCGGATTTGCCCCTTTGCTTCTGGCAGAGATTATAACATTACTGAAAGACGTAGAGATATTAGCGCCCATAATCAGCAAAACTCCGAAGATCTCTGCAGCAGATCCAAGCCTTAAAACCTGTCTGGCTGAACTGATAAGGATTACACCGGCAATACCTGATATAATCACTGACATTTTCTTCCCAGTAATTTTGTTGTCATTGGTCATTACCGATGCCACCAGGGCAGTAATAAGAGGCTGTGAGCCTACAATTATTGCACCCAGTGCTCCCGGTACAAGATTCATTCCCCAGTAAAAAAGGATGTAATTGAGTATTATCTGAAGAGCAGTAACCTGTATCAGAAGCTTCAAATGGCCGGTAAAGATATTTGCATATTCGGTTCTTCTTCCCGCAAAAGGCAACAGAATTATGCCAGAAAAGATAAATCTTTTAGCTGCAAAGAACCACGGGGAATCGTACTTCAGGCCTGTCTTGATAAAGGCATAGACCGATGACCATAGCAGGCATGTAAATATTGCAAGAAGAATAGTATTTGATCTTTTATTCAACTGAAATAAATGCGACACCGCAAATATCAGAAAAAAAATCTCTAATATTTATTCCAGTCCGGAGAATCAGTTCCGAGAAGGTATTTCACGAAGAAATCCCGTTTTTTTCTTTCACCGTAAGCGCCACCGCTTGAATGGCCTGCACCCGGTATAAAAAGGTAATCGAACTCTTTGTTTGCCTTAATCAATGCATTCACCATCTGTGATGTTGAACTGGGATCGACATTTTTGTCCATCTCAGGATTTATAAGCAGCAGCCTTCCTTTCAGCCTCCATGCGTTCTCCACGTTTGAAGATAACGCATATTCAGGACCTACGGGCCAACCCATAAACTGTTCATTCCACCACATCTTGTCCATCCGGTTATCGTGGCAACCGCTTGCTGCAACGGCAACCTTGTAAAATCCGGGGTGAAAAAGTAATGCTGCAGCTGCATTCTGACCGCCTGCTGAAGTGCCGTAAATACCGACACGGGTAGTGTCTATGTAGGGATATTTCTCTGCTGCAGCTTTTATCCACCTTATCCTGTCAGGAAATCCTGCATCCTTCAAATTCTTCCAGGCCACGTCATGAAAAGCCTTGGACCTGTTTGAAGTACCCATGCCATCAATCTGAACAACAATAAATCCGAGTTCTGCAAGCTGATGCATCCCGGTGATAAGCGGTCTGAAACTTTTGGGCACAAAGCTGCTGTGAGGTCCGGCGTAAATGTTTTCAATAACGGGATATTTTTTTGAAGGGTCAAAGTTCATGGGTCTTACTATAATGCCCCAGATGTCTGTAACACCGTCTCTGCCCTTTGCCACAAATGATTCAGGCAGTCTTATTCCGGTTGCAAGGAGTCTGCTGATATCTGCTTTTTCAATTTCCATTATCAGTCTGCCGTCTTCCGCATCACGAAGTACTGATACGGGGGGTGTATCGACTGTAGACCATGAATCAACAAAAAATCTCTTGTCGGGGGAGAAACTAACCTCATGGTTACCGTAACCGTCGGTGAGTCTTCTGAGCCCTGTACCGTCAAAATTTATCCTGTATGCATGTATGAAATAGGGGTCACCGGGTTCCCTGCCACTTGCCTGGAACAGAATCTGCCTTCTGTTCTCGTCCACCCATATTACTCCGCGTATAACCCATTCACCTTTTGTTATCTGGTTCTTTACCTTGCCGGTTTCGGAATCGTAGAGGTACAGGTGGTTCCACCCGTCTCTTTCCGAGGCCCAGATTATTTCATTGCTTTTTTCAAGATCGTAGCGGTATCTTTTCCCGCTGTAATGGATAAAGGTAGGAGAGGTTTCATTTATAACAACCATCGTTTTTCCGGTAGCTGCATCGGCTTTTATTACCTGGTAAACCTGGTGACCGCGTTTGTTGTACTCGTATGTGAAGAATCCGGCATCTTTGCTCCATCTGATTTCATCTACAGAATACTGGTTTGGTATTAGGGAGTCATCTATCCGGATATGTCTTTTTTCAGTTATATCAAAAAGCTGGGGATAGAACTGCGGTACGGCATCTCCGGGTTTCTGATATTCATATGAATAGTATCTGGGCTGAAGCTGCTCCTCAGGTGATGACTCTATATAGTGTATAATGTGTTTTTCGGCAGGTCTGACCCTGCATGCCACAAGCTTCCTGGAATCAGGAGACCAGTATACGTACGATGAGTAATATTCACCGGTTCCGCCGTCATAACTGAGCTGGTATTCCCTGTTATCGGAGTTCGATCTTATATAGACATTATAGTTCTTTATGAAGGCCATCCAGTTTTTGTCAGGCGACATTACCGGTGTGTTTCTCAGTTCATCCCTGAATCCCCAGCTCCATTCTGATTCAGGCCTCGTTCTCTCGGGATACCTGTCACCTCTGATGAGCCTGTAATTCCTCAAAATACAAATCCAGTTGTAATTGTCATAGTTGAAAGAGAAGCTCACAAGCCTTTCAGAAAAAACAAGGTTACGGATCGGAAGTTTCCCGGGCTCAACTTTTTGTCCTGTAACTTTTTCAAAAGCTTCCGCGAACTTTGCCTGATCGAAAGCAACACGTTTCGTACCTGTTACGGCATTAACAATGTAGTATTGTATTCCTCCGGGTGTTGTGCTCTCATAAAGGAACATACCTGTTGAGTTTATCCATGTTGGTCTTACGTTTCCGTAAAAGACTTTTCCTGAGACAAGTCCCTGTAGCCTGTCAGCCCTGTTATAATCGGCTGTGTCGGGCTGGCCGGTCAATACAGGCGCAACAGCAACAAAAACAATCACCTTCAATAGACTCCGCATACTCATTGATATCAGCTTTATGCTCATTTCTTGAAACATGGTTGTCAAAAATAGCAAAGGGCGGTAAATAAATAGTACAGTCACGGAACCGGGGTATCCTTTTTAAGCTTTTTTAAGAAAGGTTTAATTTCATAGTTAAATGAATCTGTCTTATTTCTGATTCTGATCATTTTGACAGATAATCATCAAACAAGACCTGAAGAAAGGACTTTCCTGATTGAACAGCTTGATTTGTCCCATTACCCCTTTCAATGGGTTTGTCTTTTAGCTTGATATCATATACCACTGCTGAAGTATCGGTAATAAATACGAACCCTTCGTTGTATGTATAGAATGCAAAATGCCGTGAATTGTCCGAGAACATATTCTTACTGAAACGGAAATCTGATTTAAATCCGAGTTGTCTGGCAATTGTTGTGGCAAGATCGGTCTGGCTGAAAGTACTGCTGATAACTGTATCCTTTACATTTAAGGCACCGCCTGTCCACAACATCGGAATGCGGAATATAGACTCCGAGAATACCGGTATAGTGTCTTCATTTCTTCTGCAGTGATCTGCCGTAATAATTACGAGAGTGTTTTGCCACCAGTCACTCTCCCTTGCCCTGTCAAGGAATTCACCAAGAGACTTGTCGGTATAATATATTGAGTTTTTGAATTTGCTGAGAATATCCTTGCCTTTGAATACCGGTTCCATCGGTACCTCAAAGGGTTCATGGCTGCTAAGAGTAAGTATGGCAGTTGCAAAAGGTCTGGAAGCTGATTTCAGTGAGTCGAGAAGCCTGTCCAGGAGCACATGATCATGCACTCCCCATTTTGAATTCCTGTCCTTCTTGCTGAAGTCCTCCATAGTAATCTTTTGCCTGAACCCTGTAGAGGTTATAAACGAGTTCATGTTGGCAAAATTTATATCCCCTCCGTACCAGAATGACGTCTTGTATCCCGCACTGTCCAGAAGTCTGAATATTCCGGGCATTTTCTGAGTCTTACGGGGCTCCATGATAACCTGTATAGTCGGCAGATTCGGGTAGCCGCCGAGAATTGCGGGAATTGCCTTATCTGTCCTTGATCCGGAAGCGTAAAGATTGGAGAAGTAAATACCTTCCTTTAAATACTCTTTGAACCGTGGCGCGACATCGATATTATTCGTGTCCGTCATATTAATGATTTCACTGCCGAAACTTTCAACAATTACCAGAAGAATATCCGGATCCGGAACCCTGAGTACCTTCCTGGTAATCCCGCTGTCGGCCATAAGAAAAGAAAAATCCTCTGCAGCCTTTTCGCGGGAGCTGAAGAGATAGGGGTTTTGCGCCGGTTTCCTGTGGGCAGCCGTGAAACCAAAATTCCAGAAAACATTTACCGCAGCGTGATTGAGAAAAAGATGGTTGCTGAAATATACTGAACCGTTATTCATCGGAGCAACTCCAAATCCCCCTCTTATTGGAATTATCAGAAGGCCGAATAAGAGAACAAACAGTCCGGCAGAAAGAAAAGGTTTCGGAGATTTCTCCTTTGGCAGAAAACGTTCCGTAACCCTGAAAAAGATTTTTATGACCAGGTAAGATATTGTTACCCATGCAAATGCTCCGAGAATCAACTGAAATGTTGTTGCTGATGCAAGTGCATCTTTGGGATTCTTAAGGTATCCCATAATTGTGGCATCAAGCCTGTATGCCCAGAATCTGTAGACAAACGCATCACCAAGTATAAGAGGTGTAATAACAAAAATAAGAACTGCTGAATAAATCCTTATAAACGCTGAGTACCACTTTCCCCCGGAGAAAAAATGAGGAATGGCTGATATTACTGACAGAAGGAGTATGTACCCTGCAGCCGAGAGATCCATCTTAATTCCATGGTAAAAAGCATTTAAAATGCCGGAAAGACTGTATTTAACAAGTTCTTCTGACTGGAACAGCATGAAAAGTAATCTTGCACAAAGAAAAAAGGTTAACCAGAATATGCCACAAACCAGAATGGTTTTTAATGTTTTGTTCATAGTAGACGGTTTCTGATCAGAATGAGATGCAAAGGTAATAAATAATAGGGGCATAAAATTAAGATGAAGATGTGCTTTTATCTGTCTCAGCATATAAGTGTTTTCTTTTTAATAGCTTTGCGCAACTATGACTGTTGCGGGATATTTATCGGAAAGACTTGCCGGAACCGGAGTCAGATATGTTTTCGGAATTCCGGGCGGACCTTCGATTCCCTGCCTGGAAGCATTCAGAAATGCAGGCATTGGGTTCATACTCACTGCTGATGAAAGAGGTGCCGGTTTTATGGCTGATGTATCTGCCCGGGTCAGCGGCATACCGGGAGTCTGCCATGCCACATTCGGACCCGGAGCGACAAATCTTCTTACCGGTGCAGGTTCAGCTTTGCTCGACCGGTCACCCGTTATCGCCCTTACCAGTGAAATGGCCGATGACTGGCTGGAAAGGACAACTCAGATGAATATAAATCACCAGAGGCTGTTTGGCTCATTTGCAAAGGCGACAATCAGACTATCGGAATTTAACGTAATGGATAGCCTCGGATCTCTTTTTGAGGAAGTTTTAAAGGAGTATCCCGGTCCTGTGCATGCCGGGCTGCCTTCAGGCCTCGCAGAGAAAAAAATCCCATTCCCGGAACCGGAAATGCCGGCTGGCCGGAAGAAAGTGGTAAAATCAGAACCTGAGAGTAAGTTCAGGGATGCCATCAGGCTCCTGAGGAAAAGTGTAAACCCTGTCCTCGTTGCGGGCTTAACCGCTGCTAGACTTGTTAAAAGCGGGGAGTTTGAAAAACTGATCAGTACACTTCAGGTTCCGGTTCTCCTTACACCTATGGCAAAAGGAATTATTGACGAAAGAAATCCCTTTTACGGTGGTGTACTCTTTCATGCCCTGAGCGACAGGCTCAGGGAGATTTACCGTGATTGTGACCTGATAATAGGATTCGGATACGACCAGGTGGAATATAATTATGAATCATGGAATCCAGGCGTGCCTGTTTTGCATCTTGATACTGTTGTAAGTGATCTGCCACATGACTTCAAGGTAACCTCACTTGAAGCCCAGCCTCCCGGCTGGTTCAGGATTTTATCGGATTTTACCCCTCCGGGAAGAAATAAAATAAAGGAAGGTCTGAAAAGAGTACGTAATGAAATGGAGTCTGTCTTCAGCAGCCATTTACATCATTTCGGTCCCGTCACAGTGTTACGAGTTCTCAGAGAATTATTTCCGGTTGATACATTTTTTACCGCCGACGTGGGATCACATCTTCATCTGCTGGGTCAGTACTGGAAAACTTCCGGAAGAAAAAGGCTTATTATGACAAATGGCTGGTCTTCAATGGGATTTGGCATACCTGCTTCTATAGCTGCCTCTCTTTATAATCCTGTGAAAAAGACAGTCTGTATTACAGGTGACGGAGGTTTTCTTATGTCGGCAGGAGAATTATTAACCGCACGCAGGCTTAATATTCCCTTGATCATTGTTGTCCTTTCAGACGGTGAACTTAATCTAATTAAAATAAAACAGTCGCGGCAGGGTCTTGATCCATATGGTACATCTCTTTGTGAGGGTGACCTTTTTGGTTCGGATACTTTTCTTGGAATAAGAGTATACCGGGCGGACAGTGAGAAAAAGTTTATAAAGGCAGTTCAGGCAGCCTCAGTATCACAGACTCCTGTCATTATCAATGCCGTAATTGACAGCAGTGATTACGATGATCTGGTAGTCAGACAATAATTATTTCGGGCAACCATACCCTGAGGGGATCCCATTCCTCTTTCAGTACTGAATATATCATACTTGACTTAACTACACCGTTTTTAATAACATTGTTTCTGAAGAGTGCTTCATTTTTATATCCTGCTTTCTCAAGAACCCGTCTCGAAGCCAGGTTATCCTCAAAAGGCTCGGCATATATCCTTATCAGGTTGAAAAAGATGAATCCGTAATGGGTTATTGACCGTAATGCCGTTGTTGCTATACCAAAAGACCAGAACTTTTCACCAATGAAATAACCTGTTTCGGCGTTCATCCTGTAGATATCATCCTTAGGTATTATTGCAATACTTCCGACAAGTTCATCTTTGAACATTATAGCAAAATATCTTACAGGGGTATTATTAGGGATTATGTTACTGAGCCAGTTACGGGCATCTTCTGTGGTGTAGGGACTGGGGAAACTGTCGCGGAGGCAGGCTGCTATCTTGGGATTATCGGCTATTTCCCTGAGATCCTCCGCGTCATCCTCCTGCCAGGGCCTAAGCTTAATATCGCCTGAAGATATTATAATGCCTTTATATTCCATTAGATCTGATTAGTAATTTAAAACTTTGCAGTTTTTCTGAAAAAAGTCAATGTGTCGTAAAAATAAAAAAGTCCTGCGATTGTAGAATAACCTGCAGGACTTTATTTTAAAATATACCCCTGTTCCTTATTTCGCTTTCCTGGAGGTTTTGTCGGATTTAGGTTTTGAATCCTTTTTTGCTTTGGTTGTTTTGGTTTCGGCAGGCTCTTCCTGTTTCACATCAGACTCTGATGAAGCTTCTTTTGTCTTTTTGCTTTTTGTTTTCGGAGCCTCTCCGGAATCAACCTCTGCAGCCTTATCAGTTTCAGCTTTCTTTTTTGGTTTTGCCGCCTTCTTTTCTTTTTTGGTTTCAGCGGATGTTTCAGTTGCCTGTGTAACAACTTCCTCAACAACAGCGACTTCTGCTGGTGCCGGTTCGGGCACTACTGCGGTCTCTTTTTTAACCTTAAGAGGTTTTACCGGTTTTTCTTCCTTTTTCAAAGCCACCGGTTCATGCATGGTAATAACCTTTCTGGTTTTTTTCCTGGGCCTTGTTACTCCATAGGTTCCCAGGAATAATTTTCCTCTTCTGGTCTTTTTATCACCTTTTCCCATTGTATTCTGAATTTGTTATTTAAGTTCCTTGTACGAAGCCGCAAATATATAAAACTTTATATGAAATTGATTAATTTAATTATCAGAATGATTTTTATGGAATCACTCCTCTGTAACATACGGCTGAAAGTGCCAAATATCATTTACCCGTTAATTAATTTTGATTTTCAGAAAATTTACCGCACCTTTGCTGCTGTTTTACAAATACTTTAATTTTTTTATCATGAACATTTACGTAGGAAGCCTGAACTTTAAAATGCAGGAATCAGAATTAAGAGAAATCTTTGAGGAGTATGGTGAGGTATCGTCTGCAAGGATTATTACCGATAAGTACTCCGGTAGAAGTAAAGGCTTTGGTTTTGTCGAGATGCCCGATGAAACTGATGCCAAAAGAGCCATTTCAGAACTGAACGGTGCTGAGGTTGGTGGAAGGAATATCATTGTCAACGAATCAATTGAAAGAACTGAGCGCAGGAATTTCAGATCCGGAGATGATCGAAGAACCAGAAACAATTTCAGATAAACATTAAAAAGTACAGAGATGAAAGGTAACGTTAAATGGTACGACAGGGTAAAAGGATACGGTTTTATCCAGACAGAAGATAATAAAGACATTTTCGTTCACCGTACCGGTCTGGAAGGGATTAAAGTCCTTGAAACCGGCCAACCTGTTGAATTTGAAGTTGAAGAAAGAGAAAAAGGACCTGTAGCCGTTAAAGTAAGGAAAGCAGAATAAAGGTTCTCTTAAAAGTCAGACGGGGTTCGGATGAACCCCTTTTTTTTTCTCAAAAAAGTATCCTTAAGACAGGTTATGTCTCATATCGGGGTACATTATATTTATTAAATTTGTTACATGGACTCTCCGGTAATAAAAATATATACAAGGTTTCACACACCAAGACTTCAGTATATAACCGGTTTTATATTCGCGGAGTTACTGGGGGTAAATGCGGAGATTGTTACTGACAAAAGAAAAATAGGAAACCATCCTCTGATTAATTATTCTTCCTGTAACATAAAAGCCGCTTTTAATATCAGGCCGGCAGGTCTGATGGAGGATTGTGGCATAAGAAAATTTGATCCTGAAGTGTCCTGGTGGAACGGATTGCCGGTAATTTTCCCTTCATCAGATAATGCCAATATTCCTTTTGATGTGTTTTCAGCCTCTTTTTATATGATTACACGTTATGAGGAATACACCTGCGAGCAGTATGACAGGCACGGGCGTTTCCCTGCCTCTTCATGCCTTGCTTTCAGAAACGGATTTATACACAGGCCGGTTGTTAATCTCTGGATCAGGGAGTTTTCACGGCAGCTTGTGAAAATGTTCCCTATGCTGGCGTTTAAAAGAAACAGGTTTAAGGCGCTTACAACATTTGATATTGATGAACCTTTTAAATACCGGGGCAAAGAGACTATAAGAAAACTTGGCAGTCTTTTTACCGGCATCGGCAAAAAAGAATCTCCCGTTGCCGAAAGGTACCGTATAATTGCAGGTAAACAGCCCGACCCGTGGGATATCTTCGATTCACTAATAAATAAGGCAAATGAAGAGAGAACAGATATAATTTTCTTCATGCCGGCCGGTGACCGGTCGGCCTACAACAATTGGCCTTCATGGAAGAATACTGAGTACAGAAAGCTCCTTAAGGACATATCTTTGAGGGCAAAATCAGGATTGCATCCTTCATACATCGCAGGTAATGATGGCAATCTGTTGCTTGCTGAAAAAGACAGATTTTATAAGATTACAGGAAGGGAAGCAACAGCATCTCGTTTTCATTATATACGCTTCAGGCTGCCTGATTCACTTAAGAATCTTGAGAGTACAGGTATCAGGGAAGACTATTCCATGGGATTTCACGATGAACCTGGTTTCAGAGCAGGTACTTCAACCCCTTTCAGATTCTATGACCCGCAAAATGACCGTTTTTACGACCTTCAGATCATTCCTTTTCAGTTTATGGATTCTACCATGATCCATTACAAAAAAATTAATCCCTCACAATCTCTTGAAATTGTGAAATCACTGATTGATGAAATAAAAAATACAGGAGGAGTCTTTCAGTCGGTATGGCATAACAATATAATTGCCTCAGACCAGGATTCCGGAAACTGGAAATCTGTTTTTGAATTTACACTCAAATACCAACAGACCGATGATCAATTATCTTAAGAACACCGAAATTGATAAAAACCAATGGGATACATGCATTAGAAATTCAGGTACAATGAAGCCTTATGCATATTCCTGGTACCTCGATATTATGGCCCCCGGATGGGAAGCATTGGTGGATGACGAATATGACTCGGTATTTCCGGTGCCAGGATTCAGAAAATACGGAATAAAATATGTTGCCACTCCCATTTTCCTGCAGCAACTCGGCGTCTTTTCACCCGATAAACCGGTGGGAAAAAAAGCCGGTGAGTTTTTTTTCTATATGCCCGATTTTTACAGATTCATCGACCTGTGCATAGGACAGAATGTTTACTTGGATGAGTACAGAACTACTGAAAGAACCAATTTTATCCTTAGACTTGAAGGTTCTTACCAGAATATCTATGATTCCTTTTCAGACCACTGCAAAAGAAACATCCATAAGGCTGAAAATGAAGGGATAAATTATACGACCGACATCAGTCCCAGAGAACTGATAAATCTTTTTATCTCTAACAGAGGCAAAGAGATCAGAGGTATCAGGGATAGGGATTATAACAGGGTTGAAGCTCTCATGAATCATTGCAGGATCAACAAAAAAGGCAGAATAATAGGTGTAAGAACTACGGGAGGCCGGCTTGTTTTCGGTGTGTTTATGATTGAAATCACCGGTTTCAAAACCCTGTTGTTTGTTGTAAATACTGAAGAAAGCAGAACACGACGGATTAATTATCATTTTGTTGATGAACTCATCAGGGAGAATGCAGGTACCGGGACAATTATTGACTTTGCAGGGTCGTCAATTCCTTCAATAGCATCGTTTATGGAGTCTTTTGGCAGTACAAGGGAAACTTTCTGGAGGGTATACCGCAATTCACTGCCCTGGCCGCTCAGAATCTTCAAATAATCAGACTTCAGTGCCCGCCGGCTTACCGTTAGAATCTTTAAAGTAGTTCAATATTTTCCTCCTCCTTTATCTCGGAAAGTTTTCCGTCCTGGCATTTCAGCGTTCTGGCAGGATATCTTTTAAGCATTGTGTAATTATGTGTTGCCACAATCACAGCTCTCCCTGTACGGTTTATCTCCTGCAGCAGCCTGATAATGCCGTCGGAAGTCTCCGGGTCAAGGTTGCCTGTCGGTTCATCGGCAAGAATAATATCCGGATCATTCAGAAGTGCTCTCCCTATTACTACCCTCTGCTGCTCACCTCCCGAGAGCTGATGGGGCATCTTGTAACCTTTCAGTCCTAATCCGACTTTTTCAAGAACCTCAGTAATTCTGGTTTCAATATCTTTCCTGTTTTTCCAGCCGGTAGCCTTCAGAACAAATTCAAGGTTGTCGTGAACATTTCTGTCGGTCAGTAACTGAAAATCCTGAAATACAATTCCAAGTCTCCGTCTGAGCAGCGGGATTTCACGGTTTTTGAGCTTCCTCAGGTTGAAACCGGCAACAACACCTTCACCTTCCCTCAATGGAAGCTGTGCATTTATTGTCTTGATCAGACTTGTTTTTCCGCTGCCTACTTTTCCGACAAGATAGATAAATTCATTACGTTTGGCTGAAAAAGTGACATCCGATAAAACAAGATGATCCTGCTGCCAGATAGTACAGCCTGAAAAATCAATTATTGAACCCAGCGCCTGTATTTCCTCCATCGCTCTCTTTTCGACGCAAAATAATCAAAGAATTGAAAACTTGATAACAGATGTTAATAATTTCGGTAATATTGACAGGTTGACCCCGTTATTAAATAGTAATTTTACACACAATTTAGAACAACAGGGGCGAATTTTATGATTTACCGGAGGTTGAAAGTTTTTTGCCGGAAATTCAGAATGGTGATACTACCGGAATGTAAAGAATAATTTTATGAACAGGAGGTTTTTACTTACAATAGTCCTGACAGCCGCAATTTTAAGAGTTCCCGCTCAGATTTCATTTATCAGGGAAGAAACTGGCCCTGGATTTCTCAAGGGAATGGAACTTTATGAGAAAGAAAAATATCCGGCTGCCATCAGAATGTTTGATTTCTATCTTGAAAATTACAGAGGATCAGATATAAACCATGATCTTGATGCACAGTACTACAGCGCCAGCGCCTCGCTGAAGCTTTATCATCCTGATGCCGAATACAAAATGACCAGGTTTATCGCCTCATGGCCCGGCAGCGAAAGAACCAATGAAGCATGGCTGGCTCTCGGTGATTACTTTTATCAGAATAAGAACTACCGGAAAGCTTCATCATATTACGGGAGAGTTAACAGGATGCTTATAGATAAGGATAAGATTTCGGAATACTGCTTCAGGTACGGTTACTCCTCAATGATGAATGGCGATAAACCAACAGCTCTTCTGATGTTCAGCGAAATAAAGGACATCGATACATATTATACCTCTCCGGCACTCTATTATTTCTCCCATCTTGCCTATGAGGACATGAAATACGAAACAGCATATGAAGGATTCATTAAACTCCGCGACGATGAAACATTCGGAAGCGTGGTTCCTTTCTATATTGTCCAGATTTTATATTTCAGGAAGGATTATGACGGTATCCTTGAAATGGCACCCGGGCTTCTTAAGTCTGCAGGCAAACAGAGGGCTGTTGAACTATACCGATTTATCGGGGATGCATATTATAACAAGGGCAGCTATAAGGATGCTGCAGATTATCTTGCAAAGTATGCTGCAGGAGCAAAAGCCAGCAGCAGGGAAGACAAGTATCAGCTGGGTTACTGTTATTACATGACGGGTGATTATGACAAAGCAATCAAAACACTCCTGGAACTCACTGCGCGCCAGGATATCCTGAGTCAGAATGTGTGGTTCATTCTGGGAGACTCTTACCTTAAAAAAGGAGACAAACAAAGGGCTCAGTTCGCTTTCGGTCAGGCTTCCCAATCCGGTTTTGATGCAAATATAAGACAGGAGGCCCTCTTCAACTATGCCAAATTACTCTATGAAACTTCCTATTCACCGTTTGGCGAGGCAATAAGAGCTTTCCAGGAATATATTGAATTATACCCCGGTTCGGAAAGGATTGAAGAGGTTTATAACCTTCTGGTTGCAACTTATACACAGGTAAGAAATTACAGGGAAGCTCTTGCTTCTCTCGATAAAATAGTAAAAAAAGATGCCAGACTCGAAGAGGCATATCAGAAGGTAGCTTTCTACAGAGGTCTTGAACTCTTTAAAGACATGAAATTCAGGGAGGCAGCAGATATGTTCGATAAATCCCTGAAATACGATAAATATAACAGAACCCTTCGTGCCCGGGCTGTATACTGGAGAGGAGAAGCATTCTACCGGATGGGTCAGTATGAACAGGCCATATCAGACTACCTGGCTTTCATGGGCATACCAGGTTCAATGCTGCTTAACGAATATTCACTTGTCAGATATAATCTGGGTTACTCATACTTTAATATAAAGGATTATCAGTCAGCCATTATTCATTTTAAAACATTCGAATCCTCGGCTGCTGCAGTAAGGCCCGATATACTTGTCGATGCACGAAACAGAATTGCAGACTGTAACTTCGTAAGCACCAGATACGCCGAGGCAATTGAATTTTATAATAAGGTAATCGAATACGGAAAAATAGATGCCGATTATGCACTATACCAGAAAGGTTTTGCTCTGGGACTTCTGAATAACCAGAAAGCCAAGGCTGAAACCCTTTCATCCCTTATTAATGATTTCCCGGCATCAAAATATATTCCTTCTGCTCTTTTTGAAAGAGGAAGAGCTTTCGTAAGTCTTAAGGAAAATGCCAGGGGAGAAGCCGATTTTAACCGTGTTGCTGAACTTTACCCCTCAAATCCGTTCGCTCCCAGAGCTTTGGTTCAGCTCGGACTGCTGTATTTTGACACCGGCGATAACCTTAAGGCAGTAGCACAATTCAAAAAAGTTATCGAAAACTATAATTCTACACCCGAAGCCAGGTATGCTCTCACCGGACTTAAAAATGCATATGTGGAGATGAATGATGTGGAATCTTATTTTACGTATATAAAATCATTGAAGGGTTATACCGATGTCAACCAGTCAGAGAGAGATTCACTTCTTTATATTTCAGGAGAAAGACTCTATATGTCCGGAAACTGTACAAAGGCTTCAGAGATTTTATCCAATTATCTGAAAGAATTTCAATACGGCAGTTTCAGAATCAATGCTATGTTTTACCTTGCTGAGTGCTATTCCTCGACAGGTAACAATGATGAAGCTTTAAAATACTACCTGCAGGTTATCCAGATGCCACCCAGTGAATTCCATGAACCTTCACTGAGTTCTGCTGCTCTTATTACTTTCGGAAATGAGGATTACAAGAGGGCATTTGAATTTTACGAACAACTTGAAAAAGTAACAGGTAAGCCTGATATGCAGGTGGTTGCACTGAGAGGCCAGCTGAAATCAGCCTATGAAGCCGGCGATGCAATGAAAACAACAACAGTCGCTTCAAAGATATCAAAGCTGTCAGGTATGCCTGACGACCTTCTCAGAGAGGCAGCATATATGGCTGCAAAAGCATATTACAGCCTCGATATGTTTGATGAAGCACTCACGGAATTCAGAAAACTTTCGGGAGAAATAACCAGCCTCCGTGGAGCTGAATCAAAATACAGAGTGGCGGAGATTCTTTTCAGAAAAGGCAATGATGCCGAAGCCGAAAAAGTACTTGACGAGTTTGTAAACATGAATACACCTCATCAGTACTGGATGGCAAAAGCATTCCTTCTTCTGGCCGATATCAGCCTGAAAAAGGGCGACATGGTAATGGCAAGAGCTACCCTGCAGGGATTGAAGGATAATTATCCCGTGATAGACGACGGCATCCAGGAGGAAATAAGAAAAAAACTGGAATCAATGGCTGCGAAACAACAATAAAGAATTAACACATTATCTGACAAGTTGGTACAATGAAAAGAATAATTATAACAGCGGCATTAACGATCATTACTTCATACTCTTTTACCCACAGCCAGGAGACACCCATCAGAAGAGAAATAACTCTTTATAATCCCTATAAGCCTTCCCTGCCTGATGTTGTTAAGAAAAGCTTTCTGCCTGATATGACAGATACTTCAGTGATATCTCCTGTTATTAGTTATGAAATAAGAACTAATCCCTACACACCTCCTTATACTATCAGCCCCCTGCGGCCCGCCACAATGGTGCCTGATCCTCTTAATAAGCTCTATAACAGCTACATAAAAGCAGGGCTTGGTAATTACCTTTCACCACTTGGAGAGGTGAGCATTACAAACCAGAGATCAAAGAAGGGGATGGCAGGTTTTTATGCCGGTCATTATTCTTCCGGAGGAAAGGTAAGCCTGGATAACGGGGAGAAAAGGTTTGCCGGATATATGGATAATAATGCATCTCTTTACGGTAAAAAATTCCTCGAAGGAAGTCTCCTCTACGGATCAGCAGACTTCAGCCAGAAGGTCAGATACGCTTATGGATATGATACATCATTCCCTGATTACGATCCGGCTAAAAAGGACATAAGACTGAATTATATTTCTACCGGTGCAACTGCAGGTATCAGATCTTTTAACAGAGATTCATCTGAAATTTCCTATAAGGCAGAATTAAGCTTTAATTTCTTTTCCTCGGGAAAATCAAGAAATGAAAATAATCTCAATTTATCAGCAGAGGCATCAAAGAATTTTAAGGGATTCTATACCGGGACAGCCCTGGATTACAGATATTTTAAACCGGCGGCTGATATCTCATCATCCGGCGTGTGGATACTCTCACTTTCGCCATATCTGAAGAAGAAGACTGAGGAATGGGACTTTAAACTTGGGGCTTCAGTTCTTCTCGACAGAGAACTTGATGATGCTGCAAAATTAAGATTATACCCTGATTTCAGATTCTCGTTTGGTATAGTGCCATATTATGCCAGATTCTTTGCCGAACTATCAGGTAAACTTGAAACCAACAGGCCGGAAACCTTAACCGGGATAAACCCTTTTATAATCCCTGATACAATGTTGTATCATGTCAGATCTACCAGCAACCCGGTTATTTTGTCTTCCGGGTTTACAGGCGAAACAGGTCTTGACGGATTCTACAGGATATATGCATCTTACACAATTGCGGATAATCTTGTCATGTTTTCCAACTATGCATCGTTTGATGCCCTGAATGTTTATCAGAGAGGCAATTACTTTCTGCCCGTATTTGACGATGCTGAGATATTGAGCCTTAACGGAGAAACAGCAGGTAGAATAAACAATTACCTGAAGTTTACAGCCGCCGCTTCATGGTTCAGATATACCCTTACCAATTATAACTCTGCCTGGGGTTTGCCTGACTGGACAGCGAAAATAAAGCTCGAATACAATCTGAGAAATAAAATCATTGCTGATTTCAGAATCAATGCTACCGGAAACAGAAAAGCCCTTCAAACCACCGACGATCTGGAAACCGCAATGACCACAACCCGGGAAATTTCGCTTAATTCGAATGTTACTTTCGGACTGGGGGCAGAATACAGGTACACTAAAATTTTGTCATTCTGGATTAAATTCAACAATATTTCTTTCTCAAAATATTACGAATGGGCATGGTATCCTTCCCAGAGATTTAATTTCATGGCAGGCTTTACATACAGTCTTTAGGAAGCTACTGAGCCTGAACACTGCGCCGGATTTTTCCCTGTTATTAATGTTAATTTTTCGGGTAAATAGTTAATATTTTTTTGCACTTTTTATTAGGCCGGAAGCTTAAAATAAGTATATTTGCATGATTATTTAAAATTCATATTTTCAAATGTTTATAAAGGGATTGTGAAGTTGGAATCAGCATCGGGGAACTATTTCTCAGAACAACCGGAAATCAGGGTTTTTCAATGTCAGATGTTACCTTTTACGGATCATTCTGATGAGTGCTGATTTTAGTCTGATCCCCGGAGAAAAATTCAATAGTGAGAAAGATGAGCGAGAAGGAAAAAAAGGCTAAAAACAGAAGTGAGTATTCGGCAGACAGCATTCAGGTGCTTGAAGGTCTTGAAGCTGTAAGGAAGAGACCCGCAATGTATATCGGGGATACAGGTATAAAAGGCCTGCATCATCTTGTATATGAGGTAATTGACAACTCCATTGATGAAGCCCTGGCCGGGTTCTGTAACAGAATAGACCTTGTTATTAACTGCGATGGCTCCATTATGGTTAGCGATAATGGCCGTGGTATCCCTACCGGTTTTCATGAAAAAGAAAAGAAATCGGCTCTTGAGGTCGTTATGACAGTCCTCCATGCCGGAGGTAAATTTGATAAAGATTCATACAAGGTGTCAGGCGGTCTTCACGGGGTAGGTGTTTCAGTGGTTAACGGCCTGTCGGAATGGCTCACTGCCGAGGTGCACCGGGAAGAAAAAATATTCACCCAGAAATATGAAAGAGGAGTCCCCGTAACTGAAGTCACCGAACAGGGTTCCATTAGTAAAACAGGAACAATAATTACATTTAAACCCGATGCACAGATTTTCCAGACAGTCGACTTTAATTTTGAAATACTGGCTGCCCGGTTAAGAGAGCTGTCATTCCTTAATAAAGGTATACTCCTGACAATTAAGGACCTGAGAGAAGTCGTTGAAAACGGAAACGGGGGTAAACCAAGGTATGAGGAATTCTATTCCGAGAGCGGACTGGCTGAATTCGTAAAGTATCTTGATCAGAACAGGGAACCTCTTGTCCCTTCACCAATCTGTATTTCAAATGACAAAACCGAAGTGCCGGTTGAGATAGCAATGCAATACAATACCTCATTTTCCGAAAATGTCCATTCCTATGTAAACAATATTAACACCATTGAAGGTGGTACACATCTTGCAGGGTTCCGCAGGGGATTAACCAGAACACTGAAAAAATATGCTGAAGATTCCGGAGCAACTGCAAAACTGAAATTTGATATAAACGGCGATGACTTCAGAGAGGGTCTTACAGCAGTAATCTCCGTAAAGGTTGCCGAACCACAGTTTGAAGGACAAACAAAAACAAAACTGGGTAACAACGAGGTGATCGGAGCCGTTGATCAGGCTGTAAGCACAGCCCTGGCAAATTACCTCGAGGAAAACCCGCGTGAAGCAAAACTGATCGTTCAGAAGGTTATCCTTGCTGCAACCGCACGGCATGCAGCCAGGAAAGCAAGGGAACTGGTACAGCGTAAAAATGTCCTTTCCGGCTCAGGATTACCAGGTAAACTGGCCGACTGTGCCGACCGCGACCCCGCTAACTGCGAACTCTTTCTGGTTGAGGGTGATTCGGCAGGCGGTACCGCAAAACAGGGCCGTGACAGAAGATTCCAGGCTATCCTGCCCCTGAGAGGTAAAATCCTAAATGTCGAAAAAGCAATGCAGCATAAAATTTTTGACAGCGAGGAGATCAGAAATATATTTACCGCTCTTGGCCTTACCATTGGTACTGATGAAGACAGTAAAGCCCTTAATACATCAGGACTCAGATATCATAAGGTGATAATTATGACAGATGCTGATGTTGACGGTTCTCACATAACAACACTTATCCTCACATTCTTTTTCCGTTATATGCAGGACCTTATTAAATCAGGAAATATCTTTATCGCATCACCGCCTCTTTACCTTGTTAAAAAAGGCAAGACCGAAAGATACTGCTGGTCGGAGGATGAGAGGCTCAGGGCGGTCAATGAACTGGGGCAGGGGAAGGATTCAGGGGTTTCAGTCCAGCGTTATAAAGGTCTCGGAGAAATGAACGCCGAACAACTCTGGCAGACAACCATGAACCCTGAATCGAGAATACTAAAACAGGTTACGATAGAAAGCGCAGCAGAAGCCGATCATATATTCTCAATGCTTATGGGCGATGAGGTGCCTCCTCGCCGGGAATTCATTGAGAACCATGCAAAATATGCAAGAATTGATGTTTAAATCTTTCCCGGGATATAAAAGAATTATTTTTCTCTTTTTCGTTTCTTATGCGCATGTTTTTAGTTCCGGTCAGGAGCCTGAACAGGTAATAAAAGCTTTTTTTGATAATGCACTCACAGGAAGGGAGGCAATGTACAACCTTGAATACCTCTGCAGGCAGACACCCGGCCGGCTGCCCGGTTCAGAGGCTTCCCTGAGGGCAGTAATGTTTGCAGCTGAAGCACTGAAAAAGGCAGGTGCAGATAGTGTATGGCTCCAGGAAATAACTGTTCCCAAATGGCAGAGGGGGAAAGAATCATGTTCCGTAATTTCATCACGGGCCGGCTCAGTAGAACTTAGTATATCTGCACTGGGACTCTCGGTTCCTTCACCTCCGGGTGGTATCACAGCAGAAGTGGTTGAAGTTAAGGACTTTGAACAGCTTGGCAGACTGGGAAAAGAGAAAATAAACGGTAAAGTGGTCTTCTTCAGCCAGCCTGCCGACAACAGGATTATAAACACTTTTACAGGTTATGCCGGGGTGGTTATTTTCAGGATCAACGGGGCAGCCGAAGCAGCAAAATATGGTGCATCGGCGGTCATTGTAAGGTCTGCCACCCAGGCAACCCACGATTTTCCGCATACCGGAGTTACACGATATCAGGAAAATATAGCACCCATCCCGGCTGTGGCTGTGTCTCCTTTCGGCGCAGACAGGCTTTCCGAGATGCTGAGAAAAGATCCTCACCTTAAGGTCCGCCTTGTTACGGAATGCCGCAGTTACCCTGATACTGTTTCATGGAATGTAATTGGTGAATTACGGGGAACACTTCACCCTGATGAGTTTATTACCGTAGGTGGTCATCTTGATTCATGGGACATTACGGAAGGGGCACACGATGATGCAGGAGGATGCGTGCAGGCAATTGAAATGATACGTCTTCTGAAATCTGCCGGGATCAGAACAAAAAGAACTGTTCGTGCCGTAATGTTTATGAATGAAGAAATTTCGGGTACAGGCGGCATAACTTATGCCCGCGAAGCCCAGAAAAAAGGTGAGAAACATTATGCAGCACTGGAATCGGACCGCGGGGTGATGAGCCCCAGAGGGTTCGGCTTTGATACTGACGGGGAAAGATTGAAGAAGCTTTCAGAGCTTTCCCGCTATTTTCAGCCATATAACATTCGGGATTTCGACAAAGGAGGAGGGGGGTCCGATATAGGACCTCTTAAACCTTCAGGCACCTTGCTGATTGGCTATATGCCTGATACACAGAGATATTTTGATTATCATCATTCGGCTAACGACACATTCGAAAAAGTCAATATCAGGGAACTTCAGCTCGGCAGTGCAGCTATCACATCACTGATTTATCTTATTGACCTGTTCGATCTTTGATTTCTTCAAAATTACTCCCTGCAAACATTTTTATACCCCAAATAACTTTCTCCTTATTTCAACTGCATTGTCGGTACAGACCTCACTGCAGCAATAACAACGAATGCATTTACTGTCAGTCAGTACGATGTGATTCTCTTTAACCGGATGTGGACTGATGGCATTTACGGGGCATATCTTAACGCATCTCAGGCATCCGGTGCAGTTTTCGTGAATGAAAACAGGCCTTTTTTCAAGCTTCCTGAGCGGCCTGATCCTTCTTATAACAAACTGAAGAGATATATTTCCACCCTTTACAACAGGTATTTTCAGAAAATCCCTGATAATAAGCGAATCAATATCCGGGCCGTCATAAATAATCTCATCCGGAGATGCCAGCCATTTCCCCCTCGCAAGTCCAATAATATTTGTGGGTATATCCATTGGATTATAACCGGCTATAGTGGACTGGATTATGTCGATCGCCAGGGGATTAACCGATCCTGCAAGAATGCCTGTATTACGGGGTCTGCCATTGGCCGGACCTGGGCCTTCCATCGCAACTATTCCATCCAGAAGAAAAAAATCAGGGAGAACGGCTTCATTCAGGTCGACCAGAAACTCCGCAAATTTATGCCTGTCCTGATAAAGGGCATGCTGTTTTGCCTTTATAAAGCCAGGGACCAGACCAAGGGTATTTTTTACAGCACCTGTAATGTATACAAGTTCATGGTTCTTGAATTTGGGCAGCGAAATAATAAGGTCGCAGTTCCTGACTATTCCGGCAACTCTGATTTTTCCGCGGTTCATCTGAATGTCAGCAGTATCCTTTCTGAAGTCAATCCATGGCACTCCCGTTCGTTTGCATACATCTGCAATGCCGTTCCTTACAGGTATGAAGTTTCTAAAGTGGATTGAAGGTGAATCTCCTACAACCACTTCAGCTCCGCGTGACTGCAGATACCTTACAATACCTTCAACAACAGAAAAATGTGTACATATGGCCTTTTCCGGTAATGTATCATTCAGTACATTTGGTTTTACAAGTACTCTCTTTCCTGCGGGATCCGGACCTCCGGCAGATTCATATATCTCTGATATCAGGTCCGAAATTAAATCAGGATCGTATTTTCCACATTTTCTTACAACAATCTTTCTGTTCACCGGGATATAATTTATTAAACAATACCTTCACTTTGCAGCCACAATAATACTGATTATTCAGTAACTCATAATTACTTCCCGAAGTAAACCTGAGATTAACCGGGTAATATCCTGAGAGGAACCGGTATAATTATTAATAATAATGCTGAAAACAAGTTCCCTTCCTGACATTGCAGTGATATATCCCGCGTAACTTCTGACTCTATCCATTGATCCGCTTTTAACCCTCATCCTTCCATCAAAAATCTCCTCCCTGAATACATTTTTCAGTGTACCTTCCTTACCTGCCCGGGGCAGGGTACTGTAATACTGATCAAAGTGGTCCGGGTCATTTCGCATGCTTACAAGAAGCTCTGTTACAGTACGGGCATTAACTGCATTATGAGGGCTGAGACCGCTGCCGTCAAGCATAAACATACCGGCGAAATCAATGCTTTTACGGGAAAGAAATGCCTTGATTACCTTAATGCCGGAATCTGTTGAGCCGCTTCCGCCAAACCTTCTGCCAAGTTCTTTGACCAGATGCTCGGCATAAAGGTTTACGCTTTCGTGATTGATGGTTTTTAAAATCAGCAAAAGGGGAGGAGAGTATGTTTTAATCAGGAGTTTGTCGGCTTTTAAATTATTTTGTCCCGACATTCTTGCCGTTGATGATTGCCCGTTGACAATAATTCCGGCTTTTTTCAGAGCTTCCTTCAGGGTCACCGCCATAAACAAAGGCGGATCCGGCAGTGATGCTTTCAGGATAAAATCTTCACTGTTTGCAGGGACTTTTCCCGAAATCCAGCCTTTTTGAGTGTAGGGTGCAAGGTAGACATAACCCTGGTCAGTATTTCCTGAGGATACAAGATTATTGGTGAGTTCAACTCCGGTATATAGTGGTTCCATGGCTGTCATTACAGGTTTTGTTCCTTCCCCGGAAGTTATAAAATGTAATTTCAGGGTATTGTCATAAACAGATAATCCGTATACTCCGGCACCGTAATAATTACCTATATCCTCCCATATCCATCCGTCCGGGACAGGTTCAAAGTCGTAGTAAGAATCATCCGTGATCACTTTACCCGTTACTTTTCTGATACCCGCCGACTTTATTGCATCAACCCATTTCTCAACGAAATCCTCATAATATTCCGGAAATCTTTCAGAACCCAGACAAGGATCTCCTCCGCCTTTAATGATAATATTGCCTTTCAGGATCCCTGATCCTTCGGAGAGGGTGCCGCGGATACCGACAGATGTCTCGAAACGGAAATCATGGCCGAGAAGCTGAAGCGCCGAAGCAGTTGTAATAAGCTTCATTACTGAAGCCTGGCACAGGCTTCTGCGGCTGTCATGTTCTGCAATTGTCTCGCCTGTTACCGCATCAGCAATCCTTAAGGAAACAGATGCATACTTCAGGGAAGTATCGGAGAGAAACCAGTCAGATATACCTCTCTGCGGAAAACTTAAGAATGAGGTAAAAATGAACAGAACTGGTACAAGAACCGTCTTTATCATTTAATTCAGGGTTTATTCAGATGTAAGGTTGAGAGCAAACCGCATGCAGCATTAATATCTTCACCGCGGCTGGCTCTGATTGTTGCAGTTATTCCTTTTCTGTTAAGGCTATCCCTGAAATTAGTTATTTCTTCCTGGTCGGGACTGGAAAAACCGGAGCCGGGGATATTGTGAAACCTTATTATGTTTATCCGGCAACTGATTCCGTTAAGAAGCCTTGATAGTTCTTTTACGTGAGCAGGGGTGTCGTTCAATCCTTTAAAGAGAATATATTCGAATGAGATTCGTCTCTGACCCTTTATTCCGGCTTCCCTTATCAGTCTGATAACTTCCCTGACCGGATTTGAATTCTGTACCGGCATAAGTGCAGCTCTCTCTTCATCGAACGGGGAATGGAGACTTACTGCCAGATGCACATTGCTTTTTTCAATAAAGGTTCTGATCTCCTTTATTATGCCGACGGTACTTACAGTAATTCGTGTTGGGCTCCAGGCATATCCCCAGTCGGAAGTGAGTATTTCGAGACTTTTCAAGACCTCATCTGTATTATCAAGGGGTTCACCCATTCCCATATATACAATGTTTGTTACACCCCTGAAACCGGGCAGACTTCTGAACTGGTTCAGTATCTCCTTGGCAGTAAGGTTACCCTGAAAACCCTGCTTTCCGGTCATACAGAATCTGCATGCCATTCTGCACCCGGCCTGGGTGGAGACACACACAGTGGCACGTTCTTTTTCGGGTATGAGAGCTGTTTCGATATATTTTCCGTTTTTCACCCTGAAGAGGTACTTTTTCGTACCGTCGTTACTCTCACTGACTCCGGCAGGATCGGATAGACCGGTTATAAAACGGTCTGCCAACATCTCCCGCGCCTTTTTAGGCAGGTTAGTCATCCCGTCAACCGATGTAACATCATTTCTGTACAGCCATTCTGCAATCTGACGTGCCGAATAGCCCGGCAGCCCGAGAGGCCGTGTTATGGCTATCAGTTCATTTAAAGTCTTTCCGTACAGCGGTTCCTTTTCCATTTTTCAGTTAATTCATATTTTCATACTCTCCGCCCTTCGCCCTTTGCCTTCCCCCATGCCCCAAGCTCCATGCCCCAAGCTCCATGCCCCATGCCCCATGCCCCATGCCCTTCGCTCCATGCCCCATGCCCCATGCCCCATGCCCCATGCTAATTAAACCCGTAGCCTGCTTTCTGAAGTTCTCTGACAGATTTAAAAGGTTTAGGCGGGTTAAGATACCTGTTGAGGTGATTGTATATTTTGAGTCTGATCTCCTTAGCATCTTTGTAATCCATACGGTCGAACGAATGACCTCCCGGCATATTATTGAAGATCTCGTATGAGAAACCTGTCTTTCCTTCGGCTTTAAGTGATTTGATAAGGTGTTCCACTTCAAGTACATTAACATCCTCATCATTGGTATTGGTATGTATCAGCAGAGGAGTCCCTCTGTATTTATTAACCTGCCATGCCGGGGAGCGTTTACGGTATTCGGCCACGTTCTGGTCGGCTGACTTACCTATTGAAGGCTGACCTGAGAAGAGATCCCTGTAATCCTGGTCTTTATAGCCCATTCTTGCAATCAGGTCGCTTACCGGCACGCCGGCAAAGCATACCTTATAATTATCCGGGTATTCAAAAATATTGAAGAGTGCTATATAACCTCCGTGGCTCCAGCCTATTATACCGACCCTGTCTTTATCCACAATTGAATAGTTATCGATCATGAATTTTCTGCTGGCATCAACGTCCTGTACCTCCAGTCCTCCGTAATCGATCAGGTTATACATTCCGGCCCCGTAACCGGTTGAGCCCCTGTATTCTGCAGCAGTGACTATATAACCCTGTGACACCATTTCACGTATGATGTGGGCATAGTAGGTATTAAAGTCAGAATGAACACCTCCGTGAGGGAATACCAGCAAGGGATATTTCTTTGCAGGGTCAGCATCTTTCGGAATAAAGATATATGTCCAGAATTTTACGGGGTTACCTGCACCCTGTCCTGTAGGGTTTTTTTCTACAGCAGGAGGAGGCCCTGTGATATATACCTTATCAATATATGCCACATCACCTGCTTTATTGTACCAGTAGATGTCGTCGATTTTCTTCTCCAGAACATCAAACCTGTGGGACAGATTCTGAAAGTTTGAATTTATACGTGTAATGGCATTCATAAGTTCTGTTGTACCGGGCTGAGCTTCACAAACAGCGAGCATAATTCCGGATACAAGTAACAGCAGAAAGAGAATCCTTTTCATTTTTAATAAATTTTATCTTATAAATAATTTATATGTCAATATGTCTCAATAAAGCTGCCATTGTGACGGTTGTAAAATAACCTGCATTGTAATGGTTTTAATATAAAAGACATTTCGCAATTTATTACAAACCCGTGATTGTTTTTAACTTTTTTGTCAATTTATTCGTCTTCTAACAATAAACAGTTCCAGGTATCTTTTCGGGTGATCCCGGATTTTATCTGCGGTGATGGATTAAATTAACTCTCTGGTTTGTCTGTCATAAAAAATAAATAGAAAAATGATAATGATATCATGGAATTTGTTAAAGCTTATTATCAACTCGTTAAAATGGTGTTAAATAGATAATTATTTTGAAATGATTAATAAAAATGCATGATCTTTGATAAACATTTTTCACCGGAAAAGGTTAGTAAGGAGTAGATTTTCCGTTACAAAATTAAATTGAGAAGTCAGTTTAACAACAAAATAGAGGAAGATATGAAAGCGAAATACTTTTTTGGAGGTTTGCTTATGGCTGTTCTTGGAGCAGTAATAGCATTATTTGCCTATACAAATTACTTTGAAAAAGGCAGGGAAGTACCTTCAGGCGACAGTTCATCAGTGATCGATGAGAGAATCAGGCCTCTGCTTACTTCATTTCAGCAGGCAGGTCAGGTCGATTTCACTTATGCGGCTGATTTAACTGTCCATGCTGTTGTTCACGTGCGGACCAGCACTACCTATGCAGGCCGGTCAATCAATCCCATTCTTGAATGGTTTTACGGAGATACATACCGGCAGATGCCGAGGGAAGTAAAAGGATACGGTTCGGGAGTTATTATCTCGGATGACGGTTATATTATAACCAACAATCATGTAATTGAAAATGCCGAAAAGGTCAACGTAAAGCTTAATGATAACAGGGAATTTGATGCACAGATAATCGGAAGGGATCCCAGTACCGACATAGCACTTCTTAAAATCAATGCCTCAAATCTTCCTTTCATAAAGTATGGTGATTCTGACGCCCTCCGGCTGGGAGAATGGGTTCTTGCGGTCGGTAATCCTTTCAATCTGACAAGTACCGTAACTGCCGGTATTGTAAGTGCAAAGGGAAGAAACCTCGGAATTCTCGATAATACATACAAAATTGAGTCATTCATTCAGACCGATGCAGCTCTTAACGTAGGCAACAGCGGAGGAGCACTTGTCAACACCCAGGGTTTGCTTGTTGGTATAACTACTGCAATTATTTCACCAAGTGGTGCTTACGCAGGAAACTCATTTGCGATTCCTGTCAATATTGTAAGGAAGGTAGTTGAAGATCTTAAACTCTATGGAGAAGTACAGAGAGCTGTTGTTGGTGTGGGTATCATAGAAGTTACACCTGAAATAGCTGAAAAAGAAAAGCTTAAGGAGATAAAGGGTGCTTATATTAACAAAATTGAACCGGGCAGCGCTGCAGAGGATGCAGGATTGAAGGAAAAAGATGTCATTATCAAATTTAACGGTGTAAACGTCGGTTCAGTTTCCGAACTCCTTGAACAGGTAGGAAGATACCGTCCCGGAGATAAGGTTACAATAACTTATATACGTGGAGGGAAAGAAAATTCTGTTCCTGTTACACTTAAGAATGTCGATAACACAACCGGACTTGTAAAACCGGGAACATCGTCAGGTATTGTGATGGGGGCAAGACTTGAACCTCTTTCACCCGAGGAGCAGCGCATGTATAAGGTTGATTACGGGGTAAAGGTTGCTGAAATAAATGAGGGCCGTTTACGTGATCTGGGCATCAGGAAAGGTTATATAATACTGAGTATTAACGGCAAAAAGGTTAAAAGTGCTTCCGATGTAAGAAATCTGGTGGGAGAAGGACAATCGATGACAGCTATTGAGGGTATTCAGTCGAACGGTACCTACTTCAGTTATCAGTTCGGCGGAGGGCGCAGGTAACTTAATATATTATTTGACAGGAGGTTGGGTTAACCAGCCTCCTGTTAATAATAAATGTCAATATTTTTGTTTATACGGCAAATTATCGTTAATTTTGCGGAAATTTTTTCAGGGTTAAATGAGACAGCTTAAAATAACCAAATCGATCACCAACAGGGAAAGTGCATCGCTCGACAAATACCTCCAGGAGATCGGTAAGGAAGAATTGATTTCTGTCGAGGAAGAAGTTGAACTTGCGCAGAGGATAAAGAAGGGCGACAGAGCAGCTCTTGAAAAGCTCACCAAGGCAAACCTGAGATTTGTGGTTTCAGTCGCAAAACAGTACCAGAACCAGGGGCTTAGTCTGCCCGATCTCATCAATGAAGGTAATCTGGGCCTTATCAAGGCTGCCGAGAAGTTTGATGAAACAAGGGGATTTAAATTTATTTCCTATGCTGTATGGTGGATAAGGCAGTCGATTCTGCAGGCTCTTGCCGAACAGTCGAGGATTGTCCGACTGCCGCTTAATCAGGTAGGTTCCCTTAACAAAATCAACAAGGCATTCTCCAAGTTCGAACAGGAATATGAAAGGACTCCCTCACCGGAGGAACTTGCAGATGTTCTCGAACTGCCCAAGGAGAAGGTTACTGATACCCTTAAAGTATCAGGTCGTCACGTCTCTGTGGACGCACCTTTCATTGAGGGTGAAGACAACAGCCTTCTGGATGTACTGCCAAACACAGATTCCCCTGTGGCAGATAAAATCCTGATTGATGAATCCCTGTCAAAGGAGATTGAAAGGGCTCTTGCAACTCTTACGGAAAGGGAGCGAGATATTATAAGATATTTCTTCGGTATCTCCTGCCAGGAAATGACCCTGGAAGAGATAGGAGAAAAATTCGGTCTTACCCGTGAAAGGGTAAGACAGATTAAAGAAAAAGCCATCAGAAGGCTTAGACATACCTCACGAAGCAAGCTTCTGAAAAGTTATCTGGGTTAATCGTTATTTGTAATAAAAACAAACCGCCGGAATGGGGAAATTCCGGCGGTTTTTATTTATGGGCGCCCGCACGGGGAAAAGCGGGCCGGGGAAAGAAGATAAATTTATATTCCCTGCTTTGTAAAAGCAATTTTAAAGTTATACAGGATTTGTCTGAATTGGCTTGAAAAACTACAGAATACTGTTACTAACCAATAAAAGATAATCAGGAAACAATAAGCAGGTTATTTTACGCCATTGAGAAGATGGTTTATAAAATCTTGCCTGTATTTATCCCCCAAACTTGCACTCAGGCCTTCGGAAAGAAAAATTTCCCCCTGCCTGCTCCATCTGCAAACATGCTGAAGATTGACTATAAATGAATTATGAACCCTTATGAAATCCCTGCCGCATAAAAGTTCTTCATAATACTTCAGGTTCTTTGAACTGATTACTTTCCGCCCGCCTGTCAGATGAAAATTTGTACAGTAACCGTCCGCCCTGCATAATATAATATCTTTTGTTTTGAGAACATCAAATCCGTTTATATTTGGAATTACCAGTGTTGGCTGCGCTATATCGTCAGGTTTAATGCTTTTCAGAATCTCAGAAATACCATACTTCCCGTCGGTTTTGTCAGTAAGTTCTGCTGTTGCCTTTCTGCATGCTTCAACAAGTTCATCAATCATTACCGGTTTCAGCAGGTAATCGACAGCATTACATCTGAAAGCTTTTACTGCATACTCCGAAAATGCAGTCACGAATATCACCTTGAAATCAATACTCTCAAACTTTTTAAGAAGGTCAAACCCTGTCCCGTCACTAAGTTCTATATCGAGAAAGACAAGTCCGGGTTTTAGTTTGTTTATAGCCCTGTAACCAGTCCTCACTGAGCCCGCCACCCCTGTTACTTCTACATTCCGGCAATAATCCCGGATGTAGTTGCGGAGCACTTCCCTCGAAGGCTTCTCGTCATCTACTATAACTGCCTTAATCATACCGGTAAAACTTCATTTAACAAAAATGTACTGACAGTAGGATTGTCATCAAAATTATAAAAACAATTAAATCTTTACATATTTTAAATGGTAAAAATTTCCTTTCATGGCTCCTGCGGGAATCTCAATTTCCACCCTTGTTCCCGGCTCTATTCTTTCCGGATTAATGTCAGAAATCTTCATTCTGAATTCTTTACCCCTGATTTTACCTATAATTGCAAGTCGTTCCTTAACCAGAGAGTATCTTTTGGAATTGTGACCTGTTCCTCTCAGTTTGGTGGCAGCTTTTCTTCCGATGCCGTTATCCTCAATTAAACAACCTGTTTTGTCTGAACCCCGGCTGAAGAACATGATGCTTTCGTAACTGTCGAACCTGCTAAGGCCATCCCATGTGGCTAGCTAAAGGAATCCTGAACTGTCAGTTACCATGTTCCTGACGTTTTTGTGTGGCAGCCCGTTTTCTGTTGAATAGAGCCCTGTAATATAGCTCTGTGACAGAATGATTAATGCAGAAATAGCTGAAAAGGCATTGAAATGGAAGAATCTTAGAATTATTTTTTCTGCCTTCAGCATAAAACTGTTTATCGGATGGATTGTCTAATTTTGGACTTAAAAATAATTAACTGGATAATATGTGATCAGGTCAGTAATTATTTAGACAGGATACAGATGACAGAAGATTAAAAAGACTTCCGTCTTCGGACTTCTGACTGATTAACACGACGAACTGATTGATTCAGATCATTTATGCAAAGATGATTTCTTAATTCTACAGTAATGGATTTTAAACTGATATCTGAATTTCAGCCTACCGGCGACCAGCCCGAGGCAATCCGGCAGCTTACTGAAGGACTGAAAAATGGTGTTCCTTTCCAGACTCTCCTCGGTGTTACAGGTTCGGGTAAGACTTTCACAATAGCAAACGTAATAGAAAAGGTTCAGAGGCCTGTTCTAGTCCTTAGCCATAACAAAACCCTTGCGGCACAGCTTTACGGGGAATTCAGGCAGTTCTTCCCTCATAACGCTGTTGAATACTTTGTTTCCTATTATGATTATTACCAGCCTGAAGCATATATTCCGGTTACCGATACTTATATTGAAAAAGATCTCTCCATAAACGAAGAGATTGAAAAACTACGCCTCAGCGCCACCTCTTCCCTTCTTTCGGGCAGGCATGATGTGATTGTAGTTTCTTCTGTTTCGTGTCTTTACGGTATCGGCAACCCTGAAGATTTTCATTCAAATACAGTGCACGTAAGCTCCGGACAGAAAATTGCGAGAAACCACCTTCTGAGAAAACTGGTCGACAGCCTCTATTCAAGAAACGAGGAGGACTTTAGGAGAGGAACATTCAGGGTAAGGGGCGACACCGTGGATATCTTCCCTGCTTATGCAGATATTGCGGTCAGAGTCATTTTTTTCGGTGATGAGGTGGAGGAGATATATTCATTTGATCCTGTCTCAGGTTCACGACTGGAAATACTTAATGAGTACATTGTATATCCTGCAAATATCTTCGTTACAACACGCGACAGGATAAACAGTGCAATTATTAAGATTCAGGATGATCTGGTGAAGCAGGTCATGTATTTCAACGATATAGGAAGGCATGAGGAGGCAAAACGTCTGGAACAGAGGGTTATGTATGATCTGGAAATGATTAAGGAGCTGGGTTATTGCAGCGGTATTGAAAACTACTCCCGTTATTTCGACGGCAGGGAGGCAGGAACCAGGCCCTTCTGTCTGCTTGACTATTTCCCGGAAAACTTTATCACTGTAATAGACGAGAGTCATGTTACAATTCCCCAGATCCGAGGTATGTACGGAGGTGATCATTCCAGAAAACAGACTCTTGTTGAATATGGATTCAGGCTGCCCGCAGCACTCGATAACAGACCCCTTACCCTTGATGAATTTGAGTCCCTTACCGGTCAGACCATCTATGTAAGTGCCACACCTGCCGATTATGAGTTGCAGAAAAGCGAAGGTGTTTTTGTTGACCAGGTTATAAGGCCCACAGGACTTATGGATCCGCCTGTGGAGGTGAGGCCGAGCCTTAACCAGGTGGATGACCTTATCAGGGAAATAAGGAAAAGATCTGATGCTGATGAGAGAACTCTGGTGACAACTCTTACAAAAAGAATGGCTGAAGAGTTAACAGCTTACCTTACAAAATTCGGAATAAAATGCAGATATATCCATTCAGATATTGATACTCTCGAAAGGGTCGAAATAATGGAAGGACTAAGGGCAGGTGAATTTGATGTCCTCATTGGTGTGAACCTGCTGCGTGAGGGACTCGACCTCCCTGAAGTGTCACTGGTAGCTATCCTCGATGCCGACAAGGAAGGTTTCCTTCGCTCTGCAAGATCGCTTACCCAAACAGCAGGAAGAGCGGCACGAAATATAAACGGAGCGGTGATAATGTATGCCGACAATATTACCGAAAGCATGAAGCTTACCATTAATGAAACAAACCGAAGGAGAGAAAAACAATTAAAATACAACACCGAAATGGGGATCACTCCTTCCCAGATAATAAAAAAGAAAGGCTCAATACTGGCAGGACTTAGCAGACAAGGTGTCAGAATCAAGGCCTACGTTGAACCTGATCAACCTGATATTGCTGCAGATCCGGTGGTTCAGTATATGACTCCAGAAGCACTTGAGAAAGCTATCGAAAAAGCCAGGAAAAATATGGAAAAGGCAGCATCTGAACTCGACTTCTTACAAGCTGCACGATACAGAGATGAAATGGTGGCACTGAAAGAACTTCTGAACAGAAAAAGCAGATAAAAAATATTTTAAACCTCCGGTATTCAGATTAATATTCGTAAATTTATAAAGACAGATAACGGGAATTTTTATGTCAACAGATATTCTTTCTCTTAAATTGGGAGTTACAAGCTCTTACCTCCTGAGGGGAGGAAGAGGTATTGTAATGATTGACGCGGGAATGCCTGATAAAATAAAAGTATTTATGAAGAAGATCAGGTCATTGCATATCATGCCCGGGGATATTAAGCTGATCATTCTTACACACTCACATGTGGATCATGCCGGGTCTGCTAAAGAGATTCAGGAACTGACAGGTGCAAAGGTTCTGTTACATCAGTCGGAAAAGGAATGGCTCGGAAAGTCTGGTTTTTACCCTGTAAAAGGAATAAATTCATGGGGCAGGATTTCAAAACTGATATTCTTTCCTTTTCTGAAGAGAGCAAAGTACTCTTCTCCTGGAATTGATATTGTGACGGGAGATGAGGATTTCGAGCTGAGTGATTACGGCATAGACGGTTATGTAATGCATACACCGGGTCATACCCCGGGATCTGTTTCCGTTATATTAAAAACAGGGGAGGGTTTTGTCGGATGTATGGCTCATTGGGGCTTCCCTTTCCGGACTAAACCGGGATTACCTATCTATGCTGCAGATATTGAACAACTTAAACTGAGCTGGAAAAAGCTCATGGAAAGAGGGATAAAAATAATTTTCCCTGCTCACGGGAAACCGTTTCCCGTTGACCTCATGAGAAAGAGACTGGCATCCCCGGAAATATAATCCGTCCTTAAAAAGTCATTCCGGCCTTTTTTCATTGCCAATGAAAGGTGCCAGGAATAAGGCAACAGCTATCAGAAAGAAACTGTTTGCAGCATGAAAAAAATTCACCAGATGGTTGAAGCCAAACATATTCCTTCCCGTGAGAAGCGATATCCCTGCCAGAACAACTATAATTACACCGATTCCGAATGAAACCCAGCCTGCAACTTTAATTGCTTTCATGTTTCTGCAGTTTACTATATACCAAAGTTATTAAATAAAAGAATATATGTTAACAGGTTACGAAATTTCTTCACAACCATTATGCAGATATATAATATTCATAGTATTTTTACTGTGTAATTGCAATATAAACATAACAAATCAATGAAAAACATAATTTTAACATTTACGGCATTATTACTTTTGGAAACTAACTTTGCGCCGGTATATTCACAACAGGAAGAAAAACACGATTTCCGGCAATATCTTTTCCCGGCTTTCAGTGTCTCGGTCGTTAAATCAAGCAACTCGAAACCAAGTAAGCTCTTGCTTAATTACAATACGATAACTGAAAATATGGTTTTCCTGCAGAACAGTCAGTACTTTGACCTGGTTACCAGTGTTCCGGTAGATACCATTTACATGAATGATAAAAAATTCATTCCTCTTGAAGATTTCTATGTTGAGTTAGTTTACGAAGGTGCCATCACTTTTGCTATTCAGCACAGAAGTAATCTTAAGGAACCGGGCGTACCGGCAGGTTATGGAACTACATCCCAGACAAGCGCCGCAGGTTACGTAAGCAACGTGAAAATGAAATCAGGAATCTATAACATTAACATTCCAAAGGAGTACGAGATAGAGTATTCGCCGGTATACTGGATCTATAAAAATGGTAAGTGGAATAAGTACTTCAGCGAAAGCCAGTTAATCAAGTTATTTCCTGAAAAGTCAAAAGAAATCAGACAATTCATCAAGGAGAACCGGATTAAATTCGATAAACCTGCCGACCTCGCCAAACTGGCAGCCTATTGCAACGAACTTTACAGATAGATAACTCCTGCATAATAATCCGATAAATATCCTGCAGGCAACATTTACAGAAAAAAAGAGACAGAAATTATTCCTGTCTCACACTCACACTGTATAGTCGGGGTGGTCAGACTCGAACTGACGACCACTTGCACCCCATGCAAGTACGCTAGCCAACTGCGCCACACCCCGGTTAAATTGGTTCTGTTTATGTCCCGGCATAGAGCAGTGCAAAAATAATTAACAAATTCGATTATACAAATAATGAATTAATGGTCATGCAGTACCCCGGACACACTTTTTTTCATACATTTGATATCTATATACACCTTAACCCGGTATGAAAAATAAATTAATCAAAAGAAGGAGATTTTTTGCCCTTGTAGGAGCAGGAAGCCTTTCCATGCTTTTTAAACCTCTTACTGGCAGTACTAATGAGAAAGCAGCAGTATTTAACAGTGCTGAAGACCTCTTTCAGCAAACTGCAAAGAAACCATTCACAAATATTGCCGATGCCGCTAAGGTTCCAAGAAATGCTTTATCCATGCCGGGGAGATTCCCGGGTAAGGTAGTTCATCTTAAAAACAGTAAAGCCGTTATCAGTAACCGCATTGAAGAGAAGGAAGCTTATGCCATGCTTGAAAGGGGAATGCTGGAACTGACCGGACAAAAAAGTATTAAAAATGCGTGGAGAACGTTTGTTAAACCTGGCGAAAGAATAGGTCTCAAGGTTAATCCTGTTGCAGGAAAAGACCTTGCAACCAGTCATGCCGTGGTTAAATCGGTAATAAAACAACTTGTCTCGGCAGGGGTAAAAAAGGAAAATATTGTAATCTGGGACAGGCGTGAGATGCAGCTTCACGAATGCGGTTTCGATGAAAAAAACTATCCGGGAATAAAAATAGCCGGTACCGAGCAGCAGGATAAAAACGGTTCATTTTACGATAATGAAGGCAGACTTTACGGGGAACGTAATATTGATAAAGAATGGTTCTACTTTGCCGATGTGGAGCAGGAGTATGATTCGGAAACAATGCCTTTTATGGTAAACAGCGGTAAATATTCTTATTTTTCACGGATCGTAACCACCGACCTTGATAAAATAATAAATATACCCATCCTCAAAAATGCCGGTGGATCTATAACCAATGCAATGAAAAACCTGGCATTTGGCTCAATCACAAATACCGGAAGACTTCATGCAAGTCTGTGGAATGATACCTGCGCGGAAGTATGTGCTTTCGCACCATTAAGAGATAAAGTTGTTCTGAATATCTGCGATGCCCTGAAAGGCTGCTTTAATGGCGGACCAGGGGCAAACCCTCAGTTTTTCTGTAACTATAATTCGATACTTATAGCAACCGATCCTGTTGCACTCGACAGGATAGCATATGACATTGTCGCTGAAAAAAGAATCGCCGAAGGCCTTCAGAAGGCACCGGCACCACAGGTACTCACTTTTCTGACTATGGCTGAAAAATTACAGCTTGGAATAGCAGAAAAGGAAAAAATAAATGTTTCTATAATAGAAATGGGATAAATGAAAAAAGTTTATTTTGTTACCGGTCTTCAGGTTTGCCGGGTCTCTGAGGAATAATGCCCTGAAATCATGCAGATATTCTGATATGCGGTTAAGAGGTTATATGTTAAATTGTTTGTTGGTAATTTATCTCCTGACAGGAGCATCATTGGTTTATGCTCAGCCCGCATTAAATGAGAAAGATATTAAGGGATCAAAAAATTACAGGGTAAGAAACTTTAACGGGGAGTCTCTGTATGGTTATATCGACGGGGGTGCAGATCTTTACCTTGAATACGGGTTCTCGGATTTAACGGTAACTGAATTCAGGAAAGCAAAATCGAAGTATAAGGTCGAAATATACAGAATGAAAGATGCCGATGCTGCTTTTGGCATATTTTCAGTTTCAAGATTCCGCTGCCCTTTCCGTCCTGCATTTACTCCTTTTGCATGTCAGAACAGGTATCAGCTTCAGTTGTGCAAAGGACAATATTATATCAACATCATAAATGATACAGGTACACCGGCCGACTCTGCCATTTCATCAGTCCTTGCCCGGAAGCTTATTTCGGAAATAAAAGAAACCGATTTTAACCCTGACGGTTATTTTCGGGAAACAGATCCTGACACATTGAAAAAATATGCCTTCCTGGTAAAAGGACGGCTTGGCATACAGAATTCGGTTCCCGAAACAGAAAAATATCTTGCAGGTGCCGTTAATTACAAGGCTTTAATCTTAAGGGAAGGAAATTACATTAATCTGTCCGTTCACTTCCAAAGCAGCAGGGACTATACAGACTATCTGAATAAAGTGACTGCAGGAAAACTTAATTATAACGGTTCTGAAATAATGTCAGTCTGGAACATCCCCATTAAACCGGCAGAATTAAATGGTTTGCTGTTCAGAATACCTGCAGCGGGTTTTGATTATTAACCAGGAAGATCATTCACTATGTAACCCGGGTCACACTGAATGTGCGTATGATTGACTATCTTTACAACCTTAAAAAGTATAGTTTATGGAGCTATTTAAATCTATGAACATTCAGCCGTCAGATGATAAGAAGACTAAATCAGAGAAGGAGAATGCGAGATGTCTTATAATTGGTTCAGGCCCTGCAGGTTATACTGCTGCGATTTATGCAGCCAGAGCAAATCTGAAACCTGTGCTTTATACCGGTATGGAAATGGGAGGACAGCTTACTACCACCACTGAAGTGGAAAATTTTCCGGGCTTCCCTGAGGGAATAACCGGACCTCAGCTGATGGAGGATATGAAAAAACAGGCTGAGAGGTTCGGTACAGATATACGGTTTGGTGTTGCTGTTTCGGCCGATTTTTCACAGAAACCGTATAATGTATCTTTTGATGACGGGAAAACAATTCTGGCCGATACGGTAATCATAGCTACCGGTGCCACAGCAAAATATCTTGGGCTGGAAGCAGAAAGGAAATATGCCGGAAGAGGTGTTTCGGCATGTGCCACATGCGACGGCTTCTTCTACAAAGGTAAGGATGTGGCTGTGGTGGGAGGCGGAGACACAGCCGCCGAGGAGGCAACATACCTTGCCGGGCTTTGCAGAAAAGTTTATATGGTGGTGAGACGCAATGAACTGAGAGCTTCCAAGGCAATGCAGCAAAGAGTATTTAATACTCCTAATATCGAAATACTGTGGGAACATCAGGCTGTTGACCTTTATGGTGAAAATGGTGTCGAGGGTGCAGTTCTCGTGAAAAAGAAAGGTACTCCACAGGAAGAAATGGTCAGAATCAAAATTGACGGTTTATTCCTTGCGATTGGGCATACACCAAACTCATCAGTCTTCAGTAAATATATCAGGACTGACGAAACAGGATATATATTGACTGTTCCCGGGACTTCAAAAACAAATATACCTGGAGTTTTTGCAGCCGGCGACGTTCAGGATCCCCATTACCGTCAGGCAGTTACAGCGGCCGGTTCAGGCTGTATGGCTGCAATTGATGCTGAAAGATATCTTGCCGGACAGTGATAGAATTACTGATTAATCATCCGTGTGACTTAAAAGGAAGTTATTTAATGAAATAGCGTTATGAAAAGGTTTCTCTTAAAAAAAGAATTTATCCTTTCCTTTATTGTTATCTCTCTTTTATCAGTTGATAAATTTAAAGGACAGGAGCAGCAGGAAATAAATATCAGATTTCCTGAACAATATCTTTTCCCTGATTTCCAGCCTGCCCGCGTGGCTATGAAGGCAGGTAAGGATATTAATATTCTGCTCAATTACAGCATTGTGCTCGAAAAGATGATGTTTTTGCAGAGAGGTCAGGTATATGAAATGATGAATTATGAATCGGTAGACACAGTATACCTACAGAACAGGAAATTCGTTCCTTACGGAAAAGTCTTCCTGGAGGTCATTCATGAAGGTAAGACACCTCTTTATGTCCAGCATACCGGTAAACCTACCGGTCCTTCAATGCCGGCAGCCTATGGGGGCAAAACTGAAGTATCCTCATCAAATTACATCAATTATATGGGACTTACCGGTGAACCTTTTCGCATGCAAAACATGGAGGAACTAAATATTAAATATGACAGGATTTACCGGATCAGATCAGGCGACAAATGGCAATCCTTTTCTTCAAAAAGACAACTTCTGAAGATATTTAAGGATCAGAAAAATGTGATCAAAAATTATTTGAGAAATAATAAGGTCGATTTTTCTGATCCTCAGCAGGTAATAAATCTGTTTAAAAATACGGGAATTACGGGATAAAAGTTATACCTCTGCACCTCTCAGATTCATCAGGGTCATTGATTTAATATCTTCCACTGATGCTGTCAAAAGAGATGCGATTCCTTTGTATCCGTGGGTTATGGCATATCTTCCGACATCCTCCTTCCAGGCAGGCAGCCAGGACAACAGATGACTGTCAATATATTTTACCATTTCGTAACCTCTTTCTGTTTTTTCATTACCGCCGGATGCGGCATACTTTTCAGCAATATATGTCAGGAACAGCAGTTCAACGCCAAGATGATCTTCAGGTACTCTTCCCCTGAAACTGGATTCCCATTTGTACTTGTCATATATTGCAATAAGTTCATCCGTAAGCTTTTTCCTCTCTTCCGCTCCTTTCATATTTCTGTACCACGATTCAAAAGGCGGTGCCAGCTGCTTTTCTGAATTACCGAAAAGTCTTCTGAAATCTTCCTGCATAAGACTCTGTTTATTAAGAGTGTTGCATGTGGATTCTCTCAGAATGGAAGCGGCCCTTATAAATTCCGGATTTGAACTTTTCACAGGCAGCGCTTTCAGAATGCCTCTGGTCCAAAAATCATAAATACATTCCCGGGAAGGATCAAACATGATCATGGTGCCTGAAAAATAGAGCATCATCATGTAGCCTTTCAGTACATTCGGATCTTCTTTGCCATGTTCTGTCATAATCCCGATTTGTGGTAATTCAGAAAGAATATTACCCTGCCTGCCATTTCAGTAAGAAGCACGGTTGTAAATAAAACCGACAAGGCAGTCATTTTGTTCGGGAAAGTGTTTAAATAATTCAGAAAAATCAATATCAGTGTAATCAGCCCCATTAAAATCCTGATTATAAAAAACACCAGCAGGCCGGATTCTTTTATGTAACTGAACATAAAACCTGAAGTGATTAATGATAAAATAACGGCAAAAGCCAGGATGGCCAGCAAGGTTTTTGCAGTGACGCAGCCGCAAAAAGCATTTAAAAGAACAAGCAGAGAAACAGCACCTGCTGCTGATGTTATTAAAAAGGAGATAGGTGTAATCATGGAATTCCAGGAAGGAACGGCAGGCAGCATATAGATTGCCGACATGCTTGTAAGCAGACCAGCACCAGCCAGTAATCCGGTAAAAGACAGTATTGAGTTTAAAACCTGAATATTCCAGAATTTTTCATTAAGCCAGTATAGGAGTACGGTTGCGGAAAAGATAATAATAAACAGTATTTCCCTGCTGAGCCAGCTGGACCTGAGATTCCTGAGTGAATGCACTGCGTTAACCTGTTTTCCCAGATGCATGAAAGCTGCCCCAAGGGCAAGAGCAATGATAATCCCGGTGATAAACAGACTTAAAACCCTGAATTCTTTTGAGATCTGGTAATCAAGATCAGAATGGAGGAGTATCTCCCTTAATATCAGGCCGCCGGCAGCTGTCTGGCTCAGCACTGTAAACAATACCAGAGAAAAATAATCTTTTTCCATTTCAGATTTCTTTTTTAGCAGCTACTTTCACCTTTTCATTCGTTGCCCGGCCGGCATCCCTGTGCGGTTTGATTATAAATCCAGGATCAAACAGACCAGGTTCGGGCAGCGGTAAGAGCCTTTTTTCCTCTCCGTATTTCCGCGACAACTCCTCAAATGTTCCGAAGTCGAGTGCCCTCATAGGACAGGCATCTGCGCAGGCCGGTTTCTTACCGGCAAGGAGGTAGTCTTCGCACAGGTCGCATTTTGTCATGGTCTTAATTATGGAGTCGTACTGCGGGGCATTATAAGGACAGGCCCATTCGCAGTACCTGCAACCGATACAAAGCTGTGGGTCAACAACAGTAATACCATTTTTATCAATGTGCATTGCAGTGGTAGGGCAGGCTTTCACACATACAGGGCTACCGCAGTTATTGCATGACATCGAGATAAAATAACTGAAAGGGACAGATATAAAAGCCCCGTTCTGTTGTTCCCATCCGCCGCCTTCGATTTCATATACCCTTCTCCATTTTATTTCACTGCGGGTATTATTTTTGTCGTGGCAGGCGGCCTGGCATGCTTTGCAGCCGGAGCATGCTGATGTATCAATATAAAAAGCATATTGCGGCATAGCAGGCTTATCCTTTTCTGTATTTTTCTACCTGAACCATAATTGTATGCTGTGGATTACCCTTTGCAAGGGCTGTCCATCTTTCGGTTGTCAGTACATTTATGTTTCCGCCGAAATCTGTTCCGTCCTCTCCTGGATTATACCATGCTCCCTGTGGTATATCTATCACTCCGGGCATAATCTTTGAGGTGACCCTGCACCTGGCCACCAGGGCGCCCCTGTCATTCCAGACCCTTACCAGATCGCCGTTTCGTATCTTTCTTTCTGCGGCGTCATTATCATTCATGAAGACATGCTGAGGGAAAGCATTCATGGTCATTTTGTTGTTGTCGTGAGTGGAATGCACCCTTGACATATAATGATGACCAATAGCCTGCAGAGGGTATTTTTCAGCCTCTCTCCCGAAGGGGCTTTCCCACTCGGTGATGTATTTCGGAACTGCCGGTATCTCTTCCGGCAGGTTCATATCAAAAAGAGGTTTTGAAAAGAGCTCTATTTTGCCTGTAGGTGTTTTCAGGGGGTATCTGCCCGGATCTTTTCTGAAGCCTGCCAGGGCAACCACAGGTTCAATGACCGGTTTAACATATACTCCGGCATTGCTTTCTTCCATGTTTTTAAAGAGCGGCATTTCAGGGAATCTTGTTTTACGGTAATAATTATCAATAATCCATTCTGCCCATGCTCTTTCATCTTTACCTCCGGAGGTAAATTCATCCCATACCCCGAATTTTTTTGAAAGATCGGCGCATATTCTGTAATCACTTTTTGTTTCGTACGGGGGGTCTGCTATTTTGGGAGTCAGGAATACTTCCTCACCGTATTTCCAGCCATCTTCCACGCCCCATGTTTCGAACTGTGTACATGCCGGCAGTACCAGATCAGCGTATTTTGCTGAAGGAGTCAGGAAATTATCCTGAACTGCAATGAATTCAACCAGTTTTTCATCGCCGAGAATTTTGATTGTCCGGTTAATGTTGCTGTGCTGGTTTACAAGAATATTCGATGCAATGCACCAGATGAGTTTTATATTATTATCAGGTTTTGGGGCACCTCTTACACCATCGGCCGGTCCCATTTCTTTTCCCCTCAGGATTGCTTCGGTCCAGAGAAATACCGGAATAGAGGTTTTAACCGGATTTTTCCCCACGGGAAAAACTGTCCAGAAAGGTTCGCTGCCAGCCTGAGATGCAAGTCCGCTTGCCCATCCTCCCGGAATTCCGATATTTCCAGTTATTGCCGATAGAGCTGCGCCAGCCCTTACAACCTGTTCCCCGTAGGCTCTGCGCTGCATTCCGTAACCCTGGTAAAGGACAGCAGGCCTGAGTGTAGCATATTCCCGCGCAATTCTGGCAACTGTGGACGCAGGTACAGAAGTTATTTTTTCCGCCCATTCAGGTGTTTTCGGGATTCCGTCCCTTGTTCCCAGAATATAGTCTTTATAGGATTCTTCTTTTTCACAGCCTTCAGGCATCTGGGTGCTGTCAAAACCTGAGCAGCATCTGCTTATAAAATCATCATCGGTAAGTTTCTCAGTAATTATAACCCACGCCATTGCACTCATCATAGCTGCATCGGTTCCCGGTCGGATGGGTATCCATTCATCTGCAAGAGCAACCGCACTCATGCTCATGCGAGGATCTATACAAACAGTTCTGGCTCCTTTTTCCCTTGCTTTCTTAATAAAATATGCACTGTTGGTTCCGTCAATCATCTCTGCAGGGTTCCACCCCCACATAATTATGTATCTTGAGTTTAGCCAGTCCTGCCTCTGGTTACCGGTATTGAGGGTTCCGTAAACATAAGGAGTTGCTATATTTGTGCATGCCCAGCTGTAGCTGTTGTAATAACCCAGGCATCCGCCAAGTAAATTAAGGAGTCTGACAGCAGGCCATCTTCCGTTAAGGTTGGTGTATGAGCCTGTACCGTATGGTATGAAAAGTGCAGAGTTGCCATATTCCCTGATTACCCGGGATATTTCGCCATGCATGATATCTAAGGCTTCGTCCCATGTAATTCTTTCAAATTTTCCTTCACCTCTTTTCCCTGTTCTTTTAAGCGGATATTTCAGTCTGTCGGGATGGTATTGTCTTGACCTGTATGACCTTCCTCTTATGCAAGCCCTCAGCTGAGGGTCTGAGACTTCATCTCCGGGCCGGTCGTCAGTCTCAATACGAGTTATAATACCATCTCTTACGTGTACTTTAAGAAGACACCTGCCTCCGCAGTTGTGAGCCGGACAGCCGGTACGGATTATTTTCTCCTCCCCGGTGCCGATAATTCCGGTTATGCCTGCCCTTGTTTTTCCCGGCTTATTTCCTCTGTTAATTAAAAGTGCCCCCGCCATTGCCGAGAATTTGAGGAACAGCCTTCTGTTAAAGGAATTACTTTCTGCTTTATTTAATGAGATACTCATATTTCAGTGCCTAAAATAAATAAAAAACGGTTCAGAGGAAGGAGAATATGCAAAAAAAGGGGCAGCGCCCCTTAAGAGATAAAAACAGGATTCAGAAATCCGGATTATTGTTTGTTAAAGTTTGCCATCTCGTGGGGATATACATTCTCATCAATCTTTCTCTTTATTTCGCTGAAAGCCTTCACAGTATATTCCACATCCTCAAGTGAATGAACAGCGGTGGGAATAAGCCTGAGCATTACAACATCTTTCGGGACAACAGGGTAAATTACAACAGAGCAGAAAATGTTATAGTTTTCCCTGAGGTCATAAATCATCTGTGAAACCTGGGTAAGCGGGCATTTCATGAAAACAGGTGTGACCGGAGATTCGGTTTTTCCAAGGTCAAGGCCAGCTTCCTTAAGACCTTTCTGCAGAGCATTCACGATTTTCCATAGTTTTTCCCTGTACTCAGGATGCTTTTTTATAAGTTCAAGTCTTTTTATTGCTCCCATGGTCATGGCCATCGGGAGTGATTTTGCATATATCTGGGACCGGAGGTTAAATCTGAGATATTTAACCACTTCCGCGGTACTTGCAACAAAAGCACCGATTCCTGCCATCGATTTGGCAAATGTAGCGAAGTATACATCAATCTCATTCTGAACCCCGAAATGTTCCCCGGTTCCTGCACCTGTAGCTCCCATTGTTCCAAAGCCGTGGGCGTCGTCGACCAGGAAACGGAAATTATATTTCTTCTTGAGGGCTGCGATTTTGTCGAGTTTACCAAGGTCACCTGCCATACCAAATACACCTTCAGTGATAACCAGTATCCCTCCGCCACTCTGCTCAACAAGTTTAGTTGCCCTCTGAAGCTGTTTTTCACAGTTCTCAATATCATTGTGCGGATATACGAATCTTTTTCCGAAATGGAGACGCAGGCCATCCATTATGCAGGCATGAGACTCGGAGTCATAAACTATCACATCATGCCTGTCGACCAGGGCATCAATGATGGAAACCATTCCCTGGTATCCGTAATTGAGCAGGTAAGCTGATTCCTTACCTACAAACTCTGCTGCCATCTGTTCAAATTTCTCATGCATACTGGTCTGTCCGCTCATCATCCTGGCTCCCATCGGGTAGGCAAGACCGTACTGCCGGGCATATTCAGCATCAGCAGCCCTGACTTCCGGATTGTTTGCAAGGCCAAGGTAATTGTTCAGACTCCATGTGAGTACCTCCTTGCCACGGAATTTCATTCTTGGTGCTATTTCCCCTTCGAGCTTCGGAAACATGAAATATCCGTCGCCGACGTCCGAATACTGTCCTAATGCGCCTTTGTTCTTAAGTATCTTGTCGAAAATATCCATAATAAAAATAGTTAAATTAACATGCGGTAAATCTACGGCAAAAATACGATTATTAAGGCAGGGTATAATACTATTTTATACCCAATTTATCAGGTGGGAGGGAGAGTGGAACAGAAAGCCACGTTCCGCCTCTTCAGCGAACAGGAAAGAGAAGTCAGATTCAATATTTAAACAAACTTTTCGTTAATATACCATAAAACAAAAATTTTCAGTAATTTTGCGCAACATTTCCGGATATGAGGTTAAGAACGGTTTTTTTATTGTTTGTCAGCGTTTTGGTAGTTTCATGCGGTGAATATGAGAAACTCCTTAAAAGCACTGACTACGATCTGAAGTATACTAAACTGAAGGAATATTACGACCAGGGCAAATATGCCAAAGCTTCTGAGCTTATCAATCAGATTATCCCTGTTTACAGGGCAACTGAGAAAGCTGAAGAACTTACATGGATGAATGCCCAAAGCTATCTGAACATGAGGGATTACCTGCTGGCCGGGGTCGAGTTTAAAAACTATGCTGATATGTATGTCTACGGACAACATATTGAGGAGGCAGTATTCATGTCGGCAATGTGCAAATATTATCTGTCTCCAAGACCTGAGCTTGACCAGGATTATACTTTGCAGGCAATTGAGGATTTCCAGATTTTTATCGGAAGGTTTCCTTCAAGTCCCAGGGTAACAGATGCTGCCAGGTATATTGATGAACTGAGTGAGAAACTTGCGAAGAAAGCCTTCTTAAGCGCAAAACTTTATTACGACATGAAACAATACCGTGCTGCTGTTGTTTCGCTTGAAAACTGTCTGAATAAATACCCTGCCTCAAAATACCGCGAGGAAATGATGTACATAAAGCTTAATGCCCGTTTCCTGTATGCCGAAAACAGTATACAGTCAAAACAGACAGAGAGGTACCAGGATGTGCTGGATGATTATTTTTCCTTTATTGAGGAATTCCCCAAAACAGTATATGCCAAAGAGGTGGCAGGTATCTTTCAGACTGTTAACAAAAAACTGAAAATCGAAAATATTAATCAATAATTGTTACTGAAGATGGATTACAAAAAAATCAATGCTCCAACAAATACTGTAACCAGGGATATTAACAAGCTCTACAAGGCCACCGGAAATATCTATGAAACAGTTGTTATTATCGGAAAAAGAGCAAATCAGATTTCTGTGGAAATGAAGCAGGAACTCAACAAAAAACTTGAGGAGTTTGCTTCGGTAGCCGATAATCTTGAAGAGGTTTTCGAGAACAGGGAGCAGATAGAAATTTCCAGGTACTACGAAAAACTTCCGAAGCCGACTCTTATTGCACTGCAGGAGTTTGAGGAGGGTAAAATTTTCTTCAGGAACCCTGAAACAGCTTCAAAAACAAAATCTTCCTGAGATAAATGTCCGCCGGCAGGAAAATACTGGTTGGTGTAACAGGAGGAATTGCGGCCTACAAGACTGCTTCCCTGATCCGTCTTTTAAAAAAGGCAGGATATGAGGTAAAGGTAATAATGACACCCTGTGCAAAAGATTTTATAACCCCTCTGACTCTTGCCACCCTTTCAAAGAATCCGGTTTTTTCAGGTACATTCAATCCTGAAAACGGAGAATGGAACAGTCATATAGAACTCGGTTTATGGGCTGACCTCTTTGTGATAGCCCCCGCAACGGCAAATACAATTGCAAAAATGGCAAATGGCATTGCCGATAACCTTCTGCTTACCACTTACCTGTCTGTCCGCTGCCCGGTATTTGTAGCTCCTTCCATGGATTCTGACATGCTCAGGCATCCGGCCGTTACCGGAAACATAGAGACCCTGAAATCATTCGGCAACATCATACTGGACCCCGAAACAGGCGAACTGGCAAGCGGGCTGTCAGGTAAAGGACGAATGGTTGAACCGGAAGAAATATTCAGGGAAATTGAAAAATTCTTCTCAGCCAAAGCATAACCCTCTCTCAGGAAAGAGGATTCTGATCAATGCAGGTCCTACAAGGGAACCTATTGATCCCGTGAGATTTATAAGTAATCATTCATCAGGTAAAATGGGAATTGCCCTTGCCGATGCCGCAAAATCCATGGGGGCAGAAATCACTCTTGTATTGGGTCCGGTCGAGATAAGACCTGAACTGAAAGATATCAGGATAGTGCCTGTCACCACAGCTTCTGAAATGGCAGAAGCATGCATCAGGATTTTCCCGGAGTGCGACATCGCCATCCTTGCCGCTGCTGTCGCAGATTATACCCCTGAAACCGTCAGTAAAACCAAATTGAAAAAATCTAAAGGACCCATGCTTCTGAAACTGGTTCCTACACCGGATATTGCAGCTGAAATCGGGAGAATTAAAAAACCGGGACAATTTGTGGCGGGATTCGCACTTGAAACAGAGAATGAACTTGAGAATGCAACAGTAAAAATGAGAAAGAAAAATCTGGATCTCATCGTTCTGAACTCCCTTAGAGATACCGGTGCAGGTTTCGGCTATGATACCAACAGAATTACAATATTGGATAAAAACAATAATATTGATAAATTTGAGTTGAAATCCAAAAAGGAAGCAGCATACGATATATTGATGAAAATAATATCGCTGACAGCAACTGAAAAATGAAGACAGGGATATTACATATAACGGGATATCTGATTATGTTACTTGCATCACAGATACTTGCCGGTCAGGAACTTAATTGTAATGTCCAGGTTTCTGCCCAGAAAATACAGGGTTCAAACAGACAGGTATTTATCACCATGCAGCGCGACATTTATGAATTCATGAACAATACGGTGTGGACAAAGATGGTGATAAGCTATGCCGAACGAATTGATTGCAATATTCTTATAAACCTTACAGATCAGATTTCAGCTGATGAATTCAGAGGTACAATACAGGTTCAGCTTCGCAGGCCCGTTTACAATACAACATATAACACAACAATGCTGAACTTCGTCGATAACAGCTTTCAGTTCAGATATGTCGAGTTTCAACCTCTCGAATTTGACCCGAGTATTCACCGGTCAAACCTTGTGTCGGTACTTGCTTATTATGCATATATAATTCTCGGTATTGATGCCGATTCGTTTTCCCAGGAGGGTGGCAATGAATTTTACCAGGTGGCCGAGAAAATTGTAACCAATGCCCAGAATGCACCGGAACCCGGATGGAAGCCCTATGACGGCTCAAGAAACCGTAACAGGTACTGGCTTGTAAAGAATATCCTCGACCGTGAATATTCAGGAGTGAGAAGATTCCTCTATGAATATCATATTAACGGGCTGGACAGGCTGGAATCGAGAGCAGGAGAAGCCAGAACAAATATTGTGGAAAGCCTGAGGCTTTTACAGGAAACATACAGGAGAAAACCCGACCCCTATATGTACTTCCTTCAGATCATCCTTGATGCCAAATCAGACGAAATGGTAAATATCTTTTCGGAAGCTTTTCCTGAGGAGAAAGGAAGAGTACTGGAAATACTCAATGAGATCGATCCCGCCAATAAAGCCAAGTATCAGAAAATAAGTCAGGGCGACTGAATATATCAAACATTGCGATATGCTTGTTAAACTGTACGTCAGGAATTATGTTTTTATCCGCGAGCTTGATATCGTATTTAACAAAGGCCTTACCGTAATTACAGGCGAAACAGGAGCAGGTAAATCAATTCTGCTGGGCGCCCTCTCACTCATACTGGGTACCAGGGCCGATAGTTCAGTGCTGCTTAACGGTAATGAAAAATGTATTGTTGAAGGTACCTTCGACATTAAGGATTATAACCTTGAAGAGTTCTTTGAAACAAACGACCTTGAATTTGACAACACCTGTATCCTGCGGAGAGAAATTAATCCGGGCGGAAAATCGAGAGCTTTTATAAACGATACCCCCGCAGGTCTCAACCTTATGAGAGAACTGGGGGAAAAGCTTATTGATATCCACTCTCAGCACGAAAATCTGATGCTGGGAGAAAATACTTTTCAGATTAACGTTATTGATTCCCATGCCGGTAATTTTGACCTGAGAAACAGGTTCAGGAAGATCTATGTAAACTACCGTAAAAAGGATAAAGAATACAGGGAACTTAAAGAGAATGCAGATAAAAATAAATCTGATTTCGATTATTTCAGCTTTCAGCTTGACCAGCTTCTTGCCGCAAAAATAGTTGCCGGCGAACAGGATGAACTGGAAAAGGAACAGGCTCTCCTTGAGAATGCCGGAGAGATTAAGTCCTTGCTCAGCCGGATAGCCGGTATTATGTCAACCGATGAGTCATCGGTTATTCCCATGATTGTTGCGGTAAGGCAACTTATGGGAAGGTTGAGGGATTTTATTCCGGAGACACAAAGCCTCTATGAAAGAATTGATTCATGCCGTATTGAGCTTGAGGACTTAAATTCTGAAACTGAGAGATTACTTTCAACGGTTGAGGATGACCCGGGAAAACTTCAGAGGATAAATGAGCGCCTCGATCTCATTTACTCACTGATTCAGAAGCATAGGGTAACAAATGCAGATGAACTTATTGCCAGGACAAATGAACTACGTGGTATTGTGGATTCTATTGCTACCAGTGATGAAAGACTGGCACAAACAGAGAAGGAACTTTCAGTTCTGAGAAAAGAACTGGGGTTAATTGCGGAAAACCTGTCGGAACGACGGAAAAATTCTGTTGCCGGAATGGAAAAAATCATCACTGGTATGCTTAAGCAACTTGGAATGCCCAACGCCAGGTTCAGAATAGACCTTAAAAGGGAAAATGATTTTACGCAGACAGGGTACGACAGGGCAGAATTCCTCTTCTCTGCCAACAGGGAAGTCCCCCCCGAAAACCTCTCAAAGGTGGCATCGGGAGGAGAGTTGTCGAGGGTTATGTTAAGCCTGAAATCATTGCTTAGCAACTCTGCAAATCTTCCCACTATAATCTTTGATGAAATTGACTCAGGAGTATCAGGTGAGGTGGCTGATAAAGTAGGTAGGATTCTTGAGGAGATGGGAAAGGAGATGCAGGTGATCAATATAACACACCTCCCGCAGGTTGCTGCGCGAGGCAGAAAACATCTGCATGTATATAAAGAATATCAGGGGGAGTCAACAATTACCAGGATTCGTTTGTTATCAGATGAAGAAAGAGTAATGGAAGTTGCAAAACTGCTTAGCGGAAGTGAAGTAACACAGACTGCGTTGGACAATGCAAGGGAGCTTCTCAGTGCAGCTCTTAAACAGCAATAGACTTTTTAATATGGAAAAACTGCTTGACGGTAAAAAGGGAATAATCTTCGGCGCATTGAATGAAAAATCAATTGCCTGGCAGGTGGCGTTAAAGGCCCGTGAACACGGAGCACAGCTTGTTCTTACCAATTCACCGGTAGCGTTGCGTATGGGAACAATCAACGAACTTGCTGCGAAGACAGATAGTGTGGTAATACCCGCCGATGCCACCAGCATGAAGGATATCGAAAACCTTATTTCTGAAGCAATGAAGATTTTCGGAGGTAAGTTTGATTTTATTCTGCATTCAATAGGTATGTCTCCTAATGTGCGCAAAGGTATACCCTACGAACAGACCAGCTATGAAAACATGCTAAAAACACTCGATATTTCGGCTCTCAGCTTTCACAGGGTTCTTCAGACATGCTACAGGCTCGATGCTATCAATGAATGGGGCTCGGTCATAGCTCTGTCGTATGTTGCCGCGCAAAGGACACTTTATGGATATAACGATATGGGCGATGCAAAAGCCCTCCTTGAATCAATTGCCCGTTCGTTCGGTTATATTTTCGGCAGAGATAAACGGGTGAGAATAAATACCGTTTCACAATCTCCTACCATGACTACAGCCGGAAGCGGTATCTATGGATTTGATGCACTCTTCGACTTCTCAGACAGGATGTCACCTCTCGGAAATGCCTCGGCAGAAGAATGCGCCGATTACTGCGTTACACTCTTCTCAGACCTCACCAGAAAGGTTACTATGCAGAACCTGTATCACGACGGAGGATTCTCAAGCATGGGTATGAGCTACAGGGCCATTGAACAATACAAGAAGAGTTTTGAAGATTGCAAGTAAGTATAAATACTTATTTTTCAGGCCGGTCGTACATTGTGCAACCGGCTTTTTTATTTTTGACATACTATTAACCGGACCATGATCAAAATAGTCATTCTTCTTTTATTCTATTTTACATTTCCTCTGGTAATAATCTACCTTGTTAAGAAATGGACATTCTTCAGGAAGCTTGGAACCATAGCGCTTGCCTATGCTTTCGGTCTGATTCTGGGCAGTTCGGGTATTCTTCCCCAGGGTTCGGAAACCTACAGATCGGCACTCCAGGGTAGGATGGCACTTCCTGAAGAGGAGGTGAAACTTCTTCTTACATCCGGAAAAATAACGGAAGATGATGTGTTTGTTAACAGATTATCTGCTTCGCAGGATATGATGCTTTCAATAATAGTGCCTCTTGCATTCCCTCTTCTGCTTTTTTCGCTCGATTTTAAAAAGTGGCTCAGGTATGCAAAAGAAGGACTTCTTTCGATGGTACTGGCTGTCATATCTATAATAATAATAATCGGATCGGGTTATTTTATTTTCAGGAATATAGTACCCGACTGCTGGAAGGTTGCCGGAATGCTTGTGGGTGTTTATACAGGGGGAACAGCTAATATGGCTTCCCTGAAGGTGGCAATGGATGTTGACCCAAACCTTTTTCTTATGTCGAACACCTACGATATTATTATGGGGGCAGCAACTCTTATTTTCTTCATCACCATCGGACCAAAAATATTCAGGGCTATATTACCCCCTTTCAGAAGAATTGAAGCAACCGGCGGGGACGTTGAAAATGAAGCCCCTTCAGAGAATTTTGATGATTTTTCCGGAATACTTGAGAAGAAAAGAATCATACCTCTTCTGGGCGCTTTCGGAATGTCGGTGGTAATATTTCTCATTGCATTCGGTGCCAGCCTTCTCCTTCCCGGTGTGCCACAGAATGTTGTTGTGATTCTCGGAATAACCACCCTTGCCATTTTGTGTTCTTTTATCAAATGGTTCAACCGTATTGAGAAATCATTTCAGACAGGGATGTACCTGATTATTGTTTTTTCATTTGCAGTTGCCTCAATGGCAAATCTGGGAGTTATTTTCAGTATAGGTTTTCTCGGACTCTTTGCTTATGTCTTCTTTGCATACTTCGGATCAATACTGCTGCACCTGCTGTTGTCAAAAATCTTCCGGATCAATGCCGACGATTACCTTATCACAACCACGGCATTTATTTATTCCCCGCCATTCGTACCGGTAGTTGCCGCCGCAATGAAAAACAAGGATGTAATAATTACAGGTATTACTGTCGGAATTCTTGGATATGTGATTGGTAACTATCTTGGAGTACTTGTAGGATATTTTCTAAAAGGGATATAATAATATTAAGCAATATCGTCTGAGCGAGGAGGCTCAGCCGAACCGGAAACATGAGTCAATAGGTTGGGCTTAACGTCCTCGTTAAGCCCTTTCAAATCATTAACCATCTGAGCGAGGATGCTCAACCGAACCGGGGTCAGGTATGTTGGGCTCAGCGTCCTCGCTGAGCCTTTTTTTTTTAATAAAATCATTTTTATTTTTACACCTGATATGTCTCTTGCCTATAAAATTATTGACCAGTCCAAACTGTATTTCATTACTCTTCGGGTAATTGGCTGGGTAGATATTTTCACAAGAGAGAGTTACAGGAAAATTGTAACTGATAATCTGGAGTTTTGTATTTCAAACAAAGGTCTTGAGGTCTATGCATGGGTTTTAATGAGCAATCATCTTCACATGCTTGTTAGAAGCAATACTAATAATTTAAGTGGAACCTTAAGAGATTTTAAAAGTTTTACAAGTAAGTTGATAATAAATGAAATAATTAATGGAACTGAGAGTAGGAAAGAGTGGATGTTGAAATTGTTTTTAAAATCAAGACCATTTGACAGGAATACCAGGAAATATCAAATATGGGCTCATTGTAACCATGCAGAACTAATTGAAAGTGAAAAGTTTATTGAACAAAAGCTCAATTATATTCATAACAACCCCGTACGTAATGGGATAGTAGTAAGGATGGAGGATTACAGATATTCAAGTGCAATGGATTATGCAGGAGAAAAAGGGCTGGTTTCAATTGAAAGAATAGTTCTTAGGTGGATAACCTATAGATGATTCTTCAGACGTCTGAGCGAGGACGCTCAGACGAACCGGGAACATGAGTCAATAGGTTGGGCTTAACGTCCTCGTTAAGCCCTTTATACTCATTAATCGTCTGAGCGAGGACTCTCAGACGAACCGGAAACATGAGTCAATAGGTTGGGCTTAACGTCCACGTTAAGCCCTTTGTAATCATGAACCGTCTGAGCGAGGACGCTCAGACGAACCGGGAACAGGAGTCTTAAGGTTGGGCTTAACGTCCTCGTTAAGCCCTTTCAAATCATTAACCGTCTGAGCGAGGACTCTCAGACGAACCGGAAACATGAGTCAATAGGTTGGGCTTAACGTCCACGTTAAGCCCTTTGTAATCATGAACCGTCTGAGCGAGGACGCTCAGACGAACCGGGAACAGGAGTCAATAGGTTGGGCTTAACGTCCACGTTAAGCCCTTTGTAATCATGAACCGTCTGAGCGAAGACGCTCAGACGAACCGGAAACATGAGTCAATAGGTTGGGCTTAACGTCCTCGTTAAGCCCTTTATACTCATTAACCGTCTGAGCGAGGAGGCTCAGCCGAACCGGGAACAGGAGTCAATAGGTTGGGCTTAACGTCCTCGTTAAGCCCTTTATACTCATTAACCGTCTGAGCGAGGACGCTCAGACGAACCGGGAACAGGAGTCAATAGGTTGGGCTTAACGTCCTCGAGCCCTTTGTAATCATGAACCGTCTGAGCGAAGACGCTCAGACGAACCGGGAACAGGAGTCAATAGGTTGGGCTTAACGTCCACGTTAAGCCCTTTCAAATCATTAATCGTCTGAGCGAAGACGCTCAGACGAACCG
>Ga0209381_1000642_pt1 | contig 78072 bp, 54 predicted proteins | sample DewCreD2012metaG_FD_184111 | JGI IMG/M metagenome (GOLD analysis project Ga0209381, IMG submission 184111) | Hot spring sediment bacterial and archeal communities from British Columbia, Canada, to study Microbial Dark Matter (Phase II) - Dewar... ... | reverse complement strand
TGATAATAGTAAACAAAGAAAATGATGTAATAATAGCAAACGAGCCTGATGGTTCAGGAACAATAGAGAATAACGCCATTCTTGTAAAAGACAAGGATGGTAACGAATTGTATTATTGTGCAGTAATGCCTGTCCAAGATATGTCAATAATTAATGTTAACGCACCAATTGACTATGAAAGTGGTAAGTATAAATATGTCAACAACGAATTTATTCTGAACGAGGAGTATTGACATGGCAAAACAAGATATAATATTGGATAAAGAAACGTTAAAGAAAAAGGAGCAGCTTGATGAGCAGCTTGGCAAAAACAGGCTGAAGCTAATGAACACTGTTTATTGCCCTGAATGTAACAAATCGGGAACAATAAGCAAGACAATTATAAACACAGCGGAGAATATACCGTTGCCATTAACAGGCAATGATTTGCCATTAGGGATATATGTTATTTATAAGTGCAAGACTAAGAATTGCAAATTTGAAAAGAAAGTACTAATCAACGCAGAGATGTAATGAAAGGTTAAATCAGATGTTGTTACGAAAAAGGGATGAAAGAACTTTAAAGTCTGTAATTGGTCAGCTCAATGCTGCTGATTTAGATGATACTCTGCTGTCATTTAAATCTATATCACTCTTATTGAACCACAGACGTTTCGATACCTGTTGCCGTGAAGGACATGCAGTGTATTCTAAAATAAGCTCATACTCCCCTGTAATATTGCCGAACGTTCCATTCGCCCTGCAATTCGATTACAACGAAATTAAAAGCATAGATGTATCAATTTATCCACATTTTCAGAATAATGCTTTCAGGGTTGGGAAAGGTGGGCTTTACGAAGTATCAACCGAATGGCTTGTAACAATATCAACCGATAGACCTTATTTCAATGTTCAATCACTCGAATTAACATTATATAAGAACGGAGTTCCATATAAACGATTATCGAAAGTCCCAATGATTGTTGTTATAGCAATCAATACTAATTACTGGTTCCCTTTTGCAAGCCTTCAGGGAACAAAGAAGATTGAGCTGTCAGTTGATGACAAATTTGACATCAGACTAACTCAGGTTGGTTCAGCACCGTTTGACTACCGTGTTGTCCATGGGGGTTATCTTGACATTACTTATTTAGGACAAAAAGGAGAAGTTCAATGAGTAGAACATTAAAAGAAGGCTCGGCTGCTGTCAGAGATATCGTTGATGAAGTATCTGGCAATCTCCTCAGAGCTACAGAGAACGAATTACTGTCTTCTGTTGATTATGACGATAAAGATTTCATCCATAACGGGTTAATCCACTTCGGAGATGTGTTCCTCTCCGAATCTGATAATGCTATTGAAATAGTTGAAATTATAGCAGAAGAGAGTGGCACAGTATTATTCAAACCGGACCTTAAACTTTATTTGTTTGATCCGGATTGTGATATTGATTCAACAGCCGGTGATATTTTTGATTATACAGGAGTTACATCTCCTGTTGATGTTCGCTCGATTCAAACAATCGCTGCAACCGATTACACTGACATGAATAACGGAATTAATGTGAATTTCTCAAGAGCTGTTAAAACAGTTACTAAAGATAAATACATCAAACAGCACACAGGGGATAACTCTCGGGACTTAAAAGGTGTGCTGCAGTTTAATAGTTCAACACCTAATCGTTTTGATGATGATTCAACTTTTAGAATAAAAATCAGATTTATTCACAAATGAGTTATAATATGCCCAAAATAGAATTACACGATGTAACCCTTCTTGCTGTTGATTGCGTAGAGCTCGAAAGGGTAGTATTTGCAGCAAAAGTTTGTATGCATTATTGCGATTTTGCTGAAGTCAAAATACTAACAAGTCTTGACTGGTCTCAGCATAATGATGAGGGAATACAATTTGTTAAAATCAAACCGTTGCAAAATATATATCAATATTCTGAATTTATGTTGCATGATTTGAATAAGTATGTAGAAACAAGTCATGTACTGATCTTTCAACATGATGGATTTATACTAAATCCCAATGCCTTCGATGTTGAATTTCTTAATTATGACTACATCGGAGCCCCGTGGAATCTTGATTTTCTCAGAAGAGAGTCGAACGCTCCATGGGTTACTCCTGAAATCAAAACAGAAATGATAAGACATGATTCTTATTTCGCTGTTGGAAATGGTGGATTTTGTATTCGCTCAAAGAAACTGCTTGATTTAACAGCAAACTACAAATTACCTTATAACCAACAAGGTGATTGGGGCGGCGACGATGTTGCAATCTGCATAAAATACAAAGGATTTCTGCAATCCAAGGGTATTATGTTTGCACCCGCCTCCCTTGCGGCAAAGTTCAGCAAAGAGACAGGCAGATGGAATGGGCAGTTTGGATTTCATAATTACACCTTGACAGATATATCAAGCTGGAAGGATTTATTAAAATTCTATCCCCAGCATCAAGGCAGCGTTTCGGCTCTTCACTCCGGCGACATGGGAGATGTGGTTTATTCTATCCCAACACTAAAAGCACTCGGTGTCAAGACATTGCTTTTAAATGCTGCATTAGATTATGGAACTAAAACCGGATATGACCAATTCAAAGCATTAAAACCACTCCTGAAAGACCAGGGATTTGAAACTAAAATCATTCCCAAAGGATTCCCGTGGATGGCTGATTATTGCCTTGACGAATTCAGGTTCAAGGGTTATGACCTTGTGAGCGAACATCTGTCAACATATCATGCGAGAGCAATGGGAGTGGAATCTCAGGTTGATTTATCATTGCCTTACATCCATATTGATGATCCCGTCAAAGCTGCAGACATAGTAATCTCCAGAACCCAGAGATATCAAAATATAAATATGGACTGGCATTATCTTTTGAGTGACATTAATGCAAGTATTGTGTTTGTCGGTTTAAAAAGGGAATATCAAGCATTTCTTAAAAACACTATGCTGACCAATGTCCGATACCTTCCAACGAATGATTTGCTCGAAGTAGCAAGAGTTATAGCCGGAGCAAAGGTTTATATCGGCAATCAGTCAGTTGGTTTTGCAATAGCTGAAGGTCTGAAAGTTAACAGAATCCAGGAGGGATGCCCTTACTGTCCCAATTCGAAAGGTCAGTCAAATAATAGCATTGAAATCTTCAAACATCAGGATAACTATATAGCAAAGCTTAGACTTTATGAGTGGCTTGGACTGAAGCTCGAGGAGGAGAATCCTAATAATGATAAAGTCTTGTTATTCACAACCTGTTATGTTAATGATGAATATTCGCTCTCACGCATGCAGGACTGGATTAATTATTACTCACCAAGATTAAACATGCTGGGAGCTACCCATATTGCAATAATTGATGATGGATCACCTGTTGAATGGTTAAACAAACTTCAAGGTGATTTGAGATTATTCACTCTGCAATACCAATATGATATTACTGGAAAGATATCAAATGTAATAATCCCATCGACACAAAAAGCAGGCTTCTATAATGATAGGGTAAATATTCTTAGATTCCCTGACCGTCTTGGGAGGCCTTCAATTCACCGTTTCCCCGGGTGGTGGAGGAGCTATTCTTTCGGAGCCAAGATTGCAGAGCTTTACGATTTCGATAAATTTATCTTCATTGAATCGGATGCATATATTTTCGAATGCAATGGCAATCGCTTGTTCAATTATTTAAAATCTGCAAAAGGCTATGGATCGCTTTGGTCAGCAAGTTCTAATTACAGGGAATCTTCAGTTCAATGGTGCGTGAAATCAGATTATTACAAAGCTACCTATTTTTGGTCTTATAAAGACAGACTCCAGGAAGATTTCTGGCATGGTGTTAATCTCCATCAAACCCAGTATCTGCCCGAATATATCATTAATTTCAATAACAATCTTGATGAAGTCAAGCAATTCGTTATTGACCGCTATGGTGATGATAGCTTTAATACTATTCCCGAAGGTGCTGACGGTGCCTTGAATATGACTGATATATCACTTAATGGGATATTTCATAAAAAAGAAAATAAAAAGCAACAAGAATTGAAAAAACACTTAAATAAACATGTTTCAAATATTAAAGAGGAGGCAGCATGATACCAGTAGCTGCAAATGTTAATGAACTATCAGCCGGTCAGGCTCAGATAGACTATTTTGCTATCAGAATTAAATCGGATAAATCCGGTTATGATTTTCTCGATCCTTCAGCTGTGGCAACTTCACCGACGTTCCCCGCCTCACCGAATATGCCGGTTCTGGGTTCTCCAACTAGAGCTAATGCACTCGTTTACTCGTTAGGATTATACGAAGATGCAAAACACACTCCCAAGGAGGACGGTTCAAGCGATACAGAAATATCAAACTACGAGGATAACCCTGATATTTATACAAACCTCGTACCGTTCGCAAAACCTAACGTAGGCTCAGCCAATTTGCCGGAATGGAAAAAAGAAGATGGAACACCGCGCGGCGGTGCCGTTTCTGCAGACAAACTTTTGCTTGAAATCCACTACGGAGGTCTGGATTCAGTAACAGGGAAAGTTAAGACTACAATGAAGATTGGCTACCTTGAAACAACATCATTCAGTTACACTTCCAAATATGGAGAGTATTCTAAACCTGTTGTGAAATTCAAAGGTATTCCTCCAGAAGCAAACGTTTCAATACCTGCTGCTGTTTTCGACGCAACAAAGGTTACAGCTGCCGCGAGAACCTTATACCGTGCCAATGGTCACGAGACACAATTCCTTCCTAAAGGGAGTGGATTATAATTAATTATTTAAGGTCCTCCTCAATCCGAGGAGGACTTAACCTATGGAGTAATTTATGGAAGAAGATAAAGAATTAGAATTAAAAGAGAAACAGATTGCTGAATTAAGCAATAAGGTTATTGAACTAAAGACTGAATATGAAAATGCAATAAAAATGAATATCGAACTGAGCAAACAATTGCAGGAATCAAGAACTGCTATAAAAACACTAGTAGCAGAGACAATTGAGCATGGCTTTACACTATCACATCAGAATGATGAAATGGAAGATAAATCATTCAGAGCGAAATTCCATGTACCCTCTGCATCAGTCCGATCAAAGATTCTTGAACTGAATTGCAGTTATGCAGAAGAGCAACAGGCTGTTGAAGAAAAGTATAAAGAAATTAAAGATTTGAAAGAAATCCCATTCCCACAGCTTTCTTCTTCAGAGATGGTCATAACAACAAAGTACAATCTTGAAATCAATAACCTTTATTCAAAGTTTATTCTTAACGCTGTCCGGGCTTGTATTGATACAAAGCAGTTGACTACAGAACAGAAGGAACTAATTGCTCAAGCCTACGATTCGGAGTTCTGGCAAAAACAAAATTTTGTGGAATTGGAGCAAGCTTTCATATCCTTTCGGGGAAGTGCTAAGGTATGATGATGAACTTGTAAATTTCATTCAATCCTTCCCTGTGTTTAATGTTAAAAGAAACGATGAAAATGTTCCTGAAAAAAAATCTTTTTATAATTCTTACAATCTTGTTCCTTCCGTCCATACCTACGGTCATGCACTTGGAACAGAGTATGAATACAAAATTTTATGCAAACAAGTTGAATCAGCAAGCAAATATTCTTTCGAAGAACTTTTTATTGAAAAGCCTTTGTCATTTGTGTGGGATCAGATGGCATTAATTAAAGCAGTAACATGGTAAACAATGGCTAACAATCTACAAATAGACTTACCTCTCAACCCGGTTCTCGATGTCGGGAAGTTCAACGTATTGCTGAATGAACTTAAAACAGCTATGGGTCCGCTCGGCAAAGACATTCAACCTATTGATGAGGCAAAATATAAAGCGGCTATTCAGTCGGCAAAAAAATCCGTTGACGAATTGACGTCTGCAGAAAAAAAAGCTGGAGATGAAATTAAAGAAGTCGAAAAGAAAGCTAAACAAGCCGGTGATGCATTCGGCAAGGCATTTCAGTTCAACCAGATTATTCAAGCTGCTGGCACTTTATCAAATACTTTCACTTCTCTTTCTGAACCCCTGCTCGCTCTGGATAAAAACGTGCGAAATATTGGAACTTTAGGAGTCCAAAACTTTGCAGAGATTCAAGAAGCACTATTAAAACAACAGCAATTAACAGGTAGGGACGCAGTTGCACAAGCTGATGCTCTCTATGATGCTGTGAGTGCGGGGTCTGTGGTTATTAAAGATGGTCAGCTCAATATTAAAGAAGCACTATCATTTTTGGATACTTCGAGCAAGCTCGCAAAAGCCGGTTTAACTGATGTGAAAGCAACTACTAATGTCCTGACTTCTGTTATTAATGCATACGGAGATAGCGTTTCCAAAGCTGGTAATTATTCTGATACTTTATTTGGTGCTGTTAAGCTGGGTAAAACAACGGTCCCCGAGTTGGCTAACTCATTGTATAATGTTGTTCCGGCAGCCGCACAAGCCGGAGTATCGTTTGATCAAGTAGTGGCTGCAGTAGCAACTCTCACAAAACAAGGTGTTCCTACAGCTCAGGCTACTACCCAGATCAGGCAAAGCATTGTTGAGTTAATGAAACCCGGTGCTGCCTTGCAAACTGTTATGACAAAAGCAGGAGTGTCCTTAGAGTCATTGAAAAAAGAAGGATTACAGCAAAGCATGGTCAAAATCGGTAATGCTATGTCCGAAATGGGGTTAAAAGCAAGCCAGGTATTCTCATCAGTAGAAGCAGCTGGAGCGGCGGCATTACTAAATACAAAAGATATATCCGGTCAGATTATTTCTCTTGCAGATATTGAATACATAAATACTTCAGCTGTTGGAAGCACACAAAAAGCTTTTGATATTCAAAAAGCTGGAATAGAAAGTCAGACAAAATCTCTATCATTGAAAATCAAAGGTTTCGTTACAGGTGCTTTGGGAGAATTTGACAAACTTACAGGGGGTTTGGGGTCATTATCTTTATTGTCATTCCCCGGAATCAGTTCGCTTGTTACTACCCTTGCTGGTCTCAATATGATTATTCCAGGTGGATTGTTAGGAGGTTTGAAATCTCTTGGCACTTCCATTCTTGGTTTAATACCTTCGTTCACTACAGCAGGTGCAGCAGGAACAGCTGCAGGTGCATCCGTTGTTGCAGCTTGGTTGCCTGTTATTGGTATGGTAGCTGGCATTGCGGCAGTTGGTGTTGGTCTGTATGCCCTCGCCGGTGGTTTTGATAAGACAAGTGCAAGTAAATTAAAAGATACCGAGGAAACAATTAAAAATCTTGAAGCCAACAAAAAAGCGAATTTAGAAGCTCAGGAACGAGAAAAGGAAATTGCTAAACTTATTCAAACTTACGAAAAACTGATTCAATCAAATGACGGCTCTGCTGCCTCAGAGAAACGATTAGATGAAATAAGGGAGAAACTAAATGAAAGGTATCCTGAAACTATCAATTTAACCAAGTCCCATGCCGATAATCTGGAGGCTATAAAAAAGGAAACAGGACTTGTCAATCAAGGTTTTGAGTCCTTAGATGAGAATTCAAAAAAATTAATTATAGAATTCGAAAAACTTGGAAAAAAGGAAAAGTTATCGGCAGAGGAAAAGAAAAAATTACAATCCGTAACTGCCGAGCTCAATAATTTATACCCGGATGTTAAAGCCTCAACAGATGATTATGCCGGCTCGCTTGAAAGATTAAAAAACCAGGCTGGTGGAGTTACGAATGAAATGAATAAACTTAGAAGCGAGTTTAATGCAATGCTCGCAGAAACTTCAGAATTAGCTATTATTCAAGCAAGGCAACAGAGAGACGCGCTAAAGGATGAAGCCATGAAAGCATTTACTGATGTTGGTGATATAGCGTTTAGTGAGTCAGACAGAGCAGCAAGGCAGTTAGTTCATAACTTTTATTTAGAATTGGTTAAAATTAACGATCCTTCAAAAATAGCAGAATTATCAAGAAAATTTAGAGAGACTGCGAAGGGCAGTGTCAAAGCAATGGATTTCTTCGGGATTGCAATGACTGAACAAAAAATCGATAAACAAGGCATTGATAAAGCATCTGCTTATATCATTCAATTAGCCTCAGCCCAGGAAAACTTACTTCAAAAAGCAAGGGACAAACAGAAAGCAGCTATCACCCAGACCAATAAGGATATGACCGATGGATTGAATGAGACAGGTAGTTCAGTCCAGGAAAACTTCAATAAATTAAAAGCAGATTGGGAAGCTGAAATTATCACTATCGAACAAGTAAAAGGTAACATTAAAATCTTAAGAAATCAATTAAACCAAGATATTACAGCAGGAAAAATAAGTGCCGAAATGGGTAGGAAATTATCGGATGAACTTATACAATTCGAAAGAGAAGCAAAGAAAGAGGCAAGAGGTGGAACCACTGCTGCCGAAAAGGAAGCTGATAAAAGAAAAAAGATTGACGAAGGATTGATTGACTTTCTCATCAAAAAAAGGACAGACGGTTATAAAGCCCTACAAGATTTAGAAGGCAAGTCAGGTCAGGATAGGATTGATGCCCTGCAGCGGATTCGAATTGACGCAGAGAATGATGAAAAACTGGAAGGAACAAAACGGCTAAATACCTTGTTGGACCTTGACAGACAAATTCATGCCGAAAGATTAAAGCTCGAGATTGAAGCAATCGAGACAAAAAACAATGAAATCAAGAATAAGGAACAGGAAGCTTTCATTAAAAGGCTCGGCGACGTTGACGGCAATGCTGAATTATTTTCAAAATATCAGATGCTATATGGAGAAATCACTGCCGAGGAAGAATTAAGCACAGAGGAAAAAAATCAAAAGCTACTTGATTTGAACAAAGATTACCTTAATAAACTACTTAGCAATGAAAAAATTAATGCAGATACGAGAAAGCAATTCTTGGAAGTGTTTAATATAACTCTTGCTAATCTTGACAAAAAAGCTATTGCCGAAAAGGTCTCAGCTGAAAAGAAGGCAGCTGCTGAAATATATAAGATTGAAGCCGAAACAGCGAAGAGAATTAGGGAAGAGAGACTGAAGGAGCAATATGAAGCAAGGTTGCAAAATATCAACCAGATTAAAGATAAAGCAATCCGGGAACGGGAAATAGCAATACTTGAAGCCGAAAAAACTTATAACGAAGAAGTGAAACTTGCTAAGGATAGCCAGAATCTTAAGCTTGATGCCCTTATCAAATTTCAACAAGCTAAACTTCAGGCTGAACAAACTTACCTCGATAAGACGACAGATATTTATACTAAATCTGCTATAACTTTTGGCGATATTCTCAATCAACAATTGGCTGCATTCAAACCACCAGATAATGCAAATGAAGACGCAGAAAGACTAAAGAAAGAAATAGATGCCCTAAGCAAGGAAGAGCAGGCAGCTCGGATAAGCTATAAAAAGAAGGAAATATCTGGCAAGGAACTTCAAGATAAACTTCTTAGCTTTGCTAAGCAGAGGCATGAAAAAGAAGTTGAAATGGATAAACTAAGAGTAGATTTGGGCAAATCTTCTCTTCAGGTTCTCGGCGCTGCCTTCGGTCAATATATTGATGCTATGGGTGCTCAGATGACAAAGCATATCGAAAATTTTCAGAGTTTAACAGGCATCCAGGTAACTATTGATAAAGATGCCAAAGAAGCCCAGCAAAAAGCAGAGAAAGCCAAGAATGAAGGCAATATTGAAGATTATAATAAATATAATAAGCAGTACGAAGATTTAAACATTGCAAGGGCAGCTAACGAGGAAAAGACACAATCAGCAATTCAGGGAGCATATATTACAACTGCTGCTGTTGTTGGTTCTTCTCTGGGAAAACTAGCAGCAGATGGGAAGTTGACATGGAAAAGCTTGGTTCTCTCGGCTCTTGATGGACTACAGGCAATGGTGCCAATCATAACAGCACAGATATTTGGTTTATATTCAGCTTCACCAAATCCTGTTAATGTATTTGGTTTAGGAGTTCCCGGCGCAGTTGCCGCTGCTGCTGCAAGTATAGCACTATCAGCAATGGTGCAGGTTGCAAAAGCCGGAGTATCAAAATACTTCTGGCAAGGTGCAGTAAATATTCAAGGACCCGGAACATCAACAAGCGATGATATCCCGGCTATGCTTTCTGTCGGGGAATCGGTTATTAATGCAAGAGCGACAAAAGTTCCCGGTCATATTCCGTTATTTAATTGGATCAATCAAAATCAACAATCAGCTGCTGTTTATTATGCCAAGTTTAAACCTCTTGAAGTTTTAAGTTTGATGGATCCTGAATTACTTGCCCGGCAGAGCAGGTTTATTCAGCTTCATGTTGTTGAAAACGTTGGAAGTCTTGAAATGATTAAATCCCTGAAGGAACAAAACAATTATTTGAAACAGCAAAACAAGATACTTATCGAAAAATTTGATAACCTTGAAAAAATAATATTGAATTCAGACAAGCTCACCAGAAGAACCATCCAGGACACCGGAGAAGGGTCAATCAAAGTCCAAGGTGAACTGAAAGCCAGTGGAGGGGATCTGGTAAAAATATTCAACGAAGAGAATTATCGTATGATTAAGAGGCGTGGAAGCTGATGACTGACTGGTATGAAATATGGTTATATTCAACTAATACTTATATCGAACCTGATTCTGACAGCATGGTTGCTCTAACTTCAATGCCTACGGAAGCTCAAACAGTTGCTGAGCCCATCTGGACTAAAATAAAAGTAGCAGGGCTTGAAAGAGACCGCGTCCCCATTCGAGAACCAGAAGAACGAAATGGGATAATTGTTCATTGCACAACTCAAATTGAGCAATTCAACTTAAAAATACTCCCTTTTTTATTTCCTGAGGACCGTGAGAATCTTGATGATTTATATGATATATTCTTGAAACAATATATTTTCCTTTCAATTCATGGAAACGATTCCACATACCAGTATAACGATGATTTCCACGACAGCACAGAATGTATGGCTGTAAGTCTAAAGTCTCTTCCCAAGCCCGAACACAATTATGACGAAGGTTACAAGGTGCTAAAAGTTGAATTGCAAAGATTTTTCCCAATTTATGGTAGCTAAATGGTAGATTTTAGACCCGAAAGCCAAAATGTTTATGTCCTCAAATGGAAGGGAGAACGCACCGGATGGTTGTATAAACTTGAGGTTATTCAATCCGGGTTCTCAAGTTTAACAGCTCCTGTCTATATCGATTTGCCTCCTACTTGCGGAGTAGTTAAGAATCTTGAAACCACCGGGTTCAATAAATATCCTGTTGGAGTGCCAGCCGGAGCAACAATGAAAGTATTTTGGGACATCAATTTGATCCCTACCCACTCAGATTTTAATGCTTTAAGATCAGCACTTCTCAATCCGGCAATAACAACCACTACTTCCCGTCCATTCACTACCGGCACGATTTATAAATTATATATTAATCCTGTTGGAAATTATGAAGATCCCGGTATGAATTTTTATCATCCAATATTTACCGGAATTCAGCTTGAGGGCATAGAAGCAAACTTCGATGCAGAGCTCAATCAAATAACAGTAGATGTCGAGGATATTCATTACTATGTACCGTCTAATCTTGGCATAACTGAAGAATTTATTGATATTGATGATTTCAAGACAACAATCATTAAGACTATTGCATTGTATGAATTAGTAATCAAGAAGACTTCTCCAAGTGCATATAATTATGGAATTGGTCATTGTTTGTCGAATGACTTAGTCAATGATTACTGGTATTGCTGGCAAACTTTACAAAAGTTCTGGGACAGACTTACATACCATCTACAATTTTATTATCGCTTTGTCCTGCGAGACTATAGTTTCAATCTGACAATCGAGAAACCACTTACCAGATATTATAGACAGAATTATTCAGGCGATGGTTCGCTTGGTGCCGAGCTAACGTGGGATGATATTTTTCTGTTGTTTGCCGTCAGGCATGAAACAGAATTAATAGATATCGGTGGTTTACTTAATCTTGATGACGATAATTCATTGCCCAAAAGGTATAAAAGTTATTGGGATTTACTATCAGACTGGTTCAAAGAGAGTCTGACTAAGGCAGCGTTTAACTCATCCAGTGTTGTGGGAGCATATCCTATTTACAATGACGATCAAGTTATTGTTCTTGACAGGAATAAAATGAATTCTTGTAAGCCCAAGTTCTGCACAAATATTTCATCAAAAGTCACAAGTTCTTTATCTGAAATAATTGATGATGATTTGGATAAATTTGAAGCTTTTGTCAACAGGTCAAGGAACAATGGTGAAGAAACATTGCCTATAGTATTCAATAATATTCCGACAGCAAGCTATTACAAAGATTCCCAGAATGGTTCTTGGGACGGTGCGAATATGGCAATCCGATTTAGCATCAAGAATCCATCCGTTTTGCAGGTCAGCGATAGTTCCAAACAGCATATCTCTAATCTTTATTATATGTTTTATGACAGCGATGTGGTAACAACACCAATGCCAATCAGGGTGCATGAATTTGTCAGAACATATCTTGATACCGATACAACAACTGATGAATTAGATGATTGCGAGTTTAATCCTTTCATATCTGACAGTCAAGACGCAACAAAGCCCACAGAACTTTGTCTTGAAGCCCAAAGCTATTGCAAACCTAAAATCCAGGCTGAAGCATTTCTCCGACTTGCAAATAATCTAGCAATTTCTGAAATAGAAATTGAAATTTTCTTTAATGAATACTCCCATTGGACAGGTGGAGGAGATGTCGGGTTCGTATGGTGGTATGATGGTATTCCACTTGCATTTGAATTCGATATGACGAGTATAAATCCAGAATTAAATTATATACCAAAAACATGGATATGGATGAATTCAAAACTTGATATTCAAAAAGAAATAGCTACAGTTAAACTACAAACGAAGGCTTTATGAACTATCCAATTGCACCAAATAGTGTAACTGAAGATCAACTGCAACCTCATTTAAGAAATAGGCTTAAAGGATATAATGTTAGTCTAAGATACATCAATGAGAGTATTGCTGAGTCAAAGCTTCCTCAAATAATTGCCGGTGAGACTATAACAAGAGGTAATGCCATTACTTTCCTTAGTGTCAATGGTGATGTACAAGCTTTTCGCTCAGGATTAACTTCACCTGCAAATGCCATTGCATATGAATCCGGAATTGCAGGAGAATCTATAAGATATACTAAAACCAACAGTGTGGAAGTAGATGGCGCTTCTTTTGTTCCAGGTTTGGACGTATTTCTCGTAGATGGTACACCAAATCTGACAACGACATTACCATCTCTGAGCAATAAAAAATATCTTCAGAAGCTTGGAGTAGCTCTCAGCTTGACATCATTATCAGTAATGATTGAAGAGGCTGAATTATTTAAAGTGTAGGCAAATTATCAATAGCATCCTGCTTCAATTTATCGACAACCTTGGCATATCTTTCAGTCATCCTTATAGTGCTATGCCCAAGCAATTCAGATACAGTTTTTAATCCTGCTCCATAAGTCAGTGTAAGCGTAGCAAAAGTGTGACGAGCCGAATGGAAAGTTATATCCTTATTAATACCTTCAATGGATTTAATCCACGACTTTAATTTTACCTGAGTGTGTCTTCGATTCAACAATTCGAATACCTTGGAATTGCCATCCCTTCTTTCCCCAAGATATTTTAATGCCTGAGTTGAAATATACACCATTACAGGATCTCCGGTCTTTGATTGTTTCAGATATAAAACAAACCGTCCGTTATCCTCTGAAATCTGCTTCCAGGTCAGATTCTCGATATCAGACAACCTTAAACCCGTGAAGCAGCTGAAAAGAAATGCATTTTTGATTATCGGATGATTAGTTTCAGAGTCATTAAGAAGCTTAATTTCATTAATTGTAAGGTATTTAAGTGGGGTTTCGTGACTTCTTGGCTTCCTCACCTTGTCCATTGGATTAAAGTTCATTAACCCATCCTGAACTGCAATATTCAGGGCAGTAGTTATAACATTCATATATGTAACCACAGAATTCTGCTTGAGCTTAGATAGTAGGTAGCTTTTAAAGCCTTCAATTTTCGATGGAGTTAAATTTATAAATTTAATATCTTTGACAAGGTATGATTTAAGATGATTGAACGTAGAACGCCATTTATGAAAGCTTTTGCTTTTATTCTCTTTTTTTTGATTAACTAAATAAGAGAAAAACTCAAGAATATACTCGTGATTAAGAATGGCCTGCTTGATAAATTCATACTTACCGCTAATAATTTCCTGAATCCTTACAGATTTAATCATTTCGGCAGTTCTAATTGCATCCCTGTCCTTAGCGGTGAATCTTTTCTTATCTATAGTAGAAATATAAAGATTCAAATATTCATGCTTTCTTTTCCCGCCATATTCAATATCGAGCAGCAGACTATAATTATGCTTATTTTTTCTGGCTCTAATTATAACATTCCGTGATTTTGATATTGTATAAAAAGTTTGCATTATTCAAGATACGTTTTAAGATACGTTTTACTTATTTTATAAAACAATTCTATTCATAATACTTCAATAAGCAAATTAGTGATAAAATAAGAATTATACAATATTAGCAAAGAAATAAGATAGGTATATTTATGGCGAAAATTAGCAAAATTATCCTTTGCACAGACGGGGACGTCTGGGATTTGTCGTTCTGCACAGACGGAGGCGTCTGGGATTTGTCGTTCTGCACAGACGGGGACGTCTGGGATTTGTCGTTCTGCACAGACGGGGACGTCTGTGCTACTTCTTTTTTCATTTATTTTCCCTCGACTATCCTTATCTCTTCCTCTGTTAATTCATACAACCTATACACCAGCTCATCTATTTTTTCCCATTTTGTTTGTCTCTATTTATTATTAATAAAAATTTATTTATTTCAATCCATACAAAATTAATACTTTCTCATCCAACTCCCGTTGTATTTCTCCCAATCTATTCTCTGATTCTTGCTCGGTTATTTCCTTTGAGAATTTTTGCTTTTGTATTGAGACAGCTCGGTTAAATATGCTTTCAAACTCCTTTAATTGCTCTTTAGTTGGAATGATAATAGGAAGTTGGCGAGCATCGTTAATTTGAAAATGTGATGTTGAGTTTACAAAATCATCTACAAATTCGCTTATGAATTTTGAATTTATCATACATACAAAATACCAATCCGGAAGATTAATCTTGGTAAATAATGACATTGTCAAAACATCATAAACACCGTTGTCTTTTACTCTTGACTTCAGGTATGTTGAATTAACATCTGTCCAGCAAAAACCTTCTCTGAAGTAGAATTGTGGATTTCGAACAACGGGCATACCTTCGCCTTTTTTACCTGAATTTTCTTTTAAGAAATTCACATTCTCACTGCTCCAATCAATATAATAAGGTGTAGGTGCCCACCAGCGGTTGCCTTCCTTGTCGCCTTTGTCGTAAGGTACAAATGTCTTTTTTCCCTTTATTCCGTTTAGTTTTTCATCCTCTGTTAGGGTATCTACATCAGCAATTTCATCTTTAGTTACAATTCTGTATAACCAACCTTGTCCAAAAATATCTCTGCCATATTTTTCTTTTAATTTGTCAAACAGGTTTCTTATCTCAATTTCTGACAAACCATTCAAATAGATCTCAACATCATTTTTATTTTTCAAGTGTGAAAGTTCTTTCGGGTTTTTGCTTTGTATGAATTCCCAGAGTTTTTTGGGTCTATCTTGTTTTACTTTTTCAGCATATTTTGTTCCTAATAATACGCCTACATATTTTCCATTATTTCCAGTCTGTAATCCTACACCACCATCAGTAATTAAACCAAGCAAAGTAATATCACCGGGTTTTAAGTTATTTCTGTATTCATCTAATTTCTTTTTATTTTTTTCTATGTTTTTACTTGTTGAAATAAAATTCCACCATTTATCCATCAGTTGCTTTAATGGTTTCCCAAGTTTTTCATAAACTCTAAGATTAAAATCATTAGGTATAAAAAAGACATTATTTACCACATTGTTAAAAATTGATGTTGATACTTTGTAAACCTGTTTTATATCAAAATTATTTTTAGCATCTATAAAAAACATAATATTATTGTCGTTGTTAGATTTTTTTACAATGGTTATACAAGTATCTACCATAGCGGATTCAAAAGGATTTGCTGTGTCAACAAGTTGAAGCAGTTGATTTTTTAATAATAATTCTCTTAAGTTCTTTTTGGTTTGGATAGTCCAGAATGTTTTTGAAGAAATATAAGCAAGTGAACCATTAACTTTAAGAAATTCTATACCCTTGAAATAAAAGTGATTATAAATATCATCTGCAAAACCAAATTTTTCTTCCAATATTTTTTTGTCATTTTCATTGACTCCTTTGGTGGAAATATACGGCGGGTTGCCGATGACGATATCGAAGCCGTCTTTTACTCCGAACATCCATTCGGGGTCGAACCAGCTGGCGGTCTCATTCTTGAAAGGATCCCAATCTGCTAACTTTGTTCCAAAGTCAAACATTTCTTTATCAATATTTTTGTCGTTAAACAGTGAGTGAGCAATTTTGGTATGAGCTTCTTTGAAATTTTGCTCTGCAATAAGTTTTGCTTTTCCCCATGACTGAAAGAATTCATCACGATATTCCCGTAGCTCAGCTAATTGAGCGTCAATATTAAACAACTGAATACCCCAGTTGATTTTTGGCAAAGCAATAAGAGTATTAGCGGCAACGAACTTGAATTCAAGGTTTGGCAAGGGTTGAATTCCCCTGTTTTCTTCATTATCATTAACCTTTTCATCAACAATAATCGAGAGGAAGCACCTGAGTTTGGATATTTCGATAGCAATTTCCTGAATATCAACACCATAAATAGATTTTTGAATGATACCAAGCTTTCTTGTGAAGTTGACAAGCTCTTTTTCGCCTCTCAATTTTCGTTCGAGCATTTTCCTTACGGACTGTTCTTTAATGTCTTTAAGAACTTTTTCGAGCCACATTTCGCCTTTTGGGTCAATTTTTTCGAGGATAAGTTGAATTTTTTGCAACACACCCATAGGAAAAGCTCCCGAACCACAGGCAGGGTCGAGAATTTTAACCTTATCGAGGGCATCAATAATAAGATTGACCTCCTCAACAGAAAAATCATGCTCCTCATCTGAATATGAAATTAGTTTTCGCAGTTTATAGGATAAAGGTAGCTCGGACATTCCTGTCTGAGCAATATTTGTAGAGTTAACTTTTTGAGGTAGCTCAGTAGAGTTAACAGACAAGAATGTCTGTTCTACGTCTTTTTGAGGTAGCTCGGACATTCCTGTCTGAGCAATATTTGTAGAGTTAACATTTTGAGGTAGCTCAGTAGAGTTAACAGACAAGAATGTCTGTTCTACGTCTTTTTGAGGTAGCTCGGACATTCCTGTCTGAGTAATATTTGAAGAGTTAACAGACAAGAATGTCTGTTCTACCTTTTCTCCTAATTTCTGTTCAAGATATGCTATTAAACTTTCGTCAACCATATATTCAACAATAGGGCGGGGAGTATAGAAACTTCCGGTTTGTTTCCTTGCTGTTTCCCCAGTTTCGGGATTGATTTCAGCCAGAAGATTTTCGAATACTCTGCCAAGCATTTCTGGGTCAATAGCAAGGTCAATATCAATGGAAGCAGATTCATCAATGGTAAAATTATAAAGCTCAAACAATTTCAATAATTTGATAAGCCATTCATTCGGCACTTTCAAGGTATTCAGAGCTTTAGATTTTCCAAGAACATTATCCAATTCGTAATGGTCTTTAATATGTGGCTCGAACAAACCACCATTAAGAAAGGGAACATTCAACCAAAAGCCCTGTTTGTAATTTGAAAGGCGGTCATTTATCGGGGTATTAAGGACTTCGAAGAAGAGAGGTTCCAATATTTCGTGATAATAGTCATGAGATTGAAGACATGAGTCAGAAGAGAGAATTTCATCAGTTAATAAGGGTAATTTGTTCGATGATTTCTTTTTTTTCAGAAACCAGCAGAACAATAAACGACCGATAAGGCGAACGGCAAACTCTTTTTTCTCAGTGTCGTTATTTCCGGGGTATTTTATCAAACCGGGTGAAGAAAATGTTTGATTATTTATTTTTCTTTCACCGCCAACCAAATCAGTGAAGAGTTTTGCAATTTCAATATAAAATTCTTTTGTAACTTTTTCGACGCTGAAGGCTTTTCTGATTGTATCAACCAAAAGATTTTCTTTAGTTTGAATAGCAAGAACATCAATAAACTGTTTTTGGGCAGTGTGGCTTGGCTCGGATTTGCCCACAAGAAAAGAAAAACGTTTCGGAGGGGTTTCGACTTCAGTTTTGACTCCTTTTTCGGTTATTTTTCTATCAATTTCAACAAAAGATAATCTCCAGTTTTCATCATCAGAAGAATAGAAAGCAACAATAGCATTGTTGACTCCTTCAATATTGGCTTTCAGATATTTACCAATCAAGTTGCGTTGAAAATTTCTGGCTCTGTCTATTTTGAAGCCTGTTTGTAGCTCAACGGTTAAAACATCAATAGCTTCATCTTTGACATCCCGAAATGACCCATGGAAAGTAAAATTTTTTACATGGTTTCGTTCTGTCTCATTCAATTGATGAGTAAGGGAAAGCTCGTTGAAGCTAAAACCATTAAACATCTCATTAATAAAATCACGAAACCTTTTAATATCAAAATCATCTTTTAAAGTTGTTTCGATTATTGACCTCGATAAAGAACTCATTGACAATCCTCGTTGACTAAGTATTCAGATAAAATAACTTCACGTTTGCCACCAATGTCAGCGGCAGATTCGGCAAATGTATCAATAAAAAATTCATCGGGAATATGATTACGCAGCAATGAAATAACTCGAATGGGTTCGAATGGTTTTGTTTGAATAACTTTATTCAGATCTGATGCAAGTGTTTTTGTAGTTTGCTTTGGCAAAGCACCTTCATTTAATAGTGCTTTTACATTTTTAATAAATAAATCATCTTCATCAGTATAAATTTTGCAGTATTTGACTTCAGGTAAATTCAAAATCTGAAGAATTTTATTAGAAGAGTCTCTCCCGGATCTCTGTTTTAATTGACGAATTTCCTCGGTTGTCGAGAAAATAAAATTATTTTTGTTCTTATTTAACAAGTCAAAATAGTCAGGACAATCTTTTTCTCTTGGAGTATCAGGAGAGCATTCAAAATATTTTACAGCCTGCAAGAAATCAAGTTCATTTGAATCATTTTTACTTGAAATGAAAAATTTAGTTAGTTTCCCTTTTCTAAAGAATGAAACTAATGAATTATCTGGCAGATTGAATTTTCTTGCTGAACGAGCTTTTTTGGGCAGCTGTTTAATCTTTTCAAATAAATCAGAATGGGAGTCCCTGATATTCCTGATTAACATTAAATACTTCAATTCGCTTTCCTCGTTGTCTTCGCCAGTGATTGTCTTTTTAGAATTTAACAATCTAAATAGCTCATGAGAAGTGATTTCTTCGCCATCAGTTAATAGTTTTGAATCGGCACCGAGCATTTCAATAAAAGATTGAATTTTGGCTTCGGCTGCCGATTTTAATCCAATTTCTGAATCAGATTGAACAGTTGGAAAGAAATTATAAGTAAAAATCCTATCGAATTTAGTATTCACTCTATTTATACGACCAGCCCTTTGCATCATTCGTGTAGGATTCCAAGGAATGTCATAGTTTATAACAACGCATGAGCGGTGCAGATTAATACCTTCTGAAAGAACTTCAGTAGTAAGCAATATTCTGTAATCATCCTTTTGATTTTCTGACCTGACATTTGCATCAAAATTTTTAATAATAGTATCCCTTGTGTTATTAGCAGAATCGCCACTGAAGGAAATAACTCCCTTGAAATTATTTTTTGTTAATTCCTCTTTCAGGTAATCAACAGTTTCTTTTGATTCTGTAAATACAATTAGTTTATTATTCTTGAGAATATTATCCGATATCAATATTTCAATAAATCTGAGTAATTTTGGGTCACGTTGGATATTTGACCACATTTCATCTATTTTTTTAAGAACTTCAAGGTCATCATTTAACTTATTGATAAATTCAGGACTGAAATCCTTAGAATTGAAAACATGAACTTTTTCTGCGTTAATCAATTTATCCAAAGCTTCTAAATCGCCTGCCTGCAACAATTCAAATACTTTGTTAGAATATTTTTTGCTTACATAAACATTACCTTTATTGAATTCGGCAATAAAATGCTCATAAGATTTAATAAACCTTTTAACTGACATTTTAAAAGCAAAGAAACTGCTTTCCAGCCTTTTCACAAGCAAAATTTTCATAAATTTTCGCATGTTCATTTGCGATAACTCTTCAGGTTGAGATATACCTGCTTTAAGAAATAACATCGGTGTATAACGGCTATAAGAGAAATCTTTTGTTATCAGCTCAATTGTTTTGTTGAAAATTCTATCTTCAACAGGATTCAACTGGTAATAAATTGGTTTTGGGTCATCAACTTCAGGAAATTTCAGCCCTTGTTCTTTAAGGTCTTTGTCAAAATATTTCACTATCTCATTTCTTGTCCTTCTAACCATCAAATATTTTAGAATTTTGTCTCTTACTTGATTAGCATTGGCACGAACAACCTTCATATATTCTTTGTAATTTTCTTTTCGGTCTAATCCGTTGAGATTTTTTTTAAGATCGTTAAAAAATTTCTCCAAATCTCTTACATTTGGAATAGTGCTATTTCTTGATTTTTGAAATAGCTTTATTTGGCTTAGAATATCTGATGGGTCATTGTTCAAAGGTGTAGCAGATACCAGAATAATTCTTTTGCCTCTGCAAATTCTCGAAATTTCCTCGTAGGTCATATTTGTTTCGTTTCTGAATCTATGAGCTTCGTCAATAAAGATGTTCTTATACTTTTCAGTTCCTCTTAATAAAATGCTATCCAACTTACCGACCGAAACAAAATCTGCAGGAACCTTAAAATCACTGAATACGTTTTTCCATGAACCCGGATTATTTTCGTCCAGAAGTAAAGGGGGCGCAATAACAAGATGACGCCCATCAAGTTCTTTAGCTAACAATGCCGAAATGTATGTTTTACCAAGCCCAACGACATCGGCAAGAAAAACCCCGCCATATTGTTCCAGTTTGTTTTTTGCATCTTTAACAGCTTCGATTTGATAATCCAATTGTTTAAATTCAGGAGGAAAATAATCCTTGGAATTGGAGTCTATATCAATATTGATTTTCTCTTTAAAATACTCATAAAGAAGCTTCAAAAATAACTCATAAGGTGTTATTTCCTGATTTATCCAACTTTTATCAATTGTATTTGCTATGACTTCCTTTAAATCAATTGATTTTTCCCATAGTTCATTAAATTTATTGATAGCAAAAGTATAATCTGACTTATTTTTTAGTTCAACATTGAATTCTATGTTATCAATAAGACCACCTTTAGTGAAATTACTTGAGCCTGTTATAACCCTGCCTTTATCTCTATCACTAACATCGAAAGTCATGATATAAACCTTAGCATGAATATTTTCATCAGGATAAATTCTTACTTCCAATTTATTATTGATAAGCCAATCTCGAAATACCCTAACTCCAGTTTCAATCTCAATAGTGTCATCTGAGTTCTCTAATTCATTCAGAATATCCTCTTGAATCATCTCTTTGCATTCTGCCTCTGAGGGTTTTACAATAGTTTGGTTAAACAAATTGGCACTTTTTACAAGGTCATAAGTAGCTTTGTTGGTATTCATACCGACTAAAATTCTTATTTTCTCAGTGGTATTGAGCGATTCGTAAAGTTGGTTAAAGCCAGTTATATAGAAATACCCTACCAAGACATCAAAATATTTTGTATCCTTAATCAGTGTTTTAAACCTATCTAAAAGGGTAGCTTCTTTTTCATTTGTAATAAAAGTAAGGTCTAAACTCATAAAGGGAATAAATATAAAAATAAATAGATAATCAAATAAAAAATACGATATTTTTTTTATTTATCAAAGTTGCAAATAATATTCAAGAGAAGTAAGAAATAACGGTCAGCAGTGTTCGAATCCCTCCCTTTCCGCTCATCTTTAATTGTAGAACATTGCCAGCCAGATTGTGATTTCTTTTTCATCAGTTTTCTCAACTCTGTGCTTTTGATGTGCTGGTATATTCAGATAATCCCCGGCTGTTAATTTGAAGCTTTCCTTATGACCCTCAAATTTAATTTCTGCATATCCCTGTATTAAAATCACCCATTCTGATTCTTCCTGATCATACCAAAAATCTTTCGGGCTTTTATGACCTTTCGAAATTATTCTTTCTATTCTTAAATTTTTATGTTGAATTAGAATCTGAATCACCTCGTCGGTCAAATCTTCAGGAATCTCTCCAAAAATATTTCCGATTGGTTTTATATCAATCATTATCGTTGTCATTAAATAATTGAGAATTCATTTCCTTGTTTCTTTTTATCCCGAAATGCTTGTAAGCAATTTCAGTTGCTGTTCTACCTCTGGGTGTTCGGTTTAAAAACCCCTGCTGAATCAAAAAAGGTTCATAAACCTCTTCAATAGTTCCTGCTTCCTCTCCAACAGCTACAGCAATTGTATTTATTCCCACAGGACCGCCATTGAACTTTTCGATTATTGCCAATAAAATCCTTTTATCCATTTCGTCAAGACCAAATTTATCTACATCAAGAGCTGATAGAGTCATTTCTGCTATTTCCCTGCTTATGACTCCGTCACCTTTAACGTCAGCAAAATCTCTTGTTCTTCTAAGCAACCTGTTAGCAATTCGAGGAGTCCCCCTTGAACGTGCAGCAAGCTCATAAGCTCCATCTTCACTTATGGGTGCGTTTAGGATTTTGGCTGAGCGTTTGATCACAGAAACCAAATCCTTGATATCATAATAATCAAGTCGGTTAAACACCCCAAAGCGGGATCTTAATGGTGCAGTCAGTAATCCAGCCCTTGTTGTAGCTCCGATTAATGTGAATTTTGGCAATGCAAGTTGAATAGTTCGGGCTGATGGTCCCGAATCAATCATAATATCCAGTCGAAATTCCTCCATTGCAGAATATAAATACTCCTCAATGACTGACGATAAACGATGAATTTCGTCAATAAAAAAAATATCCCCTTCTTCGAGATTTGTAAGCATTCCAGCTAAATCGGCTGGTTTTTCAAGAACGGGTCCTGATGTAATTTTGATATTTTTACCCATCTCCCGGGCAATGATATAACTCAATGTTGTTTTGCCAAGCCCGGGTGGACCAGTGAATAATATATGATCTAATGCCTCTCCCCTTTTTTTGGCAGCTTCAATGAATATTTTCAGATTTTCAACTATTTTTTTCTGACCTGTAAATTCATTGAATCTCAAAGGTCTCAATGAGGAGTCAAAATCATCCTCATTACCCTTTTCAGGAGATAAAATATTATTTTTTAACATATAAAATACAACAAAAAGAAAAGATTAAATTAATAAATTTTCAAATTAAAATACTGAAAAATATTTGGCTAATATTAAACAATATTCCGTATCAGTATTTGAATTTTTAATAAAATTTGAGGAAAAATGATAAAATTTCTAAAAAGTGTGTAATTATTTACACACATTGAAATTTTTTACACACTATTTATGGCTTAAAATTTGATTATATTTTCACTTGCTGATTTTTTTTTCATCTTGTTGAAAAATAATGTAACTTTTATTAAGAAAAATTGTTAGTTTTAGAATCAATTTTAATGATTATTGATAATTTGATGGAGAATTTTCTAAAAAAATTAAAAAAGAACATAATTACTAATTGTTTAATAAATTATAGGATTTTCAAATGTATTTGAAAAATTATACTCGCTTTGTTATCCTCCTTTCTTTTCTTGCTTTATTTTCGTATGAGGGAAAGTCTCAACTACTTCAGGATATGACTTTCAACCAAACCAACGGAACATGGCAGGAAATGACTGGTGGAACTTACCTCACAACAGGTGATGATGTCTCCGCAGGATTTTACGTTCCATTCAATTTTAAATGGGACGGCAGAAACTACACTGCAAATGTTGATATTTTCTATGCTTGCACCAATGGTTATATTTGGTTCGGTTCAGATAGGAATTTCACGTATTACTATTGGTCATCTTATCTTAACGACCTATATCCAAGTATAACACCACTTAGAGGAGATTTATATTGCAGAGGACAGGTTTCTGCTGGCGTGATCGGCTCTGCTCCAAACCGAGTGCTTATCGTACAATGGACGGGAATGGATTATTATTATCAATACAACGCTAATAATAATTTTCAGGTTAGACTTTATGAAACTTCCAATAAAGCTGAAATAATCTATGGTCCAATGAATCAGGGAAGTTATTCAATTAGTAGAAATCTTTGGTGTGGATTCGTCGGAATTGAACCAAATAGAAGCTATATCAATGTCGTTCCAGGCGAAACCTTTACAGCATATTATTCATCAAAGAATCCTGCTCCATACTACAATTATGGTGTTGTAACAAATGCTAATATTGGTTATATGACTTCGGGAAAGACTTTAACATTAACTTCATTCCCGAATCTCGTCGGTGTTTACCCGACACAAGGTACAATTTTTGCCCGAGGCCAGATTTATACAGGAAGCCAACATCCCGGAATGTATTTCGAGAGGATTTCTGGTCAGGCTGATGTTTGGGCTCGCTACAGGATTTCTGGTCCTCTACCCGGCTCAAATCCTGATTATAAAACTATTTATATCGGAACACAGTCCGATCCTACTCAAGAGCTATTTACTTTTACACCTCAGCCTGTCGGATCCCCAGCTTTTGCTAAGATTGGAAATGCCAAAGGTATTGCAGCTCGAGCAAGCGACGGTGCTTTGGACCTTCAAACTAATCAAAACAGCATTCCAGGCGGTGAATATGTTGTTGAAGCTCAAATGGAACTTCCCCAATTCAACTATGTTCAATATTATGAGCCAGATAACCCGCCGACCTTTATAATCGCCTTACAGAACGATCTAGCGATAACTCAGGTTGTATCTCCAAGAACAAAGAATATTATTAAATACCCCTTATCATCATTCGTTCCTGTTCAGGTCAGGTACACAAATGTTGGAATTAACCCGGTTACTTCTTTCCAAACAACAATTCAGATAAGTTTGGATGGCGTTGTAAAATATGAAGAAACAACAACATGGCCCAGCAATCCTCCTCAATCTTTGACAACAGGTCAAAGCGTTACTCTGAATTTCGCTAATTTCAGACCCAGAGACGTTGGTATCTATGACTTTTTAGTAACTACTACTCTTCTGAACGCTAACGATGATGATTTGAAAAACAATAGATTACCAAGAACAGGTAGCGATTTTCAACTGGAAGTATCTTACGAAATTGAAGCTGAAGCTCTTTCGATCACTGTCCCGGGCGATCAAATTTACATTGGCAGACCAATCCTACCTATAGCCAGATTTAAAAATAATGGTGTTAGTGATATATCTGATTTGCCAGCTTCGATGTATATTATAAGATTAGCAACCGGTGATACTGTTTATAAGGATAATATTGTAATTCAGGATATTCCAGCAGGAACAAGAGTTAATACTACTCAGGTCATTTTTGGCAGCAACTTTATTCCCGAATTTGAAGGCACATATCAGGCTTGTATTACTTGTTATACTCCTGATGATCCAAAATTATCAAACAACACATATTGCAAAACATTTGAAGTTATTGGAGCCTTAAGTGGTACATATACCATAGGAACTACAAATTCAGGAAACCCAAGAAACTTTAACACTTTTGATTTAGCTATTGATGCCCTCTTCACTCAAGGTATTTCTGGTCCAGTAATTTTCGAATTAACCGATGCTGTTTATAACGTTGGTGATATTAATAATCCTGTTCCAGCTATTGACTTGTCTTCAAAGATTATTGGAGTTAATAGCAACAGAACAATCACTTTCAGACCTTCTTCATCGAAATCTATTTACAAAGGTTCTGTAACTATTAATCTCCACAGTGCTGCTGGTGTTGGAGTGCTCATCGGTCAAAATCAGGCTCCTACCAATCCAAATGCCTCTGTCAATTTCGTAACCGCTGGCCTTGTTAAACGCTATGCACAATCCGAAGGATACATTATTTTTGATGGTGGAAACCAAAAATCTCTTAAATTCAGGCTGAATACAAATTCACCTTTTAGAGCTGTTTTCGATTTAAGACAGGGTTCTGCCAATAACACAATAAAAAACTGTATTATCGAAAATTATGCTGGCAATATTCATTGCAACGTTACATTACCTTTGACAAGATATAATTCATCTCTTCAAGGTTTTGAATATCAACCCGATGCCAATGGTACTATTTCTTATTCAGCAGGAATACTGATGAGATCAACAGCACCATTCGATAAAGGTTCAACAGTTCTAAACTCCTTTAATCTTGATTCTGCTTCTCATAAAAACAACAAGATAGTTAATAATGAAATCAGTGGTTTTGGTTATGGTATTGTTTCAATTGGAACAGGTATGCTCTTTGATCCAAACACACAGACTTACAAGAATTTTTATGCAAATAATAACCTAATCTCCGGAAATACAATTTTTGATGTTTGCCGAGCAGGAATTTTTGTTGGTTTCGAGGATAATACCGTAATTGAGAATAACAGAATTTACAGAGTTACTGGAAGCTCCTCTTTAGACGCAGCAGGAATTATTGCCGGTGGTGAAGGAAATGCCAATTATCCCGGTTATAATAACACAAGATTAACCATTTCTGGTAATGAAATCAGTCACGTTTATTCTAACGTCTTCGCTCTGGGGATCAAGGTTGAGCAAACCCTTCTCACCTATCCTTCTTCGCCTATGACAGATGGCGTTTTCCCGACTATACCCGAAAATATAAAAATTATCAATAATGCTATCTGGGGATTATACACAAATAATACCACTGCTAACCGTGCGGGTATTCACTTACTTACTTCAAGAACAACTTCTAATACTGATTGGTTAACAAGAATGATAACCCCAAGATATCCAAATCATTTCACAAAAAATGATATGATAATTAATAACACTATCAGGATTCCATCGAATAACGGTCTTAATTCAAATGGTGCTATTGCAGGTATTGGAATTCAAAATGCCATTGGAACCAAGGTTTATAATAATGCAATTGCCCTCGAAGATCGTGATGTATCCAAAACCAATCCGGTTTATGCTGCCATTTTCTATCAAGGACAATTCCCATCAAGTCAGAATTTTAGTTCTGATAGAAATGCTTTCTGGTATGTCAATAATTCAGGTGGAACAGTTTACAGATTTATTCTGACTGATGATAAAAACAATAATATTGATGCTGGGTTAAGAGATGAGTATGCCTCATTATCACAATGGCAGGCTTGGACCGGTCAGGATATGAATTCGATATTTGGCGATTTCACTAACGATCTAACTTTGGTTGGAACTGAACCAAATCAAAGATTAAGAATCAAATCAAACCCTGTTCCTCTTGGTTCTATTTTAAGCAACCGGGGCGACAGATTCTCATGGCTAACTTCTGATATTGATGGTAATCCCAGAGGTCCATCAGGAATTAGATTTGATATCGGTGCATCTGAATTCTCTGGAACTCAATTCCTGACTGATGTCGAAGCAATTATGATCTCAGAACCTATGGCTTATAAAACTACTACAGGCAAGTTCAGTGAAGCTGAATATATTATGACTGCTGCACCTGTCGAAATTAAAGCCAGATTCAGAAACAACGGTAATCTACAATTATCAGGGATTCAAGCCTATTTAAGAATCTATCGCGAATTACCTAACGGCCAATTCTCAACCGCAACTGAAATTCCTTTGCAAACAGTTGAAATTCAACCAATTCCTTCATCCGAAACTGTCGAAGTTTCGTTTAACCTTGCTGATGGAAACGGTTTGGACTTCTATCCATCTACTTACGGTGATTTCAGAGGAACTGTCCCGGCTTATGTTGTTCCTGATGAATTCAAAACAATGGAAGCAAATGTTACTCCAAAATACAAACTCGAAGTATCTGTCAATGCTGACCAAAACAATAATAACAACATTATAACAAAAGTGGTTAGATTCTATATCCAGCGTTCACCATTCAGAATTTTGCTATCAGCTGAAAACAGTAATGTAACTTTAGCTGCTAATTCAACTGTTGACGTTGTTGCTGGTAAATTGAATTACGACTCTTTGGTAGCCGGTATTAACAGACTTGGCTGGTTTATTAATATGGATTCCGACCCAAGACGTTACGATTATGATGTTTTCGAAAGAAAGGGCTGGGAACCAAGAGCTGTTGATTATACCGTTTATCGAACCTTAATCTGGTCCGACGGAGATGATAAACCATCTACTCGTATCGAAAGAAGCGATATTTTAAGATTCCTTAACGAAGGCGACAGAATTCAAAAGAAGAACTTAATGATCGGTAGTCAGGAAATGGTCAGACAACACAGTCAAAACGATGTTAATCTTGATAAATATTTCATTAATAATGTTCTAAAAGCTGTTAATGTCTCGCCCGGTAATCCACTTGGGGCTAATGTCAGTAACGACGGGAATGAAGCTATTGGATATGCTTTGTTTAAAGGCTTGAAACAAAAAATCAACGCCACCAAATATACTGGTGATAGACCTCCATTCTGCGGTATTATGTCTGTCTCTCCTGAGGGGCAGGGGCTTTCCTTACCTGCTTATTTCTATGCTAATCACTCTGCAACACCCAATGATAGTGCTGTTGGAGTTGCTACAGCTTCACTCAACTACAATATCGCTCATATTGGTGTTGACTGGAGACACTGGTCTAACATTGCTTTAGCCCTAAGGTCTATCATTGATTGGCTCGAGAAAAACGGTGGTATTATTCCTGTCGAACTCGTCAACTTTGAGGCAAATCCTGCCGGTGACAGAGTTATTATTAACTGGACTACTGCAAGTGAATATAATACTGATAGATTTGAACTTCAAAGAGCTTTAAAAAATGAATCAGGTGTTTCTCAGTTCAATAATATTGCTACTGAGAAAGCAGCAGGTCAAAGCAATAATCTTAGAAATTACGGACCAATCGTTGACAGAGATGTTCACTTCGGCAATACCTACATTTATAGATTAAAGATGATTGACCTCGATGGTTTATTTGAATATAGCAATGAAGTTGAAGTGAATCTCGACGAAAGCGGTTCAATCTGGTTAAGCGATGTCAAACCTAATCCTGCTAACAGCGAAGCAAGATTTAGTTTTAGCCTTAATGAACCTTCCAACGTTGACATTTCTCTCTATGACCTTAGCGGAAAAGCTATTATGAATCTTTATAACGGATTTGCTAATCAAGGTTCCACTGAAGTAAAAATTAACCTTGCTAATATTCCAAGCGGAGTTTATAACTACATCCTTACTGTTAACGGACGACAGTACTCCAAACAACTTCAAGTTGTTAAATAATATAGTCCAATAGCTTATTTTTGAGGCTATCTCAATAATGGGATAGCCTCTTTTTTTTGAATGTCTATTATTATTCAAAATAATCATTAAAGTATTAAGTAAATATTCTCATCAATTAAAATCATATTTATAAACTATTACAAATCAATTGCTTACAAACTATTCAAAAAATTAGTATGATTTTTGATAAATCGTTAATTGATTAATAAATATTGAATTGATTATGAGAAAAATTACATTTATCTGGTTAATACTAATTTTTAGCTTTCATCTACATTCATATTCAGAGACAATTATCGAAAGAGTGGAGATAAATCCGTTGAACAGAACATTGATTTACCTGACCGATAGACCCGATGCCTTCAACGCAGAACTCTCGCCGAGCAAAGAGAAGATTACTCTCAGATTGGATAATACAAAAACCCGAAACAACACAAATATCACAGGAAACACAGGGATTATCAAAAACATAACAGTTACCTCTTTCAGAAGCTTTTCTGAGGTTTTGATTGAAATGAGCGACAAAAGAGGATTCACGCTCAATTATCTCCCATACTCAAAATCAATTATGCTTGAAGTCTTTGATTGGAACAAACTCAACAAAGAAGAAGACTTTTATAGGTTAGGGCTTCTTTCCTATAATGACGGTCTTTTTAATGAAGCAGAAAATTATTTCAAAAAATCAGCCTCAAAAGATATTCCTAATGCATATTTTTTTCTAGGTCTTATTAATCTATCTAAAGGAAAAAACATCGAAGCTTGTGATTATTTTCTTTTAGCTGAAAAGTATAATTGCAATATAAGTGATAATTTAGCAGGTTTATCTGAGGCTTTCAGGTTGTTAAATGATTCAAAAAAGGCAAATGTATATCAGGCAAAATTCCAGAAACAATCCGGTATAGCAGAAATTAGTCCTCTATTGTTCTCTGAATCCGCTTCAGTTAAAGATTCTTCCGAAAATTTTGAGCCTTCATTTCTCGCCGCTAATTTATTTGAAACTGAAAATAAATCAGATACTTTAACCCAAAATAATTTTTCTTCAACGGATTCAATTAAAAAAAGCTCTCAGCCAGAAATCATCGAAACTCCAATATCAAATCAAATCAATTATCAAAATGCTAATCAAGTTCCTGATTGGTTAACAAATGGTATTCTTTACATATTTCTGATTCTACTTTTATTCCTTACTCTCATATTCTCACTTTACAAAAAGTGGAGAAACGAACAAATTCTTCAGCAAAAGAATAAGAGTAATCAAAAATTTAAGGAAAACCTCGAACAAGCAAGAAAAAATGTTGCTAATTCTAAACAAATGGCTAATATTTACCAGAAGTATGAAAATACTTCAAATCAAGAACAAACTGAAATCAAAGATAAAAGGGAAAATCTTAAAAAAACAAATCAAAGTGATGATGATTCAAAAAAAGTTAATGAAATTGAACTTTTAGCCAAATCAATAATTGCCGAAAAAATTAAAAATCATACCTCCACTGAAGATTCGAAAGCGAATTCTAAAAAAACATCTGACAACTCTACAATACTAAAAAAACTAAATCCCAATCTTGAATTAGCTTTGCATCTGCAGAATCAGAATCTTCAACACAAACATAAAAAGCTGATGGACATTGAATTTGACCCATCAGATAATAGAGATAATTTATCAGAATTTGCAAAAAAGTCCGGTATTGATACTGGCAGTCTAAAAGCAAAAAAAATAATCACTCAATTACTAAATGATGATGAAGCCAAGCAATCATTAAGCAAAAAATTCATACATCAAACTGCAGAATAATTATTTTAAATTAAAATAACTAATATTGAAAATATTTTTATTTATTTTCTGTCTTAATTTTATTAAAAATTATGTATTGATAGCAAAAAAAGATGTTATTGCAAAAAAAATTAAATGGTAAATCAATTATTATTTTACTTTTACTTTTACTTTTTGCATTTCACCCTTGCTGCTTTTCCAATATGCTTTTTTCAAAAGTTTCTGTCAACGATATTATCTTTTTAAATAATTCTGACAGACCAAAAAGCTTCCTTGAAATCATTTTCCAGCTCAAAGACTCCAACACTGGCACTAAAATTGCACCGAAAAAAGATGCCGTGAAACAAAAGAGTTATTTGAATAGTGTTAATGAAGACACAACAAAAAAAGAAAATAAAATAACAAGCGTCAGGGAAAGTAGCGATAAAATTTTATTATATATTGATTTAATTGACTACGACCAAAAAATTCAAATCAGTGTCTTCAATCTCTTAGGAAAAAAAGTTTTAGATGTTTTTGAAGGTATGCCTTATAAAGACCCGGATTACGCATACGAAATATCTAAATCTAATCTTCCTAATGGAGTCTATCTCTTCATTGTTCTCGGCAAAAATTTTAAACTTCGAGAAAAATTCGTTATTTCAAGATAACTTTACTTAACATAAAGATATGAAAAAAACAATACTGATATTGTGCAGTGTTGCACTATTCAACTTAATGTCTCTCTATTCTCAGGTTACTAATGGAGGTTATCCAGAGCCTTACCTCCTCAGAGATGTCGGAGCAAGACCAATTTCAATGGCAGGAACCTATTCTGCGATATCCAATGAACCATTTGCTTTGTTTTACAATCCTGCTGGTCTTTCTTTCTTATCTCCAAAAGCAACAATTTCAAGTTCATACTCATTACTCGAATTTGGTAGAACCCATACAGCATTAGTTTGGGGACAGTCATTCGGAGAAGTTGGTCTTGGATTTGGATTAAATCATTTTAATTCCGGCTCATTCACCGGTCGTGATATTCGTGGTAATTCCATAGGCTTACTCAGAAACTGGCAATTCGAAATAATTGCAGGTTTTTCTTACATTATTAATTCCTCTTCATTTGGTGCATCTTTGAAATACTTATCAAATTCTCTGCAAGGCTCTAAAGAAAGTGCCGAAGGATATGGAATTGATATTGGTGCAAAGTTCGATGTTTTTGATTTGTTTTCTTTTGGTTTGAGCGTCCAGAATGCTTCGGGCGCTCTCTTCTGGAATACAAAAAGCAAAGAAAAAGCCATTCTCCCATATACAATAAGAAGCGGTGTCGCTATGGAATTTGAATTGAACGAAGAAACCTATGTTGAACAATTCACCCGGAACGGTCAATTACAAAAAGTTCGAATTCCTCCTTCAAGATATTTGCTCGTAGCAGTTGAGGGAAAATTAACCCAATTCGAAATTGGTCCAACTCTAACTGTTGCTGTTGAAGCTGTTCCTTATGAAATTATAGCTCTTCGGGCTGGTGTCTCTGTTCTTGGAGATGACTATGGCATCTACAAAGCTTTCCCACTGACTAATTGGGGGGGTGGCATATCTCTCAGACCTTTGCCTGAGGATACACCTTACTCAATTTTCATTGATTATTCATTTTATAATGATTTGATCTCAACTAATAAAATTGGCCATAATATTTCAATTTCGGTTCTATTCTGATTTTTCTTGGTTTTATGCTTTCTTTCAAATTATTACCCCATACTGCTGATTTGATAATCCATCTTGAGGCAACTTCTCTTGATGAATTGTTCAAAGCTGCCGTTTTCGGTCTGGTTACTGTTTTAAAACCAGATAATATAATAATTAACAAAAAGGACTATGAACTTAACAAAACAGTAGAATCGAATAATCTCAACCTTCTTTTGGTTGATTTTTTATCGGATATATTAACCATAATCCACATCAAAAAAGGACTCGTCAGTGATTTAGTAATTAATAAATTGACAGATTTTCAGATTGATTACCATTTATATCTTCAAAAAGTGGATAGCTTCGCAAGGGATGTCAAAGCAATTAGTTATCACAATGTAAATATTCTTCTAAATCAAAACAATATATATGAAGCAGAATTAATAATTGACATTTAATTTATAATTTTAACAAGCTCTAATTTACCGGTGTTATTGCTTTCAAAAACAAATTCTTTGTTCAGTTTCTTATACTTCCAAACTTCAACTGTTCGATTATTTGGACCTAAATTCCTTTCGGTAACATCCGGATTACCAAATAAAATATAAATTTTCCCTCTGTCTGTTTTGGCACCGTCCTTTTCGATTGTGGACTGAAAATTGAAAAAAGCATAATCAACTCTCAGAAAATATTCTGTCATTGCTTCGTTATAAAGAGTAGTTGGGGTTGGATCTCTTTGTTTCCAGTAATCTAATATTTTTTTAAATACTTTGGACGAAGAGCCGCTTTTTATTTCTTTGTATTCATCGTCAGTTAAAATATAATACATCATTTCGGCTGCATAATCTGGATTTTTCAAAGATAGCGGCAAGTTTTCCCACTCTATTGCAAAATCAAAGCGAAATGTGTCTTTTGTTGAGGCAGACCAGATTTTTAAAAGATATTTGCCCGGAACTAATTTATCTGCTCCAAGAACTACTTCGAGTGTTCCAATTTTTAATCTTTCATTTTGTAATATTCTCTCTGGTAGTAATGTCTTCAGTAAGATTATCTCACCACTCTGACCTTCTTTCAACTCCAGATATTCGCCGGTTTTAGGTGTTGCGACACCCGAAAATGTTAATTTCCCGTCCCAACTATTTTTATTATCTGTTATTTCTTTGTTTTCAATTGAAAAATTATACTTTTCAAATTCATTAAAATATGAAACAAGAACAAAAATATGACAGTCTTCGGAACCAAATCCAATATTTTTATTCAATAAGTAAGGTTGAAATTCTCTCTCTTCTTGATTATTAAATTTAAAAACGAAAAATGGCTCACTTATTCCCGGATTTATATTTAAATTTATCTTTTTTAATAGTGGGATTTTTATTTTTTTTGTTCTGGATTTTTCTTTATTTGATAGCTCTATATCTATTGATAAATCATCTTTTGTTACTAATGTGCTGACCATTCCATAATTATAAGTTTTCTTATCTCTCGTATTTTCGTAATTTTTGACAATTATCTCCTTTTCCCAAGAATCTCTTTTCCTGATAATTCCTTGCGAGTCCTTATATTCAACATAAATAATTGGATATGAAACAAATGATTCATTAGTAATTTGATTTTTATCACTTATCTTACTTAAATCTGATTTTGTAAAAGGAATTATACTATTTGAAAACCTGAAAATTGTTACAACCTTCTGGGAATCAGTAAACTCTGTTGGAAAAGCATAAGACTCAGCATAAAAATGCTCACCATAGTCATAATAAAAACTCCTGTCTTTATCCTTTTGCCCATACAAACTATTTAATACTACTAATATAAATAATGCCAGATAAATAATTTTCATTTTCATATTGTTTAAGTGATTATTGACTTGTTAATTCGATTAATAGTTAGAAAGATTTTAAATAATAAAAGAATATTTAAGTTATGATTCATACGCAGTTTTCATCTATAAAATCTCTTAGAATAATACATGCAGCTATTTTATCTTTTTCCTCTTTCCTTGAACGTTGTTTCTTCTTTTTTCCGATGGCTATCATCGTATCTGTGGCATATTTGCTCGAAAAAGACTCATCCTGAAAATATATCGGGATATTTAATGAAGTTTTCATACTTTCAGCAAATTCCCGTATCTCTAAAATTAATTCAGTCTCTTTCCCATCTACTCTCAAGGGTAAACCTATAACCAAAGCTGCAATATCATAGTTCTTGATTTGGTTAATTAATTTGTCCTTGTAATTCTCATCTTCTGTGTAAAATACCTCTTTGGGAGTTATAGTAATATGTAACTCGTCACTAACAGCAAATCCAATTCTTTTTCGCCCATAATCAATCGCCCCGATTCTTCGCCCCTTTTGCACTTTTTTCTGATTCATAATCAATTCTCAGAATGAATTACATTTTTCTTCTGAGATATAGCTTTGATGGTCTTATTGGGAAGATAATTCGGGATACAAAAAACTATTTCGGTTCCTTTACCTTTTTCACTTTCAATTTTTAACTCTCCACCATGAAGTTCCATAACATGTTGCATAATCATCGTTCCTATTCCATAACCTCCGTTTTTCTTTGAGGTAGTAAAGTATGGCTGTGTGAATTTTGATTTTGTATGAGCATCCATTCCTGGTCCGTTGTCTTTTACTGAAATATAAACAAATTTTGAATCGGAAGAGTTGGAAATAGTAATTGTGCCGTTACTTTGTTGAAAACTTTTTATACTATTCTCAATGGCATTTCTGAGAGCTCTTAATATCTTAGGTTTATCACAAGAAACATTATAATGCTCTGCCTGAACTAAAAAATTAATATTAGGATAGAGAGTCGCATCAAATTCATTAATTGCATCATAGCATAAATCATAACAATCAACTGTTGCTTTGTAAATGCTCTCATTTCTTCCAACTGTTACAACATCTCTAACTCTTTGAATCAATAAACCAACCTGATGAATAATTTTTTTGCGTCTATCCTGATTGACTTCCTTTTCAAGTTCAAGCTGTTCTGCGTTGAGTCTGATCGTTGATAAATTTGTTTGCATATCATGTGCTAATTGAGCCCAATTGCTCAATCTCTGTCGCTCAAGTTGCTCGGTTATATCAATTCCTGTTATCACCAGACCTTTGAATCTTCCGCTAAAGCTTCGAAGAGGATAGCTTGTGTAAATCCACTCGTTCAAATCATTATTTTTTATGATATTGATTTTTTGGGTAAAAAAATCTTTCAATTCAATGGCTTTGTCAACTAACTCTTTAATTGACTTTGTATGTTCCAATATACAATATTCTGCAAACAATTTATTGAATGGCACACTATCAGTTATACCCAATAATTGTTTTCCGTAAGAATTAGCACTCTTCAATCTTCCATTTTGATTAAGAACAAATACTACCCCTGTACTCGGTAAATTGATCAAAGCTTTCAGAACTCTTCTCTGGTTATTATACATTTTGATGAATACAAAAGCAATCATAACAAGGATAGTTGGTATTAAGTAGTATGATGAGTTTTGTAGAAATCTGTTAAAAAACCAGAGTTCGTTTTTTGTCCTTTCAAGTATCATTGAACCTACTGCAGAGGAAAACACAAGATTCTCATTAATGAAAACAGTATTTGGTTTGATATTGAATGCTTCTCCAAATGGGATATAATCTACCGAATTGAGTGTTCCGTCTAAATCAAATGTCGCTAATCCATTCCTGAACATTGCTATAATCTGTCCGTTTTCGAACCATAATCCAATCGGCTCAATTAAGTCTTTTGAAATTCCTGTTCTATTTACATTAACTATATTCTTCAGATTCGAATAATCATTGACAACAAGAGAATAATCCGAGCCGTTTCGATTTAACTCCAGATTGTAAATATACTTTTTATCATTATCTGTAATAACAATCCTATCACCTGAGGCTTCAATAAGTGATTCATAAATTGAACCTTTTTCAGGGTCAATTATATTCAATAGGGAAATATTATAGGATTTTGAGGATGTTAGCAGAATCACTCTTGAGCTAAATGGAAAAAGATAAATGTCGTCAGTAAGCAAAAATTGAGTTGCAAATTTGTCGCTTTTTGTCTTTTTGACAAAATATAAAAAACCATATCCTTCTTTTGAATAAACATAAGCAAAACTTGGACTGTTCGATGGTTGTTTTGAACTATATAAACTAACTGCTTTTTCGACATTGTCAGAAAATAGATTCGAACTAACTTTGTTTCCTTTATCTATTGAGACAACAAATAAATTTTTGTTTATAATTAGTAAATAATCATTTTGACCACACTGACCATACCATTTTGCCTGAATTGGTTCAAACTTGTTCCACTCACCAAAAACTTCAGTTATTGACCTTACCGCACCGATAGTATCTACTACAGAAACATAAACCTTATCCCCTTCTTTCCAGCAAGCCAGTATTGAATGTTTGATGGGCATTGCTGAAAGTATATAAGCATTTCCCAATGTGCTTCCAATGAAATTATCTCCGATAATTCCACGTTTTATATATACTGCTTCAGATTCCTCTGCCCAATTCGGTTTAATGAAAAAACTATATTGTGTGTTCTGGTCAACTCCTCTAACTATTAAAATCTCCCCACCCTGCTGATAATCAACCCTCTTGAAGGAATAAGGATATGTATCGTCAGATAAAATATCTGACACATTAATGATTAAAACAAATAATATAAAAATAAAATATTTCACTTTTTTTTACTGTTCAGAAAATTTTTATTTTATTATTCTGACAATTCACAGACAGTTATTGCTGCCAAACCCTCACCTCTTCCCACAAACCCCATCATTTCATTAGTCTTTGCCTTAATGCTTACTTTGTTAATTTCAATACCGCAAATCGAAGCTATTTTTTCCCTTATTTGCTCTTTGTATTTTGATAATTTTATTTTTTCTAAAATTATAACTGTATCAATATTGACAATCTTAAGTCTATTATCCTTAACAATTTCAATTACTTTCTCCAGAAACAAAACGCTGTTATAATCTTTATATTTTATATCAGTATCAGGAAATAGCTCTCCGATATCACCGGCTGCCATTGCTCCTAATATAGCATCTACCAAAGAATGAACAAGAACATCACCATCACTATGTGCAATTGTTCCAATTTCAGACTCAATTTCTATACCCCCGATTATTAATCTTCCTCCTTTTTTTAAACGATGACTGTCATATCCGATTCCTATCATAATTTAGCCTTATTTATTGAATTATATTTACAAAATTAACACCAATTATTCTATTATTATCATCACTATCGAATCATTTCTTTATTATCTTTTAATATTATTAATTTCATTTTATTTAACTTTGTAATATGGAACAGAAAACATTTACAGTTAGCGAGTTAACGGAAATTATTCAGGTCTTACTTGAAGGTAGTATCGGTTTTGTTTTGGTTACAGGTGAGGTTTCGAATTATAAACATCATCAGTCGGGTCATCGCTATTTCACACTTAAAGATAATAAAGCACAAATATCCTGCGTAATGTGGAAACAAGTACCTCTCAAATTTCAGTTAAAGGACGGTGCTAAAGTTACTGTTCATGGAAAATTAACCGTTTATCCCCCAAGAGGCAATTATCAGATAGAATGTTTTAATATTTCTGAGCTTGGATTAGGTGATCTTTTTATAAAATTTGAAGAATTAAAGAAAAAATTAGAGGAAAAAGGCTATTTTGATAATTCAAGAAAAAAGCCTATTCCTTCTTTCCCTTTAAAAATTGGTGTATCTACTTCACCTTCAGGTGCAGGTTTTCAGGATATAATTACAACAATCAAACGTAGGCTTCCTCTATGTACTATTTATTTCAGACCAACTCTTGTTCAAGGAGATGGTTCAGCCGAAGACATAGTTAAAGCTATAAATGAACTGGATAAAATGAATCTGGATGTTATCATTATCGGACGTGGAGGTGGTTCCATCGAGGATTTATGGTCTTATAATACTGAAATAGTTGCCGATGCCATATTTAAAGCTAATACTCCCGTCATTTCGGCGGTAGGACATGAAACTGATTTCACAATTGCAGACTTTGTATCAGATTTCAGGGCAGCAACTCCTACTGCTTCAGCAGAACTTGTTACTCAGATTACTCTTGACAGACTTTACCAAATTATTAATGAGAATTATAATTCTCTTGTTGCTTCAATTAATTTCAATATTCAGCAGAGGAAATCTATGATTGATAATTTCGAAGCAGTTTCAAGTTATAAACGCTTTCCGGACAAAATTTCAAAGTATATTCAATTGATTGATGACTTCCAGACAAGGTTAGATAATAATATTTCGAAACACTTGAAAAAACATAAAGAAAAAACAGAATATTTATACAATTTACTGAAATCATTACACCCCTTGCAACCACTTAATAAAGGATTTGCTCTTTTGAAACATAACAATCATACAATTACTGTTGACGAATCACTTGGTAATTACATCGAAATTGATATAATTAGAAAAAATGAAATTGCAAATACTCATATTCTTTCTGTGAAACCAGTAACAAAACAAACATGAGGATAAAAATGGCAAAAAAAGATAATAAAACATTCGAAGAAAAAGTTACCCGTCTCGAAGAAATAGTCAAAATCTTAGATGAAGATTCAGAACCGCTTGAAACCCAGCTATTACTATTCGAAGAAGGCACTAAGTTGATTCATGAATTGAGGCAAATACTTAACAATGCTGAACTGAAAATTATAAATATTTCTTCATCTACTAATGAAAATCCAAATTTTTCATAAATTTTGTAAATTTTTTGTTAATTTCAATAAAATTTTTTTTTTAACTAATTATATTTTATGCTAAATTTAACCTTTATTTGAAAATGAAAATTAAAAAAACTCATTTTTTTATCTACATCCTGAAAGGATTTTATATGAAACTTTATTTTTCCCTCTTTCTCTCACTTCTTTTAATTTGTTCCATTTCTTATGCAGATGTCCCACTTTCTGAACGAAATGCTTTAATCGCTCTTTATGACAGTACAGATGGTGATAATTGGACAACTAAAACTAATTGGAAGTCTGCTTCTGATGTCTCAACATGGTATGGTGTTACCGTGGTTTCTGATCATGTTACTGAAATCAAACTACCAAATAACAATTTAGTGGGTTTCATACCAACAAAAATTGATAGCCTAACTGAATTGCAAGTACTCGACCTCGGCTTTAATGATTTAACCGGGAACATTCCATATAATCTATGGAACCTCAGTAATCTTGTTGAATTGATATTGGAGGAGAACGACCTTTCTGGTAGTATTCCTGAAGATATCGAGAATTTAACAAATATTGAGCTTATAAATTTGAGCTATAATGAATTCGACGGCTCTCTGCCTGATAAATTCGATGCTTTAACAAATCTCAAATATCTTCAGATTAACAACAACAAATTCAGCGGCAACATTCCTTCAAGTTTAGGTAGTTGCTCACTCTTAGAATATCTGGATTTGAGCAATCAGGAATATCTCGAAGGTGAGATACCGGATGAATTATATAATCTTTCTAATCTCGAAGTATTAATTCTATCAAAGAATAAAATCGAAGGAGAAATTTCTTCAGATATTGATAATTTGTCTAATCTCGAGATTCTTTTGCTTGATAATAATTTAATCATAGGTGTCATTCCGTCTGAGATTGGTAATTTAGATAATCTTGAACGTCTGGAACTTCATAATAATCCATTTAGTCCTTCTAATGCAATTCCATCATCATTTGGTGATTTAACTAATTTAAGAATTTTAAAACTCGATAACGATTCTTTAAGCGGAACTATACCATCATCATTTGGTAATCTAACCAATCTTGAAGAATTAACTCTATCCAATAACGAAGATTTAGATGGTGATATTATCAATTATGCTCTAAATAATCTTAATCTGAGAATTCTTAATGTTAGTAATTGCAACTTTTCAGGTTCTCTTCCTTATGAAATCGGGACATTGGACAGCCTTAGAGAATTAAATTTGAGTGATAACGATTTTTCAGGCACGATACCTTATTCAATTGGTAATTTAGAATATCTACACACGCTAAATCTAAGTTCAAATTCTTTCAATGGAAATATTCCCGGGACTTTGTCACAAATTGATTCATTATTGATTCTTTATTTAATGAATAACAATCTGAACGGCTCTTTCCCTGACAGCTTATTGAGTTGTCCGGTGTTGATTGAATTAAGACTCGAACATAATAATATAAGCGGAAGCTTGCCAGATTTTACATCAAGCGATCTACAAGATCTTAAAGTACTTAATGTTTCCCATAATTCAATGACCGGCAATATTCCAACCTCTATTGAAAATCTATCTGAACTGACAGAATTGAATCTTGGTCATAATAATTTCTCCGGAACCATACCTTCGAATATTGGCAATCTCTCGAATTTAATCTATTTATATTTGAATAGAAATAGTTTATCCGGTGCTGTTCCATCTCAGATCGGCAACCTTTTAGATTTGGAAATTTTAGATCTTGATAGCAACAGTTTTTCTTCTGTTCCTAACCAACTAAATAACTTAACAAAATTGCAAATCTTAGCGATTAATAAAAATAATATTGTTACCCTTCCTACTGATTTAAGTGGTATTTCTGACCTGAGAGCTTTTTATGTTGCCAATAATTTAATAGTTGATCTACCAAATTATTCTGGTATGTTCGACTCCTTACAAACTTTCGATGTTAGAAATAATTACTTAACATTCGAGGATATTATTCCCAACCTTGAATATGATAATGATTATTATATTATCGGTGATAGCGATGGAGATGGCGAGACAGATACAACAATTTACACAAGAACATTTCTTTTCTCTCCACAGCAAAACCTTCCGATAATATGTGATGGCAGCAAAGACGTTGGACAAACATTTTCTCTTACCATCGTCGCTGGTGGCGGTACTGACAATTTATACGTATTTCTTAAGGATGGATACCCTGTTAGACCATGGGATTCAGTTTCAAATACTCTAACAATTACCAATCTTGATTTTGATGACGCCGGAGTTTATTCCTGTCATGTTTATAACAGAAACTTAATCAACTATGCTGACAATTCCGAAGAAAATCAACAGGATACAATCAGACTAATATTAGTATCAGATAATTGTAACCTTGTTGTGAGAGGAGCTCCAACTGTTCTTACTAAGCCAATGAGCTCAATCGAAATGGAAACTGCAATTTCAGGAGGTGTTATTGTTAGCAATGGCGGTTATGCTATTACTCAAAAAGGTGTTTGCTGGTCAACAGACCCAAATCCTGATATTAATGATAATATTACTAATAATGGCACAGGCGATAACGAATATGCCAGCTTCCTCACCGGGCTAACAGCAAATACTTTATACTACCTTAGAGCTTATGCAACCAATAGCTTTGGCACTTCTTATGGAGCAGAAATTGTATTTTCTACTCCAGATACGAATAATCTGATCAAGATTTTTGATCTTAAATTTAGCCTCGACTCGGCTTTCGAAGCTGCTAACAGTTCTCAGCGATGCATCACCAGATCTATTGATGGTAATAGTCAATCTAATTTTATTAAGAATATTGCAGCCAATTTTATAAAAAATCTATTCAGTGAATATTTCCCCGGCTGGTTAGCAAATATTGGGGCTACCATCATTGACTGGTGGGGTTATGTTCCATTACAAATGTCACTTGGTTTAAGGGTTGATGCTGGCATTTGTATGCAATTTAATCAAACTCAACCCACTCAGGTTAATGTGGACTATCCTATAAGTTATACAATCGAATATCCTAAACCTAAAAGTTTCGGTTGTGGTGATACTATTGAAATCAAAACCGTTAGAAACGTTGGATTGTTAGATCAAAATTCTTTTATTGTAGATCCACCGTTTTACGAGACTCAACTTAGCGGAACCATTAAAGATTTAAAATTAGGCGGTAGCTTTAAATTCTGCACCCCAAAAGGTCCTTGTATAGATATACCCTATTGGTGTCCTACATGGTCAGATCCTTGGAAGGTATGCTGGAAGAATATTTGTTTTCCCCCAGCTATATGTTCACCAACAATAGAATATTGGTATAGCGTGTTCAGTGCTTTTAATATAAAACCTGTTAATTTCCCGATTGTAACTCTTTGTCCGAGAGTTTTTGAAATGGATGATAATGCGCTTAATGAGCTTCTTGGAAGTAATGAACTTTGTGATAGTTTGTTCGATTGTGTTACTTCTGAGTATGATTGGCAGCAGGGCATTTGGCAGGAATTATGTGCTAACGATTACATTGGACTCGAAAGAGATAATAATGACCCGAACAAGATAATAATGAGTTTCAATATACCAGAAACTCCTGAATTCTATTTCTTTGTCTCTAACCCTACTCCTGATAATTTACAATATCAAACTCTTGAAGGGGGGAACCAACTTAGACGATTTAGTAACCCAAAAGAAGTTTTAGGTGTTCAACTTGATTTAGTTTCTTTACTTGATTATTTCCTACCTCCAATTAAATACAAATCAGGCGGGGAAGACAAAGAATTAGAGTTAGCTACAAGCATTTCCATTGGTCCATTTTCTCTTGATATTGGAGACATTTCACCAACCTATTCAATAGATCAATCTGTTGATTACAACTTTGAGATTTTGGATACAACTACAATTGCCTTAGGTCGCAAGATGTTCTTTGCCGAATGGGACCCAGCTACACAATCTATTGTCGGGACATGGCAGTATGATTCAATTGCCAGCATTAAATCAGGTAATTCATTGAAACTTATAATTCCTGATGAACAGAATGATCCTATCCCTGTCAGTCCATCATTCCAGATGGGTGGTGTTTTTAATTCCATGATTAAACAAACTGATTGGCAGTCCCTTTACGTTGCAATACTTCAGATTTCATTAAGTGGTGTTTTTGATTTTACTCTATACGAAAAAACTTTTGCAAAGATTTTAGTCAATACTCCCCCACCTATTGATAATAACTCATATAACCTTGATAATTCAGCTTTCAGTATCGAAGGATTTGATGAAGACCCATTTAGTCTTATCCCTGAAAAACCAAAGCTTGAGATAACCCGTATGCACTTACTAAAGTTATATAATATCGGAAATGGATACCGTAGAGCTGGCTTCAGATTCAGACTAGAAAACACCGGTAACGTTCCTCTTCACGATGTCGGATTTTATTATGACCTTGGTAGTATTTTCGAAGGTTCAAGAGACTGGTACATCCACTCCCTCTCAGGCTGGGGTTATGACGTAAATCCGAATTATGACGGCGATGAAGATGTTAATTTATTACCCGAAAGCACTGTCCTCGATTCAGGAGAATATAGAATTTTCGACATTTATGTTGATGTTCTTCCTGCGGTTCCTGATTTAGATGAATCCGGATGTTTTGAAGAAGTTAGATATGTTAGCATAGCCACTGCTGAGGGCACTTCTCCTCTGGGAAGGCATGTCTGGGATGGCAAACAACCTTGCCTTGTTGATGAACTCTATCCTGAATTAGTTGGTAATTATCCTTTGGTCCTTGATACTAATATGGGCGCGGTTGTAATTAACAATTACGACGACTTAACACTATACGGCAGAACAAATGTCAAATTCGTTCCTCCATTTTCTCAGTCCGAAGGTTCAGTAGTCTCCGGCGGTAGGATGGAATTCCGGGCTACTGATATCAATTCAGGAAGTAACACTATCAGAGGAGATATTATCAGCAATGAGCATTTATTCATTGATAATTCAAATATTTATGTTGATGACGCAATGATTGCCGGTTCCTTATTCCTCGACCCCAATTCTAATCTTGTAACTTATGGTGGTTATTCCGACAATTCTGATTGTGTTAATTTGCCTGAATTTCCGTCAGTTAATATTTCTCAGGTCAGCTCTTCTACAAATGTTACTGTTCCTTCAAGGACAACTGTTTATTTAAGGCCGGGTAATTATAACAGAATTGACCTAAATTTAAACTCAAGAATTATATTTTCCCCCGGAACTTATCGAATTAATACTCTAAATTTTCTTGGAAACAATATTATCTTGTATTTTAATCAGAATTATAACAACACTCAAGGAGCAGTTAACGTTAATGTGCTGTACTTCAATACAAACAACTATCGCAGCATGCGTTTTCTTACCGAGAATGGTTTAATTGGAAATTCGATTTTCAGATACAAAGGCAGCAATAATTTAAATCTTAATAAAATAAAATTTGATAATGGTTATATTGAAGCCATAATTATTGCACCTAATGCTGAAGTTACAATTGATAATTCTTCCAGACTCTATGGTGCTGTCTATGCCAACAAGATAATTTTTGGTAATAATTCAATGTTTCAATATTATAAGTTGATTGACGAAGCAGGCATTATTCCAAAGCTTCCTGATGTTGATCATTATGATTATGTCTTAACTCTGGAAGATTTAATACAAATGAATACTTCTCCCATTCTTTCTGCTTTCCCAAATCCATTTGGCGGGAAAACCCTGATATCATTCAATCTCGAAGAACAAGAATTCGCAAGGCTCGCAATCATTGATATGACTGGTAAAGAAGTTGCTGTGCTTGCTGATGGAATCCTTAATTCAGGTTTAAATATCTTTACTTTAGAACCCGAAAATCTGCCATCAGGCTCATACTTCTGCACACTAAGAACAAAAAACAGAAATGAAATGTATAAATTGATTTATTTGCCTGATAAACGATAAGTTATTTGCTGTTTTTATTTTCAGGGGTTCATTTTCAAAGATGAACCCCTTTTTTTTTTAAAAACCTAAATCAATAAGACTTTTCATAATATCTTCAACAAAGATATTTCTTGATTCACCGAACCACATATCTTCCGGAATAAGAACAAATGAACTATAGGTTGATGGGTTAGTATTTATAAAGTTTTCTGACGAAGCTATCTGAGATAATTCTTCAGGTCTGTATTCATTATCTATATCATTATAAATAATGGTAATTCCGAATTCTGTCAGCTTATTCTCATCAACAGGAGCTTTTTCAAATCCAAAAAGCATCCACGGAACTTTAAATTTTAATAAATAATAATTTTCGTGGAGTGAGGCAGAAACCCTTATCTTTTTTGCAGCTTCTTGCTGATATGTATCCAGATCATCTGTTGAGCTTACTTCTTTAACATAAGGTTTTGTTTCTGTAAAATCTCCGGGATAAATTTTTAAAGAAAAAATTCCTTTGTCTGTTTTTTTTACAAAATCAATACTTTTATTAATCACTTTAAAAAACCTTGATTGATTTTGCTGATATATATTCGCATCAAACCATATCTCCAGATAATCAGAATAGCAATTTTCGCATTCTGATGAAATAAATTTGTCATCAATAATTTTTACTGTTATATATAGATTATCATTATCGTATGCTGACTTTGCTGTGTAAGATGCATCTTCCGGACCACTCCAGTAATAGGCACCTGTTCCAACATTTTCTACCCTATCAACAATTATTTCATTTGAATAGCCTTTATATATTTGTCGCCCTCTTGGATACGAAGGCAAAATCTGGTAACTCGCAATAAATTCCTCTTGATTGTCGTTTGTTAATACGAATCTTTTTTTTCCTGTTAAGTTTATATAATCAATAGTATTTTCATAAGTATATTTCAATATCCTTTGTGTGCTGTAGCTTTCCTTCAGATTTAAATTTCCATCTCTATATTGATAACCTATAATCTCCCAATTATATTGCTCATTTTTCTTGGTTACATAACAAGTATTATTTCGGATAACAATTCCTACTTCAAGTGGTATCTCCACATAATTGTAAGGATATGTACCAACATTTACCAGAAAACCATCAATATCAACAAAAAGAAATACCTGAACAGCTTTTCTTTTATCGCCTGATATTCTTACGGCAAATACTACATCATTGTGCCCGTCATTCGAAAAATCACCTACATCCCAACCCCAGACATTATAAGCACTTCCCTGTGGCATTAGTTTTTCGATATCATTTATTAGTTCATCATCAAAATAAGAGGTTAGTTTCTTTCTGAACTCAGAAAATTTCATTCCTGACTGGCTCAACAAATTTTCTGAGGATATTACAAAAAATGTAATAGTCAACAGTAAAAATATTTTAATTAATTTAAAATTTTGATTAGTCATCAACTATCTGATTTTTTATTTTTATATGGTCTTCTTTTAATCTTGCTCCAAATTGAGAAACAACCCTTCCGGCAGAATAAGAAGCAAGTCGCCCTGCTTTTTCCATTGACAGACCCTTTACAATTCCATATAGAATACCAGCTGCAAACATATCTCCTGCTCCTGTTGTATCTATTGCTTTCACATCAATTGCTGGTATTTTTATTATTTCTTTATTCCAATATATCAATGAACCTTTCTGACCAAGAGTTACAGCAAAATTTGGAACAATTTGTTTTAATGCATTGACTGCATCATCAACATTTGTTGTTTCTGTAAAAGATATTGCTTCCTGTTCATTACAAAAAACAAAGTCTGATTTGTTCACAACCAATTCAAGATTATCTCTGAAATTTTCTGTTATAAAAATGTCAGAAAATGTAACAGCAACTTTAATATCATTTTTTTTAGCTATTTCAACTGATTTAATAACTGCCTCCGCACTGGCTTCAGATGATAACTTATATCCTTCAGTATACAACAATTGTGATTTTTTTATAAGATCTTCATCAATATGATTGACATTAAATTGCCCGGTTGCACCCAAGCAGGTCATCATTGTCCTTTCAGAATCGGGAGTAATCAATACTACGCAAGTCCCGGTGGGATACTCCTCAATGAAATCAGCACTAAGCTCAATTCCTAATTCTTCAAATTCTTTTGAATAAAACTCTCCGAATTCATCCTTTCCAAGAACGGTTTTATAACCGGCTTTCCCTCCAAATTTTGAGAAAGCTATCAAAGAATTAGCTGCCGAGCCTCCACTTGAAATATGACATGGCTTATCTTTTAGATATTCAAGCAATTCTTTCTGTTCGGATTCCGAAACGATTTTCATCTGAGACTTTTTTAGATTCAGATGTTTTAAATCGTTATCTGTAACCTCGTATTGAAGGTCAATCAAACCATTCCCTATTCCACATATTTCTAATTTCTTATTCATCTTTTTCTTTGTCTGAATTAATATTCAATGCCAGATTAACCAATTCCTCGCAAAGGTCTGCAAAATCAAGTTCAACTTCTTTAGCAGCCATTGGAACCAATGATGTCTCGGTAAATCCCGGAATTGTATTTATCTCCAATAAAAATGGCTGTCCTTCTTCTGACAACCTAAAATCTGCTCTTGCAACCCCCCTGCAATCTATCACATTATATGCTGATACAGCCAGGCTTTGTGTGAACTCTTCTATATCCTCGCTTATTTCAGCTGGACAAATATACTGAGTGTTCCCTTTTGTGTATTTGTGATTATAGTCGTAAAATCCTTCTGTTGTAATTATTTCTATAACAGGTAAAGCCTCCCCATTCAATACTCCTACTGTAATTTCTCGTCCCTCAATATATTGTTCGATCAATACAATTTCAGAATATTTCGAAGCTGTTATTATCCCATTATGAATATCGTCTAAATTTCCGTCTTTGACCACTGTTATTCCAACTGTTGAACCCTGATTGTTCGGTTTTATTACAAGTTTATTACCCAGTTCGCTTCTAATCTCCTTGAAAAAATCATAATTGTCGTAATCTTTTTCACGAATGACAGACCACGGAGGTGTTGATATTCCAGCAGCCAAAAACAACATCTTAGATGATAATTTGTCAATAGCAACAGAGCTGGCTTTGATTCCTGAGCCCGTGTATGGTATTCCTCTTAATTCTAATAAAGCTTGTATTTTTCCATCTTCACCATTTATTCCGTGCAAAACAATGAAAGCAAGATCAATATCATCAAATATTTCTGAATTTACACATTCAATATATTTTTTTGTGTCATACTTCATCAACTCTTCTATATCAGGAAATACTGACATATTAATTAATTGAAAATCATTTATTATACCATTTTTTCCAAATGTAGGATCAACAGCTACAACATTATGACCCTTTTCTCTAAGAGCTTTAGCAACTGATAAACCTCCGTTAATTGATACATTTCTCTCAGGTGAAATACCACCCATTAAAACAGCAATATTCATACTTTTAAGTTTTGGTTTAAAAAATGTTTATTTAGAAAATGCAATTTAATCAAGAATTTGAAATGTTTTGCAGATATTCATCATAAAGCTTTCTTAATAGCTTCATAACTTCCCACACATTCCTTTTCCATTCTGGGTTTCTAAGAAGGGCTGCCGGATGATATGTAACCAACATTTTGGTTCCCATGAAGTCAATCAATTTGCCTTCTATCTCCGACATTTTTATCTTCTTTTTTAGCAGGGTTTCGGCTGATGTTAATCCTAATGCAATGATAAATTTTGGTTTAACTAATTCAATCTGTTTGAATAAATAAGGTTCACACTCATCTGTTTCGCTCACAAGTGGTTTTCGGTTATTTGGTGGTCTGCATTTAAGAATATTACAAATATAAACATCACTTCTTTTCATATTGATAGATTCAATAATTTTTGTTAGTAACTGACCCGCTCTACCGACAAATGGCAAACCTTGCTCATCCTCGTCAGCACCGGGTGCCTCTCCAATAAACATTATATCTGCATTTGGATTTCCACTCCCAAAAACAAAGTTTTTCCTGGTAACTCCTAATGGACATTTTTGACAGTCTTTGATGTTATTATATAAATCATCTAAATTTTCTGTGTCTAACCATTTTGATTCCCCCGAAAAAAGGTCAGTATCTAATAATATTGGTTTTTCTTTGAAATGATTAGTGTTTGTGAATTCTTTATTTATTTTTTCTGATGTTGATTCTTCGTTTTGTTTGGTATTTTTAAATTCAGTTTTATTCTTCGTCTCCAGAAATATTAATTCCTTATCTGAAAACTGAAATTTCAAATACATTTCAATTTTTTTTTGCAAATCCATTTTTGTATGTATTAATTGTATTCATTTATGGGAATTTCACCTGTCAGGGCATAATAAACACCCTCTGCTAAAGCCTTCATTTCATCTTCCCCGGGATAAACAAATATAGGTGCGATGAAACTTGTCCTTTCCTTTATCCAGCTCACTAATTTATAAGAATTTGCTAATCCACCAGTAATAAGTATTGCATCAACATCCCCGTTCAATACTGTTGAGCATGCTCCTATTTCCTTAGATATTTGATATGCCATAGCTTCATAAACAGTTTCAGCATATTTATCACCATTTTTTATCCTCTCTTCGACTTCAAATGCATTATTTGTTTTTAGATATGCGACCAATCCACCCTTGCCTGTTATCATTTTCCTGATTTCGTTAATCTGATATTTGCCAGAGAAACATAATCTAACCAATGCTCCAACCGGTAAACCTCCAGATCGCTCAGCAGAAAATGGACCATCACCATCAAGACCGTTATTTACATCTACCACTCTCCCCTTTTTATGCACACCAATAGTTATACCTCCACCAAGATGAACAACAATTAAATTCAATTTGTTGTAATCAAGTTTCTTTTCACGCGCATGTCGTCTTGAGACAGCCTTTTGATTTAATGCATGAAAAATACTTTTTCTTGGTAATTCAGGATGACCTGAAAATCTTGCAAGCTCTTCCATTTCGTCAACCACAACAGGGTCAACAATAAAGGCTCCTATCTTTTTCCCTGATTCTTCTGCTAACTCCTTTGCAAGAATAGCCCCGAGATTAGATGCATGTTCTCCCAGTATTTCTTTACGAATATCATCTATCATCAAATCATTTACCCGATACACACCACCGGGAATTGGCTTAATCAATCCACCGCACCCTACAATTGCATCAAGACTATCAAGTGGGATTGATGCAAACTCAAGCGAATTCATAATTATTCTTTTTCTGAATTCATATTGGTCAATTATTCTTGGAAATTCTGCCAGTTCCTCTATACTATGCCTAAGAGTTTTAGTAAATATGTCTTCAATATTATTAAAGACGGCAATCTTTGTTGAAGTAGAACCTGGATTAACTGCTAAAATTCTCATATTATTCCATCATTAAATTTCAATAACAAGCTGCTAATGCAATAGATGTAAGTTTGCTTCTGTCTGTGTCTGCTCTCGAAGTTAGAATTACAGGAACAGTAGCTCCCAGAATTACTGCAGCAACTGTTCCACCTGCCATATACGTAAAAGATTTATATAAAACATTTCCTGATTGAATATCTGGTGTTAGAATCAGATCGGGATCACCAGCTACCTCACTCATTATTGCTTTATGTTGAGCTGCTTCCAAAGATATTGCATTATCAAAACCAAGCGGACCATCAACAATACAACCTTTTATTTGATTTCTTCGATTCATAATTGTTAGTAAGGCAGCATCAACAGTCGCCTGCATTTTTGTTGTTACTGTTTCAACTGCTGCCACACAAGCTATTTTCGGCTTCTCTATGCCTAAATGCTTTAGAAAATCAACTGAATTGTTGATTATTGCAACCTTTTCTTCAAGGCTTGGTGCTATATTCTGTGCTGCATCTGTCAAAGAAAGAATTTTATGATATTCTTTCAATTCAAAACATCCGATATGACTGAGTAAATCCCCTTTTCTAAGCCCATTTTCTTTGTCAAGAATAGCTCTTAAATAATCAGCAGTTCCAACTAAACCTTTCATTAATATCTGAGCTTTTCCTTCTCGAACTAAATTTACAGCAATCCTGCATGAAACTGCTGGATTCTCTTCATTTATTATCTCTATTCCTTCTAATGAAAACTTCAAGGCTGAAGATATGGTCTCAATTTTTTTTGCATTGCCTACTAATATAGGTTCGATTATATTTTCTTTAGTTGCTTCTGATATTGCCGAAAGAACTGGCTCGTCTTCAGCAGCAGCAACAACTAACTTTTTTGTTTCTGTATTTTTAGCCTTTTCAATAAAATAATTTAAATTTCTTATCACCATAAATACCTCAAAAGTGCTTTTTGTTAGTCATCTAATGAACCAATTTGACTTTCCACATTCATTAAAATCTCATTTGATTTTACTAATTCCTTCATTTTATTATGATCAGGGTAAAGCGGTCTATCAACATCAAGAAAGTCAATATATTTTCTTATTGTATCATGTGCAGACCGGACACCTAACCCATTTGTAAATTTCCTGAAATCAAGAGCCTGTGCTGCTGCCATAAATTCTATCCCGATTATACCATGAGAATTCTCCAGAATCTGTTGGTTTTTAAGGGCTGTGTTCATACCCATTGATACAAAATCTTCCTGATCAGCCGCGGCAGGAATTGATTGGATTGATGCAGGTGCCGAAAGTATCCTTTGCTCAACTATTAATGAATCAGCTGTATATTGACTCAACATCAATCCGGAATAGAAGCCGGGTTCTTTTGTCAGAAAAGCCGGAAGTCCCTGACTTAATGCTGGATTCAGAAGCCTGTTCAACCTTCTTTCAGAGAGAACACAAACCATTGTTATTGAGGCTCCGGCAAAATCCATCGGAAGGCTTACTGGTGTCCCCTGAAAATTTGCTCCAGTCAATGTTAATTGATCCTCAGGTATGAAAATTGGATTATCTCCAACACCATTTAATTCAATCTCTACCTGTTTTTTTGCATATTCAATTGCATCTCTCGCAGCACCTATAACTTGTGGAGTAGAACGCATTGAATAAGCATCCTGAACTTTTGTTTTAACCTTCCCGGTTAATAAATCACTTCCTTCAATGCACTTTCTGATAGCAGCTGAACTTTTTATAGCTCCGTTAAATCCTCTTAATTTGTGCAACCTAAGATCATAAGGTTTCATATTCGCGAGTAATGCTTCAAGTGTCATTGCTGCAGCTATTTCTGCATGCTTAATTAATCGCTTGAAATCGTTAATATGTAGTGCACTAATTGCTGTTAGTAAATTAGAACCATTTATAATAGCCAGACCATCTCTTGCTTCGAGACCGGGTATTTTGATTCCAGCTTTTTCGAAAGCTAATTTTCCCGGTAGCCTTTCGCCATTATAAAATGCTTCACCTTCACCCATCATTAGTAGTGCTATCTGGGACATTGGAGCTAAATCCCCGCATGCACCTACCGAACCCTTCTGACATACAACTGGAATAACATCCTTATTCAACATTTCTAATAGAGTTAATGTAATTTGGGGTCTGCAGCCTGAATTCCCATGAGCATGAACATTAATTCTCGAGGCAATGGCAGCTCGAACAAATTCAATTGGTACTGGATCACCTATACCGGCAGAGTGATTATAAATGAGATATCTCTGAAAATTCTTTACCTGCTCATCAGAAAGAACAATTTCGGAAAATTCTCCTATTCCAGTATTAGTCCCGTACATTATTTCTTTTGCCTGAATCTTTTGCTCAAGCATCGATCTGCAAGCTTTTATTCTTTCAAGTGCATCTTTAGATATCTCTACTTTTTCTTTATTTCTTGCAATTTGTTCAAGTTTTTCTGTTGTCAAGCCACTACCATCGAGAATTAAAGCCATTATTTTTTTCCTCTTATTTTAAAATGGGATAATTTCATCAGAACCAAGAATAAACTGAGTTACTCTTCCAAAGCCTAATCCCATTCCAGATCTTTCAACGGGATTATTTTTGAAAAGGTTGAGATATTCTTCGAAACTGTCAGTTATTTCTTCTGGTTTATTATCATGTAAAATTTTTAACTCTTTAAGCTGCTTTATCATGGTGCCTTCATATAGCCTTTTTTTCAGAATATCATAATCATACTCGCGGACTGATCCACCGATAGATTCACCAGAATGTTTGAGAATTACATCAACACAATCACAAGTTTGTCTCGATGGATCACAATCTCTGGTCAATTTCATATTGAAAAACTTAATCAATTCCGGATAATGGGTTATCATCAAATTACTGTCAAAATACTTAACTAACATCTGCTCATGATCTGATTTTAAATCATCTCCCCAATTAATATTCAGCGAATATTCTTTTTGCAAAATTTCTATCGCTTCAGTATAAGTAATTACTTGAAAACCCTTTTCGTAATATATATATAAATTATGATGTTGTTCTGGTGTTAATAATCCATACTTTGATGATATATGAAGAGTATTAGTGAAAATATAGTTTAGTAAATCACTGCAATGCTTCAATAACCAATTCAGATCTGTATCAAGAGCTTCAGTTTCAAGTAATTCAAAATCATTTAGATGACGCCCGTCTGAACTCCAGTTCTTGTTGTCCTTTCTAAATGAACGATTAGTTGAAAACATCCTTGGTAATCCATTTAAAATTATATCTCTTTCGAGATGTAGCTGAACTGTTTGTGATAAAGTCTGAAATGTTTCTTCTTTGAGGGTAAAAACATTGCTGACTGCTTCGCAGGATCCGGTTGCGTTTGTTATTCCCTGATAAGGAATACCAACGAAACCTTCATTCCACAAAAACTCTAAGGCAGATTGATAAATCAACCCTTTTAGTATGACTGTATTTTTTGACATTAAACACTCCTTTGAATAAATAAACTAAATCCGTCAATATGAACGGGTTAACTAACACAACATCATAATCTATTTAATTAAGCCATTAAACTACAAATTGCAGCAACATTTATCATATCATCAACACTACATCCTCTCGAAAGATCGCAATACGGCTTTCTCAAGCCTTGAACAATTGGACCAACAGCTTCAGCTCCAGCTAATCTCTCAGTTAATTTATACCCAATATTTCCTGCGTCCAGATCAGGGAATATGAGAACATTAGCTTTACCAGCAACAGGTGAGCCTTTGCATTTTCTCTCCCCAATCGAAGGAATGAGCGCTGCATCGGCTTGCATCTCTCCGTCAACCAATAAATCCGGGGCTTTTTCCCTGACATATTTGGTTGCCTGTATTACTTTATCAACGTGAGGATGAGTTGCACTGCCTTTGGTTGAAAATGACAACATTGCAATTTTTGGGTCTTCCCCAGTTACTGCTTTGAAATTCCTTGCCGATGTAATTGCTATATCAGCCAGCTGAACATCAGTAGGGTCAGGATTTACTGCACAATCAGCAAAACAAAGCATTCTTTCGGATAGAACCATAATAAAATAACTACTTACTATTGATATTCCTTCAGCTACTCCAACAGTGAAAATTGCCGCTCTGATTACATCGCCTGTTGAAGAAATATTTCCACCGACAACAACCTTGACAGCATCTGTTTCTAATAAAAATCCAGCATAATAAAGTGGATTATAAACTGTTTCAATTGCTTGTTCGAGTGTCATTCCTTTTGCTTTTCTCTTTTCATAAAGCATATCAGCAAATTTTTCAATCAAAGGTGATTGAGTTGGTTCGATTAATTCTACTCCACTAAGATTTACTGCATTTTCCTGAGCAAGTTTTTGTATTTTTTCAATATTACCAACTAATACTGGTTGAGCTATCTTTTCTTTAAATAAAAATTCTGCAGCTTTTAATGTTCTTAAATCATCTGTATCTGGGAAAGCAATTTTGAAATTCTTGCTCTTTGCTTTTTCCCTCATACTATCTGTGAAAGCACTCATTTTTTTTCCTGATTTATTATAAAAAAATTCTACCAAATTCTTTCAGCATCAATTACTACTCTTAATGTATCACGAGCTATCAACAGCTCCTCATTTGTTGGAATCACATATACTTTAATTTTGCTATCGTTAGAACTAATCAACATTTCCTTTGACCGCACAGCCAGATTATTCAGTTCATCATCTAGTTCAACTCCAAACCATTCCAGACCCTGAATTGCTCTTTTTCTTATATCAGGTGAATTCTCGCCAATTCCTCCAGTAAAGCAAATTGCCTCAACTCCATTCATAGCTGCCATATATGCTCCGATATATTTTCTGATTCTACTGCAGAACATATCTATTGCAAGTGTTGCTCTTCTGTCTTTGTGCTCTTTTTCCTCTTCTAATAAATCCCTCATATCATTTGTCAATCCTGATATACCCAAAAGTCCTGAACGTTTATTTAACACCGAAAAGACCTCATCAATTGTAATGCCCTCATTGTGAGCAAGGAATTCAATTACCGATGGATCAATATCACCGCATCTTGTTCCCATCATTAGACCGTCCAGAGGGGTCAAACCCATTGATGTGTCAAGTGAAAATCCTTTTTTAATTGCACAAGCAGAGCATCCATTACCCAGATGTAATGATATTATGTTGACTTGATCTCTTTGAAGATTATTCAATATTCTGTATCTATAGGCTATATAGCGATGTGACGTTCCGTGAAATCCGTATTTCCTAATCTTAAATCTTCGGTAGAATTGATAAGGAATTGCATACATATAAGTTGTTTCGGGTATTGTTGAATGAAAAGCTGTATCAAATATTGCCACCTGGGGAACTGAGGGACCAAAAATATCTCTTGCAGCATAGATACCTTTCAAATTTGCTGGATTGTGCAATGGTGCCAATGGAATGCAATCTTCAATTCCATCAATAACATCATTGTCAATTTTGACAGCTTTTTTGAACCGTTCTGCTCCATGAACACAACGATGTCCAATAGCATGGATATCACTAATATCCTTTATTCCCGGTATATCTGTTTCTGGATTTGTTATCCATTTGATTGCGTACATCAGTGCAATTTTGTGATCTCTTAATGGTTCTGCTGACTTGAATGATTGTTTTCCTACTACCTGAAAAGTTATAAGCGACTGACTACCTACTCTTTCAATTAATCCTTTAGCTAACATTTTGTCGCTATCAGAATTAATCATATCCATGTCTGTTTCAATAATTTGAAATTTCAGAGATGAACTACCGCAGTTCAATACTAATATATTCATGATTTATCCTTAAGAAAAATAAATATTTGCTAAATAATCATTACAAAATTAGACATCTAATACATACAAAACAATTAAAGAAATGTAATAAATAGTATTTTTTGCAACAATCCGATTACAAATATTATCAACATATTATTTTATAACTTTTAATCCGGTTTTTAAACCATCAAAAAGCCAATTTGCTATTGCCTGACGATTGTTGTGTTCGATGAATCTTATCTGGTCTCGCTCGTTTTGTATATTCCCCAGCTCTATATATACTGTCGTTGGAATGGTATTTTTTATCATAAATAGATTTCTTATGCTGACTGTCCCTTTGTAGCCCCTTCCCGGTTGGTTCTTGTCATATTTATCTTTAATGGTGTTCAAGATAGCATTTGCTATCATTTCACCTTTTTTATTATTCTCTTGATGATAGAAAAAAATGTCAATTTTCTGTTTGTTCTCTCTTGAGTCTAAATGAATGTTTATTGAGATTTGTTCTTTCGCAGTTTTTTTATTTTTTTTATATAACTCATTAATTATTTCTGCACCTTTAGCCAATCTTTCTTTCTGATTAATCGAAATTGTATCCCCTGTTGAATATAATTCTTTCGAACCTGTGCTAAGATATTTTCCATCACGGATCCCATCATCTTTGTCAATTACAAGAAAAAAAACCTTGCCTCCATTCTCAATTATTTTTCTTCCTAATCTAAGTGTAACATCATAGGCATATTCGTCTTCGTGAAGTTCATAACCATCTTTGAAACCAATTGCTCCTGGGTCGGGTCCGCCATGTCCACTAACTAAATAAAAAATAAAACCTTTAAAAATTGATGATTTTTTAGTCAATTTGGAATATTTTTCACCAAAAATTTTGAATTCCCCTTTTTTTTCCCTTAATTCATAAAAGAAATCATCATAGAATTTCGAATCATCATTTTTATCATCTTCGTTTGGCACTATTTCCTTTTTCAAAAAACTCACTGGTATCAAAATTTTTCCGCTGGATTTGTAACTTTCTTTGATTAACCCTTTCTGATAAAGCAATTGGTTATATTCAATAATCTTTTGTGATGAAACTCTGCTAATTTTTTCAACCATTAATTCAAAATTATTCAAGTCAAAATCAAGAATCAATATAGGTAATTTATAAATTTTATCCAGAATAAGCTGTTCCTTCTTTAAAATCTTATTTTTATTTAATTCTTTGAATTTTTTTATATTGTCATTACTAATTTCGAGATTATATCTTTGTAATAATATTGTTATTCCGTCCCCCATTCTGATTTTAGTTGTTAGATATTCAATTTTTTTCTGGGATAAGATTAGATTATTGCTGAGAACTAAAAAAGTTATCAGAATGCAAGAAAAATGAATTATATTCTTTATTTTTAACAATATTTTTAAATTATTTTTGACAAATAATTTGAATTTCTAATAATTTCAACATTTAATTTAAAATTTTTATTATGAATAGGAAGCAAAAATTTCTCGAACTGCTTGAAAACAAAGTTATCCTTTTTGATGGAGGGATGGGAACCGAAATCTACAAAAAAGGTTTCTTTATTAATAAGTGTTATGATGAATTAAATTTATCAAATCCATCAATTATTAAGAAAATTCATGAAGAATACATAAAAGCCGGAGCTGACGTTATCGAAACCAATACTTTTGGGGCTAACAGGTTTAAACTTCAAAAATTCGGTTTCGAAGACAAAATATATGATATAAACTTCAAGGGTGCTAAAATTGCAAGAGAAATCGCTGGGGAAGAAATTTTTGTTGCTGGCTCGATCGGTCCTCTTGGGATACAAATTGAACCCCTCGGTCCAATCGCCCGAGAAGAAGCACGAGCTTTCTTTCAGGAACAAATTATTCCTCTTGTCGATGGCGGTGTTGATTTGATTATTTTTGAAACCTTTGTTTATCCTGAAGAATTACTTCAAGGAGTAAAATCTGTTAAAACTCTATTCCCTGATTTACCGGTAATAGCTCAAATTACAATTGATGAGGACGGAACCACACTCACAGGCGCCGAACCAGCAAGATTAATAAGAGAAATTGAAACATTCGGTGCTGATGTTGTTGGAGTCAACTGCACTGTCGGTCCTCAGGTTATGCTCAACTGGCTTGAAAAAGTTAGAAAACTCACTGAAATCCCAATTTCAATTATGCCTAATGCCGGTAAACCCAAAAATATTGATGGGAGAAATATATACCTTGCATCACCTGAATATTTCGGTGAATATGCAAAACACTTTGCTCAGGCTGGTGCTAATGTGATAGGTGGATGTTGCGGTACCGCACCTGTTCATATCAAAGCTATGAGAACTTCTCTCAATTCTTTACTTAAAGACTTCAGAAAATCAAGAATTAATATTGAAAAATTAGATGATCTGCCTAACATCGAAGTAATTCCCGTTGAAAAAAAATCAAGACTGGCGAAAAGAATTCGCGACGGTCATTTTGTCAAATTTGTTGAATTACTCGCCCCCCACGGTGTTTCGGCTGAAAAAGAAATCGAAAAAGCTCGGGAAATGTATTATTATGGGATTGATGTTATTAATATCCCCGATGGTCCAAGAGCAAGTGCAAGAATGTCTGCTCTTTCGTTAGCTGTTCAGATCCAGAAAGAAGTCGGAATTGAAACCGTTCTTCATTATGTTTGCAGAGATAGAAATGTTATCGGGATTCAATCAGGGCTTCTTGGGGCTTATGCACTGGGCATTAAAAATATTTTAGCAATTACAGGCGACCCTCCCAAACTCGGCAATTATCCTGATGCTACCGGAGTTTTCGATGTTGATTCCATCGGTTTGGTAAATATCCTTAACAGGCTCAATCACGGCCTTGATATTGCCGGAAATCCCATTGGTAAACCGACTGGCTTTTTTATAGGAGTGGGTGTCAATCCCGGGGCTATCAATCTCGACGAAGAACTTAAAAGACTTGACTGGAAAATTGATGCGGGGGCTGAATATATTGTAACACAACCTGTTTTCGAATTGAAGGTTTTTGAAAATTTTATTAAAAAAATCGAGCACTATAAAGTTCCTGTTATTGCTGGACTTTGGCCCCTTACTTCAATTAGAAATGCTGAATTTATGAATAATGAAGTCCCGGGTTGTAATGTTCCTGATGAAATTATGATTAGATTGAGAAAAGTTCAGGATTCCAAAGAAAAAAGCCTCGAAGAAGGTATCAAAATAGCTCGAGAAACTCTATCCGATATGCTTGATATGATTCAAGGGATTCAAATTGCAGCTCCATTCGGGAGAATTCAGAGTGTTATTCAGGTTCTCGATGGTTTTAATCTTTAATATGTTTTCATTTTTCAAAATAAATAATACATCTAAACTTCATATTTCCTTTATTTCACAAGAAAAATATGCTGAAATCTGATAATTTCGAACTATTGAAAAAAATACTCAACCAGAGAATTTTAATTCTTGATGGTGCCATGGGCACTATGATTCAAAAACTTGGTTTGACTGAATCCGATTTCAAAGGCTCTAAATTTACCGATTTTCCCTTCGAACTAAAAGGTAACAATGACATTCTTTGCTTAACAAATCCTGATGCAATTAAAAATATCCACCATCAGTATCTTGAAGCCGGTGCTGATATTATTGAAACTAATACATTCAATGCTAATTCTATCTCACAATCAGACTACAACACACAAAGCTTCGTTTACGAAATTAATCTAAACGCTGCAAAAATAGCCAAGGAAAAAGCTCTTGAGTTTACTAAAAAGAATCCCGACAAGCCAAGATTTGTGGCAGGTGCTATTGGACCAACAAACAAAACTGCCTCGATTTCTCCGGATGTAAATAGACCCGGTTTTCGCTCTGCATATTTTGATGATTTTTATAAATCATATTATGAACAAATTTCGGGACTAATTGATGGCGGAGTTGATATATTACTTATCGAAACCATATTCGACACCCTGAATGCGAAAGCTGCAATCTTTGCAATTTATGAGTACTTCAAGAAAAACAACATTAGTCTGCCGGTTATGATTTCCGGTACAATCGTTGATTTAAGCGGAAGATTGCTTTCTGGACAGACAATTTCGGCATTCTGGACTTCGATTTCTCACGCCCCAAATTTGTTAAGTGTTGGTTTGAATTGTGCATTGGGTCCCGAGCAAATGAGACCTTTCATTTCTGAACTATCAGATTTAGCTCATTGCTATACAAGTCTTTATCCAAATGCAGGCTTCCCTAACGAATTCGGGCAATATGAGAAAACTCCGGAAGCAATGGCAAAAGTTCTCGATGAATTTGCCAAAGAAAACCTTTTCAATATAGTGGGTGGTTGCTGTGGTACCACACCTGAACATATTAAGCTCATAGCTGATATTTCTCGTAAATATAAACCCCGAAAACCTGTTGAACCACAGAAATATTTAGTTCTTAGTGGACTTGAATCTCTCAAAATTACTGAAGATACAAATTTCGTCAACGTTGGTGAGAGAACGAATATCGCTGGCTCAAGAAAATTTGCTAAACTAATCCTTGAGGGTAACTACGAAAAAGCTTTAGAAATAGCACTCCATCAAATCCAGAACGGTGCTCAAATTATTGATGTCAATATGGATGAAGGCTTACTCAATTCCGAAGAAGCCATGGCTAATTTTCTTAATCTTTGTGCTTCCGAACCTGATATTGCAAGAGTGCCGGTTATGATTGATTCTTCAAAATGGTCAGTCCTTGAATCTGGTTTGAAATGCTTACAGGGAAAAGGAATTGTAAATTCAATTTCCTTAAAAGAAGGTGAAGAAAAATTTAAGGAAATGGCTCAATTAATCAAACAATACGGAGCCTCTGTTATTGTTATGGCTTTCGATGAGGAAGGTCAGGCAGTAAGTTACCAGCGAAAAATTGAAATCTGTCAGCGAGCATATAATATATTAGTCAATGAAATTGGTTATGAACCTCATGACATTATATTCGACCCTAATGTTTTGACTATAGCAACAGGCATCGAAGAGCATAATGATTACGCAATTAATTACCTAAAAGCTGTTAAATGGATAAAGCAAAACCTTCCGGGGGTATTCGTAAGTGGTGGTATTAGCAATATCTCTTTCTCTTTCAGGGGAAATGACAGAGTCAGGGAAGCCATGCACTCGATATTTTTATATCATGCTATTCAGGCAGGACTCGATATGGGGATTGTGAATCCCGGACAGTTAGAAGTTTATCAGGAAATCCCCAAAGATTTGCTCGAGTTAATTGAAGATGTTATATTCAACAAAAGGAAAGATGCAACAGACAGGTTAATTTCTTTTGCCGAAACCATCAAAGATAAAATTACTGACAAACATATATCATCCGAGGAATGGCGAACCTATCCTGTTGAAGACAGACTTAAATACTCATTGATAAAAGGCATAACAGAGTTCATTGAACAGGATGCTCAAGAAGCAATTGAAAAATATCCCGACCCACTTAAAATCATCGAAGGACCATTAATGGACGGAATGAATGTCGTAGGTGATTTATTTGGTAGTGGAAAAATGTTTCTTCCTCAGGTGGTGAAAAGCGCCAGAGTAATGAAAAAATGTGTTGCTTACCTTTTGCCATACATCGAGAACACTTTAAAATCTAACTCAAATGTTAGCACTAATGGGAAAATCCTTTTAGCAACTGTTAAAGGTGATGTTCACGATATTGGCAAAAACATCGTTGGAGTAGTTCTTGCGTGCAACAACTACGAAATTATTGACCTTGGCGTTATGGTCCCTGCTTCAAAAATTATTGAAGAAGCAAAAAATAATGATGTTGATATTATTGGTTTGAGTGGTTTGATTACCCCTTCCCTTGATGAAATGGTTCATGTAGCAAGTGAAATGGAGCATGCCGGTCTTGATATTCCTCTCTTGATTGGTGGAGCAACAACTTCACGAGTTCATACAGCAGTAAAAATTGCACCATCCTACTCAAAACCTGTTATTCATGTTCTGGATGCTTCAAAATCTGTTTCTGTTGTTAATAGTTTACTCAACAAAGAACAACAGCAGGAATTCTTAAATCAAATCACAAAAGATTATTTTGAAATCAGGGAAAACCACCAAAAAAGACTTTCTGAAAATAAATTAGTCAGCATTGAATCTGCAAGAAAAAATAAATTTCAATTTGACATCAGCAAAGCCAATATTAAAAAACCGAAATACTCTGGTATCAAAGTGTTTCATAATTTTCCATTGAGTGATTTAAGAAAATTTATCAACTGGTCAGAATTTTTTATCACATGGGAACTCAAAGGAAAATATCCAGCCATTTTTCAAAATCCTAAAATTGGTGAAGAAGCCAGAAAGCTTTATGATGATGCTAATAAATTACTTGACCATATCATTGCGAACAACCTGATCTCAGCAAATGGTATTTTTGGAATTTTCCCAGCTAATTCCATTGGCGATGATATTCAGATTTATACCGATGAAAATAGAACTGGAATTCTAACAGAACTTCATTTCTTAAGGCAACAATCTCTCAAAACAGATTCATTGCCAAACGTCTGTCTTGCAGATTATATAGCCCCGTTAGATTTTGGTATCATTGATTATGTTGGTGCCTTTGCTGTAACCGCTGGTATTGGTGCAGAGGAATTAGCAAATAAATACCAAACCGATAATGATGATTATAATAAAATTATGGTGAAGGTTCTTGCTGACAGGCTGGCAGAAGCTTTCGCAGAATTTTTGCATAAAGAGGTCAGAACTAATTATTGGGGGTATTCTCTTGAAGACGATCTTCAAGTCGAAGATTTACTCAAAGAAAAATATACCGGGATCAGACCCGCGCCCGGTTATCCTGCCCTTCCAGACCATACTGAAAAAAGAATCATATTTGATTTACTCGAAGTTGAAAAAAGCACTGGTATCTCACTATCGGAAAATTATATGATGATTCCACCTGCTTCTGTTTGTGGCTTATATTTTGCTCATCCCGAAGCAAGATATTTTCCTGTTGGTAAAATTAATAAAGATCAGGTTCAGGATTATCGAAAAAGAAAAGGCTATAGCCTTGACGAAATGGAAAAATGGTTATCTCCTATTTTAGCTTATTAAATTTTTTTAAAATTTGAAAGAGAAATCTTATGACTAATGAAGAAAGAAAAATAAAACTAAAAAATTACTCTAAGGCTTACGAACAGGTAACTGAAATTTTAAGAGAAATCCCGAAGGATGTCTGGAAATATAAACCTGACAAAAATAAATGGAGCATCCACGAAATCATAATCCACCTTGCCGATAGCGAAGTAAATGCTTATCAAAGATGCCGAAAAATTATTGCTGAACCCGGCTCTACCATTGTTTTCTATGATCAGGACAAATGGGCAATGAATCTTGACTATCACAATCAAAGTACCAACGACGCTATTGAACTTTTTAGGTTGTTGAGAAAGATGACCTATGACCTCTTGATCAATCTGCCTGAAAACTTGTGGGTGAACCATGTTATACATTCTGATGGCTCTGTGTGGAACTTGGATAAATGGCTTGATATTTATGAGAATCATATCACTGGTCATATTGAGCAAATGCGAAGAAATTACTTCGAATGGAGAAGAATCGCCTATATTTAATTCTAAAGAAACAAAAGAATGAATAAATTATTAAATCGTTTATCAAAAAGAGCTAAAAAATGGCTTTATATAATTACAGCTAACTTCTTGGTTTTACTCGGTGTTATCGGTATTTTTGTTCCTGTCCTTCCTACTACTATCTTCCTGATCCTTGCTGCTTCTCTATATATGAGAAGCTCGGAAATTTATTATAACTGGCTAATTAATAACAAAATTCTTGGAAAATATATCAAAGATTATCTTGAAAAAAAAGGCATGCCAATCAGCTCAAAAATTGTTTCAATTACATTCCTCTGGGTTGGAATAAGCTTTTCGGTCATTTACTTGATCGAGACCTACTGGGTTAAATTACTTCTACTTGCTATTGCGGTTGGCGTAACAACTCATTTAATTATGCTGAAAACATTAAAAAAAGAACTTTCTGATAAAAGAAATTTTTCTTTATCAACAAATCCAGCTGAATCCGAAAGTATATAAAAACGGTGAGTTTCAAAAAAACCCACCGTTATATTAAGGTTTTAATTTTTATTTTTTAGTTGCACCACCAAATTACGTTGTTCTGGTCAATACAGGGGCAATTTAACACACCGTTGTTGTCAATTACGCATCTTGGAAGATCAGTTGGACAATCAACAATTATCCATCTGCATTTTTGTTGATCCCATTTATAACAACAGACAACACCGGGTGGGCAATCAGGTTTTTCTACTGTTGACCGATCGCAAGGAGGACAGTCTTTTGGTATCCATTTGCAGAACTGATAATCCCAATACCAGGTTTGTAGAGTTCCATCCGGACAGGTAGTTTGAGGTGGTTCTGAATTTGGTTGACAAGGAGGACAATCCTTTGGTATCCACTCGCAAAGCTGTGCATCCCAATACCAATATTGAGGTGTTCCATCAGGACAGGTAGTTTGTGGAGGATCAGATGTCGGCTCACAAGGAGGACAATCTTTTGGCACCCATTTGCATAAAATTGGATTCCAATACCAAACCTGTGGCGTTCCATCCGGGCAGTATGTCTTTGGTGGTTTATTTGTTGGTTTGCATGGAGGACAATCCTTCGGCACCCATTTGCAGATATGAGGATCCCAAACCCATTTCTGAGGCTTTCCATCAGGACAGAATGTCTTTGGTGGCTTTGTTGTTGGTTGACAAGGTGGACATTTTACTGCAACCCATTCACATTTTTGTGTATCCCATATCCATTGCTGGGGTGTTCCATCAGGGCAGAGTGTTCTCGGTGGCTCTGTTGTTGGCTGACAGGGCGGACAAACCCATTCCCCGTTAGCATTTTGAACTGCCAAAACATCGCCGTGGCTTAAGTGGTTTTGAACGTCATTGTAATCAACCCAGATGAGCTGACCTTTATGACATACTGCTACTTTTCTATCTTTTCCTTTACCATTCTGTGCTTCGGCAAAAGATATCAAAGTCAAAACCATTATTATGGTTAAGCAAAAAGTTCTAAAACTATACATAAATACTCCTGAAAAAATATGATAAAAACTAAAATGAAAAATATAAAAATAATTTATTATTACCTAAAAATTTTTTTAATGTAAATATATTATTTAATTAGTATATACTAAATTATTATATGCTAATATATTATTAAAAAATATAAATAAAGCAGAATTTATAGGATTAAATTATTAAAATGGAAATATTTCAAGCCACATCATAATTTTTATAATCGTATATATTCTTTTTCTCAGTAAAAGAAGAATTATGTGTTAATCTTGATAGGAATTTTTCAATCTCTTTTTTGTTACTGAGTAATTCAAATGCGGTGAAATATATTACCTTGAAATTATTAAGGTTTATTATTGTAAATCTTTTATAAGAAAATGATAAAAGAATACTTGCCTCAACAATATTAAGAAATGATAAAATTGTTTCAAAAAAGTTTAAATTTCTGATATTAAATCCAAATTTATTAATCGAAGATTGTTTTAAATAAAATATGTTGCCTTTGAAAGTCGCTTTCGGGCTTATCAGACCTTTTTCAATTTTATTGCAAAGATTCAATAAACCCTGAGCTAAATAAAAGATTTGTAATCTGGGATTAATGTTTTGGGTTTTAAAAAAATCCCAGCTTGTGCCAAGATGTATTTCAAAAAGATTTTCTGAAAGCGAAACAGTAAAAAACATTGGAGAGTGATAATGATAAATTCCGATTTTTTTTAGAATTGGAGTTGTAAAAAAGCGAATTAATCTCCATAATAAAATTGAAGATATTAAAATCAGTATAACATATAACATATCTAAAATTATTTATTGATAATTTCAAAAATAATAGTAAAATGTTTTCTGATTATTAATTATTCATAAATTATTTGTTTAAAAAAAAAGCAGACTCTCTTTGTCTGAGTCTGCTTTGAATAAAGTGAAATAAAAACAAAATTTTATACCCAGCCACGCATTTTGACTGCTTCAGCAACTCTTGAAATTGATATCATATAGGCAGCATCACGCATATAAACATTTTTCTCCTGAGCTAATTCATATACTGCATGATAAGCATTTGTCATTTTTGAATCCAATTTCTCAAGTACTTCTTCCTTTGACCAGAAGTAATTCATATTACATTGAACCTGCTCGAAATAAGAACAAGTAACACCACCAGCATTAGCAAGAAAGTCTGGTATCATATGTATATTTTTTGATTTAATTATCTCGTCTGCCTCGGGGGTTGTGGGTCCATTAGCACCTTCCACAATTACTTTCACAGTTGAAGCAATAAAGGGTGCAGTTTCTGCATTAATCTGATTTTCAATGGCTGCAGGTACTAATATATCAACTTCTTGTTTTATCCAATCACCGCCGTCAAGTATTTCATAGCCTAATTCTATAGCTTTGGCTTTGTCAATTTCACCGAATTTATTTGTGATTTTTAATAATTCTTTTAAGTTTAACCCATCGGCTTTTTTATAAGTTATTGATTTCTTTTCTTGATTGTCCCAGCATGAAACACATATTGCCTTTCCTCCAAGTTGTGTATAGAGTTCAATAGCATACTGACTTACATTGCCAAAACCCTGAAAAGAAGCAGTAGTATTTTTAATGTCAATATCAAGTTTTTTTAGCGATTCACGGAGACAGTAAATAACTCCGTAGCCAGTTGCTTCTGTTCTTCCCAGTGATCCACCTATCCCGATTGGTTTACCGGTAATAACCCCAGGTGCTTTAATCCCGGTTATCTTTTCATACTCATCCATCATCCAGATCATGTGTTGTGGTGAAGTCATAACATCGGGTGCAGGAACATCCTGAAGTGGACCTATATTTCTTGCTACTTGCCTAACCCAACCTCGGCAGATTGCTTCCTGTTCTCTCATTGATAGATTTCTTGGGTCACAAACAACTCCTCCTTTTCCACCACCCAATGGAATATCAACGCAAGCTGTTTTCCAAGTCATCCACATTGCCAGTGCTCTGACTGTGTCAACAGTTTCCTGTGGGTGAAATCTAATACCTCCCTTTGATGGTCCTCTTGCATCACTATGTTGAACTCTGAAACCTCTGAATACTTTGTATGTTCCATCATCCATTCTGATTGGAATATTAAAATGGTATTCACGGTCAGGATTTCGTAATAAATCTTTTGTTGCTTGGTCTAAACCGAGTTTACTTGCAACTGCATCAAACTGCCGTTGAGCCATATGAAACGGATTAAATGATTCACTCGACATAATAAATCTCCAAAATTATTCTAAAATTTCAAACTCTTTTAAATTTAAAAGTTTATACAAATGCAATTTAAGAAATAACCTTTTTGTTTTCTCATATTTGTAATTTTTAAAAAAAAGTTAATTTATTTTTAATATTTATTATGTTGCTTTTCTTATTTTGTTTGTAACTTTTTTTCATACAATTTGTTATTTATTTTACTAATTTTTTAAAAGAAGAGGGTATTATAATGAAAAAAATTAGCCTTTTACTGGCATTCCTCTCAATCATCATCCTCTTGTCAGGATGTTGTACTACCAGAGTACAAAGATACAATGGTAAAGTCTATATCCCTGTTTACAAAGATGTAAAAGAAGTTCGAAACGAATTCAGAAATGAGTCTCCAAGAAATTTGGAAAACCCCGGAAAAATTTATGTTTATGGCTCTTATTTATTCATAAACGAATTTAAAAAGGGTATTCATATTATTAATAATTCAAATCCCTCCAATCCTAAATTTGTTAATTTCATTAACATCCCCGGCAATGGAGACATAGCTGTAAAGGGAGATATCCTCTATGCTGATAGTTATATTGATCTGTTGGCTATTGATATTACTAATCCAGAAAATGTTAGACTTGTCAAAAGGATTGAAGGAATTTTCCCTAATCCTCTCACATCTGACCAATCTTACTTAGATCCCGAGAAAGGTTTATTGGTTGATTTTATTATTCGTGACACAGTTTATGAATATATTTACGAAGATTGCTGGGATTCTCAATCTAACCCAATTATGGAATATGACGGAAGAAAAGGTTCTGGCAGCACACAAGGTCCCGGAACTCCCTCAGGTATTGGTGGTTCAATGGCAAGATTCACCATTTATCAAAATTATTTATATGCAGTCGATCATTCAGATCTTCAGACTTTTGATATTTCAACACCCTCTAATCCTTTAGTCTGGGCTAAAGTGAATGTTGGGAGGGAAATTGAAACAATTTTTCCTTTTAAGGATAAGTTATTCATTGGTTCAACAACAGGGATGTTCATATATGACAATTCCATCCCGTGGAACCCCAGACAAGTGAGTCAATTTTCTCATGCACGTGGTTGTGACCCTGTTGTTGCAAATGATACTATTGCTTTTGTTACTTTACGAACAGGCACAAGATGCGCTGGCAATCAAAATCAACTGGATATTCTTGATATCAAAGATATTTTCAAACCTAAATTAATAGCTACCTATCCAATGCAAGAACCCGCTGGTTTGGGCATTGATGAGAATATTCTATTTATATGCGATGGTAAAGCAGGTCTTAAAGTATTTGATTTCACTAAACCAAAAGAATTAAAATTGTTAAGCTGGCAATCTGATTTTAACACTTATGATATAATTCCTCTTGGTAGCTATGCTATTGTTGTTGGTAGCGATGGTTTATACCAGTTCAATTACAATAATCCGGAAAAGTTAGTTTTATTAAGTAAAATCTCAGTAAAAAAATAGCTTCTCGCCATTAAATGCGAGATGACAGACCCCCGAATGATTTTTCCACCTCCTTATCATCGGGGGTTTTTTAATTACCTATAATTGTTGAAGCATCTTTTTTGCTCTTGGTATCTGATTGCTGTTTGGGAATTCATCAACAAATTTAGCATAAGATTTTTTTGCATCTTCCACTCTTCCAATTCTGAGATATGATTCGGCAATCATAATTGTAGCATAGTCTTTTTTATATGAATCTCCAGATTTTAAGACTTTTCTGAAATAATCAATAGCTTTACTATAATTCCCGAGTCCAAAGTAGCTTTCGCCAAGCCAATAATATGTTTTAAATTTCTCAGATGGATTTTTCTGCTTGTTTTCGAGCTTTGTCAGCTCCTCTACTGCACTCTGATAGTCTCTTTTCGTCAAAAAATCCATTGCCAGTTCAAATTCCTGCGACTTGGTTGTAATCTGTATCTTTTTTTCATTATTTATATCCGCAACAATCTTTTTTCGCTCAGCTGGTTTTTCAGTCTGAATTGAATTATTATTCTTTGTAATTTCTTTTCTTTTGTTTTTCATTTGTTCTGAATTATTTTGTTTTATATTTTTTTCTGAGTCATTCCCAGTTGATGGTTCATTTTGCTCATCGGGGTATAAATAAAAACCAGTTTGATTATTTTCGTTCTGATAATCTTTATTTTTGATTTTTTCCTCTCCATAAATTCCAGTTGCTGTTTTATGATTAATGCTTTCGAGGATTGACCTGATAGTAACCTTAATATCTTCGATATCGTTTTTGATATTATCAACATCTCTTTCGAGGAATGTTAATTTATCAAGCATTCTGTCCTGTTGTTCGGTATAAATTTTCATCTGCTCGCGCAAGGAAGGTATCTTCCTGCTTGTATTCGTATTAAATGGCTCATCTGACCTGATAATATCATCATCAAAATTGCTTTTATTATTCTTACTCATTTTCTCAAATAATTTTTCAGCTTCCTGTATTTGTTCTTTTTCATCTTTTTTTACAAATTCATTTTTCCGCTGTTCTTCTTTTGAATTTGTAATAGTCAATTGTTTTCCACTCCTTACACTGTTCGGAGTTGAGCAGGAAACAATCATCAAAGAAAAAACTATGGAGGATAATATTATGCATGATTTTAATATTATCCAAGGACAAATTTGTATTTTGTTTCTCATATCTTTATTTATAAAATACTTACAACAATTTTCCATTTACAATTCCTTATTATTACAATGTTCTTGCCAAAAATTTACTCCATTTATATTTCTAATTTTAACTCCAATTTATTTAATTTGCTTTTTTAAATTTTATTTGCTCTAAATTTGTATATTGAAAATTCTTATATTCAATTGGCAGGACATTAAAAATCCATTCGGCGGTGGAGCTGAAGTCCATCTTCACGAGATTTTCAGCAGAATAGCCCAAATGGGTCATGAAGTCTGGCTTTATTGTTGCAAAACTCCCGGACTGCAACCCTATGAAGAACTCGACGGTATCAAAATAATCAGGAACGGAAACCGAAACACTTTTAATTTTACTGTAAAATCAGCTTATAAGCAGAGATTCTCAATAGAGAAGTTTGATATTGTTATAGATGATATAAATAAAATCCCTTTCTACACTCCTTTATTTGTAAAAGAACCATTACTTGCAATTAGCCATCACTTTTTCGGAAAAAGCATCTTCAGAGAAACCAATCCACTCAGTGCTTCTTACGTTTTTCTTTCAGAAAAACTAATGGATTTCATCTATAAAAAAACCCAGTTTGCAGTTGTCTCCCGGAGCACAATGGATGAATTCATCTCGAGAGGTTATGACCCAAAAAACTTTTCAATTGTTCAAAATGCAATAACACAAGAAAAATTTCCGATGAAAATCGGCAGCAAATCCGATGTTCCAACAATTGCCTACTTTGGTAGATTAAAAAAATATAAAAGCATAGACCACCTATTATTTGCTTTTGAAAAAATCTCGAAAAATTTTCCTGATGCCCGACTTCATATACTCGGCAAAGGAGACTTTCTTCCTTCTCTTCAAAAATTAGCAGTTGAATTAAATATCCATGAAAAGACAAAGTTCTTCGGATTTGTAACCGAAACCGAAAAAATCGAACTTCTCAGCTCTGCCTGGGTTGTTGTTAATACCTCACTGAAAGAAGGCTGGGGTATAACAAACATCGAAGCCAATGCTTGCGGAACACCTGTCATTTCTGCAAACGTACCCGGATTGAAAGATTCTGTTAGTGAAGGACTTTCAGGTTTATTATATAAATATGGAAACATAAATCAACTCTCCTCTTTACTTGAATCAATTCTAACAGACAAAGAATTAAGAAATAATTTATCCGAAGGTTCAGTTCAATGGGCAACGCAATTTTCGTGGGATAATTCGGCTAATCTGATGTTGGATAGGTGCAAAGAAGTTATTGAACTTTCAAAAAAAGAATAAAATACTTTTTTTTATTTTTTTTTCCATATATTTAGAAATCATTAATTTTTAAATTTTTAAGGTAATTAGAAGTATTATGAAAAAAACATTTCTTTTACTTGTCATAATAGCCACTCAATCGTTATTACCCCAATGGGAAAAATGTCAAATGATTTATCATATTAATAATCCTAGGATCTATTCCATAATTTCAAGCAACAATTTCTTATATGCAGTAGGTGATGCTTGCTTTTGGATTTCTTCTGATGATGGTTATTCTTGGCAAGTTAGCAATGAAGGATTAAGCTCAAGAGATTGCCCTGCCTATTCGATTGCTGAATTTAATGGAAATATTTTTATAGGAGGTTTATCCTACCTCTTAAAATCAGTTGACAATGGAAAAAACTGGATTAAAACTAATCATAATAATAGGGTTCAGGCAATTGTTAATAAGGATAGTATCCTTATCATTTCGGATAATCAGGGAATATTATACTCTACTGACCAGGGAGAAAGCTGGAACAAATCTAATTATAGTCAACCATTTTGTTATAAATTATATGTTTATAATGATTTTATTTTTGCCGGCTCTGAGAAAGGTTTAATGGTTTCAAATGATTGTGGAAAAACATGGGAAATCATTAACGAAGATTTAGCTGGTCTATCTGCAATTGAATTTAAGAATAAGCTGATGCTAATTGGAACATTCAATGGCTTTTTTGTTTCTTATGATTTTGGGAGGACTACAGAAAAAAAGGATTTAGGGGTCCAGGCTGAAATTGTCAGAGCTATTACTGCCTATGATAATTTTATAATAATAAGTGCTTACTCAAAAGCTGATAGTATGACTACAATTTTAATTTCGAGTGATGATGGTAACACTTGGTCTGAAAAAATAATTGGCATAGAAAGAGTAAAAAATACTGATATTTATGATTTCCATATTTTCAATGACTGGATATTTGCTGCAAATAGTCATATTGGAATCTATAAAACCAATTTGTCATATATCACATCAATCGAAGAATTAAGTTGGATTAGTGATAACCTTTACATCTCTCACAGCCCTGCGGGGGAATATATTGAAATATACGGCTTGAACAAGGGGTTGCAACCCCTTGTTCCTGAGCAAAATATCAAAATCTTCAACCTGCTCGGCGAGTGCGTCCTATCGGTAGCACAGACGTTCCCATCTGTGGACAGTGGTCAGACAGGAATGTCCGACCTACTAAGAATTGATGTTTCGGGTTTGCCGGCGGGGGTTTATTTTGTCCGTGTTGGCGATTGGGTGGGGAGGTTTGTGAAGGTGTGAATAGCCACTGCTTTCAAGTAGTGGGCAAAAGAAAAAAAAATGTCTGCCGGTAGAACAGACATTCTTGTCTGTTCCTTATTAGGAGCAAATGGTAGAATCCAATCTCATAATTCATAAAAATAAATTTAAATTAAAATTTGATTAATTTTTTTTAATCTTAATTTTTTTCTTGCATATTCCCCCCCCCACGTATATTTGCATAATATATTGTGAATGAAATGAGGGTATGTCTATGCCTGCACAAAAAAGCCGGATTCATAAATGCTGATTACGAATCCGGCAAGAATCGAAGCCAACTGCTTCCGCAGTTTCCAGACGGCTTTGCCCAATTCCAATGGGCAAATTAATAAAAAATGTAACTTTTTTAAAATTAATTTGTTTAAATTTATTAATAGGTGTGAAAATGAAAAAGATTGTTTTCAATATTATCGTTTTACTTTTATTATTCTTCCATGAAGAAGGAATAGCATGTGAATGGCCAGATTTACCAGAAAATGTTCCTTCCATTTGTAACCCTTCAGGAGAAATAAATGATTGGAGAGGACCTTTTATTGGTATGATACAAACTCCTTGTTCAAGTGATCCTGGGTCGGCTTATTGCTGTGTAAAATTTAGATATGTTTTTAGAGTTCAAAGGGATCAAAATAACCAGATTATCAGCAGGGAAGTTCAAATACTTGACTATGCTATTGATGATAATTGTCCATGCAAAGAAGCAATAAGATTAGCAATGTTGAGGTTTGTTTGGAATCATCCAACTGTTCGTGATTCATTTGAAGTTTCTCTTGATTGTTATCAAGACAAATGTTTTCATTCATACCAAGTAGTTAACTCTGAATGTTGGATGGTTGATATGGAGATGTTAACTGGTGGATATCTATATAGTTCACAGTGTGATAGCAGTGCATGTTGTAACTCAAAATATACTGTATGTTACGAAAGGTTAGGTTGTGGTGTTTATCGAATAAAAAGTATAACAAGAACAGATTGGTATGATCCAATGGTAGAAAACTGCGAACAGCCATGTACTCCAGATGGATGCCGTTTATGGAGACCACCAGGAGGGACATGGGAAAAAGATGTTGCTCTTGACGAGATTAATGATATATATAGCAACTGCATAATAAAATATAATAATAAGGAGCAAGAGGTATCCATAAAACTTGTATCCTCTGAAAATGGAAGAGTAACAATTAAATTTATAAGCTTGTTAGGGCAGATGATGTTGGCAAAGGAATACGACAAAACATCTCAGTCATTAGATATTGCAATTAAGTATGAATCTAAATATCCAATTTTTTTTATTGTTAATCTAAATGGAAATCAAATTAGTAAAGGATTTATTTATTGAGAAAAAAATGTCGAATTTAAGCCCATCGGTATTATTATACCGGTGGGGCAATTTTGGAGGACAAATGGTTTATTCAAAAAAAATAGTTTTATTTTTTTTTATATTTTTATTTTTTATTCCATTGGCATTATTGTCCGGGTGGAATCCCTTAAAAAATTATGACTATAGTGTTGAACTAAGAGGAATACAATGTATAGACAAAGACAATTGCATTGTTTTTGGGTCAATACATCAAGAATTAGCATTTTTTATAGATCAAACGAAGGATGGTGGATTAAGTTGGAGGAGGATTTATTTAGATAGCTCATATAAAAAGAATATGGTTGTATATAATGCAACACAATTATATTCTGTAAACTATGTTGATACTAATTTAATAATAGCAGTAGGCGATTCAGGTTTAATCGTCAGATCTACCGATGATGGACTTACTTGGCAAGAAATTCAACTGGAAAAAAATAAACTATTATATAAAATTAAGATGAAAGACCAATATAATGGCATTATCTTAAGCGGTTTTTATGATAGATTCTATGCCGAATTACATAAAACAACTGACGGAGGATTAACTTGGAAAAAAATAAGTATCCCAAAAGAACTTAAATGGTTCAGCTATTATGATTTTCAAATGATTAACGACAGTACTTTATTATTAAATGGCAAACCTGAGGATGAAGAACCTTGTATTATTCATGTGATTAATGATTTTGATAAATATGAAAAGTATTATTATAAGAAGAACTATACACACAAATATAATTATGAAAGTATGAAATTCTTAAGCGAAAAAAATGGTTGGATTGCAGGAGGTACCGAGATTCTCAGAACAACTGATGGTGGAATTTCCTGGTATATATCAACTTTTCCCGGCAAGGTGATCAGAAAAATTGATTTTATTAATGATAAATACGGGATTGCAATTGGTAAGAAATTCACAAGTTTGATTACTTACAACGGCGGTTTAACATGGGATGAAAATAACTTGAATGTGAATAGTAACTTGGTTGAAATGACCGATTTTGATATTGCTGATTCGAGTATTATTTATTTTTGTACTTATCAAAATGTTTTTAAATTTTCAGGGATTCTTAATATTGATGAATTTAAATTTGATGATTCGAATGTTTTTAAGATTGATGATATAGTTAATTTGACAGAAAAAATAAGAATTGACTTCTTACATAATGGGAATGCCATACCTTACAATATTAAAATATTTAATATACATGGCCAAGAGCTGTTTAAATTAAATAATCAAGAATCGGCCATTGAATTAACAACAGCTGATTGTAATATATTAAATAATGGTTTGTATTTTATTATAATTCATACAGCTAAGCACTCTTATTCCTTTAAAATACTAATATTATAAGATTCACCATTTAAGTGTGTTATGAAAAAAATATTACTAATAATATCATTTATGTTTAGTTTAAATGTTTATTCACAAAACGGCTGGAGAGAAGTTTTTACTGCCGGATGGTTTATAAGTTCAGATTGTGCCGATAGTTTGAATTGTATGGGATTGTCGTATAGTAGCATCAGACCACGATTGTATTTTACAGGTGATGCAGGATTAACCTGGGTGCAAATTTTTAGCGACTCTATTATTTATGATGACCCCGAAGAAAGAATGGGTGTCAAGGTCCCTAGATGTGTTTCTTATTCAAGCCCAAAATTAGCATTAGTTGGTTGTGATTCTGGTCATGTGCTGAGAACAACCGATAATGGTAATACTTGGTCGAGATCAAATGTAGGAAAAAGAGTAACTATCAGTAAGATTATAATGAAAAATGATCATGAAGGTATTGCTTTTGACGACCTATATCTCCATAAAACCAATGATGGAGGGTTAAGTTGGCATGAAATATCTTTTCCAACAAAAGAATACAACAGAAAATTTGATGATTTTGCTTATGTGGATGGTAGAATCTTTATTTACTTTGCTCTTAGATACGACAATAATATGCATTTATGGTATTCAGACGATGATGGTGAAAATTGGTTTGAAACGAATTATTTAACAAGAAATGGGGGTTGGATTTCTGCGACTGATAAATCAACAATTTATGTTTTAAATAGGAAACTAGATCTTGCTACTAATAAATGGTTTGATTATATTCTTTATACTTCAGATACAGGAAAGTCCTGGACCGTTCAACTTGATACAATTATTGAACCTTCCTTGTTTACTTTAACATTTATAAGATTTTATAATAAAGACTATGGAATAGTTTGTGGTAGTAATGGTGAAATACATAGGACAACTGATGGTGGATTAAACTGGTTTCAAGATAGATGCTCAATTAATGATAAAGATTTGGTTATTAGCTCAGCTTCATATTTAACCGAGGATAAAATATTAGTATTTACAGAAAATGGAAAAGTTTTTAAATTCGATAAAAATACAATGGATGTCCTTAACGAGACATGTAAATACTTTTTCTCCATCTCCCCCAATCCGGCTGGGGAATATATTGAAATTGCCTTTAATAGCCCACGGCTTAAGCCGTGGGTTGCGGGTGTTGATGCAATCAAAATCTACAACCTGCTTGGGGAGTGCGTCCTATCGGTAGCACAGACGTTCCCATCTGTGGACAGTGGTCAGACAGGAATGTCCGACCTACTAAGGATTGATGTTTCGGATTTGCCGGCTGGGGTGTATTTCGTCCGTGCTGGCGATTGGGTGGGGCGGTTTTTGAAGATTTGAATAGCCACTACTTTCAAGTAGTGGGCAAAAGAAAAAAAATAATGTCATCTGGTAGAACAGACATTCTTGTCTGTTCTTCCATCTGTCATTCCCACGAAGGACTTTTATAGCAGATTTATTTAAAACCTTATTTTTCTTATAAACCTTAGTAAAAGGAAGATGAATCAAAGCAAACATTATAACCTTAATACATATTTTATATTCGCAAATTTTCATCGAGAACAAATAAGGTAATAAGGTTGTTTCTGTATTTGCTTTGTTTTTTCTACTAAGGTTTAATACGGGGAAATAAGGTTTTTTTTTCTGGATTCCCGTTTGCACGGGAATGACATTGTCTATTTCGGCCTTGGATTCCCGTTTGCACGGGAATGACACATTCTTGACTCCCGTCATTCCCACGAAAGTGGGAATCTAAATAACAATTCTGACTCTGGATTCCCGTTTGCACGGGAATGACAGACAACTTCCATCTGTCATTCCCACGAAAGTGGGAATCTAATTAACAATTCTGACTCTGGATTCCCGTTTGCACGGGAATGACAGACAACTTCCATCTGTCATTCCCACGAAAGTGGGAATCTAATTAACAATTCTGACTTTGGATTCCCGTTTGCACGGGAATGACATATTCTTGACTCCCGTCATTCCCAGGAAAGTGGGAATCAAAAAAATTAAAAAAAATTAATTTGGAAATTAGTGATTTATTTATTATGTTAATTTTTGAAGGTAAGAAGATTGTTATTATTTTGTGATTGTTTATTTGATTTGATTTCCAATACCAATACCAATACCAATACCAATACCAATACCAATACCAATACCAATACCAATACCAATACCAATACCAATAC